>JGI20215J15232_1000010_pt1 | contig 124032 bp, 104 predicted proteins | sample WetSurMetagenome_2_FD_15232 | JGI IMG/M metagenome (IMG submission 15232) | reverse complement strand
GGTCCTGCAGGTCTTGCAGGTTTGGAAGGTCCTGCAGGTCTGAAATCAGAATGACATTCAAAACCGGCATGACATTCAAAACCGGCAAAACATGAATCGTGTGGTCCTGCAGGTCTGGAAGGTCGGGATTGCAAATGAGTTATCCAGTCACTTACGGTAACAAATTGTTATCAACATCTGTTAACTTTAGGGTGTTGGATTGCATCTTACATAATAAAACCGGAAAATAGAAATGGATTTATTCGACCTTGGATTTACAAAGGAGCTTTCGGAACTGGTAAAAGAGCTGGATCCCGGCGAGCTCTCAGTCGGACGCGTCATGCAGGAACACCGTGACAGGTATGTCGTTTCTGACGGTGAGAATGAGTATGAGGCGGAAATAACCGGGAACCTGAGGTATTCCGCAGGATCGCGGTCTGATTTCCCGGCTGTCGGGGACTGGGTGGCAATGAAGACTTACAATTCAGATCAGGCGATCATTCACAGAGTTCTTCCCCGGCGGTCGGTGCTTGCGAGGCAGGCTGTCGGGAAGCCGGGTGAGGAACAGCTTATTTCGGCAAATATCGATGTCGCCTTCATTATACAGGCTGTAAACAATAATTTCAACATTAACAGACTTGAAAGGTACCTTGCAATATGTTATGAATCAGGGATTGAACCGGTGCTTCTTTTAAGCAAGACTGACCTTTCGGGGGAAGAAGCGATCCGCGAGGCTGTCACTCTCCTTGAAAAAAGGGAGAAGAAGCTGAAGTATTTCCTGCTCAGCAACCTGACACTTGAAGGGTTTGATCAGATCACGGGATTTATCAGGAAGGGGAAGACTTACTGTGTTGTCGGATCATCGGGCGTAGGCAAATCGACGCTGATCAACAACCTTTTGAAAAAGGAGCTCCTCAGGACCGGGCAGATAAGTCTTAGCACAAATAAAGGCCGGCACGTTACGGAGCACCGGCAGCTGTTCATCCTGGAGAACGGAGGTTTAATTATCGACAACCCCGGTATGAGGGAGCTGGGCATGACGGGAAATGAGGAGGGAATAAACACAACCTTTGCAGAGATTGTGGCGCTCTCTTCAAAATGCAGGTTCCCCGACTGCAGTCATGTAAATGAAGCGGGATGTGCAGTGATCGAAGCAGTCGATGGTGGAAAGATCGACAGGGGCTCTTACGAGAATTACCTGAGGATGCTGAAAGAGCAGGAACGGTTCCAGTCCACGGTTGCCGAAAAAAGAAGGAAGGACAAGGTCTTCGGAAAGATATTGAAGAACTACTACAGGGATATGGCGAAGAATGAATGAGGTTGTAAGGTTTAAAGGGCTTAGAGGGTTTAAAGGATCGGGTTTGGTCCGGGCAGTTCCTTGAGAGATCGTTTGTAATGCGTGGAATTCAGGATGACGTAGAGCATGGTTATCTCGTTGGTTATTGCCTGGATGAATACGCGCTCATCGTTGCTTAGCTTCGCTACAGGCAGGACGCAGCAAACCAGGATATTGAGGTTGTGGGGATTTGAAATGACGGCTGTAAAGGGCGGGCAGCATTGTTCCTCGATTATCAGCTTATTGCTGACATGGGGATAGTCAAACGCTAATCCATGCCGCACTTCAAACTGCTCCCTGATGGTTTTCCGTGTTTCGGTACTGATCACCCTGAACAGGACCCAACCGGCATTCACTATCCCAAAGACCCGTTCGCTGAAGTAAAACAGGGTCTTCCTGAAATCGCTGTTTGTTTCCGGGAACCTCTCCTTGTCGTTGAAAATTAACCTGATCTGCTGGATCTGAACGTTCACCTGGCCGATATACCTGAATGATTCATCGAGCCGTTCCTCATAAGTTTTCTTATCATTATTGATCTTCCTGATTAGTTCTGCCTGGCGCGTTGATTCCTTCCTGTACAGGTTCAGGATCAGGAAATTCAGGATGAATAATAAGCCAAGAAGTGAGCCCTCTGCAATCTCCTCTTCAATGATCAGTTTTTTCGTTATCCTGACAGAACCGTTGATAAGTGAAGGCACAGCTATCACCGCGCAGAAAAGCACAATGAAAATTGCCAGGAAAGAGACCTGCAGGAAAGAGAGGCGGAAATTCACTTTTTTCATAACGGCCCGACACTTTATCGGCTGGCAAATATTATCAGTGAAATCTGTGGAATTTCTGAAGCAGTAAATCCTTTGTCATTTTCTTTATATTCCGGGCGCAGCTCAAATCCATTGAGTGATTTCCCCGGACAAGTATCCCGGGGAGAGGTTCAGCAGCGCTTCCGGTTGTCGACGGGAAATAAGGGAAAGGCTGCTCTGTCTTTAAAGTTCTGTTAATAAATTAACAATGCTCCCTCAACCTCAACCTCAGCCTTGCCTGTAAAATTTAAATTGCCGAAATTCGTTTTTAATAATGATATGAGAAATCCATGACTATGATGAAAAAACTATTCCTTTTGGCGCTTATCTTCACTGCCATTGGCTATAAATCTGCCGGGCAGGAAGAGAACCGCAGGTTTCTTTCCCCCGAAGCCGGAATTGACGGGATAGGCTGTGAAGCTCCTGAAAAAGATTATATCAGGGCAGTAACAGACCAGGACCCTGCGGATTACTACTCCGACCAGATAAATTCCCTGATGACGGTTTACTATGCAGGCTGCAGGTTCGAATACAGGATGTTCAATAACCTGCTCGGGTTGTCGGCCGGGCTTCGATTCAACAGGATGACCACCTCGATCGGCAGGGAATCATACATGTTGTCTGATCCCGACTATTTTTACGTGAATTATTACCAGTCCGGACAAGTCACGGAATATGCCAAAGTACGGGAGATAACCCAGGATGGCGATTACATCGGAATTCCTCTTGAAGTAAGGCTCTATCCCAGGAAGGAGCACAGGATCAGGCTCTATTACAAGGCCGGTTTATCATTCAATCTGAAAGTGCATTCCAGGTCAGATATAGTTTTTTTCGATAGCTCGATGGAACAATACAGGGCTGATGTAATGAAGGTTGTTGAAAAAGCCAGCCCGTATTATACCACATTCCACCTCGGGCTTGGAGTTAAAATAGGCAAGACCACAAAACCCGCGATCTCTTTTGAGACTTATACACCGATCGGGGTGATTTTCCCGAAAGGCGCCTGGCTTGTCGATCCGATTGCGGGCAGCGGGTTGCAGCTGGTATTGAGTTTCCCCCTAAACAGTGTGAAAGAATGAAAAGAGATGCCCTGATATTCAGCCTGGTGCTGCTGGTACTTACTTGTTCATGCAGCAAGGAGTATGAACTGGATAAATCGATCTTCATCCCCGATAAGGATTTCCCCGGTCTCCCGGCCTACACGGAATGGGGGTACAATACATTCGGCTTATTTTATGACAGGGAGCCTTTCGTGAATACCGATTTCAGTGCACCGTCAAAAATAATCTGCACGGGTGGCAAAACAACCTTCTCGCTCAAGGGACATATGGGCGTTTCACGGTACTATTACTACGTGAGCGATGAAAAGCCCATGACCCTGAGCTTTGACCTGCCCGGCTTTGTACCCGGGTCGCTAACCGATCTTCTTGAACTCGACAACACGATCATTGATCTTACGGACCCGCTCTGCAAAGTCACCCTTACCGTCGATACTGCCAGGTACAGCCTGGAAGTGCTGAACGGATCGCTGCAATTCAAGAGGGCGCAGAACCTGATCGTCGACAAGAAGCAATACGAAATTATCCTGTCAGGGGTGTTTGATTTCCAGGCCCTTGTCAACAACGAACCCTCCAGTTTTACGAACGGGAGGTTTGATCTCGGGATTTCAAGGGATAATTTCTTTAAGTACTGAAAAGAAGAGGAAGAACTTACACTAAGGGGCACAGAGGAGCAGGGAGATTTTTGGAAATGCCGGGATTTTGTTATTTTATCCGAAGCATTTTTGATTAATTCCCTGGCAATGAAGTCAAGGAGACGTAAATCGCATAACACAAGGAATGCAGCCGCAGAAGGCTGGAATGAACGTACAGAAGGCAGCTCTGCCGGGAGTCGCGATTCCGGATTTTCGGCCAGTGTGATCGAGTTCCGGAAAAAGCTTGCCCAAGATCTCCAGAAAATGCGTCTCGAGTATATCGAACAGCATCACAGGGAACCGGAACTTACAGATTTTGAGAGGATATTGATCGAAATGTATTGTTGAGCGCCGCATTGCTACGACATCATATCGCTGATTATTTGACACATCCTGAACCGCACAAATGAACGCAATTAAAATAGTATCGGGCATTACGGGCTCCATAAGTTGCCTAGACCTTTGCTGTAAGGCGGCAATAAAAAGACCAACAGGCTTCGAAACAATTGATAATTTTAAAAACTATGCAAAGAAAGAAGGTATTGGTGTTTCTGGCAAAAGGATTTGAAACAATGGAATTCAGTGCCTTTATAGATGTTCTTGGCTGGGCCAGGAATGATTACGGACATAATATATTTGTTGATACATGCGGCTTTACTGATAAGGTTATAAGCACTTTCAATGTACCAGTAATACCGGATAAGACCATTGGGGAAATAGACGTCGACGAATATGACGCAATGGCAATACCCGGCGGATTTAAGGAATTTGGCTTTTATGAAGAAGCATTTGACGAAAGGTTTTTAGAATTGATCAGGGAATTTAACGCAAATGGTAAAATCATGGCGGCAATTTGCTCCGGAGCTATGCCATTAGGGAAGAGTGGAGTCCTTAAGAACCGGAAAGCAACTACATACCACCTGAAGGACGGATACTGGCAAAAACAGCTTAAAGAATTTGGAGTGATTGTCGTGAATGAGCCAGTTGTGGTGGATGGTAATATTATTACATCTTATTGTCCTGAGACTGCTCCCTATGTTGCGTTTGAATTATTAAAGATACTGACTTCAGAAGAAGATATGGCAGTAGTAAAGAAAGCTATGGGATTTTAAGAAAAGTCTGACTACTTTTCTGATCAGTATTTTGCATAAAGCGGAGAAGCCTGGGATATTAATGAATTTAAGAAATATTATCATTACCATATTAATCGGGATTGGACATAATCTGATCGCACAAACCATAATACCCGGAATTTATCAAAACCACTCGAAGGATCAGGTATTTGTTCAAACAGACAGGAATAAATACCTGCCTGGTGACACTGTTTACTTTCAGTCTTATATAAGAGACAGGTTTTCAGGGTCCTTTGAATCAAGCAGTTCGGCTTTATATGTTATTCTTTACAATGATCAGGGTCAGATAGTGGATAGTTCAAGATTCAGAATTATCAATGCCACCTCACCCGGCTGGTTGGCCATCCCGCCTGATACAAAACCTGGCATTCATCATTTGGCCGCCTTCACAAGCATGATTCAAAATTTTGATCCTTCCGAAGCATTTCATCTTGAACTAACCGTCGAAGCACCGGAAAATCCAACATTGAAAACTGAAACAAAGGACCCCAATTTCGCTGTCATAGATGATTTTCCGGATCTTCAATTTTTACCTGAAGGGGGTAACCTGGTTTCCGGCGTTGAACAATTAGTCGGTTTTAATGCTGTGGACAGACATGGTGTGCCTGTCTATTTTGAGGGACTGCTGAAAAAGGGGGATGGAAGAGTTCTGGATACAATTGAATCCGGACCCTATGGCCCCGGAAAATTTACCTGCGTTCCGGAGAATGGGATGTATGTTGAATTAATAAGGGGAGCGGGGCATCAAAAGACATGGCCTCTTCCCACGCCTGACAGTTCCGGAATCGCATTGAGCATTAAGTCTGTCGATCGCAGATCCTTCGCTATCGAAATCCATTCAAAAAATTACTGCCGTGATACTGTACTTCTCCTTGGAACCATGAATATGCAGCAGATCTTTGCAGAAGAATTGAAGATCGGTCAGAAGAATCGATTCGTAATAAAAACTGATAACCTGCCTGCAGGAATTGCAGTGATAACCTTATTCAATAATAATTTGCAGCCAATTGCACAAAGACTGGAAGCAATAAATACCGATGAAAGGCTGAGATTTTCAGTCAAGACAACTCAGCAAGATTGTGATGCAGGATCTGAGGTGGAATTGGCAGTAAATGTCACCGATCAGGCAGGTAAACCTTTGGAAGGCATTTTTTCCATCGCAGTGACTGATTCCGCCTCAGGCTACGACAGCAGGCTATTTCTCCCCGGAATTGAATGTACCTTAAATTATAATCCCTTCTTCCCTTCTAATCTGCCACCCGGGGTGCTGAATAAAGGACTGCAAAACCTCACGGATGAACAGCTTGATTTAATGCTTATGATTTATGGGTGGTGCAAATTCAACCTGGATTATGATCCGGTCGCAAAGAAAAATGACCTTATCAACTATGATCAGCTTAAATTGAAGCTAGATTATGCATCTGGCAAACATATCGAAAGCAAACTCGATCTGATCTCACTTGAGGGACCAATTGTCATGCATCTTAAAACCACCGAGGTTGGTGAACTTTCGATTCCACTGGATTCCTTGCCCGAAACCATCAAATCAGTCACTTTGATGCCAACCAAAAACAGCAGTAACAGGATCAGGAAAGCAATGTTAAGCATTCCGTCTAATGAACAATTCTTACAGGCTATAAGCCATTCCACCTCACTGCAAAGTATAGCTCAGGAGAAGTCTGACACATTTAGCTTAAGCAAGCCGGCAGCTATGAACAGAAGCAACATATCCGGCTTAAGCAAATCCGCAATCGTTGATAAAACTTTTGAATTGCCCGAGGTAACAATTTCGGCTGCAAAAAAGATTGAGTACCTGAATAAATATGAAGAAATTTATAAATATGCCAATGTTAAGAGTTTGCCTGGAGAACAAATTTCCAAATTTACTACACTTGGACAAGCTATTCGCAACATTGTTCCGTCTGCAACGATATTTGAACCTCCCTATCCCCCTGCTATCTACTTTCGACAGTCTCACTCACTTTTCGGCCCCAGGGCCAAGGCATTGATAGTCCTTGACGGTATGACCGTTTATGGTGGCTGGGCAGAGGTAAGGACCCTGCCCACTAACCAGATCAAATCAATCTCCATCCTCTACGGAGCCCAGGGTCATCTAATTTATGGTGAAGATGGTTCAGGGGGTGTGATTTTTATCGAAACAAACAGATCCGGCTTTGCCACTGTTCGTACGGACTGGAAAGTCCAGAACAAAAACAAAAACCTGCTTACCCCGATAAGTATTTTCAGACAGTATATAGAATTTTATAATCCAACGCAATCAGAAATTGTGGGTAATCCGGTTTTTAGGGACCGGCCAACAATTTACTGGAATCCAGAGGTGTATTTTGATGGTAAAGCTCCGGTAAAATTAAAGTATACAAATCCAAAGTGTGGCTCTGAAAGAAAAATGAAAATCATCATTAACGGAGTCTCATCCAATAACCTGATAGGTACAGCTAATGAAAGCTATTCAGTCTTAGGCAGGTAGAATTAAATATTCAATTGGCGATTTCCCCTTTAAGCAATATAAAATTGGATTAAATTTGAACGGACTAATATCCTGAATGATGAAAAAAAATCCCGATAATTGCAGCTATACTGATGCTCTGTTTATCATCATATGGTCAAGAAATAAATTCAGATTCCACAAAATTCACATATTGTGAAATTGTTGGAACTGAAAAGCTTTTATCTAAAAAAGTGACTGTGTCAATTGATTTTGGACAGGAAACGAAATTATTCACTGACCGACGTTATAAAGATCCGGCTACCGGGAAACCGTACACATTCAATTCCATGGTGGATGCGTTGAATTTCATGGGAAACAACGGGTGGAAATTCGTGCAAGCCTATGCTCTTGGAGATGCACAGTCCGGATACATTTACCACTTTCTGATGAAGAAAAGACCGGATCAGTCAGGTGGCAGCATTCCCTCTGATAAACCAGAGTAAGAAGGCAGGTTTCCTAAATCCATCTCTGGATACAGGTATTTCATCTTTTCTCATGGTACATTCTGATCACAGCGAGCTCGCTCTATCCGGACGTAGTAACCGGCATTCTTCCTCAAACTACCACTCTTCCACTTTGCTCCGATAAAAAAAAATTGTAGCTTTGACGCCAGAATTTTGTTCTGTAGCTCCTCACGATAGCTATCGGGAGGATATAGCAAAACCGAATTTGAAATTCTGGTTCCGTAGCTCAGCTGGATAGAGCAACAGCCTTCTAAGCTGTGGGTCGCGCGTTCGAATCGCGCCGGAATCACTGATAGGCAACCGTGAAGGCTTCCTGTTCAATTTTAATTCGCGATTCGAACGCGAAGGGATGGCAAGTTCGTACCGAGCAAACATGGTTGCGAGCTCGTGAGTGGGGTAAGCGCCTGCAAGTGCGTAGTGAACATTCGTCCGGAATCACGAAAAAAGGCCGTCTCAGAAATGTTTTGAGAGCCATTAGAAATTCAAGCAGAAGGTCAAACCATATTTTGTTATCCCAATAGTCTTTGTTTTATGGATTGAAGAGAATCTAGGGGCATTGCGATTATAAGTATCAATAGATTTACGTATAATCCTGTGAGATGATATATCGAAGGGAATAGCCAGGGCAATCAATCCAGCCCCAATGTATACCCCTGTCCAATGAGTTTTACTTCCAGCGAAGAATGTCCCTATGGGATAAGCAATTAAAAATCCACCCATGTATGAAAAAACATAAGCAATACCTGCTGGGGCAATTGATCTTTTGTACATACCATTTGCTGCATCATTTGATTTAAGTATATCTATAGCTCTTTTGGTGGTAATAAGGTCGCTATGGTAATATGTTCTTCCTCTCCAGACTACTATTGAATCCGAGACACAAGTGTATGGCAATATCGAAACATAGGTAATTTCCTCAATTCTACTTTTTGGTAGGAAAGTGTCAATAATTTTACCTTTCTGTTTTATAGCGAAGTAAACATTAACACTATCTGTTTTCAGGATTTTACAATCAGTTCTGGTTCCGTTATTTTGAATAATTACATCCTGTCCATTTAAGCAATAAAAAATAAAGGTTAAGGTTGGAATTAACAAAAAAGATTTCTTCATAAGTATAAAGTTACAAGTTAATTATCTCATCTAAATACATTTAGTGATTCTGACACTTTAGTAAGTGCTTAAGTATTTCTGTAATAGGTATTAAGTATCTTGTAAATGGGTTACTTTAGTGGGGATTACTTTAATTTGACTTTTATACCAATCTCCGCGCCTTCTTCACGGGCATATATCGGAAGGGGATCAATTAATGTCCCTGCAACTACTTTCCCAACAACCCAAAATTCATTTGGCAAAGAATTAGGAATAGCCTCCTCATTCGCGGGTTGCCATTTTCCATCCTTATATTCAAACACAAATCGAAGGTTTGACGATTCACTGATATATCTTGAATTTACAACTTTGTTAGGGGTTGATGTTAAGTCCTGACTAACTGAGCCATTAAATAAACGTAGTCCCGGTCTGTCATCAAATAAAATCAATGAGTTATTTTCTACATGTGACTGATTGGTATTCAAATCGACAATGACCTTCTGAGACTTGCCAATAATGAAAATTGGTGGAATTAACCGGGCTATTCGCTCAGATTTTGATATTTGGGAAATCTGAATATTTAATTTGTCTGTCGGCACATCGAAGTAGGAAATTGAGCAAATATTAGGATTCTTTGAAAGTGTCGAATAAATTATCCTGTTACTACAAATGAAAAATAAAGTAAGAGTAATAAATAATTTATACAAATTTGAAATAGACTTCTTCATGGCCAAATAAGTTTAGAATTGGGATATGATCTTAAAACTTCAGTGAGTTGTTCTCTTTCATAATTGGTATAATATGGCTTCAGATGTCACTCAAGAGCTATCAGCAACAAAGGTGTATCTTTAATAACATATTTCTCGTTGACTTTCAGAAGTTCCCTGGCTGAATCACCCAAGCGGTTTTTCATATATACCCCAATACATCCACCTTCCATGCTATTAAAGTTAAATCTTTTTTAAGGATTGGAAATTCAATTGTTAGGAAACTAATGGTTCAGTGAATTATTCGTAATTTTAATACTATCCAAACCCCTTTGATCTAAAGCTAGACAATATATTAAATTTAATATTTATATGAAGAAAGTTATTTATCTGAATTCTAAGTGGTTAATATTTGTTTTAGTGATAATTTTAGGTAATAATACAATCTATTCTCAGCAATCTAATAGACAAAGTGAGGAAGAGGCATCTTATCCTTATCTAATGATTACCATGCCTATAAATAATATTGGGGGAGAATTTTCTGGTGAGGATGCGCTCTCAGGGGAAAATATAGTTATCCCAATAGAGAAATTTAAGAATGGAATTGGATATGGTATAACTGCCGGTGGATTTGTCGATAAACATGTGTTACTCGATGTAACTTATACCCGATCAAATCATGACGGAGAATGGCAAACCTATAGATTTAAAGGATATCAAAATCTTATTGCAATGGATTTAAAACTCACTCCTGTCGATAAATCTCCCGTGGTGCCATATATATTGGCAGGTGGAGCCTTTGCGATACTTAAGGTTAAGGAAGGTGCAATAACCGCAAACGACCTACTTGATGTTGCATTTAAAGATTTTGCATGGAGACTTGGAGCAGGAGTCCAAGTTCATATTTGGAACGTTATTTTGCGAGCTGATTGGATATACAACTTTATCAAATATACATCAGCAACGCCCAAAGGAAAGGACTGGTCAACGATAGATGGAAACCTGATAGCACCTGTTAAGTCTATTAATATTGGGATTGGATATTTGTTCAGGTAAAATTTGCCATATTCGTTTCTAATTAACTATTAATCAACAGAGTATTTCTTTTATCAATATTTGATCTAATCAATTATGAAAACTCAATCCCTAAATTGGCCACTTCATTTAAGGAATTTCATTTATGGTAGCAAAAAACATAGAGACTCTTATAATGGAGGTGGATTTTATACATTATTAATCCACTTGGGAAATATATTGCTTATGTTAATTGTAATTTTTGTGACTTCTTGTTCTTCAACTAAAAACATTTCTAAATCGTTACCGGACCTAAATCTGTCAGATAGCGACTTCGTTGTATTTGGTTATATAGATCCATTTCTTAATGTCCAAAAATTTCAGAATGGGGAATTTTCTTTGGAAGTTATTGGTAGTTATGGAGGGGTTGCTGGCGCTATGATGAGGGCATCCTCCCCTGTAATGGTAAATATGGTTTTTACCAATGTCAAAACCAATAAGACAATAACATATAGTATACCTGAGAAGGGCAAAGTCGATGCATTTTATTCTGTTAGCTTACCCTTGGGAGAGTATTATCTGTCAATTAATAGTACAACCATAGACCGTTATAATAAAGGACCAGTGAAAGATAAATGTAATATAGTTCCCATAAGTAAAATAGTCTATTATGGTGATTTAACCGTTATGACTGGCGTAAACAGTAATAATTGTTTTATACGTCATGAATTTAAAAATGAATCAGTAGAAAAATTTATTAATTCATATCCAAATTTTAAGAATGTTCCAATTCATCAAGATTCGTGCATAAACACTATTTTTATTAAAACTAAGTAAGGTATTTTTATGAACATTTAATGAAATTGCTAATTGAAACTGAGTGAACGGAATGAGCGAGCTCGTGAGCGGGTAGTGCGTTGACCTGTGCGTAGCGAACGATCCAGCCGGAATCACACTGATGATGAAAGAGTTGTATAAAATACAGCTCTTTTTTATTTCACTTGGTTGCAATATGGTTGCAACAATTAACAATTTCTTCGTTATGAAAAACATAAAAGCGTATTCAACCATAATTAGGTCGTTTGCGCCTTACTATTTCAGCAATTACTGAAACTATGCTGAAACAAATCCTATAATGAGAATACATTTATTCAAGTTAAGTCTTAATTCATGGACACAAATCATTGTTTATTAGTGAATTCAATCGTAACCTTAGAAGCATATTCTGGCACTTGCAAAAAGGTATAATATTTAAGTTTTAGATGATTCATTTAAATTTGGCTTACCCCATATGTGCGAGACGGGACAGTTTTAAAATTGTGTAAATCCATATTTGAGTAATCATTGTTGTCCGGAATTAATTATCCCCACCCGCAATAAAAGGATTGAACTTCAGAGCTGCTCCGCAATGGGGGCAATTTCCCAATAAGCCAGGGTCTTCCCATGCCTCATCTGGAAGTTCTAAACAGGGTGATTGGTCGGATCTTAGATCTGCTTTGGTCGTTATGTTCTCAATTGTTGTCACTACAAAAGCTGGTGGTGAAAACCTACAGCCGCATTGAGGGCAATCGGCGGATGGTTGTTTAAAACAGTGATCTTTAAAATCCCATAAGTATTTTAAAGTAGTTATAATCGGCCCAGTAATGAAAATCTCTTTGCTTATGTTTATAGTAATTATTCTACCTGTAGATTCCCCAATAATAATTCCATTTGAAAAAAGTGCCATGCTTTCAAATGAATGATGTCCAACAAACCTTTTTAGAATTTTACCAGATTTCAAGTTCCAGATAACACAATTACCGTCATATGAAATGGAAATAACGTTTTTGCCATCAGCAGTAATTGCAATCATATCATTTTCAAAATCATGAACAGACAGAGTTTGTTCTGCTAATCCGGTTTTGAGGTCCCATACAACACATTCCTGATTCATTGAACGTGACACTGCTTTTTTCCCATCAGGAGTTATTAATATGGACTCAATCTTGTCATTTTCCTTTCCAAGGGGTTTCAGTGTTTTGCAATTTCCCAAACACCATAACATGGAAGTATCATATACGGATCCGGAAATTGCACATTTCCCATCTGGCATGATTGCTACAAAGGAAATAAATTCATTGTGTCCTGTGAATGTATTTATCAATTCACCACTCTCGAGATCCAGAATAATACAATTGGTATCAAAAGTATTTGATATTGCATATCTACCGTCAGGTGTTACATTTAAAATATCAAATCTACCCTTCTGGTGAATTATGGATCTTATAGTCCTTTCACTATCTATTTCATTGATCAGGCAAAATCTTCCTAAAGAAACCGAAATTATATGAATACCATCTGGAAGCAAGCATGCTGATTTGATCCCACCTGAATGATCAGTAAGAATTTCATAGGTTGACCCGTTATTTAAATCCCATATTGTTAACTTTCGATCATACTCAGCATAGACAATTGCTTTTTTACCGTCACGCGTCAGAATTAATGACGTCTTACCCATAAATCCGGTTACGGTCTTCAATAACATACCGGTTTGCATATCCCAGAGAATACAGGTTTCATCATCAGATCCTGAAACCACATGCTTCTCATCAGCGCTCACACTAAGAATACTAAAAGATCTGGAATGCCCTTGTAGCATCTGACTTACGTGACCATATTCTAAATCTAAAAATTTACAATCATCACCTGAGCATGAAATTGCATATTTGCCATCAGGTGTAACTTCATTATAGCCCACAGAATAATCTTCAATTGCTTTTACTATTTCTCCTTTTTCTAAATCCCATAATATATGGGCTTTATCCAGGGACCCGGAAATAGCAATTTTACCATCAGGATCAAGATGCAGGGAAGTAATTTCTTTCTTATGACCTTGAAACACTTTAAGCCGGCGACCCGTCAAACTTTCCCAGAGGATTATATTGTAAGGAAAATCTCTTGAACCAGATAGGACATAATCTCCCTTTAAAGAAATACACACAGCGGTTGCTCCACCATAATATGGAATATCTGAATTTAGATTAAGCGTTTTTAATTTCCCTCCGTTAACAATATCCCATATGATGCATGTATCATCTAAAGAGCCTGAAACAGCATATTTTGCATCTGGCGTTAGGGCTACGGATAAAACGGGACCAGAATGTCCCCTGAATGTTTTAAGGGCTTCTCCTGTCTCAATTTCCCAAATTATACAGGTCATATCAAAAGACCCTGTAAACGCATATTTGCAGTCAGGGGTAAGACTTACTGAAGTAACTTTATCTGTATGCCCTTTTAAGACACTAAGTTTCTGCCCAGTCTTCAGATTCCAAAAAATGCAGGTTTTGTCCCGGGACGCAGATAAGGCAAATTTTCCATCTGGCGTCATACTCACGGATGTAACTGAATCTGAATGTCCTTTGAGTACTTTTAATACAACTGGTAATGGATTCCATACGGGCCTGGAAAATTTATTTAGCAGGAAAAGTGTCTTTAGTACTATGAGGTCTTTTTGCTGAGCAGTCTGACTTACTATTCCATAATCATTTAAATTACATGCTTGCTGAGTAGCAAAATGACAAAATTCGCCTGCAAATTTTTGTAGATTTGCACCTTCCTCTCCAATGTAATTAATAAAATCTTTCAATTTATCCAACCTGGTTGGATTTGCCTTTATACGTTCAATTTCAGTATCAATTTTTTCTTTAGACCATGGAGAGATTCTTTTCGGGATTTCAAGTTCATAAACGTTTATTTCACCTTTAGCACAAGAAATAAGGTTTCTGGTGTATTTTTCCATCCTCGCCTGCCTTGCCTTTTCCTGTAATATGTTTTCTGCATTATCAGGAATTGTATCCAGCACATTATTGAAGTCCTTAACAAGATCATATGTCATTTTTGCACAAGCTTTTGCTTGTATAAAGTCAAGATCACAAAGGGTATTTGTTATATCATCCCAGAGATCTTTTTCTAAACTTAAAATGGCAGTTTGAGTCTGTTGATACGGAAGCTCAGCACACTTTCGAACATTTGGCTTTTTTTGCAAATCTTCATCGAAAAAGTGTGGGCCAGAGCAAAAATAGTTTGAAAGTGATAGGCGATATTTTAATTGATTAGCCGACATGTTCAGGCGTCCAATTAGATACCTAAAATACAATATTTTAAATGATATTTTAACATTAATTTCGCTATTGATCATTATCCCACCTCCAAACATTGGCGGATAAGGAAAAAACCATCTACCGGGCAATAACCAGATGGATGGGATCAGTACTCGGTTCGTTTTCAGGGGTTCTTGAGTTTTTTAAAGTTGAGATGAACCGTCATTGCCATTCAGTGTAGTTGTTGTCCCTGGGATCTCATACATGAATGTGCACCTTATTTCCTCTTTTTATTTGGAACAAGGTCCTTGAAAAATCAAAGGTCTGAGTGATTCGAACGCGTAGCGAGGGGAATTTCGAACTGAGCGAACATAGTTGAGAGCTCGTGAGCAGATTGCAACCAGCAACCAGCCTTCCCTCACACCGACCTCATATAATTCACCAGCCCCTTCTTCTCAATGATCATCCGCAGCTTGCCGGGAAGCGGTTCAAAACGGAATGTCCTGCCGCCCATAATGATCTCACCCCTGTCAAAGCTGACATCAACGGCATCACCTTCCCTGTAAGCCTCAACGGCTTCCTTCTGAACAATGAGCAGCAGGCCCTGGTTGATCGATGACCGGTAGAATATCCTGTTGACCGACTTGACGATCACCGCCTTAATGCCGACATGCGCAAGACCCACCGAGGGATGCTCGCGCGAGCTCCCGCATCCGAAATTATCACCGGCAATAATTATGTCTCCCGCTGCAGCTTTTTCCCTGAACGATGTGTCAAAATCCTCGAAGAGGTGAGGTATTATGGCTTCAGGATCCGAACTGAGGACATTGTACGTATGTTTCCCGGCGAACATCTGGTCGGTATTGAGATTGTCGACGTCAGAATAATTCCAGATGTTCCCGTGCTTCCTCTCCTCCCCGGGCCTGATCTCAAATGTCCGGCTCTGTCCCGCAGCATACGGGTACCTGTCGGAATGGCTGCCCGGCCTTGGATCCGTAATGACCCCTGTGATGGCGGATGCTGCCACAACAGCAGGGGAAGCCAGGTAGATCGATGCCTCCTTGTTCCCCATCCTGCCGGGAAAATTACGGTTTGCGGTCGATATTACAGTGTGCCCGCTCGCCGGCACACCCTGACCGGTACCGAGACATGGACCGCATGAAGGAGTAAGGATGCTGGCGCCGGCTTCAAGGAATACAGTGACCAGGTCCTCCCTGATCGCCTGGAGGAAGATCTTCTCCGACGCCGGTATAACATTCAGCTGGAAACCCTTCTTTATCTTTTTGCCTTTCAGGATTGCCGCAGCAAGCCTTAGGTCCTCGATCCGGCCGTTGGTGCAGGTGCCTACCAGGCCTTCATGCACAATTGTCCCGGCAGTCTCGCTGACCGATTTCACATTATCGACATTGTGCGGGGCGGCGACTACAGGAAAAACATCCCCCAGATCAATATCCAGCACCCTGGCATATGACGCACCTTCATCCGCCCAGACGCTCCTGACCGGCTCCACCCTTCCCGTCAGGAATTTCTTCAGCACATCATCGCAGGGAAAGACCGCGTTCTTTGCACCCATCTCCGATGCGAGGTTGGCCAGCGTCATCCTGTCGGATATGGCAAGCGAGGAAACGCCTTCGCCATGGAACTCGACTGACATGTAGTTGGCGCCGTCGGAGCCTATCATTCCTATTATCCACAGGGCCAGGTCTTTGGCGGTAATCATCTCACCCAGCCTTCCGGTTACATTGATCCTGATCGATTCGGGGACCCTGAACCAGGTCTCCCCTCTTTTCCAGATACCGGCCGACTCGGTCCTGTCGATCCCTGCGGCCAGTGCGTTGAATGCACCAGCGGTCGAAGTATGGCTGTCGCTTCCCACGATCAGCATCCCGGGCAGGGCATGGTACGACATTATCTGGTGGCATATCCCTCTTCCTGCATCATAGAACTTGCTGATCTTCTGCTTCTCCACGATGTTCCTGATCTCCTGGTACTGGTTGGCCAGCTTTGAATCCGCGGGAGGAGCATTGTGATCAAGAACAACCAGCATCTGGTCGGGGAATTCAACATTCTCCCCTCCCATCTTCTGAAAGGTCTTGAAGATGCTTGAAGTATTGTCGTGGGTAAGTATAATGTCGGGGTGGGCAAACACTATGGCACCAGCCGGCGCCCCGAAGATTTTTTCTGCGAATGTTCTTTGTTCCATATCTTGAATTTGCTGTTATTTCCTTGCCAGTATCCGTAATTTCAAAGCAATCCACCGTTCCTGAATATCTCCAGCTGAACTCCGGAAAAAGGTTCAGCCCTGACGGATCTTCCCTTGGTAACGTTCTCTGCGAGGCCGGTCAGGAAATTGATCCTGATCAGGTCTCCGTCTTCAAGGTCAAGCTCCGTGACCGATTTGCAGGTCAGAACCGGAAATGCCGCATTGATTGCGTTCCTTTCATAGATGGCGCCGAACGATTCTGCCATTATGGCCGCAATGCCGAGCGAGGCAAAGCAATCGACCGCCTGCTGCCGGGAGCTTCCTGACCCGAAATTCTTCCCGGCCACAACTATGTCGCCTTTCTTTGCCTTCTTCGCGAAGTCCTCATAACCCTTAAGGTTATCAAAGGTGTATTGTCCCATCTCCTTAACGTCGGTTATGGAGAGGTACCTGTTGTGGAATATCATGTCGGTGTCGATATTATCCTTCCTTATGAACCAGGCCCTGCCTTCAGCCTGCTCCTGCTTTGTTATGCCGGAAGTTGAAGCCAGTGACTGGGTTTTACCTGGGGAAGCCGGTATGCCTGTTTTAAAAACAGCAGGTTCATCCGGGATGGAGTCAGCGGATGTAATATATCCTGCCACCGCCGAGGCGGCAACGACATCGGGAGATGCCAGGAAGACACTTCCCTTTCCCTGCTTTCCCGGGAAGTTCCTGTTGCCTGTGCTTACCGTCACCTCTCCCTGTCCGTTCTGTCCGACCTGGCCGGCGGCGCAACCGGCGCACCCAGCATTCGACACCATTGCTCCGGCTTCCTTAAAGATCCCTATCAATCCCTGTTCGAGGCATTCCTGCCAGACCTCATCCGTAGCCGGAACGATCTTGAGGACGACTCCCGGTGCTACCTTCCTGCCTTTCAATATGCTGGCTGCTGTCAGCATATCGCTCATCCTGCCGTTGGTGCAGCTGCCGATAAAGGCCGAGTCGATTTTCTGACCAGCAACCGATAAAATGCTCACGGCATCATGCGGTTCGCCCGGCCTGGAGACCATCACACCGAATGTTGAAGCATCAATAACGTAATCAGCAGAATAGTGTGCGTCAGGATCGGAATAGACCGGTTTAAATTTATGTGCAGTCCTTGATGAGCACCAGGCAATGACCTCCACTGAAGGCGGAAAGAGGATTATGATGGCACCCATCTCGGTGGCCATCGATGAGATCGTTATCCTGTCGTCGAGTGAAAGCTGGTCAATGGCTTCGCCGCAGAGTTCCACGGAATAGCCGAGGAGCGAGTTCGCCCCGAACTGTGCGAGGAGATTCAGCACTATGTCCTTTGCCCCTGTGAGTGCAGGGAACCTTCCTTTAAAAGTCAGCCTGACCGATTCGGGCACCCTGAACCAGACCTTTCCCTTGCTCCAGGCGGCGGCAATGTCCATATCTCCCATGCCCTGACCGAACGCGCCGACAGCCCCAAGGATATTTGCATGCGAATCGGTCGAGACTGCCGTTGATCCGGGGTATGCCAGCCCCTGGTCAATCATGAGGTGGGTACCGATCCCCTTGTCAATGTCGTAGACCAGTATCCCGTTCTCCCTTGCAAACAACCTGCAGATATGCTGGTTGACAGCATATTTCTGGTCCGATCCTGTCGGATTGCAGTCGAATGTGAAGAAGGTTTTTGCAGGGTCAGCTATGCTCAGCCCGTGGTCCCTGAGATGTTTCACCACATTTGCCCCGCCAAAATCCCTTGCTGCCCGTGCATCAATTGAAATGTCGGCAATATCGCCAGGCCTGACACTTTCCGAACCGGAATGTTCAGCCAATATCTTCTCCAGCATGGTCATACCCATAGCCATCATGATTTAAATAAACGCCGGTAAATTTATCAAATATTCCGGTATTACCGGAACTGGGCCCTGTAATCCCTGGGTGCGACGCCTTCGGTCTTCCTGAATTGCTTGTTGAAGTTCGAGATACTCAGGAAGCCGCATTCCTCCGATATATCATGGACCTGGTATTCGGTTTCCCTTAGGAGGTAACAAGCTTTGTTCATTCTTACCCTGTTGAGATATTCTATAAATCCGGCGCCGCAGTTTTTTTTGAAGTACCTGCTGAAGGCAAACGGACTCATATGGGCAATCCTCGAAACCTTTTCGAGGGTAAGCTGCTTGTGGAAATTTTCCCTTATATGATTGTACACATCGGTCATTCTTTTGTTCCCGCGTTCGTCAAACGCCATTTTATAATTCTCGGAACAGAGGAAATTCTTGTTTTCTGAATTGGACATCAGCTTCATCAGCGAAAAGAATCCGATAATCTTATCAGTGCCTTTTGTAACCACCATCTCTTTGAGGATCGGCTCCGCTTTTTTCGCGACCTGGAAGGAAAAGGCAAGACCTCTTTCAGATTCCATAAGAAGCTTCCTGATTCCATGCATTTCATGCTGCGACAGCAGCTCTTCCCCGAGGGAGGATATCTTAAAATGGAGCATTATGCCGGTTTCTTCGGGCACTGCACCGGTCTTCCGGTAGTAGTTCCAGCAATGCGGAATGTTTCCTCCAATCATTACCAGGTCGTACTGATCGAAGAGCTCAACGCTGTCACCGACAATCCGGGTCCCGTTGCTTCGAGTGTTCAGAATTACCTCATATTCAGGATGAAAATGCCAGAAACCATAGGTCTCTGAGATGTATCCGGCTCTGAAACCGCCGCTATCATCATAACGTATCTTTTCGAGTTCGGCTACCATAACTGGTCAGGCTAGGTTGGTAAGGCTAATATCAAATTTAATCAATATTTCGTCAACAAAAAAGATATGTTTCATGAATATAAAAGAGCTGTTGACCAAAAATCACACTAAATTGTCGAATAAAATATTATCAAAATGTTTGATAATTCTGAATTTCTGCATAAATTTGATCCAAGCTCATGCTATTGGTTTAAGAGGAGAAAAGCAAGGGTTGTCGTTGGAAATCATCAGGATTGTATTGCAGACATTGACTTTCACATCTGGAACCTAAGGATTAGCGCCAGCTTACCGTGGTTCCGTCCTTTTATCAGACAGTAGACACGGGAATTATCTCACTAATAAAGCCCGCTCCCTGATTTTCACCGCAACCCTTCCTCCTCTTATTTTTTAGGTAAACAGTCGGACAAGACTGTTTTTTTATGCATGATTGGAAAGGTAATTAAGAGGGCCGGGGATAACAGCAGCCGGAAATAAAGTAACGGCACTTCCAAAAATTGACTATATTTGGTTAAATGCAAAGGGGAATAGGTTCAGCAAATCTGCATTAGGTTTTTAAAGGGTGAAGACATACATCAGAAGGCGCGAGAAGAATGATAACCTGATTGTTCTGTTCGGAGGATGGGGTACCGATGAGAACGTTTTTCTTCCATTGTGCTCCGATGACTTTGATTTCATCCTCTTTTACAATTATTCAGCCGATGAGGCACTGGTGCTCCCTGAGACCAAAACCTACAGGAATGTGGCACTCATTGGCTGGTCGCTCGGCATCTGGGCTGCCGGTTATCTGGCAGCAAAAACCGGAATAAAGCCCGATATCACTATAGCTGTCAACGGGACCCCTGTCCCTGCAGACGACAGGTATGGAATTCCCCTGAAGATCTTCGAAGGCACCCTGAACAACATCAATGAGGGCAACATGGGCAAGTTCTATCTCCGCATGTTCGGGAACAAGGAGACCTACCTGAAGAATGCCGACCGGATACCTCACCGGTCAGTAAAATCACTTCATGATGAGCTAAGGTGGCTCTATAACAGGATCATGGAGAACACGGAATCATCGCTGAAATGGGACTACGCAATAACAAGCCAGTACGACAGGGTTTTCCCTTTCAGGAACCTCAAGGAATACTGGGACAGGCAACCCGCCACCAGGCATATAATCCTGCCGCTGCCCCATTACATCTTCCATATGTGGAAAACATACGCCGAGTTCGTGGACTTCGTGGTGAACTTTAAAGGCTGATACAGTCCTCCCGCTGCAGGAATTCCCGGCTCAGAGATCCCTTACGAGTATATTGTTGTCGGACTTTGAGATCAGCTTGTCGAATTTATCTAGCATTGAAACAACCTTCTCGAATTCTTTTCCTTTCGCAAAGATCTGCAGGTGAGTTCCGCTTTTGTCAAGCTTTGTGAGTACATACGAAACGGTAAGCTTGTTTATATCGACAGCCGGCTGGTAAAGCCGTTCCTTATGCTCATTTTCATGGATCACAGATACCAGATCAACCTTGGCAAGGTCCTGGAGAATATCGTTGACAAGCCGGAAGGGTATCCGGAGCGATCCCGCGATTTTCTCTGCGCTCATAGGTCGTTCCCCCGTTGCAAAATTCCTGATTATCCTGTTAAGGATCATGAGCACCAGGGCCCGCTTCTGGTAATTGCTGACGTTTAGCGCCTCAGACTCAAATTCATATCTCGACACATTCTGGTTGGCAAAGGAGAGTTCAGCACCGAGAAGCACTATTGTCCAGGAACTCTGGAGCCAGATTATGAACAACGGTATCGCTGCAAAGCTCCCGTATATGGCATTAAGCTTTGTGATCCCGAACTGCAGGTCGATATAGAGCCACTGAAGGACCTGGAGTACGGTCCCAACGATAACTCCTGCCACAAGGGCGGGCCTGAACCGGACCTTGGTATTCGGCATTATCATGAACAGTATTGTCAGGGCTGTCCAGGCCAGCAGGTATGGTGAGAACTGAATGAGAAAGCTCACCACCGGCTTAAGCATATCGAGGATACTGGCCCCGCTGATATATTCGGTAAGGTTCTTTTCTATAAAGTATGTAAGGCTGCTCGAGAGGATCAGGAACACAGGGGCTATCAGCATGATCGTGAGGTAGTCGGTGAATTTCCTGTACCAGGTCCTTGAGGCCCTGATCTCCCAGATATGGTTGAATGAATTCTCAATCTGGCCGAGAAGCGACATAACCGACCAGAACAAGATTATCACCCCTGCCCCGGCAATGTATCCCCCGCGGGTTTGCTGAAGGGCGATCCTTGCTTCCGTAAGAAGCCAGTTGAGCACTTCAGGCTGTGATTGGAACTGCTTGGTGATGATCTGCTCAAGATTCTGGTCAAGCCCAAATCCTTTGGCAATAGCGAATGCAATTGCAACTACTGGAACAATTGCCAGGAGGGAATAGAGGGTCAGTGAAGCGGCACGCAGCTGGACCTTATTGTTCATGAATCCGCGCGCTGACAGCACCACAATCCTCATCTGCTTGACAAGGAAAGATTTTGTTTTCGACAGGTCAGAGAGCGAAGTATGCCATATCGTTTCATTGACCTGCTTGATCTTTTCCAGTATCCATGGAAGCGGTTTCGCCATACGGAAATTTATAATACTCAGTATCAAATATACAAAATACGTTAAAAATTAATCCTTATTTTGCAGGTACGAGGAAAAGTGATGAAGATAGATATCCTTGAATTTGCCGAAGGTGCAAGGCAGGCCAGGGGGCTGGCTGTGATAATTGATGTTTTCCGCGCGTTTTCGGTGGAATGTTATGCCTACGATTGCGGCGCTTCAGGAGTGATAGCTACCGGGAGCGTGGAGAATGCCTTCGAGCTCAGGCGGCGATACAGGAATTCGCTGCTTGTGGGTGAACGTAATGAACGCAGGATCGATGGCTTCGACCTTGGGAACAGCCCGACGGAGATACTTCTCGGGAATGTTGCCGGAAAGACGATCATTCACACTACAACCGCGGGAACCTGCGGACTGGAAAACGCTGTCAACTGTGACCCTGTGATTACAGGCAGCCTGGTAAATGCCTCGGCTGTTGCCAGGTACATAAACCAGGCCATGCCCGGGCACGTTTCGCTGGTGGCAATGGGCTACAGGGCGAATGTTTCAGCCGATGAGGATATTCTTTGCGCCGAATACATAAGATCGATGCTGAGAGGCGAGGAACGAAAACTTACGAGTGAAATTGAAGAGCTCAGGAAGGGTGCGGGGAAACGGTTCTTTGATCCGGCGAACATAGGGTTTTCACCCCCTACGGATTTCTTCCTATGCACAATGACTGACAGGTTTGAATTCGTGCTCAGGGCCGAACGACGCCATGACGGCAATCTTAATATTGAACGGATCGAAATTTAGATTATATCCGGAGGGATGTTGAAGAACGGAAGAAGCTTTCTCCGCCTGTGGATCTCCCTGTATGTTGAAAACATGCAGATCTTGTAAAAATTGAAAAGGGCAACGGATATCCTGGAAGAATCGAGGGACCTTTCCATCCTGTCACGGTACCTTATGAAAATCCCTGCCAGCACCCTGGTAATATGAAGCAGCCTGAGGATCATGTAGATCCTTACCATGCTTACGGTCGATGCGAAAGTCCTCTTGTCGGTCACAGTGTCGTAGAGCCGGCTCAGGTTTTCGATGCTAAGCTTGGTTTTTGCAAGGAATTCCCTGTTAGTCTCAAGACCCTCATGGACAAGCCCGTTATCGATATGGAATACTTCAATCCCGGCTTTTTTAAGCTGGTAGCTCAGAAGGGTGTCTTCGTGACCGTATTGCTTAAGCTCCTCATAAAACCTCAATTTCGAAAAGACCGACCGTTCGATCAGTACATTGAATGTTGAAAAGCTGGCATATGGGTTCTTGCGGCGATCGGTAGCTTTTTTCTGTTCCCTGGCCACGCCATATTTCCATCTGAGCTTTTTATCAGGATCTCCGGGGGGGCTGTCGTGGTAAAGTATCCCACCGCATATCACTTTCCCGAGGGAAATATTCACGAGCCACTTATTGAAAAAAGTCTCAGCAGATCCGGTGAGCATGGCATCCGCATCGAGGAACAGCAGGTAATCACCCTTTGCTTCCAGGATCATCCTGTTCCTTATGGCAGCCCTGCCGATATTTTTCTCCGATTCAACGACCTTAATGCTATCGCCTGCAAGCGCCCTGTAATTTTTCCTGAACTCTTCAGAAGAGCCGTCATCGCCGATAAGGATCTCGCTGAACTCCTTTACGCTTTCCATGCCCCTGAGAAGGCTGTGGACAAAAGCAACAAGATCATAGTTATTTACCGGTATGAGTATCGAAATATTCACTGTTGAGTGACCAGGGTTATCGGCTCAAAAATACAACATATTTCTTAATTATGCGAAAAACAGATTTTGGCAAAGAAATTGCAATGACTATTTTTACATCCGTCTTTTAAACAGAACTTCTGGAATATGAAAAAGTTATTCTTCTGTTTTGTCCTGCTCCCATTATTTTTAATTGCTTCGGGACAGAGTGGAAAGGGATACAGGATAAATGTCACGGTCACCGGGATCCCCGATTCAACGATCTTTCTTGCATATCACTTCGGGGACAAGCAGTATCTGAAGGATACTATCAGGCTCGACAACAGGGGGAACGGGGTTTTTTCAGGCAAGGAATCCCTTCCACAGGGGATCTATCTTGTGGTCCTTCCCGGGAAGCAATATTTTGAAGTCCTGATGTCAGACAACCAGCATTTCGGAGTAAAATGCACCTTCCCCGACTATATAAATACCCTGGAATTTACCGGTTCTGATGAAAATACCGGCTTCGTGAATTATCAGAAGCACTGGGTTGAAATGCAGAAGAAAGCTGCCGGAATTGCAAAGAGGCTGCAGGCCAGCCGTCAGAATTCCGATTCAGTTATGATCCTCTCCGCCAGGCAGAAGATCCAGGAAGATGCAATGAAAGCCTATCTGCACACTGTAATTGCCCAGAATGGCAATAACCTGCTGGGAGTGCTGGTTAAGGCCATGCTTCCCGTTGAAGTTCCTGAATTCAAGGCACCATCATACGCCAGGAATCCGGATTCGATCAAGTGGATCATGACTTACATGTACAATAAGAATCATTTTTTTGACAATATTGACCTTAAGGATGAAAGGCTCCTGAGAACACCGCTTCTCCAGGCCAAGCTCAATGCTTATTTCACAGCCGTTGTCATGCCTGCTCCTGATTCGATCAATTTGGAGATCGACAGGCTCGTCGATAAGGTCAAAGGGGATTACAAGATCTTCCAGTTCGTTGCAGTATGGCTTTTCAATCACTTCAGGGAGAGTGAGATAATGGGGCATGACGCAGTACTGGTAAAGATCGCCGATGATATCTACCTTTCGGGAAAAGCTGACTGGGTGTCGCAAGAATTCAAGGATGACCTGAGGAAACAGGTGGAGCTTATCAGGCCAAACCTGATCGGCAGGAAAGCACACGATCTGACCATGGATTCATATAAAGGCACTTTCGTTTCGCTTTACGACGTCGAAAAGGATTTTACGATACTCTATTTCTGGGAGCCAAATTGCGGCCACTGCAAGGAGGCGACTCCGAAGCTAAAGGCTTACTATGACAAGGTAAAGGGCCAGGGGATCGAGGTTTTTGCAGTATGTACAACTGACGACCGGGTGAAATGGGAGAAATATATTGAGGACAACAAGCTCGACTGGATCAATGGATGGGACCCTGAGAGAAAATCCAATTTCGGTTACTATTACAATGTACAGGCTACTCCGCTCATTTATATACTGGACCGGAACAAGACCATAATCGCAAAGAAGCTGAGCGTAGATGATATTCCTTCATTCATTGAGAATTACAGGAAGTATTTCGGGAAATAGCTCAGGGATTGTTTCTTAGCCAGGACGCCAGGCTGTACAGGGTACCGAATTCCCGGGATCCCTTTTCCGTTTCAATTTTCCATACCCTGCTTTCTGCACCGGGTACGGTTATGGTGGCCGAGAACTCTTTATCGGAAACTGCAAATCCTGATCTGATAACTGCCTTTTCGGTCCAGTAACGCTGGTCGCCTTTCCCTGCAACGCGAATTGCCCCGCCCGGCTTGTTCCTCGTCAGGAAAGTGCCGTTATGCGAATTGAAGCTAACAACCGATTCGTCGAACAGTCTGCCAATTGACCCGGACAGGACAAGGTCCTCGGGAGCGCCTTCGGTGAATCCATCCTCAAGCATGAGCCAGATCTTGTCGGCCTGTGATATCGCGGCATCAAGATCGTGTGTTGAGAAGATCACTGTCTTCCCCTTCTCCCTGGTGAGGTCATGAAGGAGATGAAGGATCTCGAACCTGCTCCTTATATCGAGAAATGCTGTCGGTTCATCCATAACCATTATTACGGCGTCCTGTGCCAGCACCATTGCGATCATTGCCCTCTGCCGTTCACCGTCGGAGAGTTCGGCGATCATGCGGCCGGAAAACGCAGTCATGCCTGCCCTCGACAATGCATCCGAAACTGCTTTATGGTTCGCAGCATCTATCGTTCCGTACCAGTTGGTATGCGGAAAGCGGCCCTGGGCAGCAAGCTCATAGACTGAAAGGTTGCTTACCCTCACGATTTCTGTCGATACATACCCAACCTTTTCCGCAAGCCCTTTCCTCGAATAATCGGTGATCTTCTTTCCGCTGATGGTCAGCGATCCCGAAATCACCGGCTGAAGGCCGGCGATCGATCTGAGCAAAGTGCTCTTTCCTATGCCGTTCCGTCCTATCACTGCGATCAGCTCACCTTGACCTGCGGAAGATGTCAGCGGCGGCAGCAGGCTCTTTTGCCAGCTTCCTGAAACAAACCCGATTTCAAGGGATTCAAGGGTCAGTATTGCATCCGCCGATCTCATCAGAATATTTCGGAGAATTTCCTGTTCCTCAGAATGACCCAGATCACGACCGGTATCCCGATCAGGGCAGTCACGGAGTTGACCGGCAATACACTTTCAGATCCCGGGAGCTGTGAGATCATGTCGCACAATAGCATGACGGAGCCTCCTATGATCACCGTACCCGGGATCAGTACCCTGTGATCGGCTGTCCGCAGGGTTATCCGGGCAAGATGAGGGACTGCAATGCCAATGAATCCGATCGGTCCGCAAAATGCAGTTACGGTCCCGGCAAGTATGCAGGTTGCCGCAACGGAAATGAACCTGGCCGCCTGCAGGTTAAGGCCTATGCTCCTGGCGTAGTTCTCGCCAAGGAGAAGGGCATTCAGCTGCTTAACGGAGATGTTGGCCAGGACCAGACCGGCAGCGATAGAAATCAGCATCACGGTCAGCTGTGATGAAGTAAGGTTGCCGAGGCTTCCCATCGACCAGATTATGTATGTCTTAAGCATCGATTCGCTGCTGAAGTACTGCATTATGGTAACGAGGGCTGATATCCCGCTCGAAAGCATGATACCCAGGATAAGGACGGTCATTATGCTCCTGACTCGCATCGATATCACCATCATGAGAACCATTATGATCCCCGCTCCCACCCACGAAGCCGCAGCAATTGCCCAGTTTCCTGCACCGCTTATCAGGTCGGGCGTCAGATCGGCTGAAAAGCCGAGGATGACAAATGCCACTCCAAGGCTGGCTCCGGAGCTGATCCCGAGGACATCCGGACCAGCCATGGGATTCCTGAAGAGGGTCTGCATCTGGAGCCCGCTGACCGAAAGAGCGATTCCCACAGTGAGCGCTGTCACAGCTTTAGGGAACCTGAATTTGTAAATTATAGTCTCGGATATCCCGCCGGTGTGGTGAAACAGCGCCCTGAAAAAATCCCCGGGAGTGATACTGACCGAACCCAGGAAGAGGTCGAGAAAGAACAGCAGCACAAGCAGGCAAAGCAGAACAACGAAAGTAATCCTGAATCTCCCTGCGTTAGGGCCATTGTGTCCAGTCAATATCGGTTTGATACTATCCAAGGCTGCTATTCGATTTTCCTGTAATAAAACAGCTCCCGGCCCGGGAACANCCCAGGATGAAGTATAGATGCAACATCCTTCAGTATAACGTCGGGATTCATGCATCCGCCTTCCCAATAATCATTTCCGCCGTTGCTGCTTATCCTTTTATTATTGTTGTATATGTGTTTATTCGTGAATACCGGAAGGGACGTAAACCGCGAATCGATTGCAGCGATATCCGCTTCAGATGTTACGGTTCCGGCATTGAGCCAGAAGTCGGCTTCAAGGGCCTTTACGAATACTGATTCGATGCTGACCGGCATCGAGAATGCAGATGATGTCCCGCTCCACAGGTAATTCCCGCCGGCATCAGCTATCAGCCTCGATACATACGAATTGCCCGGGGAGATATACCAAGTGTCCCTGAACGGCAATCCGAGGAGAACTTTTGGCTTTGTCCCTGCTTCCCTGCCGGCAAGCTCACTTATGGCGCTGTATCTTTTCACGACAGAGGTGAAGATGGAATCGGCCATTTGCTGCCTGGAAAACAGGGCCCCGAAGACCCGGATCCATTCTGTCTTCCCCAGGGGATGCTCCTCGAGATAATCAGCATCGAACATCACTCTGATGCCGAGCTCCCTGAGCTTGGCGACATACCCTGCTGATTCGGCCCCCACTCCGTAAGCTATAACAATGTCCGGCTTCAACCTGAGTACCATCTCCTTATTGAGATTATCCTCATAGCCGACATCCTTAATGCTCCCCTCTTCGACCCTCCTGATGAATTCGGTGTTATAAATGTAATTGACACCTGAAAATCCCATGAGCGGATCAAATTCCTTCAGCGCTGCCAGCATTGCCAGGTGGGTGGTCGACATGCATACTATACGTTTTACAGGAACTCTTATGATCTGTTCGGCACTGGCGTCAGCTGGCGGCTTGTTTCCTTCGGGCACCAGGTACCACTCCTGCACTACGCCTCCGGCCCCCTGCCACGGATTGGTGATTATGATCTGCGAATAGCCCTCCCTCTGTTCAATGGTAAACCTCTTCGCATAAGAATTGACGTACGGTTGCGACTGTTTTTCCTTTTTTGCTGCCTGATGCCCGCCGGGCTTGCAAGAAACAGCCAGGAAAAGGGTGAGAAGGTAGCAGGTACCTAAAGCGGCAAGCAGGTTTTTATTCATGGACGGAAGGAGTCAGTCGGTTGTACCGTGGTCCTCGATCTTGAAACAGAATGCACCGGGAATGATATCTGCCTGCATCATCCTGATGAAAGCACCGTCGCTTTTATACATCAGCACATACCCTTTTTGCTGGTAATCAACGACGTCAGTGACAAATATGTCCCCGTTTTCAGGATTGATGCCCAGCTTATAGAAATTCCGGCTTCCGGCTGGTATAAATTCCTGTGCCGGCAGATTTTCTGCATTCACGCTCATTATCCGGACCCCGTTAAGCAGAAAGTAAAGATTCTCACCGCTTCCGTCGATCTGAAGGCAGGTGGGTGAATCATTTACCGAAGGGAATGTGAATCTTTTCACAATGGTATTGGTCATGGTGTTGATGGCAACAAGCTCGGCGTAATGATCCCTCTTCCAGCCGCCGTTACAAAGCACCCAGAGGGTCTCGAACCTGTCGATGACCATGCTTTCCGGTTCCATGCCAACCTCAATGGAATCGGTAACCAGGTCAGTCGCCGTATTGACCACCATAATCTTGTTGTCGCCGGTCCAGCGGGCAATGTATGCGGTTGTATATATCGAAGCTATTGACTCCGAGGGATGCCTGACATCGATATACCCTTTGATCGAATTGGTTGCAGCGTCGAGCACGGCCACCGAATCGGAATAGAGGCTCGAAATGTAAGCCTTGTCCGCCGCCACAAACGAGATGTACCTCGGCGAGATAAGCCCGATAATTGTCTTTACCGATGCAAGGTCGTGGACCTTTACTATTTCAATTTTTCCGGAGTTGTTTACCACAATATAGCCGTAGGTACCCGATATTGTCATGGAATACGGAATGTCGCCAAGCACTCTCCTGTTGATGTCGTAGAAGATATCATTGAAAATTTTGGATGAGTCGTAAGAGAAAAATGAGAGGGAACCGTTTCCAGCCCTGAAATTTCCTTCATTTACCATAAAGGCGCCTGTGCCGGTCAGGTACGAATCTGTCGGATGTTCTATCACCGGATTCGGATCATAGGTACAGGAAACCGTCAGGAACAGCGGAAGGATAAGGATTTGAAGCAGATAATTTTTCATTTGCGATTATTTAGCTTGAAAGCGACTGAGATCAGAAAAGCCCTGCCGGGCATCGGGTACCAGGCGATGCTCTGATAACTGGCATTGAGAATGTTCGTGACATCGAGGCTGATATCGACCGAAGCTCCTGGAGATCCGAGCCTGGAACCGATGCCCAGGTCACTGATCCAGTAAGCCGGGAGGAACTGGGTGTTGTCGGCGATAAGGTACCTGCGGCTCGAAAAGTTGGCGGCATACCTGCCGTAAAAATGATCCGTCGCGAACCTGATAATCCCATTTATCCTGTGTACGGGAACGTAGATTGCCTGGTTGCGGCTTTCGTCAGCGGCAAAAGTCAGGGTATATCCTGCATCCGCAGTGACCCTGACAACTGAGGTAGCATAAGTGAACACTAAAGAGGACTCAACGCCGGAAGTCCTGATTGTCCCTGTATTCTCTGCCTCCCACCACGAAAAATCACCCGGCTTCCATTGGATCATATCTGAGATCAGCGAATAATAACCTGTAAGCCCGGCTTTCATCTTCAGAAAAGAAGAAATGTCAGCTGATGCGGTCACCATAAGCTCGGACGAGAGGCTGGTTTCACTCCTGAGATCCTGATTTCCGCCTGGCGACCAGTACAGGTCATTGAGTGACGGGATCTTCGAGTTCCTGGAAAAATTTGCACTGATGAATAATTCCCTGCCGGGAATGATCCTGGCCTGTGCCCCGGTGGAAAAATCGGGGTAAAACATTTTCCGGTCGCTCATGGTTTCCCTCATGAGCAGCCTTCCGGAGAGCCGGTCGGAGAAATATGTCTCCAGGACTCCGCTTGCCGTCAACGTATTCCGCTGTTTAATTCCGCTGTAATTATTTGTCCTCACAACACTTAGCTCTTCACCCATATCGGTCCTCAGCCGGGTTTTGCTCCCGATCTTCAATTCCGAGCTGCCCCTGAGGACAAACCGCTCCGACGAATTTCTGGAATCGATCGATGCGATAGTATTCACATAATGAAGATTATCGGAAATGACTGCTCCTGTCAGGTCAAGAAGAACGGGGCCTTTGTCGCGGGAATAATTAACCAGGCTTCGAAGTGATTCGTCCCTCTGGGTTTCGCCGGAATTACCCTGCATCGAAATTATTGGCTCGGGCAGATTCCTGAACACTGACTGATACCAGAATTTTGCAGTCAAAGTGCCACCGGGGAGCCTGAAGCTCAGATCTTCCGTAACACCTTTCTGTCTTACCTGGTCATTTTTTCTTATCTCCTGCACCGGCTCCCCTCCGTTTACCGTATTGAGATATGGAAAATTATTATCTGCCGACTGCATGATCAGCTTCGTGGACGACTGCAGCCTGTCTGTTCCTGCATTCAGCCTCAACAGGCCGGAGTATTGGCCAAAGCTTCCTGCCGAAGGGTTAAGGAGAATGGAGAAGCGTTCCTTCCAGTCTGGTGCCGTTGTTAGGTTGATTAATCCGCCCAGTCCGCCGCCATTGATATCCATCGACCCTGCTCCGAAGTAAATATCAACCTTGTCGATCAACCCTGCCGGAACAAGCGACAGGTCAAACTGGCCTGTCATTGGATTATTGATGCTGATATTGTTCCAGGCGACCTGGGTATGGCCGGCGCCGGTCCCGCGGAATGCCGGTGTAGCTATTCCTCCCGCTCCGTAGCTTTTAATGATGACCGTCGAGTTGCCGGAGAGCAGGTCCGCAATATCCTTATTTCCGTAATGCGCAAGTGCTGATGAATCGATGCGGACAGTTTTGTACCCCGGAAGCTGCTCACCGGATGCCATTCTCCTGATAATGACTTCATTTATTTGGATTGTATCGTTCCTTACACCTTGCTGTGCAGGCAGCAGGAGCGGCATGGCGATGAAAACAATATTAAACAGGACCTTTTTCAAACCAAGGTTTCCATTTTATTGTTTCCGGGAAAATCAGGGATTTGAATCAATGAATGATTCCTGCTTTTCTTCCCGAAAGCATTGAACATACAATTGTCTGGCAGGTCTTCTGACTTGTCCCGGTTTCGAGAAGCCTTCCCATCCCAATTCTCAGGAACAGTGGCAGGTTTTTCTCAAACCATGATCGCGGGATCGCGACCGGGCATCACAGCAGCGGGTACTGTCACGGATTCTTACCGTATTCCCTTTTCATTGCAGTCATCTCAATTCACTGCAACACCATAATATAACAAAGGTATTCTTTTTAGCGAGAATAGTGAGTAACAGATATCAACATATGTTAACAACAGGGTAACGTGTTCCCGGAACTTTATTTCCGTGGTTCGATATCAAGTCTGATGTGCTGGTCAGGCAGAAGCTCGAAGAAATGAAGCCCGGCAAGGATCTTGCTATCGTTCAGCCTGTTCCCCGTAATCAGAAGATATCTACCGGGAGCCAGCGGAAGCTCATTGCCGAATTCGGTCGCCTTTTTGTTGTAATCATACTCGAGCGTATGATAGTCACCATTTTCAAACCGTGCGAGAGTAAAATTAATATAATACTCGGGGATTTTATCCGCAGCTGATGAGGTAAAGCTTATGAAGCCCTTCTTTTCTGTTGCTTGCCGCTGGTCATGGAAACGGACGTCGGTCCATCCTGAGCCTAACCAGAATTGCGGCGTGCCGGTGCCCGGCTCGAGCCGTGAGGGAATTCCGATCGAGCGGCATATTGCGACAAAATATATCGACCGTGACTGTGAGTCCGAGACTTTCAGCTGATCAACACCTGACGGGGTAATCGGGGTCCGGTAATAATTCTCATCATCGGCGACCTTTATGGTTGTATTTATATAATCCCTCAGGACAAGCGGATTGATCAAAGCCTCCGACTGAATTTCTGCCGGGATGTTCTTCAGAAGATAGCTTCTCCATCCGCTCAGCACCTCGTTTGCCACCCGGGGATTCAGAACATAATCCCTGTACAGATCATCGTCAGTATCCAGGTTATAAGGATTCCTTATATTAACAAGGTGGTCCATGAAGACCGGCTCACTGACATCCCTGAGGTCTTTTTCCGCAACCTTTTCAAGGAGGCCAACAGCCAGGTTTCTTTTATCCGGGGGAGTGTTTAAGAGGAAAGAAGAAACAGCCCTGTAGTTGCCCATGCTTTTCATCAGGAGGCTTTTGGTCGCGGCGGTATCGGCATTTATCCCTGCAGCAAAAGATGCGGCTTCTTCAGGCTTCATCCATGAAGAGATGTACTTCTGCCTTATCGTGTCCTCCTGTGCAACACGCAGGGAGTTCTGTTTCATAAGCTTTCCGGAGGGGCCGGCAAGCGGCACAGGAGCGGCAGGCGGTAAAAGATCAAGCGCAAGGTCATTGGGCAAAGCCAGTGTCCCGCGAAGCTCCAGGAATACCGTATCCGTCGAACAGGCAGATATCTTTGAAAATCCAAAATCATCGCCTTTCCGAGCCCATACGATCAGGTCCCCAATACCTGTCTCGAACGAACAAAGGCCGTCATCACCGGTCGGGAACTCGGCCAGTGTGAAGAACTCCGAGTAATTATAGATCCTGAAGGCAACCAGGGCATCCTTTACAGAGCGGCCGGCAGTATCGGTGACCTTCGCATATATTCTTTTGGTAACGGCGTATTTTGAGAGGTTGTTGACTTCCGAAAACAACCTGTACTTCTTAATGTAATTCTCATTTCCGTAAGGCGCCCCGAACGATTTTGTATGGACGAGCATGGCTCTCCTCGCAGGTTCGGTGAACCAGCCCCTGTCGGCTAATGGTTCAGGTTCACATGCGCCCATGTAATACCACTTGCCATCGGCCCAGAATTCAACCCACGCATGGTTATCATCGGTATGCGCCCATCGGGGGCAGTATACCTGCCGGGCAGGTATTCCGGCGGTACGAAGCGCACTTACAGTAAAGGTCGATTCCTCCCCGCACCTACCCCTTGCCGAGAGTATGGTGTTCATCGGTGAACTTGTCCGGATGTCGCTTGGCTGGTAAGCTACTTTCTCATGGCACCAGTGATTAATTTCAAGGGCCGCTTCCTTAATGCCGAGGCCTTTTATCCTGCCCGACAGTTCATCGTAATAAACCAACCTGAACGAGTCGAGGTTTTCATTGTTCACCCGGTAAGGAAGAACATAATGCAGGAAAATATCATCCGGCAGGTTCTTTCCCCAGGGCCTCTCCTTTTTTGCCTTCAGTGAAGCATCGGCAAGGGCCCTAAAGAATTCGCCGTTATAGTCTGCCAGGTCGTTGAGCGGCATATATGCAAACAGGAACTCCAGGGCTTCACTCTGCCCGGCAGGCAGATCTCCTTTCAGAACACTGAAAAGCTGCTCTTTGCGGTTGATTGCCAGGCTGTTTCGCTCAAGGAAATCTTTATGTACCTGCTGGCGGTAATTTTTGTCACGAATGAGATGCCTCTCCGAACAGCCGGTTGTTAATAAAATAACAATGGTGATCAGAAATGATAAATGCTTAGGCATCTTTGTCCGGTTTCTAAATTGTTCCGCAGGAGTTCCTGACAATAAGTTCAGGAGAGATGTTTACCTGTCGCTTGTACTTGCTTTTGCCGGAATTCTTGACCTCTGACCAGATCATGTTCGCCACCTTCAGGGCCATCCCGGTCAGCGGTTTACGAAGGCATGTGACCGGCGAGAACATCAGGTCGAAGCCGGTTCCCTCTTCCATGGAGATCAGGGCAATATCCTGCGGCACCCTGAGTTTTTTCTTCCTAAGCAGGCTCATTACATGGTAAACGAGTTCCGCCTGTATAACAACCATGATCTCTATCCTGAACGGAGGACGGAGGAAATCCTCGATCTGCCCGAATTCGGGATCGTTTCCAGTGGCATTTCTCTCGAGTTCGACCACGGTCGGTTTATTCAGACCTGCTTTCTTCTCGATCGCGTCCTTCAGGAGATCAACTGCTGAAGAATCCTTGCCGGCAATGGATTTATCGGTCACTATCAGCACATTCCTGTAGCCAAGCTTCCGTATATGTTCTGCAACTCTTGTGGCTCCTTCTACTAAATCTGTGCACACCGTATTAAGGCGAAGCATCTTGACAGATTTCTCGAGGATCACAAACGGATAGTTGGAAGCCCGCAAAGCCCTTATGGTATAATCGTCGGCTGCATCGCTTACAAGTATCAGTCCGCTGTAAAATTTTTTAAAAGCGCCTACAAGCCTGTTGTACCTGTCATCGTCAGGATCTTTAGTAATGATAGAAAAGCCTACGCCGATACTGGCAAATGCTTTTTGCAAAAAGGGTGCAATCTCATAAACGAAAGGATCGTGAAGCGATGGTATGATCATACCGATAACCCCTGGCTTTTCTTCTACAGGAGCCGCTTCGTGCCTGTCCCTCATCAGGTCAAAATAACCCATCTGACGCGCGAGTGCCAGAACTCTTTCCTGGGTATCCTTGCGGATCCCGTGCAGGTCTGCCTTATTGTTCAGTACAAGTGATACCAATGTACTTGATACACCTAACCTTTCAGCTAAATCTTTGTTTTTAACTTTTTTCCCCATTTCCCCATTTTTTAGAAAGACTAAATTTAAATTAATTTTTTGTTGCGGTTGATTAATTAAGATTATTTAACAATTGAAACAGAATGTTCAATTATCGTTCCACACACAGCAACAAAATTTATTTCAAACCGGCGCTACCTTTTAGGGGGATTTATGCCTCTCTGTTTGGCAGCCTCTTCCAGCCGTTGCTGCCATTTGGACTTCTTCATAGGCTTTTTCCGGTTTTCCTCCAGCTTTGCCAGGACCTTTTGTTCATCAATGAACCGTTTTGAGATTAGGTTCTGGAAATATGTAATGATATTGGCCAGGAAATAATAATAGGTAAGCCCTGAGGAGAAATTATTGAGGATCAGCATAAACATAACGGGCATCATGTAGGTCATGATCTTCATCCCTGGCTGGTCACTGCCTGGTGAAGACCCGGTCATTTTCATCGTGATCAGTGTCGAAGCTGTCATTAGAAGTGTGAAAAGGCTCACATGATTGCCGTAAATCGGAATGGTGAACGGCAGCTGCAGGATGGAATCATATGTTGAAAGGTCCGTTGCCCACAGGAAATGCTGCTGCCTCAGCTCGATCGAGACAGGGAAGAACCTGAACATAGCAAAGAGGATAGGCATCTGAAGCAGCATCGGGAGACACCCGCCCATCGGGCTGACCCCTGCCCTCTTGTAAAGGTCCATTGTTGCCTGCTGCTTTTTCATAGCATCCTCCTGCTTCGTGAACTTCTTTCCAAGTTCATCAACCAGAGGCTTGAGCACCATCATTTTGGCCTGCGATTGGTACGACTTGAAAGTAAGCGGCAGCAGGACGATCTTTATAAGGATCGTCAGGATCAGGATAATCAGGCCATAGCTCGCGATGTACTTCTGCAGCCAGTTAAAGACCGGGATAATGATGAACCTGTTAATCCATCCTATTATGTTTTTTCCAAGCGGCACCAGCTGGTCGAGTTCCATTCCTTCTTTCCTGAGGGTGGTGATGTGGTTGGGCCCGTAATAAAGCTTCATCGAAGCCTTTGTTTCGGGTCCGGGAGTGAACGGGAGACCGAGCTCCGCTGTGTAGTATCTTATGTATTTATTTGAAGCGGTTGTCCTCTCAGAAGTAAGGGCGCCGTTCAGGAAGTATTCATTGCTGATAAGAACCGATGAGAAGAACTGGTCTTCGAATGCGACCCAGTTGAGCCGTGTTGTTATATCCTTCTGTTCCAGCTCCTTTTGCTGGTGAACCCGCAGTGCTACCACATCGTCCTGGTAGAACCTGTACCTTATTGTGGCATAGTTTTCCTCGTTCTGCCGTCCCTTCTCCTGCTGGGGGATATACATTTTCCAGTCGAAGGTGATGCTGCTCTGGTTTGAGCCGATTATCTTGTCCATTGACCGGAAAGTGACATCAAAATCGACCATGTACCTGTCGGGAGCGAGAGTATATCTGTATTCAATGTACTTGTCGTCTCCTGCCATAAGACGGAGTACCACGCTCTCAGGCTGACTGGTAACTTCAATTGAGTGATTTTCTGTTACCGGTCTGAAATAAAGGTTGTTTGTCTGGATGGCTTTATTATCGGCAGTAAAGAAGTTGAAGCCGAAAACTGTCGAATCTCCTGAAAACAGTACCAGGGGCCTGGAGTTGAAAGTAGTGTAGCTCTTCAGGCGTGCAGAATAGACCCTTCCGCCTCTTGGTGAGATTTTCAGTTCGATCTTGTTGTTGCCAAGGGTTATTAGGCTGGTATCCCCATTAAGATCAGCGCCGAAGGCCCCAAATTTACTCGAATCGCTAACCACGGCAACACCAGCTGCCGGAGGAGTTGTTACAGGATTGTTTTTAACCCGGGCCGTGTCAGTTTTTTCAGTGGCGGCCGGGGTGAAACCCAGCTTCTGGTTCAGCTCGTTGACCTTCTCCACGGCCGTCGGCTGATTGGGCTTGTATCTCAATGCATTGATATATTCTGCCCGTGCATTCTCCAGCTCGCCTTTTTTATAGAGTGAATCAGCAACTGCCATGGTCTTATTGAACGACCTGGTCATCCTGCTGCTGTTAAATACGCTGAATCCGATGAAGATTGCGAAAATCAGTATAATTCCGGTTATTGTATTTCTATCCATTCTTGATCGTAATAGTAAAAAATCGAATAAGTAACTCTAGCCGATGCATGCTTTAATGAAATCAACAAAAAGTGGATGGGGATTTATTACCGTGCTGCTGTACTCAGGATGGAACTGGACCCCGACAAACCATTTATGTTCAGGTATCTCGACGATCTCGACAAGGTTTGATTCCGGGTTTATGCCTACCGGCACCATGCCGTTCCTCCTGAAATCGTCGAGGTACTTGTTATTGAATTCGTACCTGTGCCGGTGCCTTTCAACTATCTCGGTTTTCCTGTAGGCTTTATATGTCAGGGAATCCTTGCTGATAAGGCATTTATAGCCGCCAAGCCTCATTGTTCCGCCCTTGTCCATGATACTTTTCTGTTCCTCCATGAGGTCGATGACCGGGTATTTTGCCTTGTGATTTATTTCGGTTGAATGGGCGCCTTCCAGGTGAAGCACGTTCCTTGCAAATTCGACCACTGCACATTGCATCCCGAGACAGATGCCCAGGAACGGGATATTGTGCTCCCTTGCATATTTTGCGGTGGCTATTTTGCCTTCAATGCCCCTGGAACCAAAACCGGGTGCGACAAGGATGCCGCGCAGACCCCTGAGCCGCTCATGAATATTCTCCTCATTAAGGTCTTCCGAATGAATGTACTCGACATTGACTTCGCACTCATTCATTGCCCCGCTGTGCACGAACGATTCCGCGATTGATTTGTAGGCGTCGGGCAGCTCGACATATTTTCCCACGAGCCCTACTCTTATCGAGTGCTTTGGGTTCTTAAGCCTTGAGAGGAATTCGCGCCACTCCTTAAGCGGCGGATCTTTCTCAACCGGCAGCTGAAGCTTCCTCATCACCGTCTGATCGAGCTTTTCCTCGAGCATCCTTATCGGAACCTCATAGATCGTTGAAACATCTGCTGATTCAATGACCGCATTCTCCTCAACGTTGCAGAAAAGCGCAACCTTCCGCTTGATGCCTGAAGTAAGGTTCTTCTCCGTGCGCAGCACAAGCACGTCGGGCTGGATCCCGGCTTCAAGCAGGGCTTTGACCGAATGCTGAGTGGGCTTAGTCTTCAGCTCTCCTGAAGCCGACAGGTAAGGCACCAGCGTAAGGTGAATGACCAGGCAGTTATGTGACCCGACTTCCCATTTCAGCTGACGGACAGACTCAATATACGGCAGCGACTCGATGTCACCGACCGTCCCCCCTATCTCAGTGATCACTATGTCAAACTTATTCCCTGAACCAAGGAGCTTGATGCGTCTTTTTATCTCATCGGTTATGTGAGGAATCACCTGAACGGTCTTCCCGAGATAATCACCTTTCCTTTCCTTGTTGATTACAGTCTGGTACACTCTGCCCGTGGTTACATTGTTGGCCTGGCTGGTCGGGACATTAAGGAACCTTTCGTAATGCCCCAGATCAAGGTCGGTCTCAGCCCCGTCGAGTGTCACATAGCACTCCCCGTGCTCGTAGGGATTCAGGGTCCCGGGATCGACGTTGATGTATGGATCGAGCTTCTGGATGGTTACCGAATAGCCCCTTGCCTGTAGTAATTTTGCAAGAGAGGCAGAAATAATGCCTTTACCCAGCGAGGAAGTAACACCTCCTGTTACAAATACATATTTTATGTCAGCCAATTTCAGGAAATTTAAATTATATCTTAGTGCAATAGTCAGTCATCCAGGCCTGACTGGTCAATCATCTTGACTTTCTCCTCCAGCGTTTTGATCATCTTCTTTGCATTTTCGATCTTTTCCTGCACTTCCTTGATCATGGTATCTGCATTCGGTGATTTTGCAAAGAAGCCTATATTGTTTTCCCAGAGGACTATATCATTTTCAAGCTGCTTGATCTTTGTAAAGAACTTGTCCCTTTCGTTCCTGACCTTCCTCGAAGCCTTGGGATTGGTCCTGAGGTTGTCGAGCTTGTTCCTGTATTTCAGGATGCTCTTGTCCTCGTCGGCAATCTTGAGCTTGTCGAATTCCTTATTCAGGGCATTGCGGTAACGGTTCGTGATCTCCTCTTTCTTATTGAATGGAACGAATCCGATCTCTGTCCATTTCCTCTGCAGATCCTTGAGGCGTTCGAAAGCGGCCTGGACATCCGATCCGGGTTCAAACTTCTCGAGCTCCCCGATTATGTCCATCTTGGCTTTAAGATTATCCTCGTAAGAGGTGTCAAGATTGGCAAAATATTCCGCTTTCCTGTTGAAGAAATGGTCGCAGGCCTTCCTGAACCTTTTCCAGGTCTTCTCCGACTGTTTCCTCGGGACCGGGCCGACCTCCTTCCATTCCTTCTGCAGCTTGATCAGCGCATCGGAAGTGGCCTTCCAGTCGGTGCTCTCTTGGAGCGCTTCTGCCTGGATGCAAAGCTCGTTCTTCAGCTGGAGGTTATTCAGCTGGGTCTCCTTGTTATCGGCGTAGAAAGTTCTTTTCTTTTCGAAGAAAGTATCGCAGGCTTCCCTGAACCTCTGGTAAACCTTGTTGTTTTGCTTTTTGGGAGCGAACCCGATTGTCCTCCACATTTTCTGCAGGGCAACTATCTTGTCGGCCTTCTCGTCGAAATCCCTGAAGCTCTTTATCTCCTGGAGATTGATAGCTTCCACTTCCTCGCAAAGGGCCATCTTGGCTTCAAGATTCTTGCGCTGGTCATCCTTCTGCTTTTCAAAATACTCGTGATGCCGCTTGTTAATCTGCGAGGTGGCTTCACGGAACCTGTCCCATATCTCGTTCTTTGATTCCTGGGGAACCGGCCCGATCTCCCGCCACTGGTTATGAAGGTCCTGGAGTATCCTGAAGGCATTCACGGGATTTGGCTCAAGAAGCAGTTCCTCAGCTTTTTCACATAACACCACCTTGGCTTCCAGGTTCTTCCTGAGGTCAAGGTCACGGAGCTCCTTATTGATCTTGATATAATCGTAAAACACCTCAACACTGTGGTGGTAATTCTCCCAGAGGTCCTTAAGCGATGACTGCGGGACCACTCCTACCGAATGCCAATCATTCTGCAGCGACCTGAAATCGTGGAAGGTCTTGTTTATCGATTCCTCCCTGTTGACAAGATCCTTGATCCTGTCGATGATATCATATTTCCTTTTAAGGTTTTCGTATTTCTCGGCTTCCTGTATCTTGCTGTAGTCATTCTTCTTTTCCCGGTATTTCTCAAGCAGTTCCTTGACCCTGAAATCAAGCGGATCGACCCACACTTTATATTCTTCGATCTTGCCCCCTCCCTCAAGGAATTTCGCCTTCTTTTCTTCGGCTTCCTGTTTCAGCTTTTTGTAAAACAGGACCTTGATCCTCTCCACATCATCCCTGATCTCTGCGGGTGGCCTGTTGTCGATTATCAGGTTTAGTGTCTCGACCAGGTCATGCTTGGAATATCCGGAGTAATCTACCGGGGGAAGCTCGATTTCTTCAAGATCATGAAGTTCCGGAATCAAAGCGTGCCCTTCATCGTGGTGCGGTTCCTCCCCGCCTGCAGTTTCAGCGCTTTCACCTTCCCGACCACTGGCCTCCTCTTCCTTTACCTCAACCTCAACCTCATCCTCAGTCTCAGTCTCTTCCTTTGCCTTAACTTCAGCCTCAGTCTCTTCCTCAGCCTCAACCTCAACCTCAGTCTCAGCCTTTACCTCAGCCTCCTCCTCTGCCTCTTCACTTGCCTCAACCTCTTCCTTTATTACTTCTTCCTTTACTTCTTCCTCAGCCTTAACTTCAGCCTCAGTCTCATCCTCATCCTTCTGAACGGCTTCAGCCTGTTCATCTTCATTGTTTTCTTCGGCCTTTTCGGCCCTGGCGGCATCCTCAGTACCGGCCCCGGGATCAACCGTGCCGTCTTGTTCTTCACGAACAGAGTCTTCCGGATTTTCTTTAATCATAAACAATCCTTTAAGGTTCAATACATTTTACGCTCCCTACCATTTGGCGGAAGCATAATTTTTTTAGATTACGAAAATATCGAATATTTAATAAAACTCAAAGTTTTGACCAAATTAACTCCCTTTCCTGTTTCAGCCGTCATCAACAATCCCTGAATCAGGCAGACCTGAGCCCGTCTTCGCGGACAAAAACATGCATCATGCCGGTTTTTTCCCGGGCAGAAAACTATAATCAGCCGTGGATACAGGCAAAATTATTGAATATCTTTGCAGGAAAACAGGCCGGTCATTAAAAACAAGCATCAATGAAGAGCAAGGACATACTTCTGATATTCGTCATTATTTTTGCTGCAGGATTCAGTCTTTACAGGAAATACGCCAGGAAGAACCAGCCAGGTGCGGGAAGTTCAGCCAGGCAGCCGGGTTCGTTTCCACCCTCTGGGCAGAAGGATGATGACTATGAGCCCTACTCGGGGAAATGACTCATCTTTTATTTCTCGAAACAAGATAACGGAAGGGATCGATTATCCTTGTGAGGAGGCTGAGATCGTCGGTTATGATCTCTGCTGAACCCTGCATATTATGTGTGAAGTCAAGATTTTTGCCATACAGGGTCTCGAGGCCCGATGGCAGTGTCAGTTCGATAGTGTAGGCATCGGCTGACGGGACCAGCGATTTAGACTTTACAATTCCCCTGACCATTCCGTATTCGAGATAGGGAAAACCGCTTAGCTTGATATTTACCATCTGACCCTCCTTCACCTTTCCGGACCTGCTCATATTCAGACTGATCCTTGCGACGTAATCACCGGGATCGGAAGGAATTACCGTAAGTACCGGCTCGTCGCGACTGACACTCTGGTTCTCGTTCCAGAATTTGGTAAAGGTTACCATCCCCGCAATGGGTGAAATGAGAAGGTAATTGTTCTCCCAAATCTTAATCTGGGCCCTGAGATTAAGAAATGATTCTTTCAGCACCGAATAGTACTTCTCCTTTTCGGTCACCTTCAGAATGCTGTAATCCTGAAGCAACTGCTGTTTTTCTCCCAGGTCAATGGACTTCTCCGAATAATCAAGTCTGACCTGCTGCAGGTCGATGCTGAGGCGGATAAGGGATTGCCGGGACTTTTCGAGATCATTCTCGGAATAAACTTCGCTTACACGAAGCAAAGAGTCCCTCCTGTAATGCTTCTCCTCGATCTGACGGTTTTCGGCATAAAGCTTCTCCTTGGCTTTCAACTGCCGCATATAGCTGGTGATTCCCCTGATCTCGCTGTTGAGTGCAACCATTTTCTTGCCGTAAAAATCACTCGTACTGTAATTCTCGAAGTCGGAAAGGCTTTTTAGAAACAGGCTCCAGTATTGCTGGATCTCGCCAAGGTCGGTAAATACCGGGAGCCCTGCCATGGTCAGTGAACCAGGGTCCCGGACTGAATCAGCAAGGTTCTTGAGCCGGTTTACATCGTTCACTGATGCAGCCGTTTCCATCACGGCAAGGAGCCTGCCGCTGCTGACAACCTCTTTATCAGTAACATACAGATTCTTGATCCTGCCGGTGATCTTCGACACCATGGTCACTGGCGGATTTACCGTGGTGATCTCGACCGGTGAGGTGACGGCATCTGGGTACCTTATCACGGCGGCAAGCATGACAAGCAAAAGGAATACACATATAATGACCAAAGTCCCCCATCGCACCAGCTTACCGGGCGGACGGCCCATTATCTCGGTTATCGATTCGGAATATACAATTTCAGTGTTATTCTCCCTTTTCATCGCTGGTCAGTTGCCGAGTTCGAGCTGGTTTTTGACAAGATTGTAGTACGAGCCCTGTTGAGCGATCAGGCTGGTATGTGTACCGGATTCCATAATCATCCCTCCATCGAGGACTACGATCTGGTCGGCATTTTTAACCGTGCTTAGGCGGTGGGCGACCACGATCACTGTTTTCCCCTTGAAGAAATCACCCAGATTCTCAACAATTACCTTTTCGGTATTCGCGTCGAGGGAATTGGTGGCCTCATCGAATATGACTATTTTCGGATCCTTGTAAATCACCCTGGCTATCAGCACTCTTTGCTTCTGTCCTTCCGACAGGCCGTGCCCGTTGGCGCCGATCTTTGTGTTGTAGCCGAGGGGAAGCGATTCGATAAACGATCTGATATTGGCAGTCTCTGCGGCCCTGACCATCTTCTCCTCATCTATCTCCTCCGCCCCCGGAGCAATGTTCCTGGCAATAGTATCCTGGAAGAGATAACCGTCCTGCATCACTGCACCCACATTCTCCCTCCATGTTTTCAGGCTCAGGTTCGAAAGTGATACATCTCCTGCCCTTACATCCCCGTTCACGGGTGTATAGAACCCAAGTATCATTTTAAGCAGCGTCGTTTTGCCGCTTCCGCTCATTCCGACAATTGCGGTGACCTTGTCATGTTCTATCAGGAGGTTAATGTCCTTCAGTGCATATGGCGACCTGGGCCCTTCATACTGGAACGAGAGATTGCTTAGGCTGAGGCTGCACGAATCAGGCAGTTTAGATATCTTGTTCTCCGATCCCGCATCCTCTTCCTGCATGTTATGGACCTCCGACAGCCTGTTAAGGCTCATCCTGGCATCCTGCGACGTACGGAAAAACCCGATGATCTGGTTTACTGGAACACTGAGCTGACCAATAATAAACTGCACTGCGAGCATCATGCCAAGGGTCATGCTTCCCTTTATGACAGCCGTTGCCGACACGATTGTGATCAGGATATTCGTCACTTCGTTGATGAGTGTTGCGCCCGCCGACTGGTACTGGATCAGGCCCAGTGCCTTAACCTTTATTCCGAACAGGGCAGCCTGGTGGGCTTCCCAGTCCCATCGCTGGCTCAGCTCGCTCCTGGTAAGCTTTATTTCCTGCATACCGTTGACGATCCCGATCAGCCGTGTGCTTGAAGCAGCCATTTCCCTGAAGCGGATATGGTCAAGCCGTCCCCTCTGCTTCATAAAAAGCGAGACCCAGAGCAGGTAGAGCACCGAACCTGCAATGAAAAGGCCAAAAATCTCAAGGTTAAAAATTGCAAGGACTATTCCGAAAATAACCAGGTTAAAGAACGAAAAGAGGATGCTAAGGCTGGTGGAGGTAAGGAAATCCTCGATCCTGTAATTGTCGTCTATCCTCTGGAGTATGTCGCCTGTGAGCTTGGTGTCAAAAAATGCGATGGGCAGCGACATCAGTTTCTGGAGAAACCCCGAAACAATGGCAACATTGACCCTGGATCCGATATGAAGGAGTATCCATCCCCTTATAAACTCGACTGACATTCTTCCAAGTACAAGCGCCAGCTGTGCAAACAGGATGAGATAAATGAACCCGATATCAATGTTATTTATTCCCACATCAATGACAGCTCTTGTGAGGAAGGGTATTATCAGCTGGATAAAGCTTCCGAGGAGAAGGCCTGCAATGATCTGGCCCAGATACTTTTTATAGAGTCTGAAATAGCGCAGCAGGAATCTGAACCCGGCAGGCTTTTTATCATCGTCTTCAATCTCGTACAGATCGGGCGAGGGTTCTATGATCAGGACCAGTCCGGTCCTTTTCCCATCGGTTATTGTATTTGCCCAGTTCTTTTCAAATTCCTCCCTTGAATACCTTGTGAGCCCGAATGCCGGGTCAGCAACCCGTATCTCGTCCTTTCTGATACTGTAAACAACGACAAAATGAGTCTGCCGCCAGTGGACAATGCAGGGCATTGGAACTGTTTCACGGAGCATTTCGAAAGGGATCCTGACCCCGAGAGTGCGGAAGCCTATCTTTCCCGCGGCTTCCGACAATCCAAGAAATGAGACGCCTTCCTTTGTTATGTAGCATTTCTTCCTCAGGTAGTCAAGCGAGAAATTACGGTTATAGAAGGCGGCAACCATTTTCAGGCATGCGGGCCCGCAATCCATTGCGTCATGCTGCTTAACGAACGGGAACGACATTCTGCCAGTCAGGATTTATTGACAGTAAAGATATTTAATCTTTGAAAACTGAGTACCTGGCAAAGTTCTTATCTGGGCGGCACCTCAATAATTCTGATTTAAACCGCCGGAAACACTATATTTGTTTCTTTATACTCCACAAATCAGCAGTTGTTCGGGAGATTTTCGGATAGTGAGATCATAGAAGGCGTTCGGCGGCAGGATGATAAGGTCCTGGCATGGATGTACAATAATTATCTCCAGAGTGTTCGTCACCACGTCCTTAAAAACAGCGGCACAGAAGCCGATGTATCTGATGTATTCCAGGAGTCGATCATTGCGCTTTACAGCCGCATAACCGGGAATACTCTTTATCTCACTACCGATCTCAAGGGATATTTTTTCGGGATCGCAAGGAATATCTGGAGCAGCATGCTCCGCAAAAGGGTCAGGATCTCCGAAATCGATGCTGATATTGCCGAGGAGCCCGGAGACGAAGACATGCAGGATCCTCTGTTTGAGAGAATAGTCTTCAGGTCGTTGCAGAAGCTTAAGCCTGATGCAAGAATGATACTTACCCTCTTCTCCGAGGGTCTTTCATATGAAGATATTGCCTCAAGGATGGAGCTTAAGAACGAGGGATATGCCAGGAGGAAAAAATACCTGAGCAAGGAGGCGCTTATTGGTATCATTAAGGAAGACCCGGAATATAAGGATTACCTGCGTTTCAGATGACTGATCCCAAGGGCGGCAGCAATCAGGATGAAAAGGATCGAGTTTCTCAGAAGCAGCCTCTTCGAATCGTACAAGGGTTCATTATTGCCATAGATCACAATCGAGGCCCAGAAATACGGGTGCGAGCCGAGCATGTCGGAATTCCTGAGATAATCAAGCCTGGATCTCCTCAAAGCATCGCTCTTGTCCGAACCCGACCTCAGGTACCTGTAAAAGTCCTCGATCACCTCAGTCCCGGATCTGTCCTCTACTTCCCACATCGACATGAGCACTGCCTGGCTGCCGGAGTAAATGAAGCCCCTGGCAAGACTGAGGATCCCCTCCCCTGAATGAAGCTGCCCGCGGCCCGTATTGCAGGAGCTCAGGACCACCATCCTTGCCTTGAGCGGAATGCCGTAAACCTCATAGGTGTTCAAAAAGCCGTCATTGGCACTATCGCGGTTGCTGAAGATCATTTTTGAATACAACGGATAAGCATCGTTCACGGCAGTATGCATTGCAAGATGTATAATATCATATCCGCCTGCTTCAGACTTAAAGGCCGATTCGGTTGCCTCATCATTCAGAAAGAGCTTTCCTCCTGTTCTTTTGGCAACATATTCGGCTTCCGTCCTTGCAAACGGAAGGTCGTACAGTCTGGCCGGACACGGCTGCCTCGTGGATACCAGGGAATCGAGGTTTATGTTGCCCGCGTAAACGGGCGCAAAAGCAAGCAGCCTGACCGGGCCGCCTGTTCCTTTCTTAAGCGATTCCGAAAGGAAGGTGGCTGAATAGGTATAGGAGATCCGGTACTTTCTGAACAGGTAATTAAGGTCCTTGTACGAGGGAATTTCCGAATTGATGGTGTCCACAGGGATTGTCTCGAAGGGAATGTACGACAGGATATTGTCGGGCGATATCAGCAACCTGTCGGATATCAGGTATTTTTCAACCGGACCGATCAGGGTCCGGTACAGATAACTTCCCGTTTCCTGGTACTGCCTGAAATCGGCTCTTGCATTGCCCGAATAACCGGGATCCGATAGGAGATTCCTGAAAGTATTCAGCCTGCCGAAGAATTCTGTTCCGGATGGAACGGTTACAAGCACACTGTTCTTCCTGTTTGCCAGGAATATATAGATTGATGTGTCGGTAACGACATAATTGAGGTAGTTGATGTTTCTTCCGCCGATCGAGGGAATTTTTTTCTCGCTGATCACCCTGGTGTTGTATTTCATGAAGTAGTACCCCGGGTACTTTTTCCCAAGCACGGAAACAAGGGAGTCCCGTTTCTGAACGGCTTCGAGCTTCCTGTTACGGTATTCGGAAAGGAGTGCTGAGTCGGGATCGCTCCTGATGTTCTGGCCGGTAATCCGTTCAGTATAGTAGCCGATGTCGTCCCTGAGCTTTTTTTCAAGCTCGGCAATATCGGAAGGCACTTGCAACTGGGTCGCCTTGAGCTCGCGGGTAGAGGCGAGCAGGCTTGCCACCTTGCTTTTTTCAGCAAATTCAAAAGCCTTTGACAGGTACCGGGTATCTCCTGTTACACGGTAGCATCTGTCAAAATCTCTGATTGCAAAGAGATAGCAGTCCCTGTACCGGTCTCCCAGGATAAGCCGGCTCTCATCCTCCGAGATATTCAGCCTTATCCGCTCGATGAGCGACACTACCAGCTCGGATGTATTTGCAGCCGCAAGCAGGTATTCAGGGTCGGGGGATTTTGCGGAGATCTTGTGAAGGAACCCGTACTTTGCCTTGAAGAGGCTCAGCGACCACTGGTCCGGGTTGACCGATGAAATATCAGGATTTGCCGTCAACCGGGTCGTGCTTTTGTCGTATTTGTTGCCGAAGATCAACCCCTGGACCACGCCCAGCGCCCTGACAGGTTCGTTATTGTCGGCAAGCGACATGGCATAGCCAAGCATTATCTGATCATACAGGATGACATCCTCCTGATGCTTTCCGGCATAATCGGCACATTGACTGTAGAATAAGAGCGATTTCTTCCTGTCGATGCCAAAATTGCTGAGAAATGCAGCATAGTTTTTAAGGACCTCTATATAGTCGCGGGAATCAGGAGACTCGGACCGGAGAGTTCTTTCCTGGAGACTCTTTAGAATCATCTCCCCTTTCCCCGCCTCTCCCCTGTTTCCCAGGATTACGGCATAGCTGTTAAGGAAGTTCATTGAAAGGCTGGAATATGATGATTTTATCAATTCATATCCCATCCTGAAATATTCATCTGACTTTTCTTTCCTGCCAAGGTAGAAATATGTCGAAGCAAGGCTGTTCAGCAGGTTTATATACCTCTCATCCCTTGGAAGAGAACCGTCGCGGTACTCTGATTCGGCTTTCCCGAGATAGAGTGTTGCTTTTGAATAGTCGGACAGCCTGGCATAAGATATCCCCATGTTGGTGTACAGGGCTGCCAGGTCTGAAAGGTTGGTTCCGGAACCGTTTTTGATGATTGCAAGTGCTGAATCACCGTAATTAATGGCCTCTGAATACTCATTGAGATCAAAGCATGCGGTAACTACGCTGATGTAATCACTTACCAAACCAGTATCAGATACCCTGTCCAATTGCTTTTCGATATCTATTGATTGAAGGGCACATTCTTTCATTTTCCTGTAATCACCCAGACCATAATAGGCAAGTGAAAGATTGAAAAAACATTTAGCTCTAATCTCGTCTTTAGTACGCTTAGCCTCCCGATAAGCTAATGATTTATTCATCAATTTAATAGTTTCCCAATGCCTGTTTAAGATCAAAGAATAAACCCCCATGTAATAATAAGAATCTGAAATCACTAGACTATCTACTACTTCATTTTTTAGGATATTTTGGATTTCTCTAACTGATAGGCTGGCCTTTAAAGTATCACCTATTAAAAGATTGTTTCGAAGGGTTTTATTTATTTCTGAGAGATGTTGAGCAACATTTTTATCAATGGAATAAGTCCACAACTCCAATATATAACAAGCATTTCCCGAAACAGTAGTTGGTCTGACTTCAACTGCTTGTAAATATCGAACTGAAACGACTGTTATAAAAAAAGCAGCAATGGTACTATGAAGTACTGATTTCTTCATTATTCCAACTTTTGTAGCGTTTTCTATAAAAATACGATGAAAATAATAATAACAAAACAAAAGTGTCAGGTTAAAATTTGAAGATTCTGAGCGAAACGAAGTGAAGCGAAGAATCTCATAATTGACCTGCGAATATTTAATCGGAAATTACTTAATTAGTTATATCTATTTGTAAACATTCAAGAATAGTAGTATTGTATATTAATGAAGTACAATTAAATATGATTTATTTAAAAAATATATCGATTTTTCATGTCACATTAAAAGCATTGCAAACATGTAGCAGTGAGATGTAGTGTTCTCGAGAATTATCCTAAATCAGTTCCAATTAAATAAGTGCAAAGAAATGAAAAAGCTTGATTTTGAAAAAACGACAGAGATTTTGAGGGAGTATGAACTTTCAATTGAAGAAATGATATGTGTAAAGGGCGGTGAAGGCGATCCAATTCTTCTTCCAACGCCGCCAACACCAAGACCCTGAAAATTGAATTATTCCTATTTTTCAGACAAATGAAGATTTTTACTATTGGTTGAATGATATTTCGGACATCCAAGGCATTAGTTTTGCTGGTTGAACGTACTTCCGCATAACCATGCAGCGTAGAATGGCATAGGATTAGGGTGCGTACGAGAAATACATCATTAAATTGACTTGATATCTTAAAATATTGATATAAAAATGATTATTCAAAAAAATAAGTTATGAAGACTACCGATTTTTCGTACTTCATCGAACGGTTCAATGCCGGTGAGATGAGCGATTCTGAAAAGATCTGGTTCCTCAAGGAGATGGAGGGGAACCCTGCTCTCAGGAATGAGGTTGATCTCAGGAAGCAGGCTGATAACGTCATTAATAAAACCGACATCATCAGCCTCAGGGAGAAACTGATCAATATCGAAAGCCGGAGGAATACCGGGAAAACAGCACGTAGCCCCTGGAAAGGGATCCTCAAATACGCAGCTATCGTTGCGGGGATAGCTTTTCTTGCAGGCGGTCTCCTGTTAATCCCGCGGCCAAAGCTGACAGGTGAAGGGATCCTGGAGAAATACTATGCACCGTATGAGGCGCCATCGCCTTCCCGGTCAGGATCCATAATATCAAATGCCGATTACAACCTTGCGGTCGATTACTACAAGGTGAAGGATTACAGGAATGCCGCAGTCTACTTCAGCAAAGTGCTCCGCGAAGAGCCAAAGAACATGAATTCCTGGCTGATGAACGGGATATCAAATTTCGAGATCTCAAATTATCCCGAAGCGGAAAGCTCCTTTGAGACAGTGATCAACGACAACAATAACCTCTACATCGACCATGCACAATGGTACCTGGCATTGTGCTACATTAAAACAGGCGAGGCGATAAAGGCAAAAGACCAGCTTCGTGCAATAAAAGACTCTGGGAGCATTCACGGGAAAGAGGCAGGGAAGATACTTAAGCAGTTGAAATAAAGTAATTCAGGAGGAGCTGGTTTATGTTTGATGTGCTGGCAAACGGTATTAGCGGATCCGGGGGAAAGATCCCCGGGAAGGGAGACGTGAGAAAAGGCCTTGAATCGCCGGATAAAGTACTGGCCAATTGCCCGGACCTGTTGGCAGGTCTGTCAAGGGAATTGAGGTCCCAGATGAATTCAATAGTCTCTTTTGCATTTCTCCTGGAATCGGGTAAATCCGCAGGGAATGAAAGAGAAGAATACAACAACCTGATCTATGAGGCATGCCAGGCCATTATCACCATGTTTGACAATTTCCTTGATTCGTCTGTGATCGACCTGGGCAATTCGGAATCTGAGCAGGTGACCATCACTTTTGAAACCGCATTCAGCGGACTATATTCCGAATTCAGGGAGGCCCTGAAGAAAAGGAACTCCCGGGAACTTATCCTGGTCACCGAGCATTACCAGCCCGATCCGAACCAGTACCGGGCCGATATAAACAGGCTGGGCAGAATCATCCGGAATCTGTTCATGAACGCTCTCGGGAATACTAAGGCAGGCTACATAAAATTGGGGTATTTCATTTCCGGGAATAAGCTGACATTTTACATACTCGACTCGGGTGACGGATATGACAGGAACCTAGAGTACATTCAGACCAGTGATCCCGGGAAATCGCTTAAAAGATTCAATGATCCATTTACAGCAATAAATCTTTTGTTTACCAGGAAACTAATAAAACTGCTTGAGGGTTCAGTCTGGGTAGAAAGGAACGGACTGACCGGATCAGGCATATACTTCTCAGTTCCTGCAGAACCAATAGCCAGGACTGATTTTAAGGCTAACAGACTGACAGATACAAAAATAATTCTCTGAAACCAGAAGTGAAAGTCCAAAAGTGTCTGTTCTAACCTGTGAGCGTGAGCTTGAACGAGGGTGCTTGCCAGGGCACCCTCGTTTTTATCTGATGCAACCCTTTTGAACGGAAAGGGATCGTTATTTTTTCAGCTCTATGATCTGAACTTCGGTCCGTCGGTTCAGCTTTCTTCCTTCCGCGGTAACGTTATTCCCCACTGGTGATTTATTGCCGTAACCCCTGTGCCTGAGGCGGGCCGGGTCAATTCCGATGCTGGTCAGGTAGGTCACAACCGAAAGGGCTCTTTTCTCAGAAAGAGTAAGGTTATGCTCGTCGGACCCTGTTGCATCTGTGTACCCGCCGATCTCAACGACCAGGGACTTGTTCTTCCTGAGCAGGTCAGCCAGCTTGTTCAGCTCGGCCATCGATTCCTTTTCCAGCTCCCAGGAATCGACCTCAAAGAAGATATTTGAAAGGAGCATCTTTTCTCCGACCCTCATCGGGCTGAGGCTTATCCGTATGATGTAAGGCCTGGCGACAGGATGTTCACCCTTCAGCATGAAATTGTCAGAATAGAAAAGATAGCCGTTCGTGCTTATATTGAGCCCGTAGTTCACCCCGGAGGGAAGACAGGCAACGAAATCCCCGTTTTCAGCTGTCTCGTCGCTGATTATGGTTTTCCCGGTGGAGAGGTTAATCAGTTCGTATTCGGCTTTCAGCGCCTGTCCTGTAATCCTGTCGGTTACATTTCCTTTAACATAGGAAACCGGCTCGGGGCGGATCGATTCATATAGGTTGAATGAATAGATATTCTTCCCGGTCGAATCATCACGCTGGGATGAAAAATAGGCCTTCTGGCCGTTCGATTCGATGATCAGCCCCATTTCGTCGTTGAAGGTATTAATGGGGTAGCCGAGATTCCGAGGCTCTGACCATACGGAGTCGTTCTGCAGCCGGGATATGTATAGATCGAATCCTCCCATTCCGGGCCTGCCGTCTGAGGCAAAATATAGAGTCTTCCCATCGAAATGGATAAACGGCGACATTTCATCACCAGGGGTATTTATGACGCTGCCCAGGTTGACCGGGACACTCCATTTCCCGTCATTTGTCTGCACAGTTTTCCACAGGTCCTTTCCGCCGAAACCGCCTGGCCGGTTGCTGGAAAAATAAAGGGTCTTTCCGTCGGAAGTTACCGAAGGCTGCGTTTCCCAGTAGGCACTGTTTACCGGAGGCCCGAGATTTACCGGCAGCGACCACCCTTTGCCATTGAATGCGGAAAAGTATATATCGCAGCTGCCAAGCCCGCCCTGCCGCTCGCAGGCGGTAAAGTACATGTAATGACCGTCAGATGAAAGGGTCTGGGCCCCCTCGTTCTGCGGCGTATTCAGGGGGCTTCCCGCATTTACGGCCTTTTGCCAGTTGTTGCCCGAAAGATGGCTGATATAGAAATCTTCCTGCCCTATGCTCCCCCTCTCCCCTGACCTCGACTGTCGGGTTAACATGAGTGTCTGCCCGTCAACCGTTATTGAAGGCCAGTATTCATTATCTGCAGTATTGACCCCGTCGCCGATATTGACAGGGCTGAAGGGCACAGGATTCTTGATCGCCTCGATGGCAAATTCACAATTCTTCACATTTTTTTCGGCGACAGCCTTGTTCTTCTCAGATATCCGGCCCTGTGCGAGATATACCTTATAATGAACAAGGGCCCTGGCATAATTGCCGGTCATCATTTCAGAAGTGGCAAGGCTGAAAAATAGGGGCATATAGAAGGAGGAATCAAGCCTGACTGCCGTGTGATAATACCCGGCAGCCTCGCTGTATCTCCGCTGTTTGAACATCAGGTCGCCGATTGTCAGGTAGGCTTCATAGAACCTGTCATCGGCCGAGATTGCCTGCTTAAGCAACTGTTCAGCTCCCTGGTAGTCAATATAGTCAAAAGAAGTCACCCCTTCCCTGTATAACCTCATGGCCTTTATTGAAGTTGTATGGTATTGCTGAGAAAGAAGGTCCGTGTTCAGGGAGCTCAATCCAGCCGATACAATAAATATTAAGGCCTGAAGTCTCATCCTTTTTCAGGGAATATGCATGAATTTATGGATCTGGAGCGAGATCTTCCATTCCTGGTTATTCTTGACATAGTCAACAATCTCAGGGATGACCGTTTTAAAACTCCTCCATTCGGGCTGAAGGAAAAGCCTGCAGTCCTCACGGACAAGTCGTTTGTATCTTTCGGCCCATTCAAAATCGTCCCGTGATTCAATTATAACTTTAAGTTCATCAGCCCTGCCGCAAATATCGCCAGTCGGTGGCATGTTCCTTTTTGGGGAGAGGCAGATCCATTCCCACTCGCCTGAAAGAGGGTATGCTCCGGATGTTTCAAGGCATCTTTTTATATTTTGCTCCTTTAGCCCGCAGCATAAATGACCGAGGTCCCACATCAGCGGCTCTCCTCCGGTGACAACAACTGTGCCTGCACCCGATCCGGCAGCTCCGCGGACGATCTCACCGGTCTCCACGAGCGGGAACTGATCCGGATCCCATGAGAACCGTGAATCGCACCAGTTGCAGCACACATCGCAACCGCCAATACGGATAAAATAGGCTGCTTCCCCTGCGTTATTTCCCTCACCCTGCACTGTGAAGAATGCCTCTGCCAACGGCAGAAGCAATCCGTCATTTAACCCTGCCTCGCTGTGTATCATAGATATAAACGAATGCAATTGTCCAAAATTACTCTTGCCTGTGCTTATTTCCGAACAGGAGTGAATATTCCCTGCTTCTGGCTTCGTTGACCCACTTTTCGGGGATTATCCTCCAGTTGCCGAGGGGCTGCGGCTTGATAACCCCTTCCTTCTCAATCTCTTTCAGGATGTAATACCTGAGGTCCCTGTCAGTTGATGCAACAAGATGTTCTGCAAGCCTGCCGGGGGGTATGTGGGCCCCTGAAGTAAGGTGACCACCTCCCCCGTTACCCCTGTATGAGTTAATTGCGACACTGTAAACTGAATCGGGGATGAAGGGTCTGCCGTCAGAAAAACCGGTGATCCTCACCCTGCTGCCTTCTGGCTTGCTGACATCGACAGTATAATCAATCCCCGCCGCAGAGTCGAAGTTGTATGGCTGATTGCGGAACCATGCTTCACCATTCGTAATGAGGGGCCTGCCGGAATTGTCAAGCCTGAGCTTCAACATCAGATCCCCCGGCCCTTTCATTGTATTGAGCCATTCCGAATATGAGAACTCCAGGTAATCCTTTATCTCTTTTCCGGTAAGCTTCATTTTGTAAAGCTGGTTCTCGAACCTGTATAATTTGAACATGTCGCCCACAGTTACGGGGCCCGATGAGATCTTTACATCGAACGACAGCGGCGCTGCGAAAGAAACCGCGGCATGGGTGACTTCCAGCTGCACACGGTGGATCATATCCACAAATGCCGACGATCCGAAATATGAATCCCTGGTGGAAATGTCGCTTTCAGAATTTGCTATGACCTTGTTTACATATTTCCTCAGGGTTTTGTCCTGGTCAGAAAACTTTGCAACAAATTCTCCGTCAGGCTTGTATTTGTCAACATCGATGATCTCGCCGGAGAGCTTCGGGCGGTGTTTGCCGGCTTTCCGGGCGGGGACGCGGATGTCAGCCCTTGCGATCTTTTCCGACCTGCTCCCTCCGTCAAGGATAAGCACCGTATCGCCTGCCGTATTGACTATCTTTTTGTTTACCACCTTGTGATCATGGCCGCACATTATGATATCGAAACCCGGGACATTTGCTGCCACATCAGCAGCGCCCCTGTCATCATGCATGCCCGGGGAAGGCGCATGATCAAGCCTTTCATCCCATCCGGAATGGAAGAGACCAACAACAATATCGGGCTTTTCACGGAGCAGGACAGGCATCCATAGCTTTGCAGTCTCAACCATGCCCCTGAATTCGATTCCTGAGTACAGTTCGGGAGGGAGCCAGGTGGGAACTTCAGGAGTGATCATCCCCAGGACAGCAATCCGCACACCTGCCTTATTGATAATGGCATAGGGTTTGAAATATGGTTGCCCGGTTTTACTGTCCACCGCGTTGGCGGCAAGCCAGGGGAACCTGTATTCCTTTACCAGCCTGTCATACACCGCGTGACCCGTCTCTATGTCATGGTTCCCGGCTGTGCAGGCATCATATCCCATATAGTTCATTGCCAGGGCATTCAGGTGTTCTGAAACCGTATCGATATAATTGAAATAATATACAGGCGGCTGGCCCTGGAGATTGTCCCCGTCATCGAGCAGGACGACCGATTTTTCTTCTGCTCTCACCTTTCTGATGTACGAATATGCTGAAGCCTGTGAATTTGCCAGTTCTTTCTTCTCGATGAAATCGTAAGGAAGTATTGTTCCATGCACATCCGTGGTTTCCAGGATGGTCACAGACCTGTAATTGGCGTCAGAGCATGAAAATGCTGCAAAAAGTGAAGCGGAAAATGTAATAGCATAGATCCTGGGCCTGAGTAAAATCATTGGGCGTATATCTTAAGAATTTATTATTTACAAATTTGCAATTTCAAGCAGTAGAGGCAAGGAAAGCAAAACAAATATTAATTTTATAAAGGTACAAACTTATTAAAGAATATTAACTTTCAATCTTTCCGGATCATCGCAGAAAAGGGCGCAAAAGCAGTGTGACGGAATATGTTTTTAAGTTGATCTATATGGTGACAACAGGGTTGGAACAGGTAATGAGCAGCTTTCCCGCAGGGCTCAGGGGAAAGAAGATCGGCGTGCTTTGCCACGCTCCTAGTGTGAACACTGGTCTGAGGCATATCACCGATCTTGTTTTTGAGGCGCAGGAGTGCACGCTCGGGGCACTCTTCGGTCCCCAGCATGGCCTGTACGGTCAAACCCAGGATAATATGATCACATGGGCCGGAGGAATGCACCCGAAGTATAAAGTGCCTGTCTACAGCCTCTATGGCGAGTTCCGGAAGCCGACCCCGGAAATGCTTGCCGGCCTCGATGTGCTGGTTGTCGATCTACAGGATGTAGGCGCCAGGCTTTATACCTATATCTGGAGTGTCAGGCTCTGCATGGAGGCATGTGCGGCGGCAGGGATCCCGGTTTGGATACTTGACCGGCCAAATCCAATCGGGCGTGTTCCGTTCGACGGCCCGGTGCTCAGGGAAGAATATTTTACATTCGTGGGAGGCGCGTGCATCCCGATGTGCCACAGGATGACAATCGGTGAAATGGCATTATGGGTCCGGGAGAACTACCTCCGGAATTGCGATCTGAGGGTGGTCTGGATGAAAGGATGGCGCAGGGACATGCTCTATGACGAGACAGGCCTTCCCTGGGTTCTTCCTTCCCCAAACATGCCGACACTCAGGACGGCAATCGTTTATCCGGGAACCGTACTTGCCGAGGCGCTGAATATTTCGGAAGGCAGGGGAACAACTGTCCCCTTTGAGCTTCTGGGCGCACCATTCATCGATCCTGAAAAGCTGATCAGGAACCTTGAGGACCGCAACCCCGCCGGATGCAGGTTCAGGATCCATGGATTCATTCCCACATTCAACAAATTTGCCGGAAAATACTGCAACGGGATTCAGATCCATGTGACCGATCCAGCAAATTTCCGCCCTGTAGTCGCGGCTTATGAGATCATCCAGGCAGTCATCGAAACCTCTCCCCCGGGTTCACTGACTTTCAACCCGCCTCCATACGAGTACGAATTCAGGCTGATGCCTTTTGACATTCTCGCCGGGGACAGCCTGATGAGGCAGGCTCTGATCGACGGCATTCCCCTGAAACATGAAAAGGAAAGATGGGACAATGAGATTGCTGGCTTCCTGAAGGAATTCAGCCAGATCGCGGCATATGACTAAAAGGAGTTAATCCCGGTCATCTCTTATTTTCAGCGCATTTACCAGCCTTTCAATCAGCTGCTGGGGGAAGATTGGTTTTACGATATAATCATCGAAGCCGGAAGAGATTATCTTTTCCCTGTCACCCGTCAGGCTGAAAGCCGTCTGGGCAATGATGATCACATCATGCCTGAGTTCCCTGATCTTCCTGGCAGCGCCGTACCCATCGATTATCGGAAGCTGGATGTCCATCAGGATGAGCTGAATCCCGGGATCCTTTTCAACAGCATTTATAGCTTCGCTGCCATCAGCGGCATTGACAAGGAAAGCCCCGGTCTTCTCGAGGATCTTATTGAGGTAAAGCCGACTTGAAAGATCATCTTCAACGATCAGGATCTTCCTTGCTTTCAGATATTCATTCTCCATTTCAAAACCTATTCGAACATTCCGTCATCCCTCAGGAGCAGGAGTATTGCCGATTGCGGGACAACGATGTATTTTTCATGATTGAACTCGATTTCGATTGCGCTGTTCTGAAGATAGACAGCCTGGTCGCCTTCTTTCGGCTGCAGGGGGACATACTTGGGCTCCTCCGACCTGTTTTTCCAGGGCTCATCGGGATCGTTCAATGATGGGATCGGGTACCCCGGCCCTACCTTAAGCACATAGCCGATCTGGACCTTCTCGTTCTCATTTACTCCAGGCGGAAGGAACAATCCGCTTTTTGTCTTCGACTGCGGCACTTTCGGCTTTATAAGGATCCTGTCACCGATGACGATGAGTTTCTGAAGATCCTTTTCATCCAGCAGTACATTCATTGCATTTCCTCCCGAAACAAATATATCATTTTTAAGCCTAATTCCGGTCCATCTCCCGCGAATTAATTAATATTGCACCAGGCTGCCGGAGCCCGGGATGAAAAGCAAATACTTTGATGGAATCTGATACATATCTGACAATCAGGGCGTTTTCGGAAGGGTTGTACAAGGAAAAAGGAAGCCGTTTCCTTTCATTCGCCTATCCGGTGAGATCACCGGAAGAGGTAAAACAGATCATCACTGACATCAGGAAATTGCATCACTCAGCAAGGCATCATTGCTATGCCTGGATGATAGGCCTGGAAAGAGAGTCATGGCGCATCAATGATGACGGGGAACCATCAGGAACTGCGGGAAAGCCGATCCTCGGTCAGATCAACTCATTCGGGCTGACAAATATCCTGATCGTGGTGACCAGGTATTTCGGCGGTAAGCTGCTAGGAGCCGCCGGGCTCATCAATGCTTACAGGACCGCAGCAGAGGATGCCATCAGGAATTCGCAGATAATCGAGCTCACCGTCCGGGACCACTTTGAGCTGGTCTTCCCCTGGCCTTCAATGAATGAGGTGATGAAGCTGATCAAGGAAGAGAATCTCAGCCAGTCGGACCAGCTGTTCGACACGGATTGCAGGATCACCATCGGTGCACGATGTTCGATCCATGAAAGGGTTGTTTCAGCGCTTGAAAGAATTGAGGGCCTCAGATACACATTTTCAGGAAGACACTGATCTTAAGGTATTTCAAAAGTTGTGAGCTACTTATTAACATTATTCGGATTAACCCGTAATCTTGAGTAATTTTGATAGCACACCCGGAAGTAAACAGAAAAATCCTACTTACATGAAACCCAGAAGCTTAGTATCAATTGACGACCTGAACACCGGTGAGATCCTCAAGATACTGGATCTTGCCGCTGAATTTGAAAAGGAGCCGGTACAAAAGCTGCTTGAAGGGAAAGTCGTCGCCACGCTCTTTTTTGAACCATCCACAAGGACACGCCTCAGCTTCGAGAGCGCCATCAACAGGTTGGGCGGCAAGATTGTGGGATTCTCTGATGCGAGTAGCTCAAGCGTATCGAAGGGGGAAACCCTGCACGATACCATCAGGATGGTGAGCAGCTACAGCGATCTGATAGTAATGAGGCACCCTATCGAGGGAAGCGCACGGTTTGCCAGCGAAATAGCATCGGTTCCCGTGATAAATGCCGGTGACGGAGCCAACCAGCATCCCACGCAGACCCTGCTCGACATGTATTCCATCCGGAAGACCCAGGGCACACTCGACGGCCTCAATATATTCATGGTCGGGGACCTTAAGTACGGCCGCACCGTCCATTCGCTTATGATGGCCATGTCGAGATGGAACACGACCTTCAACTTCATATCTCCCGATGAGCTGAAGATGCCCGATGAATTCAAGCTCTACCTTGAGAACCTCGGGCTCAGATACTATGAACATTCCGATTTCACCGACATCATCTCAAGAGCCGATATAATCTATATGACCAGGGTCCAGAAGGAACGATTCTCCGATCCAATCGAATATGAAAAGGTGAAGAATGTTTATGTCCTTAAAAACGCAATGCTTGCCAATACAAAGCCGAACATGAGGATACTTCATCCCCTGCCGAGGGTGAATGAGATCCACCCTGATGTGGATTCCAATCCGAAAGCCTACTATTTTGAACAGGCTTTGAACGGTGTTTACACCAGGCAGGCGATCTTGTGTTCCTTACTGGGTATCAAATAAACGGAGGTCTGCAATGAAAGAACGAAAGCAACTGAGTGTCAGTGCAATTGAAAACGGGACCGTGATCGATCACATCCCGGCCAGGAACCTGTTCAAGGTGATCCAGATATTGGGTCTCGACCATTTTGACAGCCAGATAACATTCGGGACCAACCTTGAAAGCAAAAAGCTCGGCAAAAAGGCCATCATCAAGATATCCGACAAATTCTTCGAGGATGAGGATATCAACAGGATAGCGCTTGTTGCCCCCGATGCCAAGCTCAACATAATCAGGGATTACGAAGTTGTGGAGAAGAAGGTCGTCGAAGTACCCGACACCATTACTGGCATTGCAAAGTGCATGAACCCAAAGTGCATAACGAATTTCGAGCAGGTTACGACACGCTTCAGGGTCGTTTCAAAAAAGAACGTTTCACTTAAATGTCACTATTGCGAGAAGATCACCAACCAGGAGAATATGCAGATCATCTGAGCTTCAGCGAAGCCTGTCGTAGGATCTGACGAGATCTTCATCCTTTCTTATACCCCTGACAGCAAGAATTATAAGTATCAGCGAGATCAGCGGGATCACAGATCTCGCTGACGGGACCACTGCAGTCGCCCCGCTCCTGACAAGGTAGAAGAAGCTGGATCCGGCCACGAGAATCAGCAGGACTGTTACGGCCAAAGTCACAAAAACAAATCTCAGCTGGATCCTCCTGTTCCGGAAGAGGATAATTGATGCCAGCGCAAGTACTGGAACAAGGATCGACAGGGCGGCAAGGGGGATCAGTCTGATTTCAACTACGGAGGCCGGCTCGCCGGACCCGGCATACACCCCCGAGAATGTCGCTTTCTCCGGATGGCCCGAGCTTCCGGTGAATGTGATTATTGTTCCCGTCATATATATCACCGATATAATGACAACCAGGAAAAGATAAACCGTCTGAATACGCTGTATCATACCATTCTGATTTTACCCAAAATTAAACTCTTTCATTTAACGATCAGTCATCGTTTTATGAATATTTAACATTTTGAGGCCCATGTACCGGGGGTTCGGCATGATTATTTTTCTAAATTTGTGGCGACTTGTCTCCAGGCCTGGTGATTCAGTAAATGATATAAAGTCAGTTGTTTATAGGAAATAATCTTGCCCGACCTGAACAAGAAGAACTAAACTTCACGCATGATGAATAAAAGGATAAAGACTACGGTAACAATTGTTATAATTCTGTTTATTGCCGGAATAATATTGTATCCCAAATTAAAACCATTCATAGCTAAGCAGTTTGGACAAAAGAGCCTCCAGACGCCGATGCTGAGGCAGGGAATGCAGAAACTTAATGCCACAGGTTATCTGATCTCCCCCTCCAACATGAGCGAGTTTGTGAAATCGACCGGAACCCTCAAACCTGACGAAGAGGTGGATCTTTCTTTCGAAACTTCCGGGAAGATCGTGGGGATCAACTTCACCGAGGGCACAAGGGTAAAGAAAGGTGACCTTCTCGCCAAAATCAATGATCAGCCACTCCAGGCCCAGCTCGAGAAGCTGAAAGCAGAGCTCAAGATGGCTGAGGCCAAGGAGTACAGGCAAAGAAGCCTCCTCAGCAAGGATGCAATAAGCCAGGAGAGCTATGACCAGATAGTCACTGATGTAGAAACGCTGAATGCCGACATCAACCTCATAAAGGCACAGATCGCAATGACCGAATTGCGTGCTCCCTTCGATGGTATGATCGGGTTAAGGTACCTGAGCGAAGGGAGTTTTACCAATCCTACAATAAAAATTGCGAGGCTGATTAAGACAAATCCTGTCAAGATCGAGTTTTCAATCCCGGGGAAATATGCTTCGGAGGTGCGTATAGGGTATCCCATTAAATTCAGCATTGACGGGATCAGCCAGGTTTTTGACGCATCAGTGTATGCCATCGATCCGAAGATTGATATCAATACACGATCGATCGTTCTGCGCGCTCTCTATCCCAATAGGAATGAAGAGCTTAAATCGGGAGTATCTGCCGGGATCACGCTCGAATTATCAAAGATCTCGAACGCCGTTGCAATTCCGACAGAGGCACTGGTAGCTGAAATGGAGGGTGAAAAGGTGTTTATTTACAGGCATGGCAAAGCCCAGTCGGTAAAGGTGAAGATCGGATTAAGAACGGCATCGAAGTTACAGATCACGGCCGGGCTGAATTTCGGGGATACCCTGCTTACAACAGGTATACTTCAGCTCAGGCAGAATATCCCGGTCGTGCTCGACAGTGTTATAGTGAACAAGTAATAAGGAGATACAATGAGCCTAGCATCGACCAGCATAAACAGACCTGTCCTATCGACGGTTTTTGCCCTGGTTATCCTGCTCTTCGGCATTGTGGGGGTGACTTTTCTCGGCATCAGGGAATTTCCCAGCGTGGATCCCCCTATCATCAATGTAAGGACATCATATCCCGGGGCCAACTCTGATGTGATCGAGACCCAGATAACGGAACCTCTCGAGCAGGAGATCAACGGGATACAGGGAATACGGTCGCTGACAAGCGTCAGCAGCCAGGGATCGAGCAACATAACAGTCGAATTTGAGCTTTCCGTCGACATGGAAACTGCCGCAAACGACACCCGTGACAAGGTCTCACAGGCCATGAGGCTCCTTCCGCGCGACTGCGACCCGCCGGTCGTGGCAAAGGCAGATGCCGACGCCAATCCCATAATGATGGTCACCGTTGAGAGTGACAAGCGGTCGCTTCTTGAGCTCTCGGATGTTGCCGAGCTCACCATTAAGGAACAGTTGCAGACTATCCAGGGGGTAAGTGCCGTAGGCATCTGGGGTCAGAAACGCTATGCTATGCGCTTATACCTCGATCCCGTCAAGCTGGCCGGCTACCAGCTTACCCCGATCGATGTCAGGGATGCAATCCTTCGAGAAAATGTCGAGCTTCCGTCGGGAAGCATCGAAGGCGACAATACAATGCTTACCATCAGAACCCTTGGGCTGATGACGACCCCCAAGGAGTTCAACGATCTTATAATCAAACAGACCGGTGATCAGTTCATCCGGTTCAGCGATATCGGAAGAGCGGAGCTCGGGCCAGAGGACTTAAGAGGAATAATGAAAAGCAACGGAGTTCCGATGGTTGCCGTCGCAATCATCCCGCAGCCAGGCTCGAACCAGATCGATATCGTCGACGAAGTTTACAAAAGACTGAAATTCATCCAGAAGGATATTCCAGATGATATCAAGCTGAAGGTAGGGTTCGACAACACCGAGTACATCAGGAAATCGATAAAAGAGGTCAAGGATACGATTTATATCGCTTTCCTTCTTGTTGTTGTCATTATTTATTTCTTCCTGCGAAACTGGCGTGCGACCATGATCCCCATCCTGGTCATACCGGTATCGCTGGTCGGGGCCTTCTTCATAATGTACCTGGCGGGATACAGCATAAATGTCCTGACGCTTCTCGCCCTTGTTCTTGCGATTGGCATCGTCGTGGACGATGCCATTGTGGTGATGGAGAACATATATGTCAAGGTAGAGAACGGGCTTCCACCGATGCAGGCGGGACTAGAGGGATCGAAGGAGATCTATTTCGCGATCATCGCCACCACTATAACCCTGATATCAGTGTTCTTCCCGATCGTTTTCCTCCAGGGGATCACGGGGCGCCTCTTCAGGGAGTTTGCAGTCGTAATGGCTGGAGCTGTGGGTATATCCGCGTTCCTTGCCCTGTCGCTCACACCGATGGTTTCGACAAAGCTGCTTCGCCATGAGAAATCGCACACCTGGTTCTACAGGAAAACTGAAAAATTCTTCAATAATCTCAACAACGGCTACCAGCGGACCCTTGACACCTTTCTGGCCCACAGGCGGTGGACGTTTGCCATTATCGGTCTTGCACTCGGACTTATTGTACTTCTTTGGAAATCGATTCCTGCCGAGATGGCGCCGCTCGAGGACCGCTCCCAGATATCTGTAAACGCCACAGCTCCGGAAGGATCCACTTACGAGTTCATGCTCGGATATATGAATGACCTGGAGAGCATGGTCGACACGGTAGTCCCGGAAAGCAACGGCCTGATCAACATGATCAGGCCCGACTTCTGCAACATCAGGATTACCCTGGTCGGCCCGAAGGAAAGGGACAGGTCGCAGCAGGACATTGCAGATATGCTGGGCGGCCTTGTCAGAAAAAAGACCAAGGCAAGGGCAATGGTCATGCAGCAATCCACATTCGGTGGACGAAGGGCTGGGATGCCTGTGCAGTATGTATTGCAGGCTACGACGATTGACAAGCTGAGGAAGATACTGCCGGCATTCATGGCAAAGGTCATGGACAACCCCACTTTCCAGATGGCCGACGTGAACCTCAAATTTACCAAGCCGGAGCTCAGGATACATATTGACAGAGACAAGGCTTCCAACCTCGGGGTGTCGACCCAGAATATCGGGCAGACCCTCCAGCTTGCCCTCAGCGGGCAGAGGTTCGGATACTTCTTCATGAACGGAAAACAGTACCAAATACTCGGCGACCTTGCACGGAGCGACAGGAACAAGCCTCTTGACCTGAAGTCGCTTTATGTCAGGAACAAGTCCGGCGACATGATCCAGCTCGATAACCTGGTGACCCTCTCCGAGGAGACTGCGCCGCCCCAGCTTTACAGGTACAACAGGTTCGTATCAGCAACGATTTCGGCAGGGCTTACGAAAGGCAAAACAATAAGCCAGGGGCTCGACGAAATGGACAAGATCGCAAAAGAGACCCTCGATGAAACATTCAGGACCGCCCTTGCCGGCGATTCCAAGGATTTCAAGGAGAGTTCCTCAAGCCTCATGTTCGCATTCCTGCTGGCGCTCATCCTCATCTTCCTTGTCCTGGCCGCACAGTTTGAAAGCTTCAAGGACCCGTTCATCGTTATGATGACCGTGCCGCTGGCAATAACCGGGGCACTTTTGTTCATGTGGTATTTCGGAATTACAATGAATATCTTCAGCCAGATCGGGATCATTATGCTCATCGGGCTTGTGACCAAGAACGGGATACTTATCGTCGAGTTTGCAAACCAGAGGAAAGCCGCAGGACTCCCGAAGTTTGAAGCGATAAAGGATGCCGCTGCAGCCAGGTTCCGTCCAATCCTGATGACCAGCCTTGCAACCGTGCTCGGTATCAGTCCTCTTGCGCTGGGACTGGGTGAAGGCGCCGCAAGCAGGGTAGCCATGGGTACAGCGGTTATCGGCGGAATGCTCTTCTCAACATTCCTCACCCTTTATGTTGTCCCGGCAATCTATTCCTATATCTCAAGTGAAATCAAACCTAAACCGGATGAAAATTAAGTTCCTGGGCCTGCCCATTATTTTCCTGCTCCTTCCGGGAGCGGCAACAGCTCAGAAGGTAAGAAGCCTTAACGATTGCATAAGCACAGGTCTTGAGAAGAATTTCTCGCTGAGGATCACCCGGAATAGTGAAGCAATTGCAAAAAACAACTATACACTGGGCAATGCCGGGTATCTTCCGAGCATTGATGTGAACGGGGGACAAAGCGCCGACCTTATAAATACCACAACGAAGAATGCTGACAACAGCCAGACGGTAACAAATGGATTGCACACAGGAACCACAAACGCGGGGGTTAACCTTGGGCTTACTATCTTTAACGGGTTCAGTGTCAACACTACTTATAAGAAGCTGAATGAGCTGAAGGATATAGGTGAGCTGAACACGCAGCTGGCTATCGAGAATTTTCTGTCCGACATAGTATCAGGATATTACAACTATATACAGCAGGTCCAGCTTCTCATTAACCTTAAATATGCAGTTACTCTTTCAAAGGAGCGGTTGAGGATAGATGAGGAGCGTTACCTTCTCGGGTCGAACTCAAAGCTCCAGGTCCTGCAGTCGCGCGTTTATCTTAATGCCGACAGCACTAATCTTTCCCAGCAGAACGAGATCGTAAGGGCAACCATGATCAGGCTCAACCAGATGATGGCAGTTGAAGACCTGGGCGAGCAGTTTGTGCTTAAGGACAGCTCAATCACTGTCGACAGCTTCCTTTCTTTTGAAAAGCTCCAGGATGAAATGCTGGCCAGGAATACCAACCTCCGTATCGCTGCAAAGAACAAGACCATTTCCGAATACGATTATAAGCTGACTGCCTCGAGGTATTATCCATATCTGAACCTGTCGGCTGGATACAGGTACAGCCTCAGTACATACAGCACGGGAAGCACCAAAAGCATGGCAAATACCGGCCCGAGCGCTGGTATCTCTCTGGGTATGAATATTTTTGACGGATTCAACCAGCGCCGGAATATGAGGAATTCCTCCATCAACATCGAGAACAGCGGGCTTCTATACAGCCAGACCGAGCAGGGAGTCAGGGCGGACCTCCTTACCATCTTCAGCGCCTACACCAATTACCTGAGGCTTGTAACCCTCGAAGAGCAGAACCTGGAAACAGCCACCGAGAACCTGGATATCGCCATGGAAAGATACAAGCTGGGGAACCTTTCGGGCCTCGATCTGCGTGAAGTCCAGAAAAGCCTTCTCGACGCAAGGGAAAGCCTGCTGTCGGTACAATACCAGGCTAAGATCGCTGAGATCTCCCTGCGCCTCATCTCGGGAGGTATTATGGACTATTACAAATAGATTCCACGCGGAATTTACTATTTTTGGGCGTTAAACCATTCCCATGCAAAAGAAGACCGAGCTGATAACCAACAGGGATGGAAGCATCTTCCACCTGAACCTTTTACCTGAAGATATTTCACGAAAAATAATTATTGTCGGGGATCCCGGAAGGGTCGACATGCTGGCCCCAATGTTTGAAGAAATCAGGGTCAGGAAGGAAAACCGGGAGTTCAGGACTTTGACGGGAACTTATGAAGGAACAGAGATAACGCTTATATCCTCCGGCATAGGCACCGATAATATTGATATACTTGTCAATGAGCTCGATGCCCTCGTCAATATCGACCTGTCGACAGGGGAGATCAAAGAGGAGCCTGAATCACTTACGCTTATCAGGCTTGGAACTTCAGGCGGCCTGAGGGGTGATATACCCGTCGGTTCTTGCGTGCTGACCGAAACTGCTGTCGGCTTCGACGGACTGATCCACTTTTACGAAGGACACGACTGGATCCTCGATACTGCTCTTGCCTCAGTCCTTGCCGAATACCTCGAATGGCCCGATACCCTGTCATTCCCTTATGCCGTAAATGGCGACAGGGAGCTTATTGAAATGTTCGGGGACGGCGGATTCATCAACGGCATAACAATTTCTGCTCCGGGGTTTTACGCTCCCCAATGCAGGCAGCTTCGCCTTGAATCGTTTGACAGCGAGATCAACAGCAAACTGGCGGAATTCTCATTCAGGGGAATGCCAATCTGCAACTACGAGATGGAAAGCTCGGCAATGTATGGCTTGTCAAAGCTTTTGGGACACAAAGCCCTTACAATTTGCGCCGTAATCGGAAACCGCGCCACAGGCGAATTCATGAACGATTACAAACCCCTGGTACTCGACCTGGCTGCGAAAATCATGCATCTTATCTGATCAGGCTGCAAAAATTGTAACAAATGTTACAAATTATGCCTGTACCAGTCAATGGCTTCTGCCATTCCTTCCTTTACGGTAAGTGTAGGATTGTACCCGAGAAGCGACCTGGCCTTTTCAATCGATGCCAGTGAATGCGGGATGTCGCCTGCCCTTGGTGGGCCATATTCAGGGCTGATTCCAAGAACCTCGCGATCATATTCTGAAATATACTCCCTGATCATATAGAAAAGCTCATTCAGGTTTGTCCTTTCTCCGTGTGCCACGTTGTAAACCTGGTTTACGGCATCCGGGTTTTCCACCAGGGCAGCAAGATGGTTTGCCTGAACCACATTGTCGACATAAGTGAAATCCCTCGAATAGCTCCCGTCGCCGTTGATCAGAGGGGCCTCATGCTGCATGAGCTTCTTCACAAAAAGCGGGATTACCGCTGCATAAGCGCCCTGAGGATCCTGCCTGCGGCCGAAGACATTGAAATACCTCAACCCTATCACCCCGATGCCGTATGTGGATGCAAAATTTCCGGCAAAAAGCTCATCGACATATTTCGTTATCCCGTACGGAGAGAGCGGCTTCCCTATCTTATCCTCGACCTTTGGAAGGTCAGGATGATCGCCATAGGTGGAAGAGCTCGCAGCGTATATGAAACGCTTCACGTTTTCCGATTTGGCGGCAAAAAGCATTTTAACAAACCCGCCAATATTTACATCGGTAGAGGTGATGGGGTCCTTTATTGACCGTGGGACCGATCCGAGTGCAGCCTGGTGGAACACGTAATCGATGCCCTTTACTGCCTTTTCACAATCCTCATAGTTCCGGATATCACCTTCGATCAGGCGGAAATTCCCGTTGTCCATGAACGCGCGCAGGTTTTCCCGTTTTCCTGTCGAGAAATTATCAAGGCATACGACATAATTGCCGGATCTGAGAAACGATTCAACGAGGTTCGATCCAATGAATCCTGCGCCACCGGTTACGAGCACCTTCTTATTGGTCAAAGTCCGTTCCATAAGGAATAAATTAAATAACTACCAGTTACGGTTATTGTGTCACCTGATACTGAACGGCACGGTAACGCTAATTATTTTCAAATAGAAAAAGAATTTCTTTAAGGATGAAATCGGCGGTCTTTCCGTCGCCGTAGAAGCCGGGATAGTCCAGGTCTGAACAATTCTGCGAAAATCCGGCAAATTCAGCCTTTATCAGCTCGGGACTTGCATCGACCAGCTTCACGGTCCCGTTGGTGACAAGCTCAATCCATTCCGTCTCTTTCCTCAGGACTATGCATGGTTTCCTAAAGAAATGCGATTCCTTCTGCACGCCTCCCGAATCGGTTACGATCATTTTGCAGTTCTTCTCGAGAAGGGTCATTTCGAGGAAGGAAACAGGCGGGATTATCCTCATGAACTTATTGTTGCGCAGATCGCTGTAAAGTGCCTGGAGACCTGACTTCAGGGAGTTTATGGTCCTTGGATGGAATGGCATCACGAACGGAACAGAGAATTCATCGGCAAGGCTGATGAAAGTGGTCAGGATGTTTTCCAGTCGAGATCTGTCGTCGGTATTGATGTCCCTGTGAATCGTTGCCAGGATGAAGTTATCCCTGCCGATGCGAAGATCATCCATCAGGCCGGCCTTCTTCTTTTCGCTCAGTCCTGCAAAGAACAATGAGTTGTCATACATTATATCACCGGTCAGGTAGATCTTGGGATTATTGATGGAGTATGGCGGCGAATTCTCGGGTCTGAAGCCCTCGTTGATAAGATTCTTGAAGGCGGCATTTGTAGGTGCGAACAGGAGTGTTGACGCGTGATCGCTCATTATCCTGTTCAGTTCCTCCGGCATTGTCTTGTTGAATGATCTGAGCCCGGCTTCGATATGAATGACGGGGAAATGCAGCTTAGACGATGCAATTGCTCCCGCAAGGGTTGAATTCGTGTCGCCGTAAAGGAGAACGCCGTCGGGCTTTTCCTGGAGCAGGACATCCTCGATCCCTCCTATCATCATCGATGTCTGGCGCCCATGCAGGGCTGATCCCACGCCGAGGTTGAAATCGGGTCTGTGGATCTCGAGTTCATCGAAGAATACCTCCGAGAGCTCCTTGTCATAATGCTGCCCGGTGTGGATTGTCAGTTCATCTATTTTGTCAGAGAAACTCTGCCGGATCGCTCTGCTAATTGCTGATGATTTTATTATCTGGGGACGTGCGCCTACTATGTTCAGCAGTTTGATTCTTGACATTACGTGCTGGCGGGATTGGATGTAACTAATTTCAAATAATCAGGTGTTTACCTGTAAACGGGCAAACACCTGTATTGTTGTATGTTCGTTTTCAGTTATTTGGCGTAGTTTACAGCTCTCGTCTCACGTATCACTGTGATCTTGATCTGGCCCGGGTAAGTCATTTCGTTCTGGATCTTCCTGGCAATCTCAAATGAAAGATTCTCAGCTTCTTTGTCGTTTACCTTCTCTGCTCCGACGATTACCCTGAGCTCGCGTCCTGCCTGTATGGCGTAGGTTTTCATCACCCCCGGATACTGCAGTGCAAGCGATTCGAGCTCCTTTAGCCTCTTGATATACGACTCCACCACTTCCCTCCTGGCTCCGGGGCGGGCACCTGATATGGCGTCGCAGACCTGGACGATCGGAGCGATAAGAGTGGTCATCTCGGTTTCATCGTGGTGAGCGCCGATGGCATTGCATATCTCCTGTTTCTCCTTATATTTTTCGGCCAGCTTCATGCCAAGGATTGCATGCGGGAGTTCCGGCTCATCGTCAGGAACCTTCCCGATGTCGTGCAGGAGGCCTGCCCTTTTTGCAAGCTTCGGATTGAGTCCCAGCTCGGCAGCCATGATCGATGCCAGGTTGGCAACTTCGCGTGAATGCATAAGCAGGTTCTGCCCGTATGAGGACCGGTATTTCATCTTTCCAACGAGCCTTACCAGCTCTGGGTGGAGGCCGTGGATCCCCAGGTCGATGGTTGTGCGTTTCCCGACCTCAAGTATCTCCTCCTCAACCTGCTTCCTGGTTTTTTCAACCATCTCCTCGATGCGTGCAGGGTGTATCCTGCCGTCGGTAACCAGCTGGTGGAGAGCCAGCCTGGCGACCTCCCTCCTGATCGGATCAAATGCCGAAAGCACGATCGCTTCAGGGGTATCGTCGACGATTATCTCCACGCCGGTTGCAGCCTCCAGGGCCCTGATATTCCTCCCTTCCCTTCCGATGATCCGGCCTTTCATTTCATCCGACTCGATATGGAAGACAGTGACTGCATTTTCAATTGCATTTTCTGCGGCGACCCGCTGGATGGTCTGAAGGACGATCCTCTTTGCTTCCTTGTTGGCGGTCATTTTTGCCTCATCGAGGATCTCGTTGATATAGGACATTGCCCCGGTTTTGGCTTCTTCTTTCAGCGACTCGATCAGGTTGTTTTTAGCATCCTCGGCGGAAAGGCCCGAGATAGCTTCAAGCTGATCGACCTGCTGCCGATGAAGCTTTGAAAGCTCCTCATTCCTTTTCTCGATGAGTTCCAGCTGGTTTGTAAGGTTATCGCGAATGGAATCCGCCTCATTCTTCTTTCGCTGGGCTTCCTCGATCTTCTGGGAAAGGGTCACTTCCTTCTGTTTGAGCCGGCCTTCTGACTGTGCGATCCTGTTGTTCTTTTCATTTATGACTTTCTCATGCTCGGCTTTTAGCTGAAGGAATCTCTCCTTTGCCTGAAGGATTTTTTCCTTTCTAATGACTTCCGATTCTGCCTCAGCTTCACCGATGATCTTTTTGTATTTGTTTCTCAGTGCTGCCTGCCACAGGAGGTATGAAGCACCTATTCCGACGATCAGCGCCGCAAGTGGTATGATGTAATCCAATGTACTATCCATTTATTATCTTTTTAAAGTAATCTATTACAATTGTTTATATATAAAAAACCCGCAAAGTCTCTCCAGCTTTTATAAAACCCCAAATCTTTATGGCTGGAGCCTCTATTCCAGTTCGAACTTCCACCGTCACGCGCTGGCGTGAACCCGACGGATCGGGATGAGGCCTGTTCTACCTGGTCTAAGTTAGCTCCAAAGTTTTAAATGTTGAGTTTCAAAAACGAATGAAGAAACAATGCGGGCAATAAGTATATGTTATATTTTAAAGAACGCTGTTACTCTTTTAATCCAGGGCTGAATCGATTTTTGCAGCCATTTCCCGAACCAGATCCAGGACCTGCGTATCATTCAGCTTCTCCTCTTCTTCTGTCAGTTTGATCACATACTGAAGGGAAGCCATTGCCAGAAAATCCTGCACATCCTTGTCGCTATAACGCTGCTTGTATTGCAGGACCTTTTCATTTATCATTCTGGCGGCCTTCCTGATCCTTTCCTCATTTTCCCTTTCAACCTTCAATGGATAATATCTGTCAGCCACATTAACCCTGATAGAAAGCTTATCATCCATTTTATATCTTATCTATTTAAAAGAGCAACACACTTGTCAATTTCCCGCACCAACTCTGAAATTTTTCTTTTCGCTTCAACGGCGTTTGTGCCTTCACCCAACAATGCTCCGGTTAACTTTATTCTTTCGTATTTAGTTTCTAAGTCCTTTGTCTTTTCATTCTTTTGCTGAAGCACCAGCTTCAGCTTCTCATTTTCATCCTTCAGTTCGCCGTTCTCACTCTTCAGATCATGATATCTTCTTAACAACTCATCGAGTTTTCGGTTCAAAACCATGAGTTCTTCATAACCCTGGAACGACATAGTTTAATCTTTGCACAAAGTTAATATTGTTAATGATATTTTCAAAAAATTGCCCCAAATAGTTTGGCGGTGTTACCCGGAACCATAGTTTTGCACTTTGTTGATCCACTAATATTTACCATGATAAAAATATGCGGAATTATCCTTTCAAGCATCCTGTTTGTCAGTGCTTTAAATGATGTAGACAAGGAAAGGTCACAGTTCATTCCGCCAATGAAGATCCCGCTTTCTCTCTCCGCAAACTTCGGCGAGCTGAGGATTGATCATTTTCACTCAGGCCTCGACCTGAAGACCCAGGGTGTAACCGGGAAGGAAGTGCTTGCAACTGCCCAGGGATATATTTACAGGATCAGCGTTTCACCGGGTGGGTTTGGAAAAGCACTTTATGTCAGGCATCCATCAGGATATTCGACGATTTACGGACACCTTGACCATTTTACTCCCGAGATCGAGGAGTATGTGGCTGACCGTCAGTATGAAGAGAAGAGCTATATGATCACGCTGTGGCCGCCAAAGGACAAGTTCCGTGTAAAGCAGGGGGACCTTATAGCGTGGTCGGGCAATTCCGGCAGCTCAACAGGCCCGCATCTTCACTATGAAATAAGGAAATCGGATGATGAGTCACCTGTCAACCCGCTTGATTTCGATTTTGGTATAAAGGATAATATAAAGCCTGTCTTTGAAAAGCTCTTCATTTACCCTATTGGTAAAAGCTCTCTTGTGAACGGAAAGGGATCAACAGCACGGCTTCAGGTCTTAGGTGCAAACGGCGCCTATTATGTTTCTCCCTCCGCCCAGGAGATCACGATCGGCGGCAGGGCAGGATTCGGGATCAAATCCTTCGACCTGATAAACGGCACGAATAACAGGTTCTCAGTCTATTCCATTGAGCTTAAGATTGATACTGTGACCATCTTCAGGTACAGGATGGACTCCTTCTCCTTCAACGAATCGAGGTATATAAACAGCCATATCGATTATGAGACCTACCAGCGGGACAATATGTATGTTGAACGCGAATTTGTCCTTCCGAACGATAAGCTCAGCGCCTACAGCGATCTTGTCAATAACGGGATCTATGATTTTTCCGACGGTAAGAAACACAAGGTTGAAATCACCATCAAGGATATCCGCGGCAACAGGTCCTCATTGTCGTTTCGGGTCCGTTCAGTCGCAGGTTCAGGCGGCAGCGCCGGTTCGAAGATCGGCAACGGTGTCGTTATGCCGTATAACAGGACAAACAGGTTTGAATCCGGCAATGTGCTCGTGAACATCCCTTCAGGGACACTTTATGATACCCTGAATTTTGAATTCAGGAAAACAAAAGGCAATCCGGACATGTACTCCCCTGTATACCAGATCCATAATATTTACACGCCCACAAACAGGACCTATACCCTTGCCATTAAGCCCGACAGGGTTCCCCAGGGGGAGAAACAGAAACTGCTGATAGTGCAGATTGACCGTGACAACCGCAGGTTTCCGCTGATCAGCACCTGGATCGACGGCTACCTGACGACATCCCCGAATACATTCGGTAATTTCTTCGTCGGCATGGATACCGTCTCACCTTCCCTTTCACCTGTCGGCAGGATCGCAGGAGCAGATCTGACGGGTTATAAGTCGATGGCCTTCCGTGTAACCGATAATTTCAGCGGGATCAAGTCGTATGAAGGGTTCATCGATTCAAAATGGGCGCTTTTTGAATACAACCAGAAAGACAACCTGCTGATCTACAGGTTTGATCCAAAGTATATAGAAAAGGGCAAAAAGCATGACCTGTCACTCGTCGTGACCGATTACCAGGATAATTCCACGACTTACAGGTGCAGCTTTAAATGGTAGGCGGATCTTAATATATCCTTACCGGGTATACCCCGTCCCTGATCATCTTCCGGATGCTGTCGACAACGAATGGCTTATCCTCGCGGTATGTCACCCCGAACCATCTTTCATTGCTCATGAGGATCTTGATCGCTATATCCCCGCTCTTCACAAACTTGTCAACCGAGGTCGGGATATCAAGCTCCGATTTGGGGTCCATGCCCTTCTCATCGAGGAAGCTGCGGAATTCTTTTCCCAGGAAGGAATAACAGGTAGGCTTGAACCCCCACAGGTTCATTGAAACGATCTCGTTCCCCGTGAATGTGATGGTCGAACCGTCAGGACCCGGTGCCTTTGCACCATCCCTCGTCTTTTCGATCTGCCGTATCTCCGCGATGTCGGCAAGGTACCCGTCAGCCCCCGCCCTGCATACCCCGCGGTTGACATGGCCATGGTCCGAAAGGGTATTGCCCAGCTTGTAACCGACGATGCAGTACCTGTTTGGGTCTTCGTCGTTAACCAGGAAATCCTTCAGCAACCTGAATGATTCAACCCCATAATAATCATCAGCATTTATAACGCCGAACGGTTCATGTATCTTCTTTCCGGTAACCAGGATTGCGTGGCTTGTCCCCCATGGTTTCTGCCTGTCAGGCGATACCTTCACTCCTTCCGGCAGATCGGTCAGTTCCTGGAAAACATAATCGACCTCTATCTTTCCCTGAAGCCTTTCAAAAAACCTCTCTTTAACCTGCTCTTCAATATCCCTTCTGATCACAAATACAATCTTGCCGAAACCTGACCGGATGGCGTCATAAATCGAATAATCTATTATCGTTTCTCCTGAAGGCCCGACTTCGTCAAGCTGTTTGTTTCCGCCGTAGCGTGTGCCCATGCCGGCTGCAAGCACTAAGAGGGTTGGTTTCATATTAAAAGAGTTTTGGTTACACAATTATAAGGAAAATATTGTTATTTTTATTTAACCATAACGTTTTTTGCAGATGGACTTTAAGCTTGAAATTTGCGTCGACAGCATCGAATCCGCGATAAATGCTCAGGAGGCCGGGGCCGACCGGATCGAGCTGTGCAGCAATCTCCCGGAAGGCGGGACTACGCCCGGATTCGGGACCATTGTTTCGGCAAGGAATAACCTCGACATACCCGTAAATGTGATGATACGGCCAAGGGGCGGGGATTTCCTGTATTCCGACCTCGATTATGACATCATGAGAAGGGATATCGAGGTTTGCGGCGAATGCGGGGCCGACGGCGTGGTTCTCGGCATCCTGCAGGCCGGCGGTAATATTGACATCGATCGCACTGCAAGGCTGGTCGAATTTGCAAGCCCGATGTCGGTCACATTCCACCGGGCCTTTGACATGTGCAACGACCCCTCGGGCGGACTCGAGGACATCATTTCTGCAGGGGCGCACCGTATTCTCTCGTCAGGTCAGAAGAATATCGCTGAGGATGGGATCGGGCTTCTGAGGGAAATGATCCTCCAGTCCGGCGACAGGATAATAATCATGGCGGGTGGCGGGATCGACGAATCGAACGTGGCCCTCATAGCCACGACGGCCAGGGTGAAGGAGATACATATGACCGGAAGGAAGATGGCTGACAGCGAAATGATATTCAGGCGCTCCGGCGTCAATATGGGGAGCATCCCGGGGATACCCGAATTCTCGAGAAGGGTGGCCAATCCGGAAAGGATCAGGAATGTCAGGGCTATCCTCTCGAGCCTCTGACAATTATCACTGGATACTTTGATTTTCTGAATAGGTTATTACCTTTGCAGTTCTTGACAGTTCAGCATATAATAATTTTAAAAGAGACTATATGAAAAAGCTTTTTGCAGCATCAATTGCTGTTCTCCTTGTAATGGCTCTCAGCGCTCCGTCAGCGAGCGCCTGCACCAATTTTATTGTTACGAAGGGTGCTTCCGCCAACGGCTCGACGATGATAACGTACTCGGCTGATTCTCATCAGCTTTACGGCGAGCTTTATTACTGGCCGGCTACCGACTATCCGGTAGGGACCATGATGGATGTTTATGAGTGGGACACCCACCGTTTCATGGGCAAGATCAGGCAGGCAGCCCATACCTATTCGGTAGTGGGAAATATGAATGAACACCAGCTTGCCATAGGCGAAACCACTTACGGAGGCATCGACGGGATGGTTGATACAACTGCTGTGATCGACTACGGAAGCCTAATCTATATCACCCTTCAGCGTGCGAAAACCGCAAGGGAAGCGATAAAGGTGATGTCGGACCTTGTTTCCGAGTATGGTTATGCGAGCGCAGGCGAATCATTTTCAGTAGCTGATCCCAACGAGGCCTGGATATTTGAGATCATCGGGAAAGGAGCAGGGAACCGCGGAGCCGTATGGGTTGCCCGCAGGATCCCTGATGGTTTTGTCTCGGCCCATGCCAACCAGGCAAGGATACAGACCTTCCCGATAGCCACCGGGAAGAAGAACAGCATCGCTATTACCTCAAAGGATTTCAAGCGGTTGTTCGACCCGATCGTCGAATGCATCTATGCCTGGGATGTTGTCGATGTTGCAAGGGCAAAAAAGCTTTTTACAGGAAAGGATGAAGAGTTCAGCTTTTCCGATACATATAACCCGATCACATTTTCGGGTGCGCGTTTTTGCGAAGTCAGGGTATGGTCATTCTTCAAATCGGTAAACAATGACATGCAGCAGTGGTTTGCTTACGCCTCGGGCCATGATTTGAGCAAGCGTATGCCTTTGTGGATCAAGCCCGACCGCAAGATCTCGAATTACGATATGATGAATTTCATGAGGGACCACCTTGAAGGCACCCCCCTCGACATGAGGCAGGACATCGGTGCAGGTCCGTTCCACAGTCCCTACCGCTGGCGCCCGCTCGAATGGAAAGTGTCAGACGATGCAAAAGCAAAGGAATACTGTAATGAGAGGGCTGTTGCAACCCAGCAGACCGGCTTCGTCTTCGTCGCAGAGAGCAGGAACTGGCTGCCCGATCCGATCGGCGGAATCTTCTGGTTTGGAGTTGATGATGCTGCAACCACCGTCTTTAACCCGATCTATTGCGGAATCAATGAAACCCCGGCATGCTTTAAGCAGGGGAACGGCGATATGCTCACCTATTCTCCCACATCCGCATTCTGGCTTTTCAACCAGGTTGCCAATATGTGCTATGCACGCTACGATATGATGTCGACTGATGCAGTCAAGGTCCAGAAGCAGCTTGAATCAGGCTATATCGCACAGACGGCGGCAACTGACGAGACCGCTCAGAAGCTTTATGCTCAGGATGAAAAGCAGGCCAGGGCATTCCTTACAAAATACTCATTGAATGCTGCCCAGAATACATTTGACAACTGGAAGGTCCTGAGCGAGTACCTCCTTGTAAAGTATATCGACGGGAATATAAAGAAGGAGAAGGACGGGAAGTTTGAAAGGAACCCGTGGGGTATACCGGTCATGCCGTCGCAGCCAGGCTACGACAAGGCATGGAAGGAATCGGTGGTCCGGGAGACCGGGGATAAGCTACTGGTGCCGTAAGAAGACAAGAACTGACACAGAGAGCGTGGAGGAGGTACGGAGATCACTGAGAAATTCTTATCTCGCCGCCTCCCCTGTTCATCTCTGCAGACCCAAAAATATTGGCTTCTGATTTTGCGTTAATGAAAATATATTGTACCTTTGCGACCTGTTTTAAAAGGATAATAAGTTTTTCAAAAATTTTGCAGGATGAATTTAATGGACGTTATTGAAAAGGAATATGCGGTAAAGAGTGAGTTTCCAAAATTTATTGCCGGGGACACTATTACCGTTCATTATAAGATCAAGGAAGGGAACAAGGAAAGGATCCAGCAGTTTCGCGGGGTTGTGATACAGAGAAGCGGAGCCAGTCATACTGAGACCTTTACCGTCAGGAAGATGTCAGGTAACGTCGGTGTCGAAAGGATATTCCCGGTTGCATCGCCCTTCATCGACAAGATCGAAGTAAACAAGCACGGCAAGGTACGCCGCGCAAGGATATTCTACCTGAGGGACCTTACAGGAAAGAAAGCCAGGATAAAGGAGAAGAAATTCTAGATAATTCAAAAAAAGCTGCTTCGAAAAGGCAGCTTTTTTTTGTCTTGCAAGTCTTGCAGGTCTTAAATCAGACTGACATTCAAAACCGGCAAGACATTCATGACCGGCAAAACTCCTGTCCTGCGGTCTCGCAGGTCTGGTAAGTCAACATCAAAATGACATTCAAAACCGGCATGACCTGCCCGACCGGCAAAACAATTATTTCAACTTATTGATCAGCTCCTCCCGTTTCTGCTTTGCATCGTCGACCAGCCTGGTTGACTGGCTGTCGGCCCCGGTAACGACCTGGTCGGCCTTTTTTGAGGCTTCCTTTGTGAGGACATCCGCTGCTTTCTTTGCGGCGGCCACTGCGAACGGGCCTTTTGGTTCGGCATCCCTGACCAGCTTCTTTGCCCTGTCATCAGCTTCCGAACGGATCTTGTCCGCAGCCTTTACTGCCTCCTCATGCAGCTGCCTTCCTTTTTCCTCTGCCTCGGCCACAAGCCTGTCGCCCTGTTGCTGTGCCTCAGCAAGGGCTTTCTCCCTGGCCTTGTCAATACCCGTATCCACAGCTTGTTTAACCTCTTCGCGGACAGTGCCTTTGATCCCCGAGCTGTCGGCCGGCTGGTTGCCGAACACTGGGGTAACAACAGGCTTACGGAATGTGCCCGTCACCTTCACGTTGATCTTCATGATATCGGCTAGCTTTACTGACAGGCCGAATGCGGAAGCCTGGGCTGAAAGATTATCGATCAGTGAATTGACCGATTTCCCCAGGTCGGAGCGCGGGATCTGGGTCTTCACAAAATAGTTTATCGTCTGGTCGATGCCCTGGTCCCCGCTTATGTTCATTTTGACATTCCCAACCTTGGTGTCGAACGGGCTCACAAGGATCCTGCCGTTACTTATCTTAAAGCTTATGTTCAGGTCCCTGAAAGTGTTCGAATAATTATCACCCAGTTTCAGTGCTTCCTTCATCTGGTTATAGACCTTCGATTTCAGGAGGGTCACTTCATTTGTCTGGAGCTTCCCTTCACCGCTTATGCTGCTCAGAAGGGGCATCATATCTCTTTTTAGCAGGCTGCTGTAGGCAAGCTTCACATTTACCCTGCCGTCGATGCCGTCAGCTGTGGGAGCCAGCTTTTTGATAGTGTTGAAGGTATTGAAAGCATCCCTGATGCCAAGGTTGGATATATCCATATCAGCCCTGACTGCCGGCTTCAAAGTGTCTCTAGTGTCATAGTCGGCGTTCATCTTTATACTTCCCCCAAGGAGATCCATGCCGGTATTCCTGATGCTGAGGATGCCGTTTTTCACAAGGATGTTCCCCTTCACATTGGTGAGATTGATCTTGTTGTATATAAACCTGGAAATGCTTGCGTTAAAGTTGAAATCTATGTTTTCAGGCACTTTTATGACCGCCAGCGAGGATGTGTCGCTCACGGAAGAAGTATCTGATGCCATTTTTGACATTATCTCGGTAAGGTTCGTCTCCCTCGATTGAAGGTCAAGGCTGCCGGTGAGCGTTTTGTTGCTTAAAAAATAGGGTATGTAATTCCCTAGCTTTCCGCTTAGTGAGAAATCACTTTTGCGGCCAATCAGCAGGTCAGCCTTTTTAAGCACCGCATATGCCGGGGTGAACTCGAATGCAGCGCTGCTGACCGTCACCTCCGGGTAATCCTTCATTGCAACATTCATATTGCTGACTTCCAGGTTTCCAGATGCCCTGAACTTATCATACATGCCTTTTTCGAGCCACGACATCCGTCCTGCCATTTCAACGGAAGCATTGATTATACCTGAGAGAGAGATGCTGTCGAGTGGCATTGCTTTCCCGAGTGCCGACAGGTCAATCCTGCCTCGAACCGATCCCTTGAAATCGGGATCCGAAACGGGTGTCCGCAGGGAAAGTGCCATATCAAACGGGTTTCCTGCGAGCTCCATATGGAAGCGGTCGACATCGAGCGTTGAGTTATCAGTCTTTTTGCCGTCAAAGAATATCCTGGAGCTGATATTTATATTCTTTATCTGTTCTGGAAGCGAGGGGTAGCTGATCAAGCCGTTGCTGATGCGAAAATTCAGAAGTATATCGGGCATAGTACTATCCGCGTCACTGTACCGGCCTTTTGCCGATCCGTCGAAGCTGAAATCGCCGCTTGTTTTAAGATCTTTGAAATCAGCGGTATATGCGGCTGGGATAAGCGAGAGCAGCGATTTGAGGGAGTTGCCGTCCGTTTTGAAAGTGAGGTCGGTAATGATATCGTCCCCGGGCATGCTGACCTTTCCTGCAAAGAAAATCTTCATATCGTTCATATGAAGGTAGTTGTCCCTCAGGTAAAAGTTCATGCTGTCGAGGTTTGCCCGGAGGTTCACCTTAGCATCGGCTGCGATCCTGTTCAGGTACTTCATGCCATCCATGACAAATGAGACCTCCCCGGCATTCATGATGATATCGAGGTTGGTCACTGAAGTGGTCATGTCGCCTGTGAGGCTGAAGTTTACCCGGTTCAGCCGGGCAGAAATGTCAGAACTTGAATCGATGTATACGATCGTACTGTTCCGGACATCGACCTTCCTGAGCAGAATTTTCATCTCAGAGCCGGATGGCTGGGCAGATGGTGCCTCCTCCCCTGCCGTCTCCTTCATAATGTCCCAGTTTGCGGCACCGTCCTTCAGGACGATCGTCGTGATTGAAGCTTTGTTTATGGTTACGGAGCTGATCTCATAGCCAGTCTTTCTGAAAAGGCTGGCAAGGTTAAAGACAAGGTTCACGGATTGGAGTGATGCGAGTGTGTCGCCTGCAAACCTACCGGTGCCGGCTACATCAACATTGCTTAGGCTGAAGGTGAGGTTCGGGAAGCTCCTCAGTATGCTGAGCCTGTAGTCGCCAAAAGTCACCCGGGCATTCACCGAGCTGTTGACAGCCTGCTCGACCTTCGCGCGGATCTTGTCGCGAAAAAGAAATGGTACCGTAAATACAAGCAGGAGAACAACTAACACTAATCCTCCAAGGATCTTCAGGATGATGCCTGCAGCTTTCTTCATGGCAAGATAAATTGGTTATGAGGTCAACGAAGTGGTAAACAAAATATTTTGCCTTCCGGTTTAAATAAGAGTTAAATTAATGAAATGCCAGAATTTCGCTATATTTGCGACGAATCAAGGGTCCCGTAGCTTAACTGAATAGAGCATCTGACTACGGATCAGAAGGTTGGGGGTTTGAATCCCTTCGGGATCACAAGGTTAAAGGCAGGAAGACGCATGTCGGTTTCCTGCTTTTTCATTTGAAGAAATTGCACAGAGGACAAGGAGGAAATACCCCCTGATTGCCCTGAAGCGAGTGACTTTATCCCCTTCTGGGGGTAGTGGTTATTCCTATGTGGTCCCTTATGTAATCAAATTCTTTCCTGCTCCGATAAACTGGCGGATCCGATTTTTTTATTATTTTACAGGGAAACCAGCGGCACGCAGCTCTGGCGGTCAACCTGACAAGATTTAGATAGAAACAATAAGGATCAATACCATTCATCATGAACAGAAAGAGATTTGTAGCATCCCTGGGCCTGATCACCGGCGGTGTCCTTTCAGGGTACAGCAACCTGCGAAACGGACCGGTTCCCGGAACAGGTTTTACGCCTGGTAACGGCGTAGATGTCTGGAAGACCGTGAGGGAAGAGTTCAGCTTCCCTGAAGGATTTGTGTACCTGAATACCGGGGGAATCGGCTCAGTGCCCAGGCACGTCCGAAGCCTTGTGAGCGATGAATGGTTCAGGCTCGAAAGCAATCCTACCCCGGGTCATGACCTGGTAAAATGGAACGCGCTGAAGAAAGATGCTGCTGCACTTCTCGGCCAAGGAGTTGAGGCATCAGAGATAAGCCTGATAAGCTCGGCAACCGAGGGGATCAATATAATCCTAAACGGTTTGCCGCTGCAGAAAGGAGACGAGGTGATCACCTCCACCCATGAACATGCCGCACTCAATATCGGACTGCTGAACCAGGTGAAAAGGAAAGGGATCGTCCTCAGGACATTCGAGCCTGACAGGAATTCCGGGCTGAACAATGTGAACCTTGTCGAAAATCTTATAAACAAAAGGACAAGGCTGATCTTCTTCAGTCACAGGATGACCACCACCGGGCAGCTGATGCCGGTTAGGGAGATTGGGAATCTTGCCCGTTCAAAAGGGATATGGTTCGCCCTCGACGGTGCTCAGGCGCCCGGAAGCATGCCGATCGGGCTGAAGGATTGGAAAGTTGATTTCTACACATTCAGCAGCCACAAATGGGTTCTGGCTCCACGGCGTACCGGGGTCCTTTATGTTACGCGGGAAAAGCTTGATGATCTCACGCCTGTTACGGTAGGGGCTTACAGCGATAATGGCTTTAACCTTGCCGAAGGAAAGCTGGATTACAATGCCACTTCGCAGAGATTTGAATATGGCACACAGAATGAACTCCTGTTCCTTGGCTTTCATGCTTCGCTCCGGTACATAAATACACTTGGTATCAGCGAAATCAGGGAACATAATGAGCACCTTTCCGAGCTGTTCCGGACCGGGACCGGTGAGATCAGCGGCTGTGAGCTGCTTTCGCCGGAAGAACGTGAATATCGTTCATCAATGATCACGTTCAGGATTCCTTCAAAAACACTCAGCGGAGTAATGGACGCCTTTTCGAAGGAGAACATCCATGTCAGACCCGTTGGTGAAGGCGGACTGAACGCGGTGAGGGTCTCATTCCACCTTTACAACAATACCGATGACCTCGACAGGATCCTGGCATGCATTAAAAATATCTCCAACAGCTGATGCGTCGCAGATATTAAACGGAGAACCCGGTCAGTATCCGGACTGAAAGTTCCAATCATCAAAAATATTTGGCTAATATCCTAATACTTATTAAATTGCCCTCCTAATCTGGGCCGGGGACTCAAAAATGAAAAGTTAAATTTGGGGGAATTTAGCAATTCGGGAATGGGAAATCCGGCCTTTTTTATTGGTAGGATCCTGAGAAGCGACCAATCCAATGTTTTACAGCTGACCCTGTTACATTTATCAGATCATATATAGATCTCAAAATACTGTTGAACATTTCTTCATCATCTTTGTTTAGGATACGCCGGCGACAGGAATGTAAGCCTTCAAATTCCATGAAAGGTTCTGCAGTATGATGATCCGGGGCCGGCATTTCTTTTGTGCCTGCAATGTCTGAAAAAACTTTATGGTAAAAGTGGGGGCTTTTGCGGGTACCCTTATTAAAAAATAGAATACCGTGGCCGGAAATTTTGACGAACGGCAAAAACCAGGAATTCCGGAGATCAAATAGCGTTCGTCAAAATAAACCGGCAGAGTGCCATTTATTCATCAAAAAGATTTTCCCGGAATCTTATTAAGACCTAAATTGATTTCAGAAAGCAAACGGACCCTGATCAACAGCTCAGGGACGATGCTTTCAGGGGAAATTGCTTCAGCGGGGTCAAATATGGATTTTACTTACAAAACCGAATTTTCCGAGATCATTCTTATTCCCGAGTCGGACCGGGCAAAACAGTGGACTCTTGACAACCTGAGGGTCAAGGACTGGCAGACTGTGTTGAGGGGGATCAGAATTGACCAGGAAATGATCCACGACATCGCCGATGCCGTTGGGGCATGCGGCTTAAGTATTGAATCTGATTAGCTGCAAATCTGGTGATAACTTTCCGCAAGTGTTAATAAATCATGGCAGTGCGGGTTCAAATTAAAAGGCCGGTACCATTAATTTAGTACCGGCCGGCACTTTCAGAGTAACAGACTTGTATTGACAAACATTTGACTAACATCCTCTGCATTTAAAAACTCGGTGCCGGCTTCTTTATTGTAACAGATGCCCATTTAGACGGTAATAAATTTCTGCAGGTTTGCCTGTCGAGGGAAAAGAATGTGAATATTGGTAGGGTGAAAAACATACTTCCTGTATTATTGCATGTTGATCTGAGACATTACTCCCGAAGCCGGTATCCATCAGTGCGGAGTTTGATTAAGCGGGCATTGCTGGTTCAAAGGATACCGGCTTTTTCATTTGAACTATCCACGGATCATTAATGGGCAGCTATCACCTCCTGTCNGCACTTGGCCTCTTTTTCTGCAGCTCATCTTTTTTTATACGCTGTATCGTTACTGGTTTTCCCTTTCAAATTGGNAGCATCCTGATTCCGGCGGTGCGTTGGCGACCCTGAAAAGGTGCCAAAGAAGCTGAGCCCGGAGAAGCAAAATGAACATAAATCTGTTAAAAAAGGGTGCCCTTTTAAGGCACCCTCAAGCTCATAATGTCTGGTACTGCAAACTTTTGACTAACATCCACTGCAGTTAAAAAACTCCGGACAGGGGCGTTTTATTGCAACGGGGCCTCATTTTTTGACTATTTTTACGCCTGAAAATTTCTAGGAGGGTTATAAAAGACTATAAAATGAAAAAAGTCGTTTTGTTCATGATCCTGGTTTCAGCTCTTAGCCAGGCCGGACTGGGCCAGGCTGATTCAACCACCCTTACAAGGATAGGTGACATTGCACCTGCATTTACCTGCAGCACGATCGACGGGAAGGCCATTGATATAAGCAAGCTGAAGGGGAAAGTCATTATGATCAATTTTTTCGCAACCTGGTGCGGTCCATGCAACAGTGAGCTGCCTGTGGTCCAGAGTAATATATGGGAAAAGTACATGAACAATCCGGAATTCGTCCTTGTCGTGATCGGCAGGGAGCATACCGAAAAGGAAGTCTCTGATTTCGTTTCCGCAAAACATTTTACCATGCCTTTTGCCGCAGATCCCAAACGGGAGATCTTCAAGCTTTATGCAACACAGAATATCCCGAGGAACGTCATAATAGGAAAAGACGGAAGGATAATTTTCCAGGGCACCGGCTATACCAAAGCTGAATTCCGCAAGATCGAGGAGCTTCTTGCAGAAAGGCTGAAAAGCCAGGCACCCTCACTCTCAAAAAAGTAATTTCCTTTTAAGAGGGGAAGGGGTAACAGCAATTCCTTAACCACGTGGCGGTTGAAGCCAGACACCAGCAAACCAATAAACCAGTAAACCAGTAAACCAGTAAACCAAATAAAAAGGGACCACCCTTCCGGGTGCCCCTTTTCATTTACATCATGATCGTTAACTTAAAACGGATAAAAATGAATAGCCTGTTAGGTACCTGTCTATTTTATCAGTTCGACAACCGCATACTTTGATATTTTCCAGAATTCTACCGGATCGGTGATTGCGATATAACCTACTTTCTTGTCATTGTCATTGACTATCTGGTAAGAGTTGGCCGGATGGTCGGTGATGAGCTTGACTTTTCTCGAATCAACCGGGAGCTGTTTGGTTGTGGTAATGTCGATTCTGCGAAACATGCTGTCGGGCAGGTTCTGCGTCAGGAACTCCTTCCTGCCGATTCCGAGAAATCCTCCCTCTTTGGTAAGAACGCCCTTGTCCTTCAGATCCTTGTAGGTTCCGTAAATCACGAATGCTTCATTGAGCTTGTCTGTCTGCTTTGCAATCTTATCGTTCTTGGTTGAGACGGTATCCTTGAGAGCCAGCACATTGTTATTCAGGTCGCCTATCTGGGCATCCTTGGTTGCAACTGTCGATTTGAGGTTTGCAATATCGGTTTCATATTGTTTCATTGTGGTCTCAAGGCTTGCAATTCTTTCCTGAAGCCCTTTGATAGTATTGCCGGATGCTTTCAGCCTGGAGTTCAGTGCGGCAATTTTCTTCCTGTTATCTTCAAGAAGGTTGTTTATTGCCTGGATATCAGCGAGAACCTGACTCTTCTTATCAGCCGACATTTCGGAGCCGGTCGATTTCATTGTAATAAGCTTTTCCTTTTCCTTGATCGTGTTCAGGTTTGCCTGTACCTGATCAAATGTATTGAGCCAGTCGTTGATGGTCGAGTCGCGTGCCGTCAGCTGTTCCGTAAAAGTCTTCTTCTGGCTTTCGATCGTTGCAACCTGCTCTTTCCGTACATTCTGACTGTGCATAAGGATAAGGGCCAGTGCGATCACGATCAGGAGTCCGATAATCCCGGCGGTAAGGGCTCCCCTTGTGGTGCCGTCCTTCCGTGCCTTATCGACCCGGTTTCTGACCAGATTCTCATTAGGTAAATTCGTACTGCTGCTTTCTTTGTTTTCCATTGTTGTTCCTCCTTAAAGTTTGGTTTAGTAAATGTTTATCATAGATTTCAGTTAAAATGTGAACTTAACGCCCAGACCGGGATCAACGCCAAAATACAGGTCCCCGTTTCGGTAGATCTCCATAAACGGCTTGATATCAAGACTTAAAGCGATTGGTATTGGCGGGATCTTGTATTCAATTCCGGCAATTCCGTCTACACCTGCTGCAAAGTCGCTGCCTCTGGTATAATGCCTGCCCCCGTTGTAATAATTCCCGGTGGCAAAGGCAACATGTCCTCCGGCGCCATAATACCAGCGCATCCCTTCAACGCTAAAAGCAGGGACATGGCGTTCGTACAGTCCTGTAAGATTAATCCAGTCGCTCCAGACACCCGCCAGGAGCTCGACTCTTGAAGTTTCCCCGGTCCTGAACTTGAACGTGATCCCTGATGTTTCCCCGGCCCTCAGTCCGATCGCAGCATGATAATCCCCTGTAAGGGACTGCCCAAATATTGCACCTGATGTTACGATGCAGAGCAGAGTAATAATTAATCCCTTCAGAGTTTTCATAGCTTTTGTTTCATTCAATCACATGAATACAAACCTTGAACCGTAATTGCAGAACAGCCATATAATTCTACTAATGAACTAGTTAAAATAAAACACACACTTAAAGGATTTGTTCATTCCGGGAAATTGGTTCTCATTTTGAGAAATTTAATTGAGATACAAAAGCTTTTGTATCAATGCAAAGATCGTAAAGTTAAATGATTAGTGGAGGGAAAAGCACAACAAAGTTGCACAATTGATCCCCGGTTCCTTGAAAAAAACTAAATTTTGAAGGCGGCCTCCCCTGCTTCTGTGTTTCCTCAGTGTCTCCTCCGTGATCTCTGTGTAACAAAATGTTAAGATTCCAGGCTATCCGCGTCCCTTTCGAGCTTCAGCAACCTGTAGATCGTTGACACCCCGATATCCAGCTTTTTCGCTGCCAGCGAAATATCATTGTTGCAATGCCTGAGGGTCGATTTGATGATCTTCATCTCGAACTCGCGGAGGGTAAGTTCCTGTCCGGGACTGATAATTGCTGTATCTGCCGTGTCGATATTTATGTCGGGTGTATCTATCTCATCGCCCGCCGACAAGGTTGCGGCGAGTTCCATGAACGATTTCAATTCCCTTATATTTCCGGGAAAGTGGTAATTCATGAGCTTTTTCTGGGCCTGCACCGATAATTTTTTCTGCGGAAGGTTATTCTCGCTGCAGAACTCCCGTATAAAATGGTGTGCCAGGATGAGAACATCGCTTGCCCTTTCCCTGAGAGGAGGCAGGTCAATCGGAAGGCCCAGCAGCCTGTAGAAAAGATCTTCCCTGAACCTGCCCTTCCTGACTTCCTCGCGCAGGTTCTTATTTGTCGCAGCAATTATCCTGCAGTCAGCCGGGATAGGCTTATTGCTCCCGATCCTGACTATCTCCTTCTCCTGGAGCACCCGCAGCAGCTTGCTCTGAAGGCTTAGCTCCATTTCACCGATCTCGTCGAGGAACAATGTACCTCCGTCAGCTTCCTCGAACCGGCCTATCCTCCTGAAACTTGCACCGGTAAAAGCCCCCTTTTCATGGCCGAAAAGCTCGCTTTCAATGAGCTCGGAAGGGATTGCCGGTACGTTTACGGCTACGAATTGCTTGTCCTTGCGCTTTGAATTATAATGAATTGCTTTGGCTACCAGCTCCTTCCCGGTTCCGGTCTCACCCGAGATGATCACGGTAATATTGGTATTTGCGGCCTTCTCGATCAGTCCGAACACCCCTTTGATTGCCTGGCTCTCCCCGAGTATGATCTGCCTGAAGCTGTACTTCTGCTGGACCTCCATCCGGAGCGAGGAGATCTCATTCTTAAGACCGATCCCATTCCTGATATTCTGAATTGTATTCAGAAGCCTGTCGCGGATATCATTTGATTTGGTGATATAATCATAAGCCCCGTGCCTGAGAAGGGTCACTACCATATCCGTATCTGCCTGTTCGGAGACAAGGATCACCTGTATTTCGCTGTTGGCATCCTTGATCCTTTTCAGGACTTCCAGCCCGGAAAGATCGGGCAGCCTGTAATCGAGCGTGACTACGTCGGGTGATTCATTGAGGGCACTCAGGAATTCCGCGGCATTCCGGAAGCTTCGTATCTCATAATCGGGATTCAGGGACAAGGTATGCACCAGAAGCTTGCTGTACCATTCGTTGTCCTCGACAACAAAGATCCTGAAGGGTTTATCTGCCATTTGTCATCTTGAAGTCCGGGGGATTGTATCCGGGCAGGGTGCAAAATAACAAATGATAATCTGATTTACCACAATTTCATGCCATTTTTGCCATGTGCCCCTCGAGCAGTTTACAGACCCTTCCGAATTCAATCACCGATCTTTCCGTGAGTGATCCCAGGGAATCCGTACTGATCCTTTCCCTTGAATTTTTCTCGATTTCATGAAGAAGGTTAAAAAGTTCCATGGCACCTAAATGTCTGCACGGGGGAAGCAACCTGTGAGCGCTCTCTGCAACCTGATCCCAGTTCCCGTCCCCTATCGCTGATTCTATCTCCTTAAGCCCTTTCCGGGTCGTATCTTCAAATGAAAGAAGCATCTGCCGGACGAAATCCCTGTCTCCGGCTGCAATATGATACAGGTCTCCGAGGTTTATTCCATCTTCCTTCAGGGGACCCGTTTCCGGGGCATCAACCCGGGCGGCATGAGCCTCGGGCTCACTTCCTTTTCCTGCAGCTCCGGTAACCGCATCCAGCAGCATCTCTTCGGTGAAAGGTTTCCGCAGGAAGGCATTGATTCCTGCATTCCTGAATTTTTCAGCCTCTTCGTCAATACTGGCTGCAGAGATGAAAATTACCGGCATCTGGCCGGTCCCGATCTTCATCTCGTCCCTGATGAACTTTGTAGCTTTCAGGCCGTCCAGGCCGGGCATAAGCATATCCATGAAAAGCAGGTCGTACCTGTTTGTTTTGAGGAGTTCAAGGGCATCCATCCCTGAACTCGCCTCGCTTACTTCAATATTCCACTTTTCCAGTATCTTCCTGAAGAGAAGGCGATTATATTCTTCATCATCTACAACAAGTACCTTCAGACCGGCCAGCTCCGTATGATCCCTGGCTTCATTCTTCCCTTCGTTTACATCAATACTTCCGGAACCTTTACGGTATGGGATGATGCAGGAAATCACCGTACCCTGGTTCCTTTTGCTTTTTATGCTGATTGTCCCGTTCTGAAGATGCACAAGTTTCTTTACAATTGAAAGACCGAGTCCAGTGCCACCGTATTTCCTTGCAGTGCTCATTTCGGCCTGGGTAAAGTCCTCGAAGATCATTTCGTGCTTTGATTCATCGATACCGATTCCCGTATCTGAAACCTCAAGCTGAAGCTCGATCTCTCCCGCAGCTGTTTCCCGGCTGGTGACTGAATATTTTACCGATCCGTTTTTCGTGAATTTGATCGAATTGCCGACAAGATTTATCAGTATCTGTTTCAGCCTGTAAGGATCACCGGAAAGGACCCGGGGAGTCCCTCCGTCAACCGAGAATGAAAGGCTGGTGCCGTTCTGGCGTGCCTGGCCTTCAAAGAGAGGGTAAACCTCTTCCATGATGCGGCGTGGGCTGAAATCTACTCTCTCCAGGACAAGTTTCTCATTCTGAAGCTTTGAAAAATCAAGGATGTCATCAATTATCTTAAGCAGGTGGTCGGATGACGATTTGATGATTTCCAGTGACTTACGGGTCTCCTCATCCGGCTTGGCCCCGAGAAGCTGCCCCGTAAATCCCGATATTGCCGTAACCGGTGTCCTTATTTCGTGGCTCATGTTTGCCACGAACAGCTCTTTGGTCCTGGCGAGCTGCTCGGCTTCGGCCCTGGATGTTTCAAGGGCTTCCTGGTATGCACCGGCTTTCCTGACATATCTTACTATTATTATCAGGATCATCATCGCGAGCAGGCCTCCCGACACAGCCAGCAGGATCAGCCAGGTATAGGTGTTCCCGGCCATTTTTCCCGCAGATTCGGCTTTGGCGGTAATGGTTCCTGTGATCTCATTTTCCATCCTGCTGATGAGGTCATAAAATTTGCCCTTCAACTGGCGCCCTGTGGATGCAATCCTCGACTCCCTGATTATCATTTCGTCCTTAGCCAGGCTGTCCTGCCTGAAAAGGCTGTCGATCCCGGTCCTCAGGGCCTGGCCGTCGATCTGTGCCTTCGGATTGCGGCTGAAGACCCGCCTCAATATCCCTTTCTCCTTCTTTTCGCTGTTTTGTGCAAGGCTGTCAAGCTGATCCGCCAGCTTCCTGAAGTATTCCGATACCTTGTCATCCTTGTTGAGAGCAAGCAGCTGATTCCATAAAAGAATATTTTGTTCCAACAGTCTGCTGATATCGTCGGTCTGCCTCAGAAGGACTGAATCGTTCCTAAATTCTTTGCGCAGCTTAGCCACCTTGTCGTCAATCCTTGAGATTACGCTGTAATATGGCTTTATGTCGGCGGGATTTTTTGTGACGGTATAAAGCCTGACGCTGTTTTCCGCCTTTTCGAGATCCATAGCTATCTCGCGGATTGTCAGGAGCTTCAGCTGAGGATTGGCGTCGATCCTGATTGATGAGACCACTGCTGACAGGTTCCGGTATGAAAGGTAACAGGTGGCAAGCAGGAGCATTACCGCAAGCACCATTAGCAACCCTACCTTTACCTGGATCGTGCCTTTCAGGGACATTTTATCAGATTTATCTGGCATCAGTCAACCGAAACGGAGAATCTGTTTTCAATAAACTGCTTCAGATAGAGACTGCAGAGAGCAGGGGCAAAGTTATCCTTTACAACAAAATAATCGTAATCGGGCAGGCTCTCCTTATCCTTTACCCCTGCCGACTGTGACATCAGCACTATCATATTGTCGCAGCTGCTTTCCCTGAGTAGTTTAATAATGTGTGAAGCATTGAGTCCTTTCCCGAGGTAATAATCAATGAAAATTGCGCTGTGGTTGCAGGCAAGCTCCCCTGACCGGATCATCCTGACGTAATCCTCACCGTTTGTAAAGGAACGCATCACAAGCTGATGCCTGCCTTTGAACACTATTGACGTCACGCTTTGCTGCAATGATGTCGAAAGAACATTATTGAAATACTCATTATCGTCGATTACTATAACATTTATTGTCTCTTTCATAACTTGTCACGTTTGCAGGGAAATCATCTGACCAAGATTGTGCCACATTTCCGGCGCCGTGTATGCAAAACTCTATCTGCTTCAAATATAATAAATTAACTTTGCATGCCGTAATAAAATCCATGCATGCAAATTTACTCATTTTCTCATTTTGGGAATCTACCCCTGTATTGACACCATAGTTCTCAGGAGGCTTGCCGCCCATGAATAAATATTATGCTCCACAATTACCTGTCGCATCTGCTTCATTCTCTTCTGCTGAACTTTCTTTGGCATTTCGAGGGCATTCCGGATCGATTCCGCCATCTGTTCAATATCGTAAGGGTTGATGATTATCGCACCCCTCAATTCCTGGCTGGCGCCCGCGAACCGGCTCAGGATAAGAACTCCGTCGTTGGTGCTTCGGGAAGCCACAAACTCCTTTGCCACAAGGTTCATACCGTCATGGAGGGATGTGACCATGCAGAGGTTTGCCGACTTATAGTACGGCATTATCTCTTCATGGCTGTGGTGCCGCATCATCAGCAGTATAGGCTTCCAGTCCTTGCTTTTGTACTTTGCGTTTATCCTAGCTGCTTCCGCTTCGACTGCACTTACGGTGTCGGAATAACTTTTAATGAGCGTCCTGCTCGGGGCGCCAATCTGCACGAAGGTAAATTTCCCCTGGTAGGAAGGGTACTTTTCAAAGAACCTCTCGATTGCAAGGAATCGTTCGAGGATCCCCTTGGTATAGTCGATCCTTTCAACTCCGATCCCCATGAGATTAGCACTTATTCCCTGCTGGGCAAGCAGTTCCGAAGAGCTGAATTGCCCTTCATCCTTTTTGTCATAGTCCTTCATGGTGAAGGAAATGCTGATCGGGAACGATTTTACATAAGTTGTCTTGTCACCGATCTTAACCGACATACTTTCCTTTATCACGCGTGAGTCGATAGAGTTATTGACCGTTTCAAGGAAGTTATGGCAGTGGAACTGTGTATGGAACCCGATGAGGTTGGCACCCAGCATCCCGCGAAGTATTTCCTGCTGCCATGGGCAGATGCTGAAGAACTCCGGGTTAGGCCACGGGATATGCCAGAAGATCGCCACTATTGCGTCTGGCCGCTCTTTCCTGATCATTTCGGGGAGCAGGGCAAAATGGTAATCCTGCACAAGTACATAAGGCTGTTCAATATGTTTTGTCTCCTCGATCACAGCATTGGCAAACTTCTGGTTTACTGATTTGTAGTATTTCCAGTCTTCCGCTCTGAATACCGGCCTGGTATGGGCAAGATGGCAAAGCGGCCACAATCCCTCATTCGAAAATCCGTAGTAGAAATGTTCCTCCTCCTCCGCTGATGTCCAGATCCTTCTGAGAATATATTTTTCTTCATCGGGGGGAACGGCGACCTTGTTATGCCTGTCAACGGATTCCCTGTCGGCATCACCAGTACCGCTCGCTATCCACAACCCGCCGCACGCCTTAAGGATCGGTTCCATGGCTGTAACCATGCCGCTTGCCGGCACAATTACTTTAATATCCTTACCTGAATGGACATGCATATATGGTTCCCTGTTCGAAACAACGATGAGCGCCTTGTCGGCAAGGATCTTTTTGACTTCCTCTTTCAGCCTGTCAGGTGTCCAGATCGCTTCAGCCGTGCTTCTCAGCTTTGCTTCCTCTTCTGCAACTGCCCTTGCTTCCTGCATGGCAAATGCAATGCTCCTGATCTCCTTGTGAAGGGGCTCAAGGAACTTGACCGGGGAAGTAAGGTTCAACGGCTCCGTACTCCCGCTCTTTATCGATTTGATCCAGTTCACGATCCCGTTTATGGGCTTGAAGACACCCCACCTGATAAGGAGGGACGTCGCTATCACAATCAGGAGGATCTGGATAAAAAGCCTCAAAAAGCTTGCTCCCGAGGTCTTGCGGAGAATATCCCTGAAATATCCGGCATCAGTGTAAAGGATGATCGCATTATTCGCATTCTGGGGATTCTTCACAGGTTTTATGTATTGGAAAACGGTCTTCCCTTTGATCCTGAAAAAATTATCGACAGGTTTCTGGCTCTTCACCGATTGCAATACAGATTTCTCTGAATGAATGAGATATGGTCTTACATCGGGAGATCCCGGGAGAAGCTTGTTGTTTCCATAGTAAACTGCCACTCCGAGGAGCTTATAATGTAAGGCAAGGCTGTCTGATTTCTGGAGCCGGAATTCTTCACCGGCGCTGTTCGGGTTAAGGAAAAAGAGGTTGTTGAACTCTTCAGCAATCACGGAGTTTGTGCTTAAAAGCTCATCCTTCAGAAGGGAGCGCTCCTTTGAAATCTCGAAAAATGTAAAACCGAGTGCCACCAGCCCGACTGCAAAGAGGACTGATAATATGAAGGCTACATTGATTTTCATCTTCTTATTGGTTATTCGTGAGTTCTTAAAAGAATTTCAGTTCCTCGTGATCTTGAAGTTCTCCAGCAGCATAAGTACCTGCCCTATATTGTCAAGCCGGTATTTGGCACAGGTGATGCCATCTCCTATCTTAACAGTCACAGCGTGCTCAAGGTTCAGCAGGACACAGAACATATCTTCATCTGTTCTGTCATCACCCACTGAAAGTATGTAGTCGTAATCATGCTTGTTGAGAAAATACCTGGTGGCGCTCCCCTTATTTATTACAGGATCGATAAGTTCTATGACCTTGTTCCCGTTAAGGATCTTAAGTTTATTGCTGCCGGCCAGTTCTTCAAGAGCCATCCTCAGATCCTCCAGCCCTGACCCTGCGCATACAGGCCCGACATTCCTGTAGTGCCATGCGATCGAGAAGTGTTTTTCCTCGATAAATGAATCCGGGCAAATCCTGCAATAATAGTCCATGATGCTCCTTGCCTCATCTTTCCAGCTGGCCAGTGCATTAATAAGTATCCCCCACACACCGTTTTCCCTGATGATCGCACCATGCTCGGCAATTATGTCCACCGGAAGGCGCCCGACCATCCTGTCAATATCGTCCTTTTTCCTGCCTGTAATAATGACCAGCTGGTTCTCACACGCAACCGCAATCTTGAAGAGAAGATCTAGAAGCTCCTCTGAAGGTTCGGTATCTGATGGTTTTGGAGTGAATTCGACAAGGGTACCGTCGAAGTCAAGCAGCATCAGCTTTTTCCTTGCTCCTTTCGCTTTTTCCGTCAGCTCCTTCAGTATATCGTTCAGTTCTTTTTCTGACATATGATCATGGCTTAATGAAAGTCAGCTTGTCCACCGCTTCCTCAGGGATCCCCCCATTCAATGTCAGGGCTGACTGGATCAGCCCCAGGTGGGAGTACCCCTGCGGGAAATTGCCGAGAAGCTCTTTTGTTTCAATATCGATGTGTTCGCTGAAAAGGCCAAGGTGATTGGAACACTTAAGCAGGTCTTCAAAAACTGTAACCGCCTCCTCCCGGTAACCAATTTTGCAAAGGCTGTCAACGAGCCAAAAGGTACAAATAATCAGGGAATTATGAGGTATCCCGAAATCATCCCTGTTCAGGTACCGGAACATCATGCCGTTCCTGCAAAGGACGGACTTTATATTGAGGACAGTGCTTTTATATTTCGGATCGGATGCCTCGATGAACCCGTAATCCTCCATCAGAAGGATTGATGCATCCAGGTCTTTGCTCCCATACGACTGGGTGAAACTCCCGATCTCAGGATCCCAGCCGTTTCTGTAGATATCCTCCCTGATCGTTTCTTTCAACTTGCTCCAGCTTTCGAGGTATGCCGGCTTCCCCACCATTCCTGCAATCTTGCAGCCCCTGTCGACTGCAACCCACGACAGGACTTTGGAAAACACAAAGTGGCGGTTCTCACCCCTTATTTCCCAGATGCCCCTGTCGGGTTTATACCAGTTGTCAGCTACCATTTCAATCATGCCCCGGACGAAGGTCCAGAGTTCCTCGGTGGTGTCGAGATTTGACGGGAACTTTGTCAGCGACAGGTAAATGGCATCGATAAGGATGCCGTATATGTCATTCTGCTTCTGAATATATGCCGAATTCCCAATCCTGACCGGTTTCGAATTCCCGTATCCTGCCAGGTGCCTGAGGAACTTCTCCTCCAGCAGCCTTTCTCCGCGAATGCCGTACATTATCTGAACATCCTCATGCTTACCCTGGTTTACGGTCAGGATAAAATTGAGGAACCGCTTTGCCGAGACCAGGTGGCCGGTATTCGTCAGCATCTTTACAACCATCGAGGAGTCGCGGATCCAGCAGTACCTGTAGTCCCAGTTCCTTCTCTGACCGATCGCCTCCGGGATTGAGGTGGTGACCGCCGCAATAATCGCCCCCGTCTTCTGATAAGTCAGCAGCTTGAGAACAAGTGCGCTGCGGAGTATTTCCTGCTGATATTTTGGATAAACTTTATTGCGATTCGACCAGTTGAGCCAGTAAACAAGCGTCCTGTGGTACTCAAGAAAAGCCCTGGTTATGTCGACACGGATGAGCTTCTGGTTATAGCATAACAGCAGGAACTGATCGGACGTGAGCTCTATCGTTCGCTTTTCCGTAATGTGTTCGAGCGGAATGCTGGAATAGAGGTATACCGATTCATAACGTCCTTTTGTGGTCATGCTTTTAATATATGGACCCTGAATTTCGTTTACGGTTTCTTCAATTGCATAATTGAGCTTCGGATTATAATCTATTGTGAGTGATGGCTTTCCCCTTTTAAGCCTGAGGATGCGGTAAATCTCCGGTGAATGGTAGTAGCTGTTCTCCTCGGTCTTGTACCTGGGCATAAAGTCGATCAGGTCGAAAGCGTCGTTCCCGTTTGAAAATGATGTGACCAGAACGTTTGTGTTCCCTTCATACCGCTGTGAAACAGTGAATTCATCGCCGGCACTTATTGCGAAATGCCCGCCTTTCTCAGTATCGAGGATAGAAGCAAACACCGACGGCGAGTCAGGATCAGGAAGACAGCACCACTCAATGGAGCCATACTCCGAGACAAGCGCGCTGCTCCTGCAGTTTCCGATAACCCCGTAATTCATTTTCCTGGTCATACCGGTTTTTATATGTATAACGAATAACTGGCCTAATTGCGTACAATTTAACTGTCGGCACGGTCAAATTGTTTTAAACATAAAGTGTTAACAAACGGTTTTGAAAAAAAGTTCTTGCCTGCCGACAACGTAATTCTACTCTCAAAACCTCGAACAGTGCAGTTGTCATTGAACAATAAACTTTCTGATTTGTCCTTTCCATAAGCTAACAAAAGTAAATAAGCCTGTATGCTCAAATCTTTAAAAATCCGGATCCTGATCCTGATTCTGACCGTTCCGGTGTTGAATCTTGAAGGTCAGTCATTTGCAATGGTCAGGGATAGTTCCGCGATAAGGATTGCAGGGACCTCAAACCTGCATGAGTGGAAGATGGACCTCAGGAACTTCGACTGCACTGCTTCATTTGACCTGGATGGCCATGGGCTCGCCGGGATCACATCTGCAACTTTTAAAGGCAACTCCAACGATCTCAGGAGTGACAATTCAATGATGGACAGGAAGGCTCATGAGGCGCTTAAGTCGAAAACCGATCCTGCGATCAGTTTTACACTCTCCTGGCCTGTGAAGATTTCCGCCGAAGGGCAGGATTTCAAGACCGATGTCACCGGCGACCTTGTCATTGCTGGCAAGTCGAACAAGTTCACCATCCCGGTCAGCGGGTCATTACGCAACATAAATGGCAAGGAGAGGATCGATGTCATCGGGAGTACCCGGGTAAGCATGAAGAGCTTCAGCATTTCACCGCCTACTTTCATGATGGGGGCGCTAAAGACGGGAGACGTCGTAACAGTGTCATTTTCAATTCAGTTTGAAGAAAAATAACCTAAAAGTATGAGATCGGATTCGTATATATCAATAAAATAAATATTACACCATGAAGAAAACAACACTCCTTATTGTCATGATGCTGGTTGCAGCAGGCGCCTACGGCCAGGGATTCGAGGAATCAGTTCCGGGAAATGATACGGCAGCAAAGCCAAAAGTTCAGGTTGGAGGCAACTTTGCACTTCAGTTGCAGTTTCTGAATCATCATGCCGACAGTACTCTCATACCGCTTGGAAAAGGCATGAATGTGCCGACGGCAAACCTCAATCTTGATGCGGTACTTGCCGATGGGATTGAAGTCAGCCTTACTACCTATCTCTCCTCAAGGCATCATCTCGAAGCCTGGGTCAAGGGCGGTTACCTCCTCATCGACAAGCTACCTTTCATTAACTCGCCTGCCGTAACCCGGGCAATGGACTTCCTTACTTTCAAAGCCGGAGTAATGGAGATCAACTATGGGGATGCCCATTTCAGGAGGTCGGATAATGGAAATGTGATTAGGAACAGTTTCGTGGGCAATTATATTATGGATGCATTCACGACTGCGCCTGCCATAGAAGGCTGGTACCGGAACAAGGGTTTCCTTGTGCTCGCAGGGCTCACCAACGGTACGCTCGATCCGGTACTTACCAGGTACAATGCAGGTACGCAAACATATTCCGCAATCAACATGGGAAAGGAGCTTGCATTCTACTGGAAGGCAGGCTACGACAAGCAGGTTAACGACAATTTCAGGATCAGGGCGACAATGTCGGGGTATCATGCTGCAAACAATCATTCGGGATCGCTATATTTCGGCGACCGGACCGGTTCGCGGTACTACCTTGTCATGAACCTGGAGACCAACAGCCCGAACGACGTCGATCCATCGGTAAATCATTTGTCGGGCAATTTCGGTCCGGGATTCACCGACAGGGACAATTCATTGATGTGGAACCTGCTGGCAAAGCTTCACGGAGCTGAGTTCTTCGGTAGCTACGAGCTTGCTACCGGAACCTCACCGTTTACAGGTAATAGTTTCAGGTTTCACCAGTATGCAGCCGAAGGAATATATCATTTCGGGCACCAAGACCAGTTTTACGGCGGTGTAAGATATAACCGTGTCGGAAACAGCCTTGACAATTCGGTCGGGCGGATCCAGGTGGCAGCCGGCTGGTTCCCTATCCCCGAGGTACTTGTAAAGGCTGAATACGTGAACCAGCAGTATAAGAACTTCGCAATATATGGAAGCAATGCAGGTTTTGACGGCTTTATGCTCGAAGCCACAGTATCTTTTTAGAATTAACAGTCAAATTAAGAAGCATCGATGGGAAGGATTTTGATATTTTTAATAGCGGGGATGGGGTTGCTGCCCGGGAAGGGTTCAGATAAACCCGGTGCAGTTTCAGCATCAGAGTACATAAACATTACGGTCGAATCGAACCTCGACAGGCAATACTTCCAGTATGAACTGACGCAGCCCTGCCTGCCTGTTCCCGGTATTTCTGAAGTGTCGCTCGAAGGCCTTCCCCTCATCGGGATAAGGATCCCCGTTAAGGACTTCAAATGCACAAACCGACTGGCTTACAAGGATTTCCTGTATACCATCAAATCGGCCAAATATCCCTGGCTATACATAGATATCCCGCCATATTCGGAAGGATTCATCAACAGCAATAACAGTGAGGTACTCAGGAATGTATCGATAACTGTTGCCGGCATAACGAGACAGTACGATATAACCTGCAACATCATTGATTCGAGAAACAACCGCCAGGTTCTGGATGGAAGCGCAGTCATGAAGCTTACTGATTTCGGTATCGATCCTCCTGTAAGGTTTATGGGCCTGATCAGGGTTAGGAATGAAATAACTATTAACTTCAGGCTCTGCCTTAGGGCGTTTCGGAAGCCATCGGTTTCGCCTGAAGGCTATTAGATTATATGAAAACTCTTTTGCTGATAGTGGATATGCAGAATGATTTCTGCAAATCCGGCGCTAGTCTTTATGTAAATGGTGCCGAAAACGACGCGGCAGTTCTTGCTGACTTCATTTCCGGATTCAGCGATGAGATCGATCACATAATCCTCACCCAGGACAGCCACCAGGTTATAGATATCTCGCATCCATGCTTCTGGGAAGATAGCATCGGAAATCCCCCTCCCCCGTTTACGATAATAAAGCCTGAGAATATCCGCAGCGGGGAATGGAGGCCACGCTACGAAGCTGATAAGTCAGTAGCCTACGTCGGGAATCTTGAGAAACAGGGTGAATTCCCTCATACCATATGGCCGGAGCACTGCATCATTGGCTCAGAAGGAGCGGCTATTATAAGCGAGATCATGGAGCCGGTGAAAACGTGGGCAAGGAAAGGTAACTTTTTCGATGTCGTTGTAAAAGGAACCAATCCTCTCACCGAACATTTCGGGGTGCTCAGGGCAAACATACCTGTTGATGGCAGCCCGGAAACCCAGTTGAACCTGCCGCTGATCAGCAAGCTAAACCTTTATGATCATATTTTGATAGCAGGAGAGGCGAAAAGCCATTGTGTGGCAAATACAGTCAAACAAATGATTGATATTGACCGGCTACCGGAGAAATTAGTACTTTTAGAGGATTGCATGTCGGATGTGGAAGGATTCGGAACAATTGCCCTGCCCATTTATGAAAGGGCAAGGAGATGCGGCGTTACTTTTTCATCTGCAGCCCGGTGGTTCCGCTGACATGCAGCATGACCTGACCAGGCAGCAATTATGATAATAAATCATTTCACCGACAACGACCTGTATAAGTTCACGACAATGAATGCCATTCAGAAACTCTACCCTGAGGCATTCGTGAGGTACAGCTTTATTAACCGCGGACAGACCATCTTCCCAAAGAGGTTCTCAGATGACCTGCGGATAGAGGTCGACCAGTTTGCAGGGCTCTCGCTTTCTGTGGAAGAGGAACAGTTCCTGATTAACCGGTGCTANTATTTCGACCCGGTCTTCATCGACCTGCTCAAAGGGTTCCGGTTCGATCCCGGTGAGGTGAAAATAAGCCAGACNGGCGGACACCTGGAGATTCAGGTCGAAGGTTTGTGGTACAGGAGCGTTTTATGGGAGGTCCCTCTCCTGGCTCTAGTTTCTGAGCTCTTCTTCCGCAAGATGGGAGCAAAACCTGCCGGTGTTGAGGAACGGGCCATAGGAAAGGCCCTGAATCTGAATGAACTGAATGCCCGGTATTCCGACTTCGGTACCAGGCGGAGGTTCTCATTTGATGTTCACAACAGAGTGGTGAAAGTTTTAAGCAGGACCTCAGGAGGTCTTTTCAACGGCACAAGTAATGTTTACCTGGCCATGAAGCATTCTCTGACCCCTATCGGCACACACCCCCATGAGTGGTTCATGTACCATGCTGCAAAATATGGCTACCGCTCTGCCAACTCCAGGGCCCTCGACGCCTGGGTCGAGGTTTATAAAGGTGACCTGGGCATAGCCCTGAGCGATACTTATACCTCGGGTAATTTTTTCGACAATTTTTCGACCCAGCATGCGAAGCTGTTTGACGGTGTAAGGCAGGATAGCGGCGACCCCCTGGAATTTGTCGATAAAGCCCTGGCATTCTACAAAAGCAAAAGAATAAATCCAGCCACAAAGACCGTAGTGTTCAGCGATTCCCTTGACTTCGGCCGAATTGAGACCATCAGGAAGTATGTAGCAAACAGGATGAATGACGTGTATGGAATTGGGACAAACCTCACAAACGATGTTGGGGTCGAACCGCTGAATATCGTCATAAAGCTCACCGGGACAAGGGAAAAAAAAGACACAAAATTCTATCCCGTCATTAAGCTGTCGGACGACCCTGGAAAATACACCGGCGATCCGGAAGAGATTAAACTGTGCCGGAAGATACTGCACCTTGACCAGGGCCATGCTCCCGGATGATCCGTCCGGGATCCCTTCATAAAAGCATAGTACCGGCTAATGTTTGGCTTCAGGAGGGAATTATTAAACAAAACGTGATCCCTGCTTGTTTTGGTAGCGAATACCTATAATAACAAGCCTATGGATTTCAGGATTGAGCACGATTCAATCGGACCGGTCCAGGTTCCGGCGGACAAGTATTGGGGAGCCCAGACTGAAAGATCCAGGAACAATTTCAGGATCGGCCCTGAGGGCAGTATGCCATCAGAGATCATTCATGCCTTCGGGATCATCAAAAAGGCAGCTGCCGTTGCTAATTCGGAGCTTGGGGTTCTCCCCTGCCACAGGATGAAAATGATCACCGAGGTTTGCGATGAGATTGCAGACGGCAGGCTAGATGATCAGTTTCCTTTGGTCGTATGGCAGACAGGTTCAGGTACCCACACGAATATGAATGTCAATGAGGTTGTTGTCAACAGGGCCCACGTTCTTTCCGGTGGCAGCCTGGAGGATGAATTCCGGCTGCTGCACCCGAATGATGACGTAAACAAGTCACAGTCTTCAAATGACACTTTCCCCACTGCCATGAATATTTCAGCATACAGTGTTGTTAATAAAATAACAATACCGGGATTAAGGCATCTGCGCGATTCACTCGCAGCAAAAGAGGGGGAATTCATGGACATCGTGAAAATCGGGAGGACACACCTCATGGATGCAGTGCCGCTCACTCTCGGACAGGAGTTCTCAGGGTATGTGACGCAGGTCGAGAACGGGATAAGGGCAATTGAGAACTCTATGGCAGGATTGCTGGAGCTGGCGATCGGCGGGTCTGCGGTCGGCACCGGGCTCAACACTCCGCAGGGATATGCTGAACTTGTTGTTTCAAAAATTGCCGGTCTGACAGGCAGCCCTTTCACCCCGGCACGTAACAGGTTTGAGGCGCTCGCGGCAAATGATGCCCTGGTCGGGCTTAGCGGTGCCCTGAAAAGAGCTGCTGTATCGCTGATGAAGATCGGGAATGATATACGGCTGCTGGGTTCCGGGCCAAGGTGCGGACTCGGTGAATTGAACCTCCCCGAGAATGAACCCGGATCATCGATAATGCCCGGGAAGGTCAATCCGACCCAGGCTGAAGCGCTTACAATGGTGTGCGTCCAGGTTATTGCCAATGATAATGCGGTTTCAATCGGGGGATCAAGCGGCCAGCTCGAGCTGAATGTGTTCAAGCCGCTGATTGCGTACAATGTACTCCAGAGTGCCCGTTTGCTGGGCGAAGCCTGCTTTTCATTCAGCCGTAATTGCATTAGCGGCATTTCTCCGAACCTGGGGGCAATTGGGTCACATCTGGAAAAGTCACTGATGCTGGCAACCGCACTCGTACCACACATCGGCCATGACAGGAGTGCCGCTGTTGCAAGAAAAGCATTGGCTGAGGGGATAACACTCAGGAGTGCGGCCATTGGGCTTGGGTTCGTGACTGCCGACCAGTTTGATGAATGGGTCAATCCTAAGAGAATGATCTCATCTTAGATATTTTATTCACTTGTTTTTGAGTAAATTAAAGTTGATACGCCACAGTTATCCGGAATAACGGTAAACAAAATGACGGGCAGGATTGTTTATTAAATATCCTGAGGATAGCATTAAATCGCAGGTTTAGAGGTTGTGGACCCAGTAATAATGTTCTGATATGGCAATAAAGAAAGTTTGGATAGAAGAAGGATGCACCGTTTGCGGCCTCTGTGCAGAAATTTGCCCTGAAGTCTTCAGGATTGAAGCTGAAGCGACAGTTATTCCCGGGGTGGACCTTTCGAAATTGGAAGGCTGCGTTAAAGAAGCTGCGGAGAACTGTCCCGTGGAGGTAATTAAGTACGAATGATCCCTGTAACGGCCAGGGAAAAAAACAGTCACTCATGGAACCCCTTAATAACAATGAGGTTAAGCAGTATCTCGATATTCATCTTAAGAACTGGTCGATTGATGAGAAATCGATAAAAAGGGAATTCACATTCAGGAACTTTGTTGAAGCCTTCGCCTTTATGACTGCGGTCGGGCTGGAATCGGAAAAGGCGAATCATCATCCTGACTGGGCCAATTCGTACAACAAGGTCAATATAAGCCTCAGCACGCATTCTGCAGGAGGAATAACAAATAATGATCTCGATCTTGCAGCCCGGATAGAAACGATTTATTATAACCTTTTCAGGTCATAATCTGGCCAGCATCCTGTTCGTTACCGAATCCTCATTCTCGTGGTGATAGATATAGGTCGTATCCGCTACCTTTCTCATTTTGTACCCGGAACTCCTTATCCTGTCATAGAAATCGGCATCTGCCCCGAAATTCCCGGTATCGAATCCGTTCAATTCCCGGGCAACCCTGCTGTCGATGATAAACGTCCCGCCAATAACACATCTCCTGAGGTTGATTCGCCTGCTGATATTATTCCTGTCAGGAACATACTGGTTTCCAAGGATCCTTGCACCCCCGTGAAGGAAGGCAATTGAAGGATCGTTCAACAGCAGGCTCTTCCTGCAGGCAAGGTGCCCAGGCGAGTATTCATCATCCGAGTCAAGAAATGTGACATATTTCCCGGCTGATTCCCGGATCCCGCGGTTTTTGGATGAAGCTGAGCCTGAATGCCGTTGCCTGAAATACTTTATATGGGGGAATGTTATCATGTACGGAAAGAGAGTCCCGTAAGTCCTGTCCGTACTCCCGTCGTCCACCACTATCGCTTCCCAGTCCATTTCGGTCTGGGCAATCAGCGAATCCAGCGCCCTTCCGATAAGTTTCTCGCCATTATAAACTGCGATCACCACCGAAAAAAACGGAGCTCTCATCCGGCTTTCTCCCAATCTCTCCATAGCTCCCTTTTCATTCATCGTTTTAAGTTTAAATTGACGAATATGTTTGATCGTACAATCGTGTCGCAGCCCCGCAAGAGGCGGGGTAAACTCCGCAAAGACCCCGACCAACGTCGGGGTGATCGAGGTGCCTCACCCCCTGTGTCCCATATTATGCAATCATGCAATCATGCAATCATGCAAAGAAAACTAGTAACCAGTAACCAGTAAACCAGTAAACCAGTAAACCAGTAAACCCTTCAACCCTTTGCACAGCCTACAGTTCAATGGTAATCGATTTTTGGACTATCCCAAGCTCGCCAAGAAGGCCAACCACGCTCTTTATCATGGCATCCGGACCGCAGACATAGAACTGCTTGCTGAAATCGGGTATGTTTTCAACAAGGAACTCCCCGTTGACGTGCCCGTAGGCATATCCTTCAGCTTTCTCTCTCGACAGGATAGTGATGAAATCATTCCCCAGCAGGTTCCTGAAATAATCCTCATAGATTATGTCAGCCCTGGTCTTGTTGGCAAAGATCAGCCTGTTGCCACTGATCTTCCCCTTGTCGTCAAGGTCTCTCAGGATCGATAAGAACGGGGTTATACCGGCCCCGCCGGCAACAAACACGCCAGGCCCGGAATAATGAATTGCCCCCCACACATCCCTCAGGATCAGCTCATCTCCTGGATTAAGCCGGTCAAGTGATGCGGTAACCCCTTTCCTTTCCGGATAGATTTTTATCGTAAACTCGAGGTACGGTGCGCTGGTCAGACAGGTGAAAGTAAATGGCTGTTTCCTGTTTCTCATTTCCGGTGAGTTCACGGATACCTCAGTCGCCTGCCCGGGTTCGAATGAGTATCCATCGGGCTTCGCGACCTGAAACCTTTTTACATCATGGGTGACCTGCTTGATGTTAAGGATCCTGACAATGTGCTCTTCCATATGTTTTTTTAAGATTAAACAAGATTGGTGACAGGATGTTCTCGTGCAAGCCTTACCTGCCATGCAAATCACCCGTCAGAACCCCTGAAGCATGATATATATCGCTTAATGGAGACTTAACCCTGAATTAATGATATCTTAATCCCGCATGAACCGCCGACACCTATTTTTATATTTAACATTTCAGGACACATTGATTTCGTATTAATGAGCAATTTTAAACTGTCATGATCGAGTGATATCTGCAAAATAAATTCCAGCCATATGAAACCTGTCATTAAAATCTCTGCTTTGCCGGTAATATTCCTGGTCCTGATTTTGTCAGCATGCACCCGTTCGACCAAAGATTCTTCGGGAGTCGTGACCGGAGAGTACTCCGTTTTTGCATGGAATGATCTCGGAATGCATTGTTTGAATCCCACCTACGATAAGCTTGTAATCCTTCCGCCATTTAACAATATTACTGCCCAGGTTGTAAAAAGAGGCAATCCCCCCCAATTAGTGACATCCGGTGTAACGGTATCCTATAAGCTCATCAATAATTCCAGTTCCTATGGGAAGAGGGCTTATGGAGGATTCTGGGACAATTCGCTGAAACTGTTCGGGGTCACCCTCGCACACGATATCGGTCTCAAAGGGTATGCCCTTACCGGTGACATGACTGCCACGGGCAACTACTTCATTGCTGAGGGAGTACCCGTTGTGCCGGTGGATGACGGCGGGACCTGGAATCCTTTCCAGGTAGCTGAGATCACTGTAAAGGATGGCGCAGGTGCAGTAATTGCCCAGACCCAGGCCACTGTGCCGACCTCTGACGAGATCAATTGCGCCAAATGCCATGGGACGGATGCCTTCACAGACATCCTTGCAAAACATGATGCACATAACGGCACCAGGCTGTCGGATGCTGCTAACCAGCCCGTCCTTTGTGCCTCGTGTCATCCGAGCCCGGCTCTGGGAATAACTACAGGACCGCAGATATACCTTTCCCGGGCAATTCATGGCTTTCATTCAGGGGTCCAGGGAGCGACCTGCTATGACTGCCATCCTGGTGCAACAACAAAGTGCAGCAGGAGCCTGAGACATACGTCTGATAACGGGAATTGCACGACCTGTCATGGTGATCTGGCAAATGTGGCAGCCACGATCACCTCGGGCCGTGTCCCCTGGGCCAGTGAACCGGCATGCGTTACCTGTCATACCGGTGTCGATGGTGTAAGTACCGGCACAGCCCTCTACAGGAATTCTGACGGCCATGGGAACCTGCACTGTTCAGCCTGTCATGGCAGCCCGCACGCAATGATCCCCACCAGCCAGTCTTCAGATAATTACCAGTCGGTTCAGTACCAGGGTTTTACATCAAAGGTAAAGTCGATCGGAAGCTGCGGTGTATGTCATAACGACTCGAGAGGTGGGCATGGAAGTGATGTCGGGGAATTTTCGGAAGAACACGGTGGTACAAACCCCGGCAGGAAGATCGGATGTCATGCCTGCCATACTTCAGTGTCTACCGACGTGTCTAACTGGCCGCATGCACACACCTGGAAGAATTCAAACTAAACAAATTACTTTCACAGAGGCCCGACAGCCATCGGGATGCAGAGACGCAGAGATTGATTTATCCTCTGTGATTCTCTGTGTCTCCTCCGTGCTCTCTGTGTAACTATTAATCCCTTCTTAATCCCGTCTTAATCCCAAATTAACCGGCGGCTTACCGGCAAAGCCTATATTTAAGCTGAATAAGATAATCCGGGAATTCCCTTCAGTATTAACCTAAATATGCGATCATGAAATACATTAAGCTGGTCTCCGTCTCATTGGTCTTTATTGGTTTTGCAGTATCCGCAGTTGCGGTACCGGCAAAAAGTTCCAAAGCATATGACAACGGTCTCTGTTCACCTCAAAATGAACTGGTGGTACAGGACTCATCAAAAAAGGTAGTTTATGTCTGCCCGATGCACCCTGAAGTGGCGCAGCTGAAGGAGGGAAAATGCCCGAAATGCGGAATGAAGCTTAGTGCAAAGCTGACTGCACTGAAGTCCTATACTTGTCCCATGCATCCTGAGGTGGTCGCTGACAAATCCGGGAAATGCCCTAAGTGCGGGATGAACCTGGTTCTAAAGGAACCTGTGAAAGAAAAGAAGAATCAATAAACTATAACTTACTGGCCATCAATGGTTGAAAGGCTTATCTCCTTCTCCCTGAAGAATAAGCTTGCCGTGATCATCATTTCGGCAGGACTTTTCGCATGGGGAATACTGGAAGTCGGCAGGAACCCGGTCGATGCCATCCCCGATGTCTCGGAAAACCAGGTGATTGTCTTTACAGAATGGGCCGGAAGAAGTCCGCAGGTGATCGAGGACCAGGTAACTTTTCCCCTTGTGTCAAATCTTCAGGGGATCCCTGATGTCAAAACCGTCAGGGGAACATCGATGTTTGGCATGAGCTTCATTTACATCATCTTCGAAGACAGGACCGACGTTTACTGGGCGAGGACCAGGGTCCTGGAAAGGCTCAATTCTGCCCAGCAGCTTCTCCCCGAAAATGTAACGCCCACCCTTGGGCCCGATGGAACAGGAGTCGGGCATATATTCTGGTATACCCTCGACGGAAAGGGATACGACCTTGGTGAGCTGAGAGCGCTCCAGGACTGGTACGTCAAGTTCGCGTTACAATCAGTCCCGGGCGTCAGCGAGGTCGCTTCCTTCGGCGGTTTCCAGAAGCAATACCAGATATCCGTTGATCCCCACAAGCTGACCTATTATAATATACCGCTTGCCGATGTGCTTGATGCCACCAGGGAGAACAACAATGACGTGAGCGGCCGGAAGCTCGAAAAATCAGACATCGGTTATGTTATCCGTGGGCTGGGATACATCAAAAGCAAGGAAGACATTGAGAAGATCGCTGTAGGAGTCTACAACGGCATCCCGGTATATATAAGGGATATCGCATCAGTCGGGGAAGGCGGGGACCTGAGGCTGGGGATTTTTGACGAGAACGGGCAGGGAGAGGCAGTTGGCGGTATTATTGTAATGAGGTACAACCAGAACGCCGACAAGATCATTTCAGATGTCAAGGCGAAAATGAAAGAGGTGGCCAAGGGCCTTCCGGAAGGACTGACGTTCAAGACATCCTATGACAGGAGCCTGCTGATAAAGGAGGCTGTCGGATCCGTGCGCCAGACCCTGTTGGAGGAAATGCTTGCGGTATCGCTTGTGGTGATTTTCTTCCTGTTTCACTGGCGCAGTGCTCTGGTGATACTGATCCAGATGCCGATATCCATCGCAGTCTCATTCATCCTTCTTAATGCATTTCACATCTCATCGAATATAATGTCTCTCACCGGAATAATCCTGGCCATCGGGGTGATTGTAGATGATACAATTGTGATGGTCGAAAATTCATATCGGCGCCTGGCAAATGAACAAAACCCCTGAATTCCCTAAAGGGGACTTTTGAACCCCCTTTTTGGGGCAGGGGGCAAACGGGGTGCAACTATAAACTTATTGATGTGGACAAATCAGAACGTGAATCGATAATTGAAAAAGCATCCAGGCAGGTTGGCCCGGGAGTCTTTTATTCGACGATCGTGGTCATCGCATCCTTTCTGCCGGTCTTCATGCTTACCGGGATGGAAGGCAAGATGTTCCATCCGCTCGCCTTTACCAAGACTTTTATACTTCTTATAGATGCTTTCCTCGCGATTACCCTTACTCCGGTACTGATAAGCTTCCTGCTCAGGGGAAGGCTCAAGCTCGAGACCTCGAATCCTGTCACACGGTTCCTAGAGCGGATTTATACCCCTCTGCTGAGCACCTGTCTCAAATGGCGTAAAACTACCCTCACGATCAATATTCTGGCCCTTTTGATCAGCATCCCGATGCTTACCAGCATGGGCACAGAGTTTATCCCGCCCCTGGATGAAGGCTCCCTCCTGTTTATGCCGGTGACTCTGCCCGATGTCTCGAACAGCGAGATAAAGCGGATACTTCAGGTACAGGACAGGATCATAAAATCGTTTCCTGAAGTAGAAAATGTCCTGGGGAAAGCCGGTCGTGCGAGTACTGCAACTGATAACTCACCGGTCAGCATGATCGAGACCATAATCCTGCTGAAGCCGCGAAACGAATGGAGGAAAGGTATTACCAAGGAAGATATTCTTCATGAGATGAATGCGCGCCTTCAGATCCCGGGAGTCGTCAACGGGTGGACGCAGCCGATAATCAACAGGATCAACATGCTCTCGACAGGAGTCAGGACGGATGTCGGGCTGAAGGTCTTCGGCCAGAACCTTGATTCGATCTGGGTCCTCTCGAATGTCCTCAGGAGTCACCTCTCCGGGATCAAGGGTGTGCAGGATCTCTATGTCGACCCAGTGACAGGGGGAAAATTCATCGATATAACTGTCAGGCGCGACGATATCGGAAGATACGGGCTGAGCATCGATGATGTGAACAGGGTTATTGAGTCTGCCCTCGGCGGGGTGAACGTTACCACCACAATCGAAGGGAGGAGGAGGTTCAATGTAAATGTCCGGTTCGCACAGGAGTACCGCAATAATATCGAAGAGATAAAGAGAATCCTGGTACAGAGCCCCGAATCGGGACCGATACCTCTCTCAGCCGTGGCTGACGTGGAGATCAAGGACGGGCCTGCCATGATCAGCTCTGAGAACGCCATGTTAAGGGGAGCAGTCCTGTTCAATGTACGTGACCGGGACCTCGGAAGCACTGTAAAGGAATGCAAACTGAGGCTCGAAGAGACCATCAGGTCTCTCCCGAAGGGTTATTACCTCGAATGGAGCGGCCTCTATGAAAACCAGATCAGGGCGAGGAACAGGCTGATGATCATAATGCCGGTAGTGCTGCTCATAATACTACTGGTGGTCTATTTTACATTCAGGTCGATGAAAGAAGCGCTCATAACCCTGATAACAGTTCCGTTCGCCCTTATCGGGGGTATCTTCATTGTGTTCTTTTTTCATGTAAATATGTCGGTTGCAGTGGCTGTAGGATTTATCGCCCTCTTCGGCATGGCGATCGAAACCTCAATGCTGATGACCATTTACCTGAATGAAGCCATGGAGGACATGATAGCGGAAAGCAGTGACAGGCTTGAGCCCGTGACAAACAGCAAGATCAGGGCCGCGGTCATGAAAGGTGCCGTGAAAAGGCTAAGACCGAAAGTAATGACAGTTTCAGTTTCCCTTTTCGGCCTTTTCCCGGTACTGTGGGCCACCGGTGCCGGCAGCGATGTCATGCTGCCTATAACCCTGCCGCTTATCGGTGGTCTCATCACTTCCACCGTATATGTTCTCCTGGTCACTCCCGTGATCTTCGAAATGGTCAAGGAGCGTGAACTTAAAACAGGGAAGATCAGGGTAGTAAGGGCAAATACCTGATGATCCGACCGGATAAAAAACAGCATATGGACAGCAAGCTAAACAGACGCCTCCTGATACCGGCATTCCTGGTAATCCTGGCCGGACTCTCCGCCGCCGTTATCATGGCTATGGTCCGTTCCGGGGGAAGCCCGGGTGTGAAGGAAACGGTTCCGATCGTTCAGAAGAAACAGTACGTATGTTCAATGCACCCGCAGGTTATCAGGGATGCCCCCGGCGAATGCCCCATCTGCGGGATGTTCCTTATTGAGAAGGTGGAAGTGGACAGGAATACCATTGACACTACCCTCGCTGAAGCGGTGATGCAGGTGAATAAATCCGTGCTTGCAGCGGCGACAACCGTCCGGCCCGAGATATCTGACCTTCCCCTGGTCATCGAGGCTCCGGGCATCATTAATTATGATCCCAGGAGGATTGAAACGGTAAGCGCAAGGTTTGGCGGGCTCGTGGAGCGGTCATTTGTTAAATTCCAGTTCCAGCATATCAGGAAAGGGCAGAAAATATACAACATCTATGCACCGGATATCTTTACGGAAAAGTGGAATTACGTGAAGCTGGTCCAGGGTTATCCCGACCGCGACGACCTGACCAAAGAGGCATTGGACTGGTTTGACATCCTCGGATTCTCAAAGGGCCAGATTGATTCCCTCAAGCACTCCCCGAAGCCTGACTACCATATGGCTGTGTACTGTAATTCTGAAGGATATGCGGTAAGTAAGGACTTCGACCCTGAAACCTATTACTTCCAGGCTGCAAGTGAGCAGAAGGATCCGGAGACTTTCATAGCAGGAGCAGGAACAATAGGCTTGAACGACGGGATAGTTGTTGAAACAGGGACTCCCCTGTTCCGCCTGATCGACATTGCCTCCCTGCGGGCCGATCTGAAGGTCAAGACTGAAGACAGTCCGCTGGTCAGGAAGGGCCAGAAGGTGATTGTTTCTGACGCATTTGACCCCGGGAGAAGCATAACGGCGGTGGTGAGCCAGATCGAACCATTGAACGGGGGCCTTTTCCAGACTGTCAAGGTTTATATTACCGATAAGGAAAGACGTCTGGTACCGGGGCGAAAGATAAATGCAGAGATCATGGCAGGAAAACGATCTTCAATGTGGCTGCCGTCAGGCGCTGTCGTCGACCTTGGGTCACACAGGGCGGCCTTCGTAAAGGAAAACGGCAAGTTTGTCGCAAAGGAAGTAGTCACGGGAATCAGGTCAAAGGACAGGATCGAGATACTTTCCGGGATAGACCCCGACGCGGAGGTTGCCGAAAAAGCATTGCTGTTGGTTGACAGCGACAGCTTTATCGGACTTGACTGACAAAAAAGATGTTTAATTCAAACTGACCCGCATGAATTGCTTAAAGAGCCTCTTCTTTCTCCTGGTCACAATAATGCTGATTTCCTGTTCAGGCAGGAAGAATGACCAGGCCGCCACCCCCATTCAGGCGCCTGAACCCGGTTCCATATTCCTAAGCGATGCCCAGGTCCAGCTGGCAAACATTTCGACAGCCAGCGCGGTTGAAGGCTCAATCGGCCACATATTGTCGCTGACCGGGGTTATGAAAGTGGATGAGCAGACAGCCATAACAGTCAGTTCAAGAACACCCGGCAGGATCCTGAAGCTTTATTATAAAAGCACCGGAGAAGCAATTAAACAAGGTGACAAGCTTTATGATTTCTACAGCGACGATCTGATTGCCGCCCAGAAAGAATACTTCAATCTCCAGAGCCACAACTGGAATCCCACGGGGAGGTATGAACCCAGCCTGAATATCGAAAACAAACTGATCATCATGGGTATGCTGCCGGACCAGATCAGGGAGCTTGGGAAGAACGGCAGGATTCTCTTCAGCGTACCCGTTTACAGCACATGCGAAGGGAAGGTCAGGTCGGTCAATGTGGCTGAAGGGCAATATATTAATCCAGGCGATGTGCTCTTTGAGCTCGCTTCGGACGAAAAGCTCTGGCTTGAGGCCCAGGTCTACCCGAACGAAATTGAACATCTCCGGACCGGGATGCCTGCGACAGCCATTATACCGCTGGCCGGAGATATTCCGGTTAAATGCACCGTTAACTTCATAAACCCGTCATTTGAACAGGGGAAAAATGTAATGCTGGTCAGGGCTGTGATCGACAATCCTTCCCATATGCTGCATCCGGGAATGATGGCAGTTCTCAAGATAAGAACGCGACCAGAACACGGTGTACTGATCCCTTCTTCGGCGGTCATTTCGGAATCTGATGGTGACATTGTTTGGGTGAGGGATGAAAACGGTGCATTTTCAGCCAGGAAAGTGATCACCGGGATGCAGACCGATGACTCGGTGCTTGTGCTATCAGGCATCAGGCTTTCCGAAAACGTAGTCAGTTCGGGAGCCTACCTGCTGAACAGTGAGCTTGTACTGAAACAGGGTACGGCTCTTCAGAGTCCCGAAAGTACTGGCAGCCAGGATCAGGATTCCCCGGGTTACGATAAAAATTAGGCACGATATATGTTTAATATTAATAACTAAAATCGAAAATATGAATGCAAAAGGTGTATACAGGTCTTTCCTGATTGCTTCCACTTTCCTGTTTTTCTGCAGCTATCTGGCCACAGGCCAGGAACTCAGGGACAAGGATGGAAATTCATACAAAACCGTTAAATACGGAAAGCAGGAATGGATGGCATCCAACCTGAACGTAGCCCATTTCAGGAATGGGGATGCGATCCCGGAAGCGAAAACGGAGGAGGAATGGGTGAAAGCGGCAACGGAAGGAAAGCCCGCATGGTGTTCTTACGAGAACGACGCCAGCAATGCTTCCAGGTATGGGCGGCTCTATAACTGGTTTGCAGTGAATGACAAGAGGGGACTTGCCCCTGAGGGCTGGCATGTGGCGATTAATGCCGACTGGAGCACGCTTGTGAAAAACCTGCTGGGGATCGATTATGCCGGAGCAAAGCTTAAAAGCGTTGCTGACTGGAAAGCCGGCACCGGTAATGACAAGATCGGGTTTAAAGCGCTGCCGGGTGGACTCAGGGACGCCGGCGGCAAATTCATGGACGTGGGAAAGAAAGGTCAATGGTGGTCAAATTCGGTTCCCGTCGACGTAAAGCCTTCCGATAAGATATATTCCTTTGCTTTGAGCAACAGTACCGTTGAGTGCCAGTACCTTCAGGTTGAGAAGGGAACAGGGCTTTCTGTAAGGTGCGAGAAGGACTGATGCATTAATCAGTTCTTAACCCTGTCTTAACCTCATCTTAACCCGCATCATTCTAAAAAAGAATAACTTGTGACTGACCAATCACAGGTATTCAATGAAATACAGATATATTGGCATATTAAACCTGTTCATAATAGTTTTCTATCTTGTCAGGCCTTCCATGCCCTATATCGAGTATATTATCCACAAAGACTACATAGAGAAGAACCTTTGCGTACAGAAAGACAATCCCTCCAATACCTGCCATGGAAAGTGCTACCTGCATGAACGGTTAAAGAAACAGAGCGAACCGGTCGATGCTGACAAAAGTGACCGCAAGCTCATTCCTGAAAACAAATTGGACGATCACATCAAGGCTTCCTCTGATATCCCATGCCTTTTTGGACGGGAAGCACATACATTCTATTGTTATTTAATTAACAATACCATTGCCTTCAGCACCGATATTTTTGTCCCTCCCAGGTTCTGAATATTCCTCCAGCCCGGATTCCGCGTGCGTATCCCCCGGTTAAATGTCCAGGGTGGATGCATCGTGCATGGAATAAATGAGGCCGCTCCCGGCCGAATCCCGGATATGGTAGTTCAGAGAATTTCTTTTATCCTTCCATGTGGTAACGGTAATGATAAGAAACCTGATACTCTGAATTATTAAGCTCCATTAGCTGCGAGCGGCCTGTTAAACCGGGTCCGGAGGTCACCATTTGTTCCTGAGAATTAATTATCAATACATTGAATCACCCAACCATGAAAAGAATTACATCATACCATATAATATATATTTCTGCATTGCTTTCGATACTTTCCGCCTGCAGTAAGGACGACAATCCGGGAAACAACCAGTCACAGTATATGCTTGTCGCCGAATCCGCGAGCTCAAATTCAATGTTCAATGTGAAGTTTTACGCAAAGGATTCCCTTTTCGTGGGATATAATAAGGTCTTTTTCATGCTCTATGAAAAATCGTCCGGCAGCCAGGTGACCCAGGCAGAGATCAATTTTCGGCCAATCATGGATATGGTCACCTTCAAGCATGCTTGCCCGGTCGAAAACCCCTCCGGCACTGCTGACGCAAATGGTTATTTTGAAGGTGCAGTGATGTTCTCCATGCCGGGATATGACGGGTCCTGGTCACTTTCGGCCGATGTTGTGGCAAACGGAAAAACAGATTCCATATACTTCCCTCTTGCCAGAGTAATCCCCACCAATCCGGTCAAGAAAATAGTCGTAATCGATAGTCTGAGCAATGGCTCGGGCGGCTGGATCATCTCAAAATACCCTGTTTCACTTGTGGAACCCGACAAATGGAACGTCGGAAACAACAATTTCGAGATCACTGTGAACAAGATGGCGTCGATGATGAGCTTCCCGACAATTAATGATATGACCATAGCAATAACTCCGGAGATGCCTTCAATGGGTCACGGTTCTCCAAATAATGTAAATCCCATCCCCGTCTCTGACGGACATTACTCCGGCACAGTGAATTTTACGATGACCGGGGCATGGAGGGTGCATCTGGACTTTACCCGTGATGGCAGGGCAATCGGGAAGAATGCGTACTTCGACATAAGTTTCTGAGCTCATTTACATACGATCCATTTTATTTAACCAGAGCCTCCTGAGATGAAAAAATACAGTTTTGTTATGCTTATGGCATTGTTTGCGCATCCGGTTGCTGGTCAGGGACATACACCGGCTTATAAACTGACGGCAGATACCATTCTACTGGGTGATGTCACCATATCCTCATCCATCCCCGTGAATAACAGCCAGATTGAGAAGTTTTACCGTACAAATTCCTTTTCGACGATTGACAATCTCACCGCCCATCTTGAGGGGGTATCTCTTATAAAACGCGGTGCCTATGCCATGGAGCCGCAGCTGAACGGATTTTCGGCCGGGGAGCTCAATATCACGATCGACGGCATAAAGATGTTCGGGGCCTGCACCGATAAAATGGATCCCGTAACTTCATACCTTGAACCGGCCAATCTTAAGACGGTTACCCTGGAACATGGCACCAACTGCGGGCTTCACGGGAATAATGTGGGAGGCTCCATCGACCTGGCGCTCAAGGATCCTGAGAATAATGGTCTTCACGCTTTCAGTGGTTCAATAATGACCGGTTATGAAAGCGTTTCAAACGGGAGGAATCTCCTGTTTTCCGCGGGTCATTCAAAAAACAAGTGGGCCTGGGGATTGAACGGCGTTTACAGGAAAAACGGCAATTACCGGGCCGGGAACGGGGAGCGGATCAATCATTCACAGTTTGAAAAATATAATTTTCACAGTGTCCTGCTTTACACCGCCGACTCATTTTCTTCGGTCAGGACGGATATTTTGTGGGATTTTGCACATGATGTAGGTTACCCTGCCCTGCCCATGGATGTAAGCAGGGCAAGGGCATACCTCGCTGCAGCCGAGTACAAAAGGGAGAAGGGATGGTATGATCTGAAGGTCAAGATCTATTATAATTCAGTCTTTCACCAGATGGATGATTCGGGCCGTGACAGCCTCTTTTTCCTGAACGACAGGGTACCCGGCAAGAGAGATTCGGTTTACATGCGGATGGACATGCCCGGCCGGAGCAGGACATTCGGAGGTTATTTCCAGGGATTGTTCCGCATTGGCGTAAAGAACAGCCTCACTGTCAAGATCGACAATTACACCAACAGCTCGCTTGCTGAAATGACCATGCACATGCGTTACCCGGGATACCCCGCGGAGCCGCCGATGTACCTGCAAACCTGGCCGGATGTGACCAGGAATGTTTCCGGCATTTTTTTGAGCGATCTCCACACATTCAACAACAAGGTATCCCTGACGGTGAACGGCCGGATCGACCTGGGTACCGACAGGTTCGGTTCGTCCGTGGCAAGGGACCAGTTCTCTGTATTCAATTACGAACTGTCCCGCCGCTATTCAAATATTACAAAAGGCTTTAACGCATCCCTCAGATATCATATACTGAAGCCATTGCTTGTTGAGATCCAGTCGGGTGTCTCAGAGAGAGTTCCGACAATAAGCGAACGGTACGGATTCTATCTTTACAATGCATACGACGGGTATGACTATGTCGGCAATCCCGGCCTCAGGACAGAGAAATCAGTCTCAGGCAGGACGGAGTTCACCTACTTCCGCAAAGGCCTGAAGATCAGCCTCGCCGGATCAGTCAGTTTACTGAGGGATTACATCATGGGGGTGACCGATACCACTATCCCTCCTATGAACTTCTACACCAATGGCTTACGAGTTTACAGTAATATCCGGAACGTAAAGATGTTCAGTACCGACCTCCAGGTGCTTTACCGGCTTAGCAATGGATTAAGCTTTTATCTTCTTTCAAAGTACACGTTCGGGCAGATCGGCACCTCTGCACCTCTGCCGCTTATACCGCCATTCATGAATTCAGTCACAGTGAGCTACGAATGGAAGCAGTGGACGTTCCAGGCTGACAACGAGACTGCATTCCGTCAGGACCGGATCAACAGGGCATATAGTGAGACCAGGTCTCCGGGGTATTCGGTATTCAATTTAAAGGCCAGCCTCCATCTCATGCCGAAGCGATCGATGATAGACGTAAGTGCAGGAGTGACAAATCTTTTTAACCGGGATTATTATGAACATCTCGACTGGGGCAGGATACCACGGCCCGGAAGAAGCGTTAACATATTGCTGAAATATACTTTCTGATTTCGCCGGGGGTGAGGCGTCAGGCGCTTTACGCCTTCACATTATCATACGATACCACCGCTAAAGCTGCCGAATACTCAGTTGCAGTAGATCCCCCTCGCCCCTGGGAGAAGGGGACACAGGGGGTGAGGCAGTTCGATGGCCCCGACGCGTTGGTCGGGGTCTGCGCTTAGCTTCGACACGATTGCATGATTGCACGATTGCACGATTGCACGATAGGTGACCCAGGCTGCCCGGCTCTTAATCAAATCCTCACTTTTTCTTAATCCCATCTTAATGATCCTTCATTTTCTTTTAGTGAAATTTATGTCACCCGAATGACCATTCTTACTCGCTGACACTTAACACGCAAACCCTAAAATTTAGTGTACCTCGGCTTCCTATTAACAGGTTTTCAGGCAGCCGGATGATTATAGTGCTCTTCATTTTTTTTTCACTAACCTAATTAATACCACATGGAAAGAAAAGATTACCAAAAATTGCTTTTAACCGCAGTAATTTTAATTTTTGCGGTTACGAATCTATTGGCGCAGCTATCGCAGGATCCACCGGTGACTACGGTGGGGACTGCGACATTTTCCGCAGGCACCTGGTCGGTACCGGTAACGGTATCAAACTTCACCAATGTCGGAAATATTTCGATGGTGCTGAATTATGATCCGCTCAGGCTGACCTATACAGGTGTGACAGTGAACGGAGGGCTCAGCTCCACCGGTCTTTTGGTAACACCCACAACCGACCAAAGCGGCATTTTCAAGCTGAGCTATACCCAGGCAACGCCGGTAGTGCTGGTTGATCCAGTTGGCACCCTTTTCACGCTCACCTTCACGGCGAGCCCGTTCGTTAACGGCGCATCTGTGCCGCTGACCTGGGGCACACATCAGGGAGAATGCGAAATTACTCCGCCTTCTCCTGGTGTTTATGTGCCCGAGATTGATGCAACGAACCTATCCACCTATTTCATCTCCGGATCGATTAATGTCCAGGCATGGCCCATAGTTACAGGTCCGGCAACGATCTGCAGCGGTTCATCTGGCACTGCTTACTCAGCTATTGCAGGAGCCAGCGGCTATTCATGGATAGTCTCTGCCGGAGGGCACATCATTTCGGGTAACGGGACCCATTCGATTTCCGTCGGATGGGATGTCATGGGGCCGCAGACAGTCAGCGTGACCTATACCGATCCGGTTAACGGTTCGGTCACAGGGAGCCTCGATGTTTCGGTGGAGACACTGGTCGCTTCAATTACCGGCCCGCTCGATCCGTCAACCAATCTGCCAGCAACAATCGGGAACGGGATAACAGTTGCGGATTACTTTACTGAGCCTTTGATGACCAATTACGTATGGAATGTCTCCTCAGCCGGACAGATCACATCAGGTGCAGGTACGGATAAGATAACCGTAACCTGGACCAATCCTCCCGGGTTGCAGTCGATAAGCGTCACCTATGTGGACCCGGACGGATGCACGCCGCCTGCTCCGGCAGAGCTGCTGGTTCAGTATTTTCCGTTCCGTGCACCGATCGATCCGACAATCATCCCAAAATATGTCGATCCGCTTCCGCATTTTGCAGCCGGCCTCAGGGTCAATGCAAAAGCAGGGGGTAGCCTTCTGGTAAAGGCAGCTCTTACCCAGCAGGTTGCAGTTTCAACAGGGACCATCCTCGCAAACGGAACTGTAGGTACTACAGCCGGCGCCGGTGTTGGCAACTACGCCGGTTACGGGATCTCGACTGACGGAGGTGCAACATTCGGGCCGGTGATGTGGCCCGCACAGACTATCGAGACGCAGGTTGGCAACGGTCTGACCGTACAGTACAGGAATGATCTTACAAACGTTACGTACGATGACTTTAATATTCTGGCTGACCAGACGCTCACCCAGAACGGATATCCAGTAAACGGGAACATCTACACTGATCCGTACCGCGGACCGGTCCCGATGGTGACCCACCTTCATGGAGGTGAAATGCCTTCAAATTCGGATGGCGGCCCGACTGCCTGGTTTATGCCTGGGGAATCCCTGCTGGGACCAGGATTCCAGTTCAATGCATCGAGCCTCGCAACGTATCCCAACCAGCAGGAAGCCGGGACACTATGGTATCACCCGCACGACCAGGGCCTTACAAGAATAAATGTTTACACGGGTCTTGCAGGATTCTATTTCCTGAGGGGTGACGACGAGGAGGCAGCTCATCTGCCCGGGTGGTCGGGTGACAATCAGGTTCAGGAGGTGACTCCTGCGGGTAAAACAACTACATTTAACGGGAGCAAGACATATCTCCCCGAAATAGAGGTGGCAATCCAGGACCGTATGTTCGACGTCAACGGTCAGCTCTACTGGCCGGTCGCTCCTACGAATCCCGATCTGCATCCTTACTGGACACCAGAATTTTTCGGTGATTTGTTCACCGTAAACGGAAAGACATGGCCATACCTCAGCGTGGCTCCGCGCAAGTACCGTTTCCGGTTTCTCGACGGCTGCAATGCGAGGTTCCTGAACATGTGGCTGCAAAACGCCTCGACGGCAGCACCCGGTCCTGCCATTACCGTAATCGGTTCGGACGGGGCCTTTAAGGATACACCTGCCATCCTTGATCCGGCAAGCTTTCAGACATTGTTTATGGCCCCTGGTGAACGGTATGACATCGTGATCGATTTTACCGGGGTTCCTTCAGGAACTGCATTTACACTTATGAACGATGCCCCGGCGCCATATCCTACGGGTGATCCCGTCGTTCCCGGGCTGACAGACCAGATCATGCAGTTCATTGTGAACGGAAACCTTATCGGTGCTGATAACAGCCAGGTTCCTGCAAACCTCCGCCCCGCCCATCCCATGGTAAAACTGGCTGACTTCAACAACGGTACAGTTGCTGCCGGGGTTACCCCTGCCGTCAAGAGGCAGATCATCCTGAATGAGGTCACGGGCGCAGGCGGCCCTGTACAGGTCCTTTTCAACAACTCCCATTTCGATGGGGCTACTCCGATTGTCGGGGCGCCGACGGATTTCGGAGGTCCGACCGAGACCCCGCGTGAAGGGACCACCGAACTTGTCCAGGTCATCAACACTACTGTTGATGCCCACCCGATACATATTCACCTGACCCAGTGGCAGCTGGTCAGCAGGCAGGCATTTGATGCCACAGGTTATATGAATGCTTATTCTGCCGCCTGGACAGCTAACGGAAGCTATCCGGAATGGCCTGCAGGGCTCGGTTATCCGGGCGGAAGCGGTCCGCCCAATCCGTATGACCAGCTAAACGGCGACGGTGCAGTCGGCGGCAACCCGGCAGTTACCCCATTCCTTATTGGATCGCCAAATCCTGCCCCACCGGAAGAAGCAGTGTGGAAAGATGACGTAAAGTCTTTCCCCGGTGAGGTGGTTACCTTCCTGGTAAGGTACGCTCCAACCGACCGTCCGATAAACGCAACGCCGCAGGAGCTGATGTATCCGTTCGACCCGTTTCTGGGGCCCGGATATGTATGGCACTGCCATATTATCGACCACGAGGATATGGATATGATGCGTCCTTTGATGGTTCAGCCCTCTCCGGAAAGGTTCCCGAAGGTAACAGTACCGCCATCGGTAGTAATTGCCTGTGCCGGGGATAATACCCATCAGTCGGTTACCGCAACCAGTGACTCGCCGATAACATACCAGTGGCAGTCCAGCTCCGATGGAACCAGCTGGGCCGATCTCCCTGAAGCAGTACCTTATTCTGGAACAAAGACTTCGACACTCACCCTGTCGAATGTGACGCTTCCTCTCAATAATTCACTGTTCCGTGTACTGCTCGACAATATAGACGGCCAGACTGCCTCAAATGCTGGCTCTCTTGCAGTCAATAATTGCACGGTATCCGGCATGCTGAAATATGCCAATGCCGCAACGGATCCGCTTTCGGGATACACGGTCACCATCAACGGGGTCTCGTCAACCACCGATGCGACCGGGGCATATTCGGTTTCCGGAGTTACTTCGGGCTCGCATGAGGTTACACTCGACGGACACGGCAAGGTAGTCGGGGCCATCAACTCGACGGATGCAGGTCTCGCAAACTACTGGTTTGCAAATCCTACGGCGATACCGCATGTAAAGTTCATGGCAGGGGATGTGAACAATGATATCTACATCACCTCCGCTGACGCATTGCGCATCCAGAATTATTTCGTCCTGGGACAGGCATTTGACAGGGCACCTTGGCAGTTCCACAGTGCATCGGGTACAACTGCAGTCAATCCACCTGCATTTACGGTCACAGTCGACGGCACAAGCGTTCCCAACTTTGATATACTCAGCCTGGTTGCTGGTGATTTCAATGCAAGCTTCAGGCCGAATGCCCTTGCCAAGCGGCTCGAATTACCGAAGGTCAAGCTTGCATATGACGGCCTTATAAAGGCAACGGCAGGCAAGACTTTCGATCTGCCGATCCGCATAGGGTCCGACCTGCAGGTGGGAGCCGTTTCACTTATCCTGACATTCTCTTCAGATCTTGTTGATGTAGCAGGTGTCGAAATGCAGGGAACAAAGGTGCCTGCAAGCTATGATTACAGTAACAGGGAACTCCGGATAGGATGGTACGCACTTGAACCAGTCAGCCTCAAGGCAGATGCCAGCATGCTGATCCTTAAACTGAGAGCATCCACTGAGTTTACCGACGGGGAATCATTGCTTATCGATGTAACGGAAGATCCCCTCAATGAGCTTGCCAACGGAGCGTTCCAGCCGATAGAAACGGCACTTCTTAAGTCATACAGGGTAGAGGGCATGGCAAACACCCCCGAGAAACCCGCAAACATGCTTGAGATTACAGTGCATCCAAACCCGGTGATCGGAGTGGCCAATCTTGCCTACACCCTTCCCGGTAACGGACAGGTCACCATCGAGCTTTACAACATGACCGGTTCCGTTGTAAGCACAATACTGAAAGATACCAGGCTCGGCGGCAAATACACCGAGTCGAAGGATCTCAGCTCACTTCCTGGTGGAGTCTACATGGCCAAGATCAGGTTCCGCGGAACCGGGCCGGAGATTTCACAAAGTGCAAGATTTATTATTATGAAATAATCTTTTAAGACAGGGGAGAAGACATCTCCCCTGTCTTTTCTTTTTTTAATACCCCGATGATGCCAGAGGCCATTAAAATAAAGCCCATTTCAGCAAAAGGATTTCTCATTCTCCTCTCATTCCTGGGAATAGGAACCTACTGCTATCCTCAGGTTGCTCCGGTGACCAGGCTTTCTTCAGAAGGAAATCTTAAACCAGGGCAGGCCATAATCCTGCCTGTAATTGTCAAAGGCTTTGCAGGAATAGGTTCGGTGGCACTTTCAACCGACTATGATACGACCTCCCTGGAATTTGTTTCCGCGGAGGTCAACCCGGTTTTAAGTTCATCGGGTATGTCGGATATTGGCAACAACTATTTGAGTGGCAGGACCCACCGCCTGATCTTCGGGTGGTATGGAACTAACGCCTCTCTGCCTGACTCATCCTGGATCGTAAAATACAGCTTCACATATCATTCCGGGAACAGTACGCTCAGCTGGTACGACAACGGGCCGTCGTGCGGGTACACGAACCAGCTGGGGATTTTCCTCACGGATACCCCGGCAAAGGATTTTTACATCGACGGGAATGTCTGTGCCGAGCTGGCAGCGCCCGGTGCGATCACCGGCCCCGACACGGTCAGGAAAGGTGCAACCGGAACTGTTTTTTCGGTCAGCAGCGTGGCCGGTTACCTTGGGTATATATGGACATTTCCCCCGGGAGCTGTCATAACAAGTAACCCCGATTCGAACCTTGTGCTTGTCGATTTCCCGGCGGGGTCCAGGGCAGGAACGGTAAAGGTGAGCGGCAGGAATATCTGCGGAGCAGGATATGCTTCAACGAAGGACCTCTATGTCCTGGGAGGCCCCAATGCGATCGGTGATCTGCCCCGGCAGGATCCCGAAACCAGAATCAACGGATTAAATATCTACCCGAATCCCGCCTCTGGTGAGGTCTGCATTAAACATGACCTGGTAATTTCCGGAAAGATGATTATCAGGGTCATCTCCTCAACCGGCACAATCGTAAGGGAATCGGAATTATTCGTATCCGCCGGCGGCGGGGAATTGCGAATCGATATCTCCGGACTTCCCGGCGGAATCTATTTTATCAGTGCAGGTACCGGGTCAAATCAAAGAACTGGCAAACTGATTATAAGATAAACCTCTAAAACTATCCCACATGAAACATTTATACAATCCCGGATTCGCAGCCTTGCTTTCAATTTTAATGATCTTCCCCTCAAGGGTGCACTCCCAGTCACCTCCTGTGACAAGCATTGGCCTGGCAACTTACGTGAATGGCGCCTATTCTGTCCCGATAGTGGTAACAGGGTTCAGCAATGCGGGGGATATTTCATTCACAGTTAATTACAATCCTGCCGAGATAATATTTGCAGGGGTTGACCTCAATACAGGCCTGTCAGCATCGAGGGCTATAATGACGGGGCCGGCTGACCAGTCAGGGGCCATTAAGTTCAGCTACACCTCACCTTCAGCAATCATACTCCTGAATCCGGTCACAACCCTGCTGCGACTGAAGTTCACCATCAGGCCCGGTATAGAGGGAACCAGGTCCCTCCTGACCTGGAACACGGCACAGGGAGCCTGTGATATCACACCGCCTGCTCCCGGTGCATACCAGCCACCCATCGATCCTTCGAACTTCCCCCGGTATTTCATCGGCGGGTATATCGATATCCCGCATGTTCACCCGGCC
>JGI20215J15232_1000009_pt1 | contig 124976 bp, 92 predicted proteins | sample WetSurMetagenome_2_FD_15232 | JGI IMG/M metagenome (IMG submission 15232) | reverse complement strand
CGACAGCATAAGGTCAAAGTCATTCAGCTCAAAAATCCAGGCCCGCCGTTATGGCGGAGACCTGCAGGGTGTTATGGACAAGCTCGATTATATTGCAGGGCTCGGGATCACTGCCATCTATTTCAATCCCCTGAACGATTCACCTTCGCTTCATAAATACGATGCCAGGAATTACACCCATATCGACCGGAATTTCGGCCCAGATCCGCGTGGAGATGCAGCTGTAATGAATTCCGAGGTGCCCTGGGACCCGGCAACCTGGAAATGGACTGCAGCGGATAAATTGTTCCTCGATATTATCAGGGAGTGCCATAAAAGAGGGATCCGCGTTATAATGGACTACTCCTGGAACCATACCGGGAAGGATTTCTGGGCGCTGAACGATGTGTGGAAGAATGGCGAAAAATCAGCCTTCAAAGACTGGTACGGCGTTATCAGCTATGATGATCCGAAAACTGCAAGGGATGAATTCAGGTACAAGGGCTGGGGCGGTAACAATCCCTATATGCCTGTTTTTAAGAAGGACATCGTACCTCCCACCGATTCGGTAATGCCCTTTGAGGGCAACTTCCATTCCGAATCCCTGAAACAGCATATTTTCAGCGTTACCAGACGATGGCTCGACCCTGACGGGGACGGCAACCCGTCGGACGGGGTCGATGGCTTCAGGCTCGATGTGGCCGCTGAAATTCCCATGGGTTTCTGGCGGGAATACAGGAAGGTGGTCCGTTCGGTCAACCCGGAAGCATACCTGGTGGGAGAAGTGTGGTGGCTCGAATGGCCCGACAAGCTTCTGGATCCAAGGGTGTTCCTTAAGGGTGACCAGTTTGATGCTATAATGAATTACAGGTGGTACAGGATCGCCCGGGGATTCTTCGGCCAGGCTGAACCGGTCCTGAACGCCTCCGGATTCGTGAAGGAGATCGGCATGATCAATTCAAACATTGACCCGGCTAACCTTGCAGGTATGATGAACGTGGCGGCTACCCACGATTCTCCAAGGCTTTCCACTTCTCTCTACAATAAGAACCTCTACAAATACCAGGACAAGCCTTCCGACAACCCGGACTACAAGATCAACAAGCCGGATGAGCTGACAAGGAAGGAGCAGGAATTGCTGCTCATCCATCAGTTCACATTCATCGGCGCACCGCATATATGGAACGGTGATGAGGTGGGAATGTGGGGAGCCGACGACCCCGATTGCCGCAAGCCGATGGTATGGTCCGACATGAAATACGATGATGAAAAGGTAAACTACGATCCGGAAAAGACCAGGCCCGTCGACCAGGTAAAGCCGGACACTGCACTCCTGGACTTCTATAAAAAGCTGGTTGCCATGAGGAAGGCAAACCCGGTGCTGGCAAACGGCAGCCTGGAATTTATAATTGTGGATGATAAGAAGATGGTACTGGCATATTCGAGGAAATTGGGGAATGATGAAATAATAACCGTATTTAACAGGTCCGACATGGCACAATCGGTTTCCCTGCCGGTAAAAGGAAGTGGAACGTACCGGAACCTGCTTTATAATGGACAAAATAACATTAAGGTTATAGAGAGTGGAGTTAGGCTTACTCTTGAGCCGTTAACAGCAATTGTTCTTAAGAGGAATTAAGTATCAGGTGTCTTAATTAAGGATAATTTAACCGCAAAGTTCCCGAAGGAATTCAGCAAAGGACGCAAAGAACATATTGAAGTACCTGATTTCTTAGCGCCCTTGGCGCCTGCTTTGTGCCCTCTGCGGTTAATCTTTCTGTATTAGGACTTTATTTACGGATCTTAATGATTCGCGCAGTAGAAGAAACCACGGATGAACTGAATTTCACGAAATAGATACCCTCTGCAGCATCGGACCCGTTACTGTCCCTGCCATCCCAGGTGATCAACCGTGAGCCTCCCGGACTATATTCACTCAGGTCCCTGATCATTCTCCCCGACAAGTCATAAACCCTGACTGTAAGCTTGCCGGGAGTCTCGTTCTCAATATTAAACCTGAATTCACCTGCGGAAGGATTGGGGTAGACCGTAATTTTTGTTTCAGGCACCCAGGGATTTATGTCCTTTATCCCCGTAACCAGCCCCGCAGACTCGAGCTTTTTCGTTGTATAGAGCCTGAATTCACCAGGCTGCAAGTCTATCGGCCCGGCATTATCAGCGACTGTTATTGAATCGCCCGTAAAGTATTCGTACCATTTTCCCGAATTGGGGAATGCAGGGTTTATCGACGATCCTGTCACCCCGAAATTTCCAAGGATATTTACGTTCATCGAGCTCCCGGTCAGCTGAAGCCGCTTTGTCGCCTGGGTAAGGGAATACGAAAATGAACCGGTGCTGAATGCATTCTGAGTCGCTCTGAGGTGATTAAGGGCCTTGTATGTAAGGAAGAGGTGGTAACGGCCTGGAATTGCATAGTAATCCCACTTGATCGGTTTCTCAGAGGTCCTTCCTCCTTCATTGATCGGGATGTCATAACCCAGTTCCCCAAACTGCCAGATCATTTTTGGCCCGGGAATGGTAAGGAAGAATACTGCATCAAGCTCCATCCTCTTAAGTGCGGTTTTAAGGTCCCGGGTGTTATAGCTGCCTGCGGAGGCCCCGTTGTTAAAGACATTCACCATCAGCCTTTCCTCGTCATGGCTTTCCATATAGGTGACGAGCGCCGGAACATCCCAGCCGCGGCCGAGGTAGCTGTTGTAGGTAAGGTCCGACGCCACTCCCTCAGCAGCACTGCTGTACGACGAATTGCCGTTTCCCCAGATCATCATGCCATTATCGGACAGCTCCTTCTCTTCGGCATTCGCCGTGAAGTGTTCGAGGATAATATATGCATCGGGCTTTACCTGCCTGATACGGCCGGCCATCCTCTCCAGGATCGCAATCCTCGATGCATCATATGCACTTCCTTCACCCGGGGTATTCGTGAAGCCTTTTGTAAAGTCGAACCTGAAGCCGTCGATTTTGTATTCTGTGAGCCAGTAGGCATTAATCCTATCGACAAGTTGCCGGGTTGAAGGGCTTTCGTGATTGAAATCGGCACCGAATTTATATACCGGGTTGGGAGAGCTGGCGTTGAACCAGGGATTTGGGACCTTCATGTAGATCTGGTCGGCACCGTAATGATCCAGGTAAAGCTGGACAAATGGCGACTGGCCATAGCAATGATTGAGCACCATATCCATGATGACGGCAATTCCCCTGGCATGGCAGCTGTCGATAAATGCCTTCATGTCATTTTTCGGCCCGTAATATTTATCGGGCGCAAAATAAAAGTCGGGGTTATACCCCCAGCTGAGGTTCCCCTCAAATTCGCAGACCGGCATAAGCTCGATTGCATTGATCCCCAGCCTGGCCAGGTACCCGAGGGTGTCGGTGAGAGTTCTGAAATCATGGGCGGCAGTGAAATCCCTGATGAGCAGCTCATAAATGGTAAGCTTCGATTTATCCGGGGGCTGAAAGCCGGCCGTTTTCCACTGGTAGGGGACCTGGGCGGTCTGAAGTACGGATACTATCCCGGTCGCAAGATTCTCCGGGTAGCTTATCAGATCTGGATATGTCTGCGTGGAAATATACTGGTCGTTGGATGGATCTAGGATCTTGTCGGCATATGGATCGGCAATATAGAGCGTCGAATCGACGTAATACTGGAAACGGTACTCCTTTCCCGGGTCGAGCCCGCCGATCGATACCCAGTATCTCTCTCCGTCGGGGGTCCTTTTCATGTAACCCTTGTCACCCGGCACCCAGCCGGTAAAATCACCCGTTACAAAAACAAAGTTCTTGTAAGGTGCATGAAGCACAAGGGTGACAGAGCTGTTCCCGGTATAATTAATCCCGTCCTCCATTCCCTGTGGCAGCACTTCAACTGTAACAGGCTTCTTCACATATACAAAAAAGGAATCGGCCGCAAAAGATGGCTTGTCCCAGGCAACGGATTTGATCCAGTACGCCCCGTAACTTGTCATTTTGATCGTATCTGTCACAAGATCAGGAGTGTTACCGCTTTTTACATACTGGTTGTTTATATACAGAGTGACGGAATCGGCCATGATCGCTGCTGCTTTTACGGGGATCTGTTGGTTTAGGTCGGTGATCATGGATGATTTGGCCGGAAGGATGATCAGGGTATTGAGCTTTGATGCAAACACATCGAGAAAGATGTCAGGCCTTGTCTGCATGGTGCCGGCCGGGTTCCGGAACACAAGGCATATCTGGGTCGCGACTTCCGAGGCACCCATGGAATAGAATGTTTTGAGATCGGGAACGATGTCAAGCTCATAAAGGTGGTTCCCAAGGTATTTGAGCCTGGGCTGGGAGGTATTGTTCCCCCAGGTCCCGATCACATGCTGCCAGGTTGTTCCGTTAATGGTCACACCGGTATGGACATAGAGGTCTCCCGTATAGTTATGGAGGTCTCCGACATCCTTGGAGGTGTCGTAAAAGATGCTGATGGCTGCCCCTGATACCGGTAGTGCCGGGCTGGTGGTGACCATCTGGGCGGATAATGCATTAAATGCCAGGAAGACGCTGAAAATAAGAAGTCTTGTTTTTAACATTTAGCCGGCAATTAAGGATTAAAGTTAGTCAAAATTTGCCCTCACCCCAATCCCTCTCCCAAGAGAGAGGGGCACTTCCTTATTTTCTTCTGATCTTCCCACGCTCTCCCGGGAGCCGGGAATAAAAGGAAGTGAGGTATTAAATTCATTTAAAAAGGCCCCTTCTTTTATCAGCGAAGAGGCCTTTTGAATCATTTTGTCAACTAATATGATATACCCCTATATCAATTTCAGTTCTTGGTTACAGTTGCAACATGGCTCCACGGGTCAAAAGTAAGAGTGTAGTTGCCGGCCACCGTAACAGGGATATTGTCTCCCCCCTGGGTGAGGTTGTTCAGGTCAGTGCCGCCGTAGTTGACAGCCCAGTCGTCATTGGCCCTGAACTTGAATGCACCGGCGATGAGGTCAAGTGTAACGGTAAAGACGTGATTGGCAGCATCCCAGGTCATGTTCTGATCGGAACCCCATCCGCCCGGCGTTGCGTCCCCGATCACACCCCACCTGTTTGCGGTATAGGTGTAAGCGTTAGGCTGGCTCAGATCGAGCGTGAATGCGTAATCAGATTCAACAGTCACTGCGATATTGCTGCCGCCGGCGTCGAGTGTGGCATTGCCTGCAGTGCTTCCATAGTTGAAATCCCAGTTATGGTTTGCACGGAACTTGAAGGAAGCTGCGGTCAGGTGGACGCTTCCTGTCCATGCCCTTAACGAAGGGCTGTAGGTAAGAGGCGTTTCATCATTCCAACCCTGCGGGCTTGCATCCCCGATCACTCCCCATACGGTTGCAACAGCGGTATAGGTCATCGTCGAGGCGTTGGCATTTATCTTGTAATAGCCGGCAGGTGAAACGATATTGCCTCCGGTCGGATCGAGAACTCCGGGTGTCGACCCGACCCCGTAGTTTGGTCCGCTCCAGTCGTTCTGCGTTGCGAACTTCCACTCGTTTGAAGCATTGGCCATATAAACATATCCCTCCAGGTTATCGGGCGATGTGATCACACTTTTTACCTGGGGCGAGCTTCCGGGAGACCAGTCGGCATATGTCGAGCCGGGATAGCTTGCGGAAACATAACCGCCAGGGATATTCCAGGTGAGATTGTCGCCGAGGGTTGTAAACTGGATATCGTTGCCGTAAACCGTACCAGCACTGTTTGTGGCATAAGCCCTGACATGATATACAGTGTTTTTGGAGAGCCCTTCAATATTGCTTACGAATTCCCCGGTTCCCATACCACCGTCTATGACGTTATTTTCAATGGTGGGATTGGAGGAGGAACCCCATGCAAGCCCTCTCGCGGTAATGGTTCCACCACCGTCATATGTGACATTTCCCCCGGTTATCGCCGATATCTTTGTTATGCCTGTCACGGCGGCTGTGGTCAGCTTCGGAAGGTCGACAAGCGTGGTAAATGATACCTCGGGTCCATAGCCTGTACCGGCGCTGTTGGTGGCATATGCCCTGACATAGTACAGGGTGTTTCCGAGCAGGTTGGTGAGTGCGCTTGTGAATGCCCCGGTCCCCTGTCCGTCGGAGGTCTTGCTTCCCGAAACCGTGGGATTGTGACTCGTGCCGAAGCAAACTCCACGGGCCGTGACGTCAGCCCCGCCAGTGACCGTTACATTGCCGCCTCCTGCAGCAGAGTTCCCTGTTACAGCAGTGATATCGGCAGTTGTAAGCGTCGGGACCACTGGAAGGGTCGTAAATGAAACCTCTTCACCATAGATTGTGGACGATGCTCCGGTTGCATATGCCCGGGCATAATATTTGGTAGCATATTGCAGGCCGCCGATCCTGACATTGAATGTGGCGGTCCTGGTGCCTGGGGTGGTGTATGGCACCTTTGTGTCGGAAATATCGGGACCGGTTTCCAGGCTATAGCAGACTCCCTTTTCGGTGAACCCGCTGCCAGAAGCAACAACAAAACCCACGACAGTAGCAGAGTCAGACTTGATGTTAAGGACCTGTGCGGTTGAAAGTGCAGGACTTAATCTGACGTCCGACGATTCCTTTGTACAACCGGCGAAGATCGCCAGCAGCACGGCAAGCGTCGATAGTGCTTTATAAACAGATTTTCTTTTCATAAAATTCCTAATTAAGAAGTTTCAGCCAGATCAGTTTTTCGTAATTGTATAGGTTCCTGCTTCTGAACCGTTTGGTCCGGCAACAGTGATAGTAAGAGCGATGGTATAATTGCCTGCGGTGACAGTGATGTTTGAACCGTTATGAACGAGGTTATCGGTCGTACCGCCCAGGTTCCAGCCCCAGTCGTCATTGAGCCTGAACTTGATGTCCCCGTCGGTCAGAGTGAGGGTGATCCTCCAGGTATTTGTCTTTGCATCATAATCCATCTTCTGATCGGGAGCGTCCCATCCGTGAGGTGTGGCGGAACCGACAAGGCCGATCTTGTAGGGTGCAAACGAATATGTGAGTGCCTGTGTGTCAGCCGACAGCTTGTACCAGCCGGCTCCCGTGGAAGGAGCAAACGCTGCTCCGTCGACAGCAAGCAGGCTGCCGTCAGTGCCGTAAACAACTCCCGTATCCGGATTCTTCAGCGTGAAGCTAGCGTCATCGAGCTTGACAAACCCTGAATAACTGCCATTTCCAAGCGGTGATTCGATCTTTTGTCCGGTTCCTGAGCCTATAACATCGAGGCGTGGGAATCCGTAAATGGTGACCGTTTCGCTTACAACGGCAGAAGAGTATTCGAAAGGCTGGGTGCCGGTCCCGGGAGCGCCGGTACCTGCGTCGACCACAAGCACTGCCCTGATCCGGAAATCGAGCGAGGAAGCCTGGTCGGAAGGGAAATACTTCAAAAGAATCCCGTTCAGATCACCGACGGTAATCTTTATCGAGGTGTCCTGCACACCGGAGTAAATGGTCGCAGCCTCAGCAAAATTGCTTCCGCCGAGCGATGCCTCAAGATAGTAGTTTGCTGATGCCCTGAAACCGGGATCAACCGGGGTTCCGACAAACTCAAGGACATTTGCCGCATCTGTCCTCTGGAGAGTAAGGTCCGGCAAAGTTATGATGGCTGGTGCTGCCGGGTTGGCCTTCATGGTTACCATCGTTCCGTCTTTCTTGCAGCCGGAGATGATGCTGACCAGCACGGCAATTGTCAGATAAATTATATTTCGCTTATTCATTGCTTTGTAAATTTTAGGTTAAAGCATTAATAACCAGTATTTTGATGGATATTGGGATTTGCCGAGACCTCTGCACCCGGAATCGGGAAGAGGTTGAGATGGCTGTCGGTGTTGGAGCCATTGTAAGCATTTCCTTTCCATGCCCAGTTGTAATTCCCGTCGGTGAATTTACCGAAACGGACAAGGTCGGTACGCCTCTGGGCCTCATAGTAGAATTCGCGTCCACGCTCATCGAGCAGGAACTGATCAGTCAGCTGGCCGGCCGTAATGTTGCCGCTGGCATCTCCGTATGCCCTTGTCCTGACAAGGTTGATATCACTCACTGCAGAGGCGTCATCGCCCAGCCTGTAAGATGCTTCTGCTCTCATAAGCAATGCATCGGCGTAACGGAAGATCGGGAAATCGGTGTTTGCAAAGGCCGGGTTCTGGCCTGCAGGGAGCGTTCCGTCAGAGTTCTTTGCAGTGAATTTGTAGACGCCAATCCCGTAATCACCGCTCGAAGAAGGGCTCGGGATGTTCAGGCTTTTCTTCATCTTGAGGAAAACCCTCTTGTCCTTGCACTGCGCAAACGTTGGATCAGTGGTTGGGACAGGCACGTTGCCGTATGTTGCAAGCGTGTCGACCAGCACGTTCATGAACTGTTTCCTTGCGCGGTTGCCGTTCCAGTTAGTATTCGAGGTCAGCCCGTGAAAATCTTCAGCCCTGATGTAGGTTGCATCGCTGCACGATTCAATAATGAAGGTTGTGGCCACATAACCCTGGGTTTTATCCCCGTCCAGCTCAAATGCGAAGATCATCTCGGGATTATGGACGCCGTCGTTGTCGGCTGAGAAATTCTGCCTGTAATTCGTTGCAAGCGAATAAGCTCCGCTGTTAATGACCTTGTCACAATAGAGCTTGCAACTGTCCAATTTGGCTGTCCCGGTGTATACCTCAGCATTCAGGTAGACTTTAGCAAGAAGCATCCATGCTGCTGCCTTGTCAGCCTGGGGATAGGAGGCTTTCGGTTCGCCAAGCTTGTCCTCGATCGCATGAAGCTCGGAAACAATGTAATTGAACAGCCTGGCTCTGGTTATCTGCTTGGGATAGTATTTTCCGACACCGTCGGCATCAGTGGTGAAAGGAGGGTTCCCAAAAAGATCCATATGGTAATAGTACGCGAGGGCCCTTAGGAAACGGGCTTCTGCATTGTACTTCTGAACGGCCGGGTCAGAGCTGCCATTAGTGAGCTTGATAAAGTCGTTGGCGTATGTGATGCTAAGGCTGAGACGCTGATAAAGAGCTGTTAGGAACGGATTGCTCGAGCTCCAAGTCTGGGTATTCAGGTCTGCAATTCCGACATCACCCCATCCGCATATTGCCTCATCGGTGGTTATTTCCTGGAGGTTCCAGAGCGCCCTTGCCGTCGTGAAGAAATTCACATCCGAGGCCGAGATATCGGCGTCGCTGCCGTTCTGGCCGGCAATCACGAAGCTGGCATAGATCTTTCCGAGAACTTCCTTCATGTACACAGGGTCGTTCATGATGTTGCCGGCCATGATGGTGTTCGGATCCTTGGGCGTCACATCCAGATCTTTCACGCACGACCCGATGGTCAGTGCTGAAAGCATTAATCCCAGTATAAATATCTTTTTATTCATATCCTTTAATATTTTCATGTTAGTAGGTTAGGCTCAGGCCCAGCATGTACACCCGGGGACGGGGGTAGAAATTATTGTCAATACCTCCGGGGACTTCCGGATCGATACCCCTGTACTTTGTGGCAGTGAGAGCGTCCTGGACCGTGAAACTGATTCGGGCGTTCATTTTACTGCTGAAAAGGTTTTCGAACCTGTATCCTGCGCTTATATTGTCAAGTTTCCAGAAGGAAGCATTCTCGACGAAATAGTCGCTGGTGAACTGACGCTTTACAAACCTGGTATCGCTCAGGTATTTCGGGAAGTTCTTCCAGTAGCCTATCTGGTACATCTGGTCGTATGATGCCCCGGCTGCTATCTGGTTGTAAACGTAGTTGCCGATGCTTGCCCTCGATGAAGCTGAAAAGTCAAAGTTCCCGTAATCGAACCTCAGGGAAAATCCCAGGAGCCAGTCGGGAGTGGGGCTGTGGTAAATGTATTTGTCGGCATTGTCACCGTTCACAGTGCCTCCCTGGCCCGAAAGATCGACATACATACCTTCGACCGGGTTGCCGTGAGTGTCGTAAACCTGCTTGTTCACAAAGAACGAATAGGCTGTGTAGCCAACCCTTGTTACCTGCTTCTGGCCGGTGAATGCATCGCCGTAAAGGATCCCGATATAGTTGGGATCATCGGAAAGCAGGAGCTTGGTGACCTTGTTTTTATTGTATGTGGCATTGAAGCTGAGGGTGAGGGTCATCTTGTCATTCGATACCGGGACAAGGTTAAGGGTAGCTTCGACCCCTTTGTTTTCAAGGCTGCCCACGTTGGTCAGCAGGGTATTCGAGAAGTTGCTGCCACTCGGGATAGTCACTACGTTCAGAAGGTCCTTTGTGACACGTTTATACAGATCGACAGATCCTGTGATACGGTCCTTCAGGAAACCAAAATCGAGTCCGGCGTTCTGTGTGGTGGTCGATTCCCACCTGATATCCGGATCGTACGCGTCGGGCCTTAATGTCGGCAGGTACTCACCGTCGATATAATAATAATAGCCTGTCCGTGATATGGTGTATTTGGCCTGTGCCGGGTAATCATTCCCGATATCCTGCTGGCCCGTGACGCCCCATCCAAGCCTGAGCTTCAGGTCCGTTACCGCCCTGACATTTCTCAGGAATGATTCGTCTTTGATCTTCCATGCCAGTGCAGCCGACGGGAATAGGCCCCAGCGGTTGTTCTTTGCAAACCTGGATGAGCCGTCATCACGCAATGTCACCGTCAGAAGGTACCTGTCGTTAAAGGTGTAGTTGACACGCCCAAAGAACGATACCAGGTAGTTTTCGGTTATGAATTTCGAACTGTCAGTCATCTGGTATGGATGTGACTCGTCGACTATTCCCCGGGTATAATTGTCTCCTTCGCGGCGGAAGTGCTGCCAGGAGTAGCCTGCAGTCGCTTCAACCCTGCTCTTTATGGAAATGAGCTCTTTCGAGTAGTTCAGGTAGAAATCGAGAAGGTTGTTATAGTTCTTCCCGTGATAATCGGTTAGCCTGCCGTTCTGGAGAGGTGCCGTAAGGACCGAGGGTGCCGTCGTGGGACGGTTGTTATGACCCGTTCCCGAAGTGTAATCGGTTGCCAGGTTCAGGTTGGCATTAAGGCCGTTGATGAACGGGAGCTTGTAATTGAACTGGATATTGCCGATGAATCTTTTGACATCAGCCTTGTTATCGACATCCATCAGCTGTTCGACAGGATTAGCCGTCCCGAGGTTTGCCCCGTAATTGTTCCACTGGAAATAGCCTGCGGACCCGGGATTCCCGTCCATTACCGGCTTTGTGGGATCCATGTTTATTGCCGATCCGATGGCCCCGGCATCACCGAAGTTATTGGCAGTTGACATGCCTTTCATATTGACGTTGACCTTCAGGCTGTTCCCGAAAAATGAAGGATCGAGGCTGATCGAACCTGTGTATCTGTGCATATCGGTATTCTTCAGGATCCCGTTCTGCCCTGTGTAACCTACCGAAACGCGGTAAGGCAGTGTTTTATATGCTCCTGAAAAGCTGAGGTTATGATCCTGGGAGAAAGCATTCCGGAATATCTCTTTCTGCCAGTCGGTATTCTGGTTCCAGAGCTTGTCAAAGCCGTCGACTCCGAAAAGGCTCCTCTTTTCGACCGCGAGCTGGCGGATCTCATCCCCGGAGTATACATTGAGGAATTTGATCGGCGACGAGATGGATGCCTTACCGTCATAGGTGACTGTCATCGGGCTGCCGGCTTTCCCTTTCTTGGTTGTGATGATAATCACGCCGTTTGAAGCCCTCGACCCATAGATTGCTGTTGCCGAGGCATCCTTGAGGACCGTGAAAGTCTCGATATCGTTGGGATTGATAAACGAAAGGAAGTTTGAGCTTCCGGAAACATTATTGTTGTCAATGGGAACACCGTCGATGATGATCAGAGGATCGTTCGACGCATTAAGCGAAGATCCGCCGCGCACCCTGATCGTGGCACCCGCTCCGGGCGCACCACCAGTATTGGTTATGACCACCCCGGCACTTTTCCCTACGAGCAGGTCCTGGGGTGATGTAATGGCACCCTTGTTGAAATCTTTTGCGCTTACTGCGACTACGGAACCGGTTGCATCAGTCTTCTTTACCGTTCCGTACCCGATAACCACCACCTCCTGGAGTTTCTTATCGCCCACTGCGAGGGCAATATTGATTGAGGTCCGGTTATTTACAGTGATTTCCTGAGGAGTGTATCCTACATATGAAACCACGAGGATAGAAGCCGGAGCAACAGTAATCGCGAAATTACCGTTGACATCCGTGGCAGTCCCGTTGGTTGTTCCCTTTTCCTGGAGGGTCACTCCGATAAGGGGCGAACCGTCTGCTGCATCCGTAACTCGCCCCGTAACTCTGATTTTCTGGGCAAAAATTGACCCGGAAAACAGAATTCCAAGAACCATCACCGAGAGCATCATTGAAATTCGTCTTTTCATTGGTTTTTGGTTTAAGATTACTAGGTAATAATGAAAGGTTGTTTTTTTCTGCGACAGTGTTCGAACAAATGTAAAAAAGAAAACGTAACATTTATTGTAGAATGCATTAAAATTCAGGCATTTAACAAATGTTACCGCAAACGTTTGAAATGACAACGTTATATCCGGACGCTGAAAAATGACATAAAAAAATTTCTTGCCCGGGTATACTTCCGGGCTTAAATTCTTCGCGGGAAGGCCTTGACCGGTTCACTTGAATAAGATTATTATTTGAAGTAACTTTAGGGGAGTAACAAAGCTTTAAGCATCCGGCAGGATCATGAACAAGGGCAGGGTAACCATAAAGGACATTGCCAGGGAACTGGGCATTTCTCCTTCGACTGTTTCAAAAGCACTGAAGGGGCATCCCGATATCAGCCGAGGCACCAAAAAGGCGGTGGAGGAACTTGTCGCCCGCTGGGGCTACAGGCCTGATCCCATTGCCTTGAGCCTCCAGGGGGGATTGAGCAAATCGATCGGTGTGATAGTGCCTGAAATAGTCCATTACTTTTTTTCGACGGTGATCAGCGGAATAGAGGACCTGGCCTATGAATCGGGGTATCATGTGATGTTCTGCCAGTCAAATGAGTCATTCGGCAGAGAGGTAAGGGCGGTTCAGACACTCCTATCAAGCAGGGTTGATGGCATCCTGGTGTCGCTCAGCAAGGAGACCCGGGACTTTGATCACTTCAGGAAGATCATTGATTCCGGAATTCCACTCGTCTTTTTCGACCGGATATGTGAGGAGCTGGATACCGACAGGGTCATAGTGGATGACGAGGCCGGCGCCTTCGAAGCAGTCAGGCACCTTATACTTACGGGTTGCAAAAATATCGTTCACCTTTCAGGACCTCCCAACCTTAATATCGGCAAGAGCAGGAAAAGCGGGTACCTGAAAGCGCTTGCTGAACATAATATGGAGGTGAAGGAAGAAAATATAATTATGTGTGATTCATCGGCCGATGCCGACAGGATAATCCCTGAGCTCCTGACCAGGGATCCCAGGCCCGACGGGATCTTTGCAGTGAACGACCTCACCGCGGCGGAAGCCATGAGGGTATTTAAAAATCACGGCTTCAGGGTCCCGGACGATATCTCGATCATCGGATTCACCAGCGGGATAATTTCAGACCTGACCGATCCCCCCCTTAGCTCGGTGGAGCAGCATGGCTATTCGGTCGGGATGGAGGCTGTAAGGCTCCTGATCGACCATATCGAAAGGAGCAATGTGCTTCTCCCCCAGACAAAAATAATCAGGACAGAGCTTGTCATAAAAGGGTCTACAAAAAAACAAGTACTGCCTGTTTCCAGCCTGCCCCCTGCCCCCTGAAGGGGGTTAAAGAAGCCCTCTCGAAGGCTTTAGCAAAGTTATTTTTTAACCGCGAAGGACACAAAGGAGGCGCAAAGCGCGCAAGGAGAAATTGCTTAATATCAATTCTTTGCCAGAAGTCCTTTGTTTACCTTTGTGACAACCTTACTGAACCTTTGTGTTATAATTTAATTTCTTGAAACACAAAGGTTCACTAAGTACAACACAAAGTCACACGAAGGCAGGTATGTAGTATAAGTAACTTTTGATACAGCCCCTTATTGATTTCAAATTTCCCCATACTCCGCAAATTTGTAAAGGGATTACATCTTTTAAAAGAATTTGAAAAAATATTCTACTTTTATGACGTCGTTACGATGTAACCAAAGAGCACTAACCTTATAAATCAAATAATATGAATGTACCGGTAGACCTGCTGTACACAAAGGATCATGAATGGCTTCGCGTTGAAGGTGAGTTCGGATATGTGGGAATAACCGATTTTGCCCAGGGTGAGCTTGGTGATGTAGTTTTTGTCGAGATCGAGACCATCGGGGAGAGCCTTCAGAAGGGCGATGTTTTCGGGACCATCGAGGCTGTCAAGACCGTTTCGGATATGTTCATGCCCGTGGGCGGTGAGGTGGTGGAGGTAAATCCATCTCTCGAACAATCACCGGATGCTGTCAACAAGGATCCTTACGGGAACGGATGGATGATCAAGATCAGGATAAGCGATCCCGCAGAGGAAGGAACCCTTCTCGATCCTGAAAAGTACAAGGCACTTTTATAGCGTCTTCTTTATCTCTACCTGCTGATAACCTTCTATAATGTCTCCGACCTTGATGTCGTTGAAGTTATAGATATTCAGTCCGCATTCATATCCTCCCACGACCTCTTTCACGTCGTCCTTGAACCGCTTAAGCGATCCGAGCTCGCCGGTATAGATGACAATACCGTCGCGTATGATGCGCACCCTGGTATTCCTCAGGATCTTACCCTCCTTCACATAGCAGCCGGCAACCGTACCGACTTTTGTGACCTTGAATATCTCCCTGACCTCGAGGGTGGCGACAATTTCCTCTTTCAACTCGGGTGAAAGCATACCTTCCATTGCGGCCCTTATCTCCTCGATTGCATCGTAGATTATGGAATAGAGCCTGATATCGATCTCTTCCTTCTCGGCCAGCTTCCTGGCGCTCATTGACGGGCGCACCTGGAATCCCACGATGATGGCATTTGATGCGGCAGCCAGCAGGACGTCCGATTCGGAGATCTGCCCCACGGCCTTGTGTATTATATTAAGCTGGATCTCGGGAGTTGACAGCTTGATGAGTGAATCGCTGAGTGCTTCCACCGATCCGTCAACGTCGCCTTTAACAATGATATTGAGCTCCTGGAAGTTGCCGATCGCGATACGACGGCCGATCTCATCCAGGGTAATATGCTTCTGGGTGCGGAGTCCCTGCTCTCTCTGGAGCTGTGCCCTCTTGGTGGCAATATCCTTGGCCTCGCGGTCGCTTTCCATGATATTGAACTTATCGCCGGCCTGGGGTGCGCCATTGAGCCCGAGGATCAGGGCAGGAGCGGAGGGTCCTACCTCGTCAACCTTATTCCCCCTTTCATTGTACATCGCCTTAACGTGTCCAAAACAAGCTCCGGCGATCATAATGTCTCCGATATGGAGTGTGCCCGCCTTGACAAGCACCGTTGCAGTATAGCCTCTTCCCTTGTCGAGGGATGATTCAATGATGGTACCTATGGCAGGCTTGTACGGGTTTGCCTTCAGATCGAGCATCTCAGCCTCGAGAAGGACCTTATCGAGGAGAGTCTCTATGTTAATGCCTGTCTTGGCAGAGATCTCCTGCGACTGGTACTTGCCTCCCCAGTCCTCAACAAGGTAATTCATGTTTGCCAGTGCTTCCTTGATCTTGTCGGGGTTTGCACCCGCCTTGTCAATCTTGTTTATGGCAAATACGATCGGCACCCCGGCAGCGGAAGCATGGTTGATGGCTTCTATCGTCTGGGGCATGACGCCGTCGTCTGCAGCCACCACGATGATAGCAATATCGGTGATCTGGGCCCCGCGGGCACGCATTGCGGTGAATGCCTCGTGACCGGGGGTGTCAAGGAATGTGATCTGCCTCCCGTCGTCGAGCACAACCCCGTAAGCACCGATGTGCTGGGTTATTCCTCCTGCTTCGCCTGCTATAACATTTGTCCTCCTGATATAGTCGAGAAGCTTTGTCTTACCATGGTCGACATGCCCCATAACGGTAACGATCGGCGGCCTTGGCAGCAGGTCCTCCTGACTGTCTTCGGACTCCTTGACTGCTTCCTGCAGCTCGGCGCTGACAAATTCGACCTTGAAGCCGAATTCGTCGGCCAGGAGAGCCATGGTCTCTGCATCGAGGCGCTGGTTGATCGAGACGAACAATCCCAGGTTCATGCAGGTCGAGATGATATCCGTGACAGGGATGTTCATCATCGATGCCAGCTCATTCACAGAAACGAATTCCGTGACCTTCAGGATATTCTTTTCCTGTTCGATCCTGTCTTCGTCCTCCCTCAGTTTCTGGCTAATGGCTTCTCTCTTTTCCCTCCGGTATCTTGATCCTTTTGATTTGCCTTTTGTCGTGAGGCGTGCAAGAGTTTCCTTGATCTGTTTCTGAACTGCTTCCTCGTCAACTTCGGCTCTTACTGCCCGCTTTTTGATGACCTTCCTGACAGGCTTATCCTTCTTGTCGGCAGGCAGCGGCTTAACGACAGGCACCTGTTCCTTTTCCTTGGTTATTCTCTTGCGTTTCTTTTTTCTTCTGAAATCAGACTCGCCTTCAATATTGACCTGCTGATAACCGCCGGGTTTCTTCTTTTCCTCCACGGGAAGATTAATCTTCCCGACAACCGTAAGCCCCGACAGCTTCTTGATCTCAGGCTTGTAGAGCTCCACGGTTTCCTGGTCCGGGGCAACCGGTTCCTGGCCTTTGGACTGCCCGTCGCCGGTAACGGCATCTGCAGGAACAGTTTCCGCAATGGACTCAGCGGCTGATCCTCCTGCCTTCACAGGCGCCTTCTTTTCTTCCGGTGCTTCTTCACCCTTGCTGGGCGCCGGTTCACCAGGCTTTGATTTCTCTTCCTTCCTGGCAGGCTTGCCTTCCTTTGAGATCTTCTCGAGCGGGATCTTTCCCACAATATGAATATCGATGCCCGGTTTGGCCTTCTCAACCTCAGCAGGCTCCTTTACAGGGCCTTTTTCTTTTTCAGCAGCGGGGATTTTCTTCTCTGCGACTTCCTGGGAGGCAGTATCCCTGGCAGGCTTTTTCTCCTGGACATCCTTTGCCGGCTCAGGCTTCTCAGCCTTCGGCTTCAGGGTCTTGTCAAGGTCAATCTTGCCGACAAGCTTTATATCGGGTTTCCTGACCTCGGTCTTGATATCAACTCCCTTTTTTGTCAGGTATGTATCCTTAATGAGCACCTCCTCTTCCTTCTCCTGGTCGTCGCTCACTCCCTTCTCCGAGAAGTCGTCAATGGAAACAGTCTCCTTTTTCCTGTGAAGGTCCTTGAGGATCAGCTTTTCCGATTCCTTCTTCACACTGATGTCGCCGCTGTATTCCTTTAAAAGCAAAAGATATGCCTCGTGCGGGAGCTTCGTGTTAGGATTAGGATCAAGATCAAATCCCTTCTTATGCAGGAATTCCACAATGGTGGAAATACCCACATTGAATTCACGGGCCGCCTTGCTTAATCTTGTTGCCTTAACTTCTTCTGTCATATACTTCCCCTGTCTTTCTAAAAACTTAATCTTCTGATGTTATGATTAAATATTACTCAAACTCAGCTTTGAGGATGTTAACCACCTCCTTAACAGTTTCTTCCTCAAGATCAGTCCTTTTAACAAGTTCGCTGATCGTAAGGTTCAGGACGCTCCTCGCGGTGTCGCACCCGATGGCCTTCAACTCATCGATGATCCATTCTTCGATCTCATCGCTGAATTCCTCAAGCTTGACATCTTCCTCATCTTCACCACCCGGTTCCCTGTAGACGTCAATTTCATATCCGGTGAGCTGGCTTGCCAGCTTTATGTTCAGCCCTCCCTTTCCGATAGCCAGCGAAACCTCGTTGGGCTTAAGGTATATGTCCGCCTTCTTGTTCTCATCATCCAGCTTGATGGATGTGATCTTGGCCGGGCTGAGGGCCCTCTGTATAAAGAGCTGGTTATTGGCAGTGAAATTTATTACGTCAATGTTCTCATTTCGCAGCTCTCTCACTATGCCGTGTATACGCGATCCCTTCATCCCGACGCAGGCGCCCACAGGGTCGATCCGTTCGTCGTACGACTCGACGGCGACCTTGGCACGCTCGCCCGGTACCCTCACGATCTTCTTGATGGTAATCAGCCCGTCGAATATTTCAGGCACCTCGAGCTCGAAGAGCCTCTCCAGGAATACCGGGGAAGTGCGGCTCAGGATGATCACGGGTGTATTGTTCCTCATCTCGACCTTGATGACGACTGCCCTGATCGAATCACCCTTCCGGAAATGGTCCGACGGGATCTGCTCGCTCTTGGGAATTATGAGCTCGTTACCGTCATCATCGAGCACCAGGATCTCTCTTTTCCACACCTGGTAAACCTCACCGGTGACTATCTCACCGATCCTGTCCTTGTACTTGATATAGATATTGTTCTTTTCCAGGTCAAGGATCCTCGCCGTGAGGTTCTGCCTGAGCGATAAAATAGCCCTTCTTCCGAAATCAAGGAATTTCACCTCGTCCGAAACTTCTTCACCGACCTCGTAATCCTCATCGATCTCCTTGGCTTTCGACAGGGGGATCTGCGTATTCGGATCAGCAAGCTCGTCATCCTCAACAACAACCCTGTTCCTCCAGATCTCAAAGTCACCCTTGTCGATATTGACAATGATGTCAAAATTATCAGCCGAGCCGTACCTCTTTATGAGCATGCTCCTGAAAACATCTTCCAGTACACTCATCATCGTCGGACGGTCAATGTTCTTCAGTTCTTTGAATTCTGAAAAGGTATCAATCAGATTTACATTTTCCATTTGTTGTATTCTTCTCGTTATTTTATCGTTAGTATAATTTTAGTTGCCTTCACCTGGTCGAGGTTAAAGGATAAATCCTTCATTTCATCTGACTTCCCCTTCACCCTGACGCGGGTCTCCAGGTCAAATCCGCCCGGGGTGACATTCTTCAGTATCCCTGAGTATTTCATTCCATCGTTGTCGACCACCGAAACCTGCTTTCCCTCATTCTTGTAATACTGTTCGATGACTGCAAAGGGCATTTCGAGTCCTGGAGAGGAGACCTGCAGCTCATAATCCTCAACGTTGCGGTCGAGGCTCTTTTCGATGTGACGGTGCAATGCAACGCATTCGTCGATGGTTATGCCTTCTTTCCTGTCGGCAAGCACCGTGATCCTGTTTGCATTGGTCACCTTTACCGCTACCAGGAAGAGCCCTGTGCCCTGGATGAATTCCCTGGCAATCTTTTCTATGTCTTTCCTGTCTATCATCTCCTGAAAACCGATAATAAAATAGGGGACTTTGGTCCCCTAGGTCTCAATTGCCCCTCGAATCGGATGCAAAGGTAACTATTGTTTTGATAATTACAAAATTCTTTTTAGCCGAGGATTAAGAACTTACACGGAGGAGCACGGAGGAGACGCGGAGGAGACACGGAGAGACACGGAGAGGCAAGTAGCTTATTTGGTAAATCCCTGTGTAACTCCGTAACACTCCGTGATACTCTGTGTTAAAAAACAAACAACCGGTATTATTATAAATTTTCTTACCAATTTTGCATCATTGATTACGGAGACACACAACTCCCGGCTCAGGACACAAGGTAATGATTGTTAATAAAATAACAACAGGCGATATATACCCCGAAGAAGACAGGGAGCTTCTTTCAGACTGCACGTTATGCCCCCGCGAGTGCCATGCTGACAGGTTCAATGGAGGGACAGGCTACTGCGGGGCGGATGCCGGGATGAACATTGCCTCGATCTGCATCCACAGGGGAGAGGAGCCTGCCATCAGCGGCCCCGAAGGTATCTGCAACATATTCTTCTCCGGTTGCAATCTCAGGTGTATCTATTGTCAGAACCATGAAATAAGCAGGCCCCCGGCAAAGCCCGGAAACAGGATTGCCGGCCTCGGTGAGGCGCTTGAGATAATCGTTGGAATTCTGTCACAGGGGATAAAGGCTGTCGGATTCGTATCCCCCTCGCATGTTGTACCCCAGGTAAAAGCCATCATAAAAAGCCTGAATAAGCAGGGATATTTTCCGGTCACTGTCTATAACACAAATGGTTACGATAAAAAAGAGACACTCAGGAGCCTTGAAGGCCTCATCGATGTCTACCTGCCCGATTTCAAGTATGTTACACCGGCCCTGTCAAAGGAATTCTCGGGAGCCGGCGATTACTCCGAAATTGCCCTTAGGGCCGTCAGGGAAATGTACTACCAGAAAGGATCGGTCCTGACCACCGATGAAGAGGGGAGAGCCTTGAACGGGATCCTTCTCCGGCACCTTGTCCTGCCCGGGCATGCCGGGGAGAGCAGGAGGGTCCTGAAGACCATCGCTGAGGAGATCTCTCCGGGGATCAGCCTCTCACTGATGTCGCAGTACCATCCTACACAGCATGTTTCGGACCATCCTGACCTTAAGAGGACCCTTTACAGGGAGGAATATGAATCGGTGGTGCAAACGATGCAGGAGCTGGGTTTCCGGAATGGGTGGGTGCAGGAGATGGACAGTCATGACAATTACAGGCCGGATTTCAGGAAGGAGCATCCGTTTGAATAGGAGCCCCCTGCCCCCTGAAGGGGGTTTATAAAGTCCCCCTGCCTGCCGGCAGGCAGGCTTCAAGGGATTCAGGGTCGGCACCGAGAGCACGGAGAAGGCACGGAGTACGCGGAGGAGACACAGAGGGCCTACATGAACTTCTCTCGCTTCTGGAGGTTGTAGAGGGCTGCAAGGAGGAAAAGTACCGAGCCCACGGAAAGGAATATCCTGTTCTTCAATGTAATTATTACCCAGGCAGTTTCACTGACATCATACGCCGGCCGGAAAGGATTCAGAAAGACATTCCACATGCTTCTCCTCAGGGGATCGTTCAGGATCAGGAAGAAGAGCCCGAAGATTATCATTACAACCGCTGTTCCGTTGCCGTTCCTGATGGTCGTCGAGAGCATGAACGACATCATGCCGAGAAACAGGACCGGGAGCATCACCTGGGCAGAGACGGTGAAGATGTTGAATTTCACGATCAGGACCGAAGAGAGGTATGTGAATCCAAGCATAATGATGAATGCGATCAGGAAGATCAGGACTATCCTCACCAGCCACACCTTGTACCTGTAATCGGGGATCCCGAAAAGGATCTCGATCGTCCGGGAGTCCTGGTCATTCTGTATGCCGAATACCGCAGGGTAGAATACCAGAAGGATGCCGGAGAAGATAAATACCCCGTACAGGTCGCTCATCCTCGTCACATCATTGTCGAAGACATAAATTACCGATAATCCAAGGTAAAAGAGCACCGATCCGGCAAGGAACCAGATGAACTTGTTTGCAAAGATGATCCTCAGATTATATGTGATCATCCTGTACACGAAATCGGCAGAGCTGATCAGATTCTTATTCTTCATTCCGTTGTTTTTTCCCGTTTCCCGTATCCGTGATGCGATGATTGTTCTCTTTTTTCCTTAGCAGCCACAGGTATGCATCCTCGAGGTTCGGGCTTACCTTAACGGCGCCTTCCCACGGAGAGCTTTCCGAGATCACCCTTACTCTCACATTCTCTCCTTCAGACATATGATGGACCACCAGGTTCTCCCCGACAAACGCTCCGAAATCGGCTGCAGGCATTGCAAACTGCCAGACATGCCCTTCAGCCTCCCGTGTCATGTCGATCGGCTTGCCGAGATATCTGAGCATGCCTTTGTTCAGTACTGCGACCTGGTTGCACGAGCTCGAGATATCCTCGATAATGTGCGTTGAGAAGATTATGACCCTTTCGCGGCTGAGCTCCACCAGAAGGTTCCTGAACCTGATCCTTTCCCTCGGATCAAGCCCCGCGGTCGGCTCATCGACTACAAGGATCCTGGGAAGGTGCAGAAGGATCTGGGCGATGCCCATCCTCTGCTTCATCCCGCCCGAATATGATCCTATCTTTTCGTGGCGGTGCTCATCCATGTGGACCGCCTGCAGCACATAGGTTACCCTCTCTTCCCTTACTGCGGGATCCGTGATTTTCTTAAGCATGGCCATATAATGCAGGTACTCATGGGCGGACATGTTTTCATAGGTTCCGAATTCCTGCGGCAGGTAACCGATCAGCCCCTGAAGCTCTTCGCGCTTCAGCTGCGTGTCGATACCATTGATCCACACTTTTCCGTAGCTCTGTTCGAGTATCCCGCAGATAATCCTCATAAGAGTGGTCTTTCCTGCGCCGTTGGGCCCGAGAAGCCCGAACATCCCGTTACCGATGTCGAGCGAAACGCATCTGAGCGCCTTGAAGGGCTTCTTCTTTTTTCCAATGAGCGGTACTGCTGCAACGATCCTGTAAACAGTCTTCCTGATATTCCTGAATCTTCCTTCGAGCCTGTAAATATCGATGTTCTCCTCGCTCATCTTCCTTCCTGTCCAGTAAATGAACATCCCAGTGAACCACAGAAAGCCGATTATCAGAACTACGACAATATTGTCCCATCTCTTCTGGAACCAGGCCAGGTTCACGAGCGGGACCAGCCAGAATACGGCAACATCGAGCCACCGGGATATTTTCTTCAGGAGCTTGTGGCTGCCATTCCCCGAGAGGTTGGAAAAGAGCTCCCTGAAGCAGTTCCATATTCCAAGGAGGAAGAACCAGGAGATTATACTGAAGATGAAGATCCAGAGACCTTTGCGGAGGTAGAAATACGTGAAGTAAACGGTGAATCCCAGGAGCGGTGCCTGCCAGGCTATATCCATGAGGTCGCTCCATGATCTGAAATGATGACTCAGCCCCAGCCTTTCCCTTATCCTGGCCCCGCCTTTCCACTCCCTGGCCCACCTGTTCTCACGGTCATAGATCTTGACAAGGCTCTGGACACGTATTTTGATGGATTCTTCCCCGCCTATTACCGTTTCCCTGGCTTTCCTGAGGCTGTTCATCACAAACCAGGTTGCGGCAGGTATGATAATCAGCGATAGGATCGTTGTGATCATCTTCCACAGGAAGCCGTTGATATATGTGTAGATAATGAATGCAAGCAGGGCAAATAAGGCTATCTGGACGGTTTTGTTCCTCCACCCGAGGGAATTGAACCAGCCAATGGAATTCTCGAGGCCTGAATAGAAAGTCGGGATAAATACCAGTGTCAGCAGGGTGCTCAAGGTCAGCCCTCCGACCACGGTTATTGCAAATGACGATCCTATCACAGAAACAAATTCAGCCTTGCCCATTGCCAGGGGGACCATTGCTATCACGGTGGTCGAGGCGGTAATGAGGATCGGCCTGAGCCTTGCAACGCCGGCGGTCATGAGGGCCCTCTGCCTCCTATTGCCCCTTTTCCGGAGGATATTTGTGTAATCGATCAGGATAATGCCATTGTTTACAACGATCCCGATAAGTATGAGAAACCCGGTGAGGGTATTTGCATTCAGAAGTGAATTCCCTGTGAGTATCAGGGCTATGAGCGATCCAAGGGCGGCAAGAGGAATGCTGAACATCAGCACAACCGGGGTGGCGAGCGATTCGAACACCGATGCGAGGATCATGTAGATAAGGAGGAATGCGATGCCTATCAGGTAATAAAAATCCTTCAGCTGGTTCTTCTCATGGATCACCTCGACCGCAAGGCCTGAAGGAATGCTCATGGAGGCAACCGCCGATTCAATCTGCTGCCGTGCACCGTCAAGCAGATCCTTCGAACCCGATATTTCATTCCTGAAATTGTAGGTTACGGTAATCCGCTTTTCCTGGTTCTCCCGGTGGATATTACCAGGCCCGGTGGAAAAAATGATATCTGAAATATCCTTCATCTCCATCATCGAACCGGTGGCTCCTGCGACCTCAAGCTTCTTGAGATCATCGATTGTCTTGTCCTGTTTCTTTTCCTGATCATGGCTCTCCTCCTGGTACCTGAGCATGATGTCGTAGGTTTCTGTTCCCTGCCTGAAACGGGCTCCGGATGAATATTCCCTGCTGAAAGTCGACAGCGATGCAACCAGGTTCTCAAGGGTAATGTTGTTCCTTCCGAGGAAGTCCATGTCGAACATCAGGTGCACCTCAGGATTGTTGTCCCTGACATTTACATTCGCATTGTCGGTTACCTGCAGTTTTTCGACCGCTGATTTGATGTCGCCTGCGAGATCCTTCATCATGGTAAAGTTCTCACCCTTGATCACTACACTCTCCTGCTGGGATCCTATCCCCAGGAGGTTCATGAAATCGAGCTCGGGGTTGTAGGAATCCTCTCCCTGGCCGCCGCCTGAGAATCCGCCGCTGGCAGAGATCTCATCCATGGTGACTTCGGCCGAGGAGATGCTCCTTGTCTTTTCGGAAATATCATTTTTGATCTCCGGAAGCGACCGTTTGGTATTCTTATCCCACCCTTCTGGCAGGTTAATCGTAACAGTAGCCTGTTCCTCTTCGATACGGCTTATGATATCATGCTTTTCCGGGAGGGAAACAAGCCTCGATTCGATCTCGGAAACCACAGCATCGGTCTTATCGAGCGTCGAGCCGCCCGGCATGATCACCGAAAGCCGGAAATTAGGCGCCTGGACCTGCTCGGGTGAGCTGAGGCTCAGTGTCAGGCTTATGAGAAGGGAAGTGAAAAAGATGACAAGGGTCCCGATTATTGTTGCGGCCGGTTTCCTCATGCTGGCCTTCAGAACAAGGTAATAACCCTGGATCAGGCGGTTATGGATGGAGAGCCTCTGGAAGATCGCCGAATTGCCGTAATCGCGGGATGCAAGAAGGAAATAGGTCGCCATCGGTATAAAGAAGAGAGCCACGGCCAGTGAGACCAAAAGCGTCGACACAATTGAAACACCGATATTCTTCCCGATGATCTTCACCATGAAGTTGCCCGAAAATATGAAGGGCATAAATACGATCACAGTGGTCAGGGTAGAGGCAAAGATCGATCTCCAGACCTCGGTGGTTCCCTGTCTTACAGAGGTCCCGGGGTCCTTTCCCTGGCCCGCAAGCCGGTAAATATTCTCCAGGACCACCACCGAATTATCTACCAGCATGCCTACAGCAAGAGCAATGCCCACGAGCGTGAGGCTGTTGATGGTTATCCCGTACGCATAGAAAAAGTTAAATGCCGAATAGACGGATATTGGTATCGAAAGGGCAATGACTGTCACCAGCCGGATGTTCCTGAGAAAAAACCAGAGGATAAGCACGGCGAGAAGCCCCCCGGTGAGGGCCAGGTTTATTATCTGGTTGATGTTCTTTTCCATCAGCTGGGCGCTGTTGCTCTGGACGACAACCTCCACGCCTTCCGATGCAAGCTTTTTGTTGAGGGCTTTCACCTGGTTGATTGCCTTATGGGAGAGGTTTATCAGGTTTGCCTGGTTGTCGTTGACCAGAGTCATGGTCACGGCATCGAGACCGTTTACCCTGCTGAACGAGCTTTGTTCCTTAACGCCAAAGAAGATCTCGGCAATATCCTTGAGGAGCACGGGCCCTTTCCGGTCGACAACTATGTTGCCGATATCCTTTACATCGGTATATTCGGATGTGACATTTACGAACAGCTTGTTCTGGCCGTCAACAACCTTCCCTGCAAAGGTCTTGTCCCTGCCGTTGTCATTAAGTATGCTTCTGACCTGGCCCATCGAAATCCCCAGCGATTTGCAGGCTTTTTCATTCAGCCTCACCTCGATCGAATTCTCATACCCGCCAAACACCTGCACCCCGGCAATTCCATCGATATTCTCGAAATCGGGCTTTATTTCCCTGTCTGCAATATTCCTTATCCTGTCGATACCTCCCGTTCCCCTTACCTGAAGTTCCATGAACTGGTTCGTGAGCTGCTTCAGGTCGATCTTTATCACATTGATCTGGAATTCAGGCGGGATGCCGGACTTTATCCCGTCAATCTTCTCCTGCAGCTTCAGATTTGCATACTTCAGGTCGGAGCTTTTGGTATAATAGATAACTATTGTACCAAACCTTGAGGAAATGTTCGATTCGATCTTCTCCACGCCTTCCAGAGTACCTACGGCGCCTTCAATGGGAATGACAGCCTGAGTCTCGATGTACGACGGGTCAAGCTCCAGTGGTGTCGCCACCTGGACTATCAGGGTTGGAAGCTGGGCATTGGGGAAAAGCTCGACCGGCAGCTTTTTGTACGAAACATACCCAAGCAGCGTCAGCCCCAGGAAGAGCATGCTTATCAAAACCCTTCTTTTCAGAATAAAATCCATCGCAGTCAGCTAAAGGTATGTTTCAGTTCCTTTCATTATTTGTCCTTCGGGCGCTCAGCCTGCTGCTCAGGGTATCAGTTACCCAGTAAACAGAAGGAATGACTATCAGTGTGAGGAGTGTGGATGAGAAAAGTCCTCCGATGACCGCCAGCGCCATGGGTGACCTGAGTGAGGCGCTTTCGCCAAACCCGATCGTAAGGGGGATCAGGGCCATGATCGTCGTAAGGCTCGTCATCAGGATGGGCCGTATCCTCTGCATGCCGCCGAGCACGATTGCCTCCTTCTTTGCCATCCCCGCCGCCCGGAGCTGATTGATCCTGTCGATCAGTATAATCGCATTGCTGACAGCGATTCCGCCCAGCATTATGATCCCGATATATGCCATCATATTCAGGCTTTTCCCCAGAATGAAGAAGGTCAGGATCGTTCCGACAGCTGCCAGAGGGATTGTGAGCATGATGATCAGCGGCTGGATCACCGACTCGAACTGGGCTGCCAGAACCATGAAGACGAGCACCAGTGAAAGCAGAAGTGCAAATGTCAGGTTCGACATCGACTCCCTCCTCTTAAGCTCCTCGCCGGTAAATTCAATCTTATAATCGACCGGGAGGTTGAGTGCCCTGAGGGAAGCTTCCGATTCCCTGACTACCTGGTCGAAGGCCTTGCCGGAGTTGACCATTGCATAGAGATAGCAGGTTCTCGACTGGTTCCTCCTGGTAATCTCACGCGGTGTCATGACCGTCTTCACTGCAGCAAGCTCGCTCAGCGGAACCCTGACGCTTCCCGCGGTGATCATCAGGTCCCTGAGCTGGCCGATGGAGATATCTCCCAGCCTGATCGTAATATCCTTCAGCTCGCCATCCTTTTCAAAGCTACCGGCAGACGATCCTTCGAGGTAAGCCCTGATCTGCTTTACCACATTGTCGACCGGGACATTGTAATAGCTGGCCCTGAACCTGTCGACAGCCACCTCGACCTCGGGGGTCCCTTCATCAAGGGATGTGGTTATATTGTAGAGCTGCCTGTTGCCGGCAAGTATGGTACGTGTATCGTTCAGCACCTTTTCAAGCTGATCATATTCCTTCCCGGAAATCTCGAGCGCAAAAGGAGCCGAGGTGGTCCCGAGCGAGGATTGAAGAGCGGTCTCCTCTCTTGTGAAGCTTACCTTCAGATCCGGAACGCTCTTCAGGTAGTTCTCGGTCAGGGCAATGGCATCCTCGGTCCGGGAAGCGTAATCCGGGGTCAGCATAACCCGGAGGGAAGCTGTGTTCTCCCCGGTTTCACCCTGCGGTGAATTTGCAGATGATGTGTTTTCTTCACCCGACTGGGTATATATCGTCTTTATTTTCCCGGGAAGGAGCTCCCTGATGATCCCCTCAGTCTTCTGAGCAGTGCTGAAAGTCCTTATAAGGTCGGTGCCTTCAGGCAGGGTGAGCTTAACCGTGAACTCGGCCGATTCCGATCGCGGCATGAATTCACTGCCGAGGCGGGGTACAAGCAGGGCGGAAACCGCAAGCAGGGCAACTGAAAGCAGGATCACCAGTCCCCTCCGGTCCAGGGTTTTCTCAAGGAATCCTTTATACCATAGGAACTTAAGAGGCGTGGTCACCTCTGCTTTCTTCTTCCTGTCGGAGAACAACGTCGACACCAGCATCGGGATCACCAGCATTGCGACTACCAGGGAAGAGATAAGTGCAAAAGCGACTGTCCACGCCTGGTCTTTGAACATCTCGCCCGACGCCCCGTGCAGGTAAACTATGGGAAGAAAGACCACGATCGTGGTTATGGTAGAGGCCGTGATGGCTCCTCCCACTTCACCCGTCCCTTTGATCACTGCATCCCTGAGCGGCATCCCTTCTTCCCTGTGCCGGGTGATGTTTTCGAGAACCACAATGGCATCGTCAACCAGCCTTCCCGCCCCGAGCGCAAGCCCTCCCAGTGTCATGATGTTGAGGGTCAGGTGATTAAAATACATCAGGTTAAAAGTGGCAACTATTGAAATAGGGATTGCCACGCTGATGACCATTGTCGTTCCGATCCTTCTGAGGAAGATGTAAAGGACAAAGACCGCAAGAAGGATCCCGATAAGCAATGTGTTCTGGACTTCGGTGATTGCCCCGTGAATGTAGTTCCCCTGGTCATGGACCTTTATGAACTCATAGCCCGGAAGCGCTCTCGACAGGTCAGCGAATGCCTTATCGAGGCTCCTGACCGCATCGACGGTATTGTACTTCGGTTCCTTGTAGATGGAGAGGCCTATGCAGCGCTCTCCGTCAATGGTCACGATATTCTGCGGGTCCTTGTTTGCAAAGTGTATGGTGGCAATATCCCTCAGGTAGACAGGGACATCCCTTGCTGACGTTGTAGCCTGGGAACCCTGGGCCTGAAGAGAGGAGGCAGATGTGCCGGTGGAATTTCTTTTAAAGCCTACGATGATATTTCCCAGGTCGTTCAGGTCCTTGAGAACGCTTACCCCCTTGATGGTGTATTTCAGTCCCATATCGACGATCGATCCGCCCGAAACATTCCTGTTATAGTTCATTATCTGGGCCGATATGGCATCGGTGGTCAGCCCGAAAGATTCCAGGATGTATTTGTTAGTTTCGATCACTACTTCGCTTTCCTCTTTTCCGGCAAGCCTCACATCGGCTATACCTTCGATCCTTATGAGCTCATTCCTGATGTAGTTCTCAGCGACTTTCCTGAGGTCATCCAGATTGGTCATCCTGTCGTTCTTAAGGCCGACAACCATCACGGGAGCCGCATTGGGATCGTACTGTGATATCGTAAAGCTTTCGAGATCAGAATTCTGGCTGAAGGCTGTGAGCTCTTTCTGAAGATCGAGGAAGGCCTCATCCATATCCTTTTTCCAGTCGTACTCCACAGTAATGACAGCCGATCCCGGCCGGGAGACCGATGATACCTGGATGACATCGGTCTGCCGCATCGCGAGCGATTCTATCTGATCGACATAATTCTTCTCAATTTCCTCAGGGGGCCTTTCGCCGGCTTTCAGCTCGACATAGATCTTCGGATTATTGAGGTCCGGGAAAAGATCTGTTCCGAGCTTGCCGAATGAAATAAAACCCAGCAGGACAATACCCAGTACAAGCATCATGACCGTAACAGGGTATTTAACAGCGAATTGAGCTATTCTCTGCATTTTGACTACTTGATGATTTTAACCTTCGACCTGTTGCTGAGCGTCTCGAATCCTGCGGTTACGAGCCTCTCCTCCTTTGCCAGCCCACTCACAACCTCGATATCATTTATGTTCTCAAGCCCGGTTGTTATCACCCGTTCAGCAGCAACGCCACGGTCCACGACGAATACGGTCTTTCCCTTCTGGCGCGATAGGATTATATTTTTCGGGATCACTATTGTCGAATCCTTGTGGCTTGTAATGATGTCAGCCTTCACGAACATTCCGGGTCTTAACAGGGCGCTCTCATTATTAATCGAGACATTCCCCTTGAAGGTCCTTGTGTCGGCATTGATTGCCGGGGAAAGCTGGGTGATGGTGCCCTCGATAGTATCGTTAGGCAGGGTGTAGTTTGTGATGAAGACGCTCTGGCCCGGCTTAATGATGTTTATGTACTTCTCAGGCAGCTGCACATCCATGTACATAACCTTGTAATCCATGATCTTGGCAATTGTCAGGCCGGTCTCGACCTGCGTGCCCTGGGTATGATAGGGAAGGTCGACAATGACGCCGGTGATCGGGGCCGTAACCTTCGTCTTTTCCATCTGGAGCCTTGCGGTCTCAACGTTGGTCTTTGCATTCTCATAGTTGATGCTCGCGGTCTTAAGCTCCTTCTGTGTCACCCCGCCTTTCTCATAGAGCGATTCCTGCTTCTTCAGCTCGCTTTCAGAGAGTTCAAGGTTGAGCTCATTGGTCTCCAGCTTGACCGAATTGACATATTCCCTGTCTTCGAGCCGGACAATCAGCTCACCGGCCTGTATCCGGTCGCCCATCTGCCAGGGCCTTCCCGTGCGTGGGTTGTTTTCAAGAAAGTAGGAAGCTGTGATCCGGGATTTGATCTCGATATCTCCTTTAGGGATCACCGTTCCGGTGGTATTGATAAACTCATCGATAGGCCTGAGCCGGATATCCTCGACAGTGACAGGGATTTCAACGTCAGCCTTCAGGTTCTGATCATTGTTCCTGCATCCTGCCGTTAACAGGAAAGCTGCAGCAGATATTAAAAAGAGACTTTTCATTGGTGACATATTTTCTGTTATTTTTTCACTTCGGTTACGGGAGAAACAGGTTCGTGCTTTTCAAAATCGTAGAGCGTCTGGATCTTAAGATTCAGAAGCTCAAGCTTGTATGATATCAAGGCATTGGTATAGGAGAGCTGCTTTTCCGACAGCTGGTTCTGGTAGATATTTAGGTCCATCCCGGTGAGGTCGCCATTCTTGTATTTTTCAAGGTTGAGGTCATATGTCAGCTGGGCGTTGGTTACCGACTGCCGGGCAATCCCGATCTGGTTCCTGAGGTTGATAAGGTTCCTGTAGACCTTTCGGATCTCGATCACAATATTGTTCTGTTCATCCTGGAGGGATATTTTTTCGGATTCGATGCTTGCCTGTGCAGCCTTGATCCTGGATTTCTTCTCGCCCCAGTCCCAGACCGGAATTGTCAGGGAGACTGAAACGGCTTCATTGTCAGTCGGACTGGAATAGACATCCCCGAACTTCTGGTTGTCGCCGAAGAGCCCGATCGACAGCCCAAGGTTCCCCTTAAATTCGTTGATCGCTTTTGTCTGGATCAGGTCGAACTGGGAGTTCTCGACCGAGATAGCCCTTTGTCTCAGTTCCATCCTGTTCGCCAGCCCCTGGTCGATGGCGAAACCGATATCCACCTTCACCGTATCCACGGCGATATTCGGGAGAACTATTATGTCGTCGTACAGGCTGATGCCGACAAGCAGCTTGAAATCGTCCTTGGCATTCTCGAGTGAAACCTGCTTGTTCTCAAAATCCGATTTAGTTGTGGATAGGTTCAGTTCGGCCTGGAACATCTCCTCCCTGGCTGAGATCCCGGCATCCACCTTATTCCTGATCACCTGGTAGCTCTTCTGCATGTTATCATAAGCCTGCCTGGCAATTTCAAGACTTTGCTGCTGCTGGTAAACATAGTAGAAGGCCTGTGCGACGTTCTTTTCGAGGGCAAGCAGCTGAATGGCATAATCGAGCCTCGAGTTCTCAAGAGCCAGCTGAAGCTCTTTCAGGGCAAGCTTTGACCTGTTATATGTGAAGAGGGGCTGGTCGATGCTGAGTGAAAGGTTGTTGCTGAAACCTTTAGTTGTGGAGCCGGAGAATTCCGAGTAGGAGTCGGTATAGCCGAACCGGTTTTCGAGCGAGATCCTCGCGTCGGTCCAGATAACCGGCTGTGATACCGTGAAAAGGCCGTAGCTCTGCGTGGTTTTCGTTGAATTCCATTTTGAGATAAGATCGTTGAAGGTCCTGTCCTGGCTATATTCCAGCGGGTTGACAGAAAACGAGAAGTTCGATTTCAGGGCGGCAGTCTGGGCGTTCAGGTTCTCCTGGCTTCTGACCAGGGCAAGCTTCGTTCGTTTCATGTTCGGGCTGTTCGTCTCGGCGATGCTCAGCGCCTGTTCGAGTGTCAGTCCCTGCTGGGAATACGCTGAAAGGGAGATTATGATGAACATTAATATGGTCCCTGTTTTAAATCTCTGATTTCTCATATCCGGTCTGTTAAGTTATATGTCGTGCAATCGTGCAATCATGCACTCATGCAATAGTGTCGGAGCTAAGCGCAGATCCCGACCAACGCGTCGGGACAATCATACAAACCCACCTTGCGCCTTTGGTTTTAATCCGCCTTCACCCACCTTATAGCATCACCGACGACTACCCTGCCCGTTGACTGGTTTGTCAGCACCACCCGTGCAGAATCTGACGTGAGACGATACTTCCCAAGAAGGTTCCACCCGTTCTCGGCGTTGTCATAGTCGACAGTGATCTCCTCCACCCCTTCATCGCTGTAAACCTTATAGTGCATATCCTGGCTGGGGCTGTGGCCCCTGTTCTCTTCATCCTGATCCCCTTCGTTGCTGCCTATCCTGACCTGGTCGGCGGGCTTCCCGACATAGCAATAAATATTGTAATACCCGGGTGATGGAACCGGAGTGGTCCATGAAATGCTCTTGTCACCCTTTCCTCCGGTAGTATAGACTGCTGAAAGGATATATTTCCCGAAATACTCTGCTTTCACGACCGGCTGCCAGTAATCGGGGAGGTTCCACATCCTGATCTCCTGGTACTCCTGCCTTCCGTTATAATTGATCCCAAGCAGCCGCTTAAGCGGAATTACTGCCTGCTGTTCGCCCCTGCTGAATCCCGGATCCTCGTTATCCACGATGATCTCGTGACTGTTGGCAGGACCCGGGGGAGAGGCAAGGAGCTCTTCACCGTCAAATTCTGCCTGGTTTTCCCTCTTTTTCGATATGTTGCTGACCGGAAGTGCAATCACCCCGGGCAGGTTCATTGAGAATAACGTGTTGATCCTGATTTCCCTTGGCTGGGCATCCGTTACCAATCCTATCCTCTTCGTCTCATGCGGGGCAAGCATCACTATCTTCGAAATGTCCGATGCTTCCATTCCCCTTCCCTGCACTGAAATGGTAACGCGTTCCCCTCCAAAATTAATGGAGGCATTATCCCTGCCTCCTGCATCGGCGCCAGTCCTGACCGATATATTGAAGAGCCCGGATACAGCTTCAGCGTTGGAGGCGACGAATGTGATTTGGTACCTGGTCCGGTCGGCCACGATTATCTCGGAGGCGGTCAGCCTCGAAAAGCTGAATCCGGGCTGGTCCTTCCTGTTGAACCAGTCTTCGAGGAACGGGTAGAATTCAAAACCGAATTTTCTTGAGATTGTGTCGTTCAGATCGGCAATGTTGATGCTTCGGAACCGGTTTCCGTTCATATAATCCCGGAACCATATGTCGAACTTATCGATCCCGGCCTTCTCCCTGAAGAGATTGAAAAGGTAATCACCTTTCACGGTAAGTACCTGCCTGAGCGTATCGCCCAACGGGTTTGAGGCAAGTACATCCCTGAAGGATGCCTTCTTTAGGTAAAGGTTTGCCTGGTCGTTCTCCGTCAGCGAGGATGAGAATCCGAAAAAGCCCGATTGCTCCGGTGCCTTAGCCTTCTGAAGATGAGTCTCAAACACCGCGTTTATCACCGGGAACTCGTCGGACCAGAAGTTGTTCTTGAAGAAGTAGAAGCTCGACCCGAGCCGGTACCTCACCGGTTCATTCCAGGCGACACCGTTCCTGTACCTGAATTGTTCGCCGGTAATGAAGGTATTCTGGACAAAATTTTGGAAAACCCTCAGCTGTATTTCTTTATCGGTGAGGACCTCGTTGTTCCTGACCATTCTTTTCTTCTGCCTCGTTATACGTTTGCCGAAACCGGCCCCCTCGAGGGTCGACAGCTTTTCGGGAAGCAGTACCATAGCAGGCTGGACCTCTGCACGGGTTTGAGTGCTCATCCTTGGAAAGGAATAGAACTGCACCGGCACCTCTACCAGGCTGAGGGTGGAAAAGGGATACCTTGCGGAGAAATCGGTTTCCAGATCCCTCATTATCCCCGATATCAGCTGGGGAAGGGTGTCCTTCAGCGCCGACAGGCTCTTCCTGTAATAGTCATTCCCCGGGAAATGGTAGCTCAGGTACTCAACAGAGCCTGCTTTAAGTGAATCGATCATGTAGTTTCCGATTGCAAGCGTTAGCCCGGTAAGGGGTTCTTCCGGAGCAAATGAAAAATGGCCTTCATCTTTTTTTACCCTGCCCTGTGAAACCGCAGTAAGCCCGTCCCTGCTTTTGACACGAAGCTTATACCTTGTGAAATCAACTTTTATCCTTGCCGGGTCGGAGGGATAATAATTCAGACCTGCCACAGGATACCAGTGGGATTCAGGTGTGAGCAGGACAAAATCATCAGTCAGGAAAGCCTGCCTTTTATTTATCACCAGCATCGCAATCATGTACGGATTGGACTTTGAACTCTCGCTGTAATCAGGATAGCAGAATTCTTCATTAACCGCGCCGGTATAGCTTATTTTCAGGCTGTCCTTTTCTCCATGGGCAAGCCTCTTTCCCGGTAATGCCTCAATGATATGCCCAGTTCTTTTGAATTCGAGCGCCCTGTTCCCGGATTCAATTCCCGTAACCCTGAGAGAAGGGTTCAGCGAGAACAGGTAAGTTTCTAGGTCCTCCCTGTTCTCATTGGCGATCGTGAGGGATGCTGAAGCCTCAATGGTCTTTCCTTTATGGACCAGGTCGATCGATGCCGTTTCGATCACGGGGAATTTCCTGTTTTCAAAGGCCCTGTTCGTTTCGATCACCTGCTTTTTGTCGCGGATCCTTGCACTGTGCGTGTTCCAGGTGCCAAACCCTGCAAATATAGCCCCGATCGAACACAGGATGAGCAGAATAGTGGTGACTACTCTTTGAAGTTTTGATTGGGGAAGGCGCTTGAACAAGAGGGCAGTGACCATTACGAGGGCGAACCCGGAAAAAAGGTAAAGCAGCCTCTGGTTTGCTATTAATCCGGAATTGCCGAACCCGGCTATGCCCGACTTCACGAGCGGAAGGTTGAACGCCATGTAGTCGAAGATCCAGCCAGCCCTGTAATACAGGTAGAACATATCGAGGGCCGCATAGCCGAGAAGCACCATGAAGGTTACCGCCTGGTTCCTTATTACCTGCATCAGCACGAATGCCACTCCCAGGCTGAAGACGATCGTCGGGACACATATAATGAGAAGGTACTGCAGGTACGACAACAGGTCGACCGACATGTCGGTCGATATTATATTCATCAGCAGCCCTATGCTGAGGATAATTGCATCAAGGAAAAGGAAGAGACGGATTATTCCCCATGTCTTGCCGAGGATATATTCCAGGTTCGACATGGAACGGGTGTAAAGGACCTCGCTCGTGTCGAGCTTTTTATCGCGGCGGAGGAAATCGGCGGCAAGGAAAATGACTACGATGGCCTGGCCTATATTCAGAAGGTAAAGGTTGACATAGGGAACCGAAGACGAAATGGCCTGAAGACCCCATGAATCTCCTCCCACCGGTGAGAAGAGGCCTATGTTCATAAAGGTCATAATTACCAGCCCTCCCACTGAAAAAAGCCGGAAGAACCAGCTTCTTCTCAGGGTCCTGGATTCGTACTGTGCAACAGTCCTTATGTTATGCAGAAAAGACATACTTCGTACACAGCTAATCAATGATGGTTGCTTTGATCTTATGTTCCATAAAATATACGTATGCATCCTCGATATTGGGAATTACCGGTATTGCATTGAACCCGGGAGGATCGTCCGATACAACCTGCACCTCCCAGCCATTGTCGACAGGGATCGTGGAAATTATGTTGTACCGCTCCTTGACCGATTCATATTGTTCTGTTGACAGATTTAGCCTGAATACGTGCCCCCCGGCATTCCGGACGAGATTCTCCGGGGAGCCCGAAAATACGACTTCACCCCTGTTCAGAAGCGCCATACCCTGGCACGTCGAAGATATGTCGCCGACAATGTGTGTGGAGAGTATGATCGTGACATCATTCTGGGTCAGCTGGGAGAGTATATTCCTGAACCTGATCCTTTCATCGGGATCGAGCCCGGTGGTAGGCTCATCCACCACGATGATCCTCGGATTCCCAATGAGCGCCTGGGCGATGCCAAGCCTACGCTTCATCCCGCCCGAAAGCTTGTTCGCCATCCTGTCGCGGACCTCAAGAAGCCCAACCTGGTCGAGAAGCCTGTCGACTTCTGAGACCCTCAGCTTCCGGTTCTTCATTCCGGCAAGAGCACCTGAATAATCGAGGAACTCCCAGGTTTTCAGTGCAGTAAAAAACCTGAAATCCTGTGGGAGATAACCCAGCATCTGCCTCAGCTCCTTCCTGTTCTTCTGAATGTCTTTTCCATCGACCAGGATCGTTCCCGAAGTAGGCTTCATCAACGTGACCATGATCCTCATGAGACTCGATTTCCCTGCACCGTTGGGCCCGAGAAGACCGAACATCCCTGTCCCGAATTCCAGGTTGATATCCTTCAAGGCGTGGTTGCCATTGGGATATATCTTGTTAAGCCCGAGAATCTCAATTTTCATTGCTGGTCAGGTCTGTGTCCGGTGAATTTTTTCCTAATAAAAGACGGTAAAAAAGTCAAATGTTACCACCAGAAAATATGTTATAAAACATGTTTTTTAATTATTTTATTCCGCTTCAGCTGTTTAGACAGCAGGAGGGTGGGCCAGGTTACAAATTATTTTCGTACAAGTTAGCATAAAGAATCGAACGGAACAACCTCCTATGGTTCATAAGCGTTATCCCGCCACGGCATGATCTTTGCGACATAGTTATCTTTCCGGATGCTGTCATGAGAAACAAATTCATACTTTTGTACTCAAGGTATTACGCTCGTGGTTTATAAGACAAATAAGCACAAGATCATAAATGATCCGGTCTACGGATTTATCGACCTGCCATTTGACCTGATCTACGACATTGTAGCGCATCCATGGTTCCAGCGACTGAGGAACATAAAGCAGCTGGGCCTCACGAGCTTTGTATACCCGGGTGCGAATCACAGCAGGTTCCAGCATTGCCTCGGCGCCCTCTACCTGACCGACAGCGCCATAAAAACTCTCAGGAACAAGGACATTATAATCAGTCCTGAAGAGGAAGAAGCGCTGCTGGTTGCCATCCTTCTCCATGATATAGGTCACGGGCCTTTTTCCCATGCACTCGAGCATTCCCTTATAAGCGGGATCACTCATGAGGATATCTCGCTCCTTCTGATGGAAAAGCTGAATGAGGCATTCGGAGGGAAGCTTGACCTGGCGATTGAGATCTTCAGGGGTACATACAAGCGGAAATTCTTTCACGAACTGGTGGCAGGCCAGATAGATATGGACCGTCTCGACTTCCTCAGGAGGGATTCATTCTTCACTGGGGTGATCGAAGGAGCGGTTGGTTCCGACAGGATAATCCGGATGCTTAATGTTGTCAGCGACAGGCTCGTGGTGGATGAGAAGGGGATCTATTCGATCGAGAAATTTCTTATAGCCAGGAGGCTGATGTACTGGCAGGTATACATGCACAAAACTGTGCTTTCATCAGAAAGCCTGCTCGTGAATGTCCTGAGGCGTGCCAAAGAGCTGGCAGGCAGGGGAGAGGACCTGTTTGCGACGCCGGCGCTGAGGTTTTTCCTTTATAATAATATAGGCCAGGCTGACCTTGGGGATTCGGGTCTCTTCACTCCCTCTCACGTATCCTTTAATTTTACCCGCCTCGACGACTCGGATATCCTTACATCTATAAAGTACTGGGCCGATCAAAACGACCCTGTGTTGAGAGATCTTTCCCGTAGGCTGATGATGCGCGACCTGCTTGCTATCGAACTCCAGGACAAGCCTTTCCCCATTGCCAGGGTGCAGCAGTTGAAGGACCTGACTGCGGGCCGCTTAGGGATAAATAAAGAATTGACCGGGTTTTATGTTTACACCGAAGCGATCTCGAACCTGACCTATGCTCCCGGTGAACCGGAGGTAATGATACTGCTCAAGGATGGAACAACGGCGGGAATTTCAACAGTATCGGATATCTTTGACCACAAATTGTTCTCAGAAAGAATCACGAGATATTTCCTTTGTTATCCGAAAGAGTGCAGAATTTAAATTACAGAAACAACCATGGAATTTGATGCAGCAACGATTGCCCGGTTTCTTCAGGGCGAAATTGAGGGGGATCCAGGAACAACGGTAAATACGATTGCCAAAATCGAAGAGGGGCATCCGGGTGCGCTCTCTTTCCTCGCAAACCCTAAGTATGAACAATTCCTTTATACAACAGGATCGTCGATAGTGCTGGTTAACAAGAGCTTTGTCCCTTCGGCCAGGGTGGAAGCCACAATGATCAGGGTTGAGGATGCTTATGAAGCCTTTGCCTCGCTCCTGAGGCTGGTTGACCAGGCGAGGCCCAGGAAGAAGGGGATCCATCCGACGGCCGTGATCGAAAAATCGGCTTCGGTCGGGGCGGATATTTATATTGGTCCTTATGCATATATCGGGGAAAACTCTTCGGTGGGAGAGGGATCTTTGGTTTATCCGCATGTTTTCATTGGCGACAATGCAAAGGTCGGGAAGAATTGTACTATTAATCCGGGTGTCAAGATATATCATGATTGCATTATCGGAAATAACTGTGTGATCCATGCAGGTTCGGTGATCGGGAGCGACGGCTTCGGGTTTGCTCCCCAGTCGGAGAGCGAGTTCATGAAGATACCGCAGCTGGGAAATGTCGTTCTTGAGGACAATGTCGAGATCGGGGCAAATGTCGCCATCGATCGCGCAACAATGGGATCGACCATCATCCGGAAAGGCGTTAAGCTCGATAACCTGATCCAGATCGCCCACAATGTCGAGATCGGTGAAAACACCGTTATGGCAGGACAGACAGGGATCGCCGGTTCCACCAAGGTGGGAAAGAACTGCATGTTTGCCGGGCAGGTCGGGATTGCAGGTCATCTGAAGATCGCCGACGGGGTAAAGATCGGAGCACAGTCAGGCATTCATAGTGATGTGAAGCAGGAGAATTCCGTGTTGCTCGGATACCCGGCAATCGATCACAGGGATTTTGCCCGTTCGAGCATTGTGTTCAAGCAGCTGCCGGAGATGAGCAGGAAGCTCCGCGAGCTTGAAAGGCAGCTTGAGTTGCTCAGGAAACAGGCTGAATGACCTGTTTACTGTGACTTCCGCCATGCTTTAAAAATTATTGGATAGTTCACTTTTTTTTGATTTTTTTGTACCCGGATTAAAAATCAAGCCTGAGGAAAATGAGCGAAAAGCAAAGAACGCTTAAGAAAGAAGTGAGCCTGACAGGAAAAGGCTTACATACGGGACTCACTGTAACCATCACCTTCAAACCTGCCCCTGCCAATCACGGGTATAAATTCTGCAGGACGGACCTTCCCGGCAAGCCAATGATAGATGCGCTCGCCGAGAACGTAGCCGATACATCGAGGGGCACCACACTCGTCCAGAACAATGCATCGGTATCGACCATCGAGCATGCCCTGGCTGCCCTTCACGGGATGAGGGTCGATAATGCGCTCATAGAGCTTGACGGACCGGAAGCCCCCATTATGGGNGGNGCTTCACTTGCATTCACGGAAGCGATCAACTCCGTCGGCTTCACGGAACAACGGGAAGAGAGGAATTACTTCACAATAAAGCAGAAGATCACCTATTCCGATGAGGAGCATGGCGTCGATCTTATCGTTTACCCTGATGACCACCTCAGCATCAATGTCCTGATCGACTACAATTCAAAGATCCTCGGAAACCAGTATGCGATCCTTGATACGATTGATGATTTTGAGAAGGAGATCTGCAAAAGCCGCACGTTCGTATTTTTCCACGAGCTGGAACCGCTCCACAGGATGGGGCTAATCAAGGGTGGGGACCTCGATAATGCGGTTGTGATCCTCGAGAAGGAGGTCGAGCAGGAGGAGATTGACAGGATTGCCAAGCTGTTCAACAGGCCGGGGATCAGCAAGCACACTGCAGGGATCCTGAATAATACGGAGTTGCGGTACCCGAATGAACCGGCACGGCATAAGCTTCTCGATATCATGGGGGACCTGGCGCTCGTGGGCCAGCCTATCTTAGGCAAAGTGGTGGCCACCAGGCCCGGGCATTACGCCAACACAAGGCTTGCCAAGCTCATCAGGCAGGAGATCAGGAAAACCTCGAAACTCCATATCCCGGTTTACGATCCGTCCGTTCCCCCAGTATTAACTATCGAGGATATCAAGAAGCGCCTTCCCCACAGAGCACCGTTCCTGCTTGTGGATAAGGTAATTTCGCTCGACGAGAACAGCGTCATAGGGATAAAGAATGTGACCTTCAACGAGCCGTTTTTCCAGGGTCATTTCCCCGACGAACCGGTGATGCCGGGCGTTCTGCTTGTAGAGGCACTTGCACAATGCGGCGGACTTCTGATATTGAGCACAGTCGAGGATCCCGAGAGGTATTCGACCTATTTCCTGAAGATTGACAAGCTTAAGTTCAAACATAAAGTAGTACCGGGGGACACTGTTATACTGAGGATGGAGCTTGCCGAACCATTGAGGCGCGGGATCGTTTCGATGTTCGGACAGGCATTCGTCGGGAATCATCTAGTGGTGGAGGGTGAAATGGTAGCCCAGGTAGTTAAAAACAAATAATCATCCAATGGTTTCTGATCTGGCGTATGTTCATCCAAAGGCGCAATTAGCAGAAAATGTTACAGTTGAACCTTTTGCCTATATTGCAGGCAATGTAATTATTGGAGAAGGGACCTGGATTGGCCCTGGTTCCGCAATCCTTGACGGTGCAAGGATCGGCAGCAAATGCCGTATATTTCCGACTGCAGTTGTTTCAGGGATCCCCCAGGACCTTAAGTTCAGGGGAGAGGAAACGACTGTCGAGATCGGTAACGGGACCACTCTTCGTGAAGCGGCAACCGTGAACCGCGGCACAGCATCTGCGGGGAAAACGGTCATAGGCAATAACTGCCTGTTAATGGCATATGCCCATGTCGGGCACGACTGCTTCATCGGCAACAATGTCATTCTCGGGAACGGGATCGGTCTTGCAGGCGAGGTCAAGGTCGATGACTGGGCAATTATCAGCGCGGGAACACTGGTCCACCAGTTCGCTAGGATCGGGGGGCATGTTATGATCGGGGGTGGCTCGAAGGTCAGGACAGATGTTCCGCCGTTCATTAAAGCCGACAGGGACCCGCTTACATACCTGGGCATTAATACCGTCGGGCTTACGCGCCGTGGATTCGAAAAGGAAAGGATAAGCGAGATCCACAATATCTATAGGGCAATTTACCAGAACTGCATGAATGTCACGCAGGCCCTGGAATTTATCGAAGAAAAATTCCGGCAATCTCCCGACAGGGATTACATAATCGAATTCATAAGGAAATCGGAAAGGGGAATAATCCGCGGGCCGAAGTAAGAACAGGTTCCCGTCAGGCTTTTTCCCATCCCTGGGCTTTCAGTTCTATCTGCGCCCCATTCTCATTGATAAGGCAGCAACCCTGGGAGGCCTGTGTCATGTGCCCGATGACCGACACACCGGGAATAGCTTTTATCTTTTCATGATCCTCAAGACGCACGGTGAAAAGTAACTCGTAATCTTCACCGCCATTCAGCGCCGCAGTAACAGGATCGATCCCGAACTCTTCCGCAGCTTTGCCGGTCTCGAGGTCAACAGGGATCTTCTCGTAAAAGATCCTGCAGCCTGTTGCCGACTGCCTGCAGATATGCATCAGGTCTGAGGCGAGGCCGTCGGATACATCTATCATTGCAGACGGTATGATGGAGGTATTCTTCAGGGCGTCAATTACAGCCGACGGGAATTCAGGCTTCAGCTGACGCTCGATAAGGTATTCAAATCCTGCAAAATCAGGCTTAAGGGTTTTGTCCTTCTCAAAAAGCCTCCTCTCCCTTTCAAGGATCCTGAGCCCCATGAATGAAGCTCCGAAATTCCCTGTAACACAGATAAGATCGTTTGCCCCGGCTCCTTTCCTGCCGGTAAGCGATCCCTTTCCGGCAGAACCCACCGCTGTGACGCTGATGGTGAGTCCGGTCAGGGAACTGGTAATATCCCCACCTGCCAGATCAACATTATAGTTTTTGCAGGCTGTGTAAATACCGTCGTATAATTCATCCACCTGTTCTGCGGAGAACTTTGTGCTGACACCAAGCCCGACAAGCACCTGCCCGGGTTTACCGTTCATTGCGTAAATATCCGAAATGGCCCGTATCACCGCTTTGTACCCAAGGTGCCGCAGGGGTGTGTAAACAAGATTGAAATGGATACCTTCAAGCAGGAGGTCGGTCGTAACCAGCGAAAGATCGTTCCCGTTTTCGATGACAGCGGAGTCGTCCCCGATACCCGATAAAGTGCTTTTATTCCGGATCTCAGCCCGGCTGGTGATCTTTTCAATCAACCCGAACTTGCCGAAATTATTGATCGGGGTTCCTTTTTTTTCTGGTTCTGACTTCATAGTCGTATAAAGGTATGTAATTCTGAAAGTCCCTAAAGCCTGCCTGCAGCATATGAAATCGCAAAGGCCGATAGCCACGGGGTTAATAAAGAAATAAACTTATGTCATTTGCTTTTTCGCGCTGAGCGTGTACTTTGCGTTACTTGCGGTTTTAATGAACTTATCCGCACCTCCGGTGGGAAATCTTAGATCCACTCTATATCCCGGCCGAAAGGATTCAGAGCCACTTCAGTCAGCTTGAAATGCTGCAGCCCGAAAGGAATGCCGATGATCGTGATACACAGCAATACCCCGAAAATTGCATGAGTGGCGGCTATCCACAATCCACCGCAGAGAAGCCATATCACATTCATGAATATAAAAAGGCACCCCGAGGCCCTCTCCTTAATGTAACTTCTTCTGCCGAAAGGCCAGATTGCCAGAGATGCCATCTTAAGGGTTTGCAAACCAAACGGGATCCCCACTATGGTGATCATCAGGATCAGGCTGCCGATAAAGTATTCAACAGCAATGATTATCCCGCCAAATATCAGCCAAACAAGATTGCCAAGGAATTTCATAATGTAATATTTTCTTAATCCAGGATTACTGTTTTGTCTTTCGGGAACTTCACGGAATATGTCAGGACAAGCTGCCTTGTCTCTGACTGCCTGATATCCAGGTCCCACTTCACCTCTCCCGTCGCGGGATCAAATCTGCCGCCGCTCAGCTCCACCGGGGTCACCTCTATGTTGCTGTTTGATGAAACAGGGAGCTGATCGTTAACCGTGATCCTGACAGGATTCTGCTTGTTGTTGCGGACCGTTATGAGGAAGGAATAAGTCTCGGTTTTGTTTGACCCTATGACTTTCGTTGCAATGAACTCTTTTCTTTTCTCCCTTTTGACAAGGATGCTGTTATCATTTCCCAGGGATATTGACAGTGTATCTGTCAGCTGGTTGACATTAAGATACGATTTTCCAACGAAAGTATTTTCAAAATAAAGGGTTGCTTCGCCGCTGATCAGGCTCTGCTGCGCCCAGTCGGTAATGCTGCCCGTAAGGTACGCAAGAGGTGAAAGCTTGGGAACGGTAACGTACTTATAGCTGGCCGGAGAGGTTGTACGCTGGATCTCGATTGTCTGGACCTTGCCGTCGGGCTGGATTGTGTAAGGCGGATTTACATCAAAGGTAACGGTAGTTTCGCCTACATTCTTCTCAACGGCTACCGGGGCAGCCTCGGCTTCCATCACTGCACCTTTCTCGGCCATAGCCTCATCCGCTGCCGACGGTGCTCTCACGCTCTTGCTCAGGGAGGCCATACCCCGGATCCTGATGCCCGTTGGCGGGACATAAAAATCTATGAACCAGGGGCTGAGCACCGGTACATTACCGGCCACCCAGGGTGTGGCATTCGAAAAGCTCAGCTTCACATCCTTCCATGATACCCCGGTGTTCTGGAAAACATTTGCCTTGTAGAATATGGTGACGGGCTTTGTTATGTCCTCAACCCGGATGTCATATGATGGATACCAGCCTGCATTTGTGACGACATAACTGAACGAAAGGGTGCCTGCGCCCGGCTTATCTGCTGCCACAGTAACCGAGATCTCCCCTGATGGCAGCTGCTTCCCGAACTTATCGGAGATCTGCTGCTGAAGTGCCGCAATTTGTTTTTCGTATTCCTTTATCAGCCTGTTCTTTTTAAGGGTCGTGGTTGTGACCTGCTCCATGCTGTTTGTGTAGAGGTCCATCACGCTTTTGAGCTGCTCGATCGAAAAGGCGGTCTCTTTTATAAGGATAGGCCTGTTTGCGACGAGGAAGGCAGCCTTTTCCTTGAGAACATCCAGTACGGCTCTTTCATCCTCCACCCTGGTCTGAAGGGATTCGATCTGGCTCCTGATGCTTTTTACTTCAGGAATATCCTCCAGGTTCTGCAAATAATTGTTTTGCTGGTTTACAGCCATGATGGTAAAATCACCCTTCCCCCTTACCTGGATGCTCTGTGCATCGACATAAGGAGAGAGACCGGTAAGCCTTAGCACCGTTGTCCCGGCTGGAATATCAACGGAAGCTTCATGGCTTACCTGTGCCCTGTCGGGGTAAACAGTAATATGCTTTATGGCAGCCTTTATCTCCTTCTCATTCTCTGCCTGAAGGTTTAAAATGGAGCCTGCAATGAGTATGGCAACCAGTGTCAGATCTTTCATAAGCCGGATTATTTTAATGACTTTAAAGTTAAGAGTTTCTATGAAAATGTGGGCTGCAATATTCGGGCCAAATAGCTCAGCTGATCAGCCTGATTGGTGACGGGTGCGTATAAATCCGTTGGGACCGGTATTTTTAGATTGGCAAGGACGCCCCGATATGGCACAATGTTTATCAAAATGATATTATCAATGAATCAAAATGGGCTACAAAAGATAACTGAATGATATGGCATGTAGGTACCTTTATAATTCAGTCTTTTCTATCTTCTTTAATTGAATTTTCGATTTTCTTCAGGAAATCCCTGCCACCGACCGCAGTGATNACCACGGTGATTACTCCCAGGGTTATAAATATAGTGCTGAAGCCGATAACGACAATNTCACGTGCAACATCCAGCTCTACCAGAGATATTGCGGAAAAAAANATGATCAGGATCCCCTTGATGAATCTCGATATTAGCGATGCCCTTGGAATTTCTTCGCGATTGAGGGATTTCAGTGTTGATATCTGGACCCATGAAGCTACCAGCAGGCCAATTCCGAATGTGACCGATGCAATTATTAGTTTGGGCAGGAACAGGATCCCTTTGCTCAGCAGGTCGGTAAGGATATTTAACTTCCATGCGAGCAATGCATTGTCAAGGAAGATGAGGAATATCAACGCGAATCCTATATTCCCGACGAAATTATAGAGGCTGTACCTGATATCGGCTTTTGCAAAATCCGAGCTGTAGCGTGATCTTCTGAAATACCTGTCAATTCTTAAGACAATGGAAATCTGGATCAAAATTCTTTTGACCACCCAGCCTGATACCCAGCCAAGAAGTACAAGCACAATCCCTGCCAGCAGATTTGGCAGATAGGCGAGCAGACTGTCTGCAAAACTTAAAAACTGATCCTGAATTCTTGTCTCCATATTATTGCTTTTTATCGAGGGGCCTGAAAAGTGATTTGAAGTAAGATTCCCTTTCCTCAAATTCTCTTAACCAAAGTACCGGACATGCGACCTGTTCGGTAATCTCTCTTGCAAGGGATTTGGCAAACAGAAGTTCGATAAAATCGCCTGATCGGCCTCCCATGACCAGCAGATCAGCATTCCTGGCAAGTTTAAGAATCCCTCGCAATATGTCGATATCGTCAGTGGATATTATTTCAGCCTGGAGGGATATGTCCTCCTTTATTTTGTTAATCTGATCCGATACAAGCTGTCTCTTTGATGAATTATAGCCGGGATAAAAAACGACTGCTACCTTGATGTCGGCATCAAAATATTCTTTCAGGGCAGGGGCTATTTCCAGGGCGAACCGTGTATGAATGTCGTTGCTGTACGGGATAATGATCCTTCTTATCTTGCCCGGGGTGAGTTCGCCATGCAGGATTGCAGCTTCACTGGCGGTTTTCTGGAGCACCATGTCAATGGTTGATCCAAAGAAGCGGGAAATAAACTTGCTGGTCTTGTCTCTTCCTGTAATGATGAAGTTGCAGTTCTCTTCCAGAGCCGTATCTGTTATACCGCTCGAGATCCTGTGAGAGATCTTGATTATGGATTTCGAAGCAATACCTGCCTCTTCTGAAAGGGTCCTTGCTTCATCAAGCATTTGCTGTGCACGGTCTGAACCTCGTATATTGTGCCTGCTCTTTCTGTCATCATCCAGTTCAATAACATGAAGGAAAACGATGAATGCGCTGTTTTTCTTAGCTATCGAGAAGGCAACGCGCGTTATGCTTTCAATTTTGTCAGTAAGCGAAAGGCATACGAGCATTGTATAATCTTTACTGGACAGCCGTTCAAGGGTTGCTACCTTTCTGACATGCTCGATCTCACGTTTGGCGGCGAAAAACCTGTACACCAGCAACCCTGAGGAGATCCATATGACAGTTACCAACCATGCCTTAAGGCTGTAACTGAGCATATTGACAGCAAGGAAAAACAGAAGGACAATGCCTATTATGGAAAGGTAGGGGAACAAAGGGACCTTGAAACCACGATTAAGGTCAGGTCTTTTCTTCCTGAGTTTTATCATGGCCAGGTTAACCTGGAGAAAGAGCAGAAGGAACATTATGTCGGCTGCACTTGCGACATCTTCTACCGGAAGCGAAACCGCCATGATGATGATTATCAGCAAAGAGATGAGGATGCTCCAGTGGGGTGTATGATTCTCCGGATGAACCTTGCTGAAGAAAGAAGGAAAATTCCTGTCCCTTCCCATTGCGAATGCAACCCTTGATGAGGAATAAATCGTGGCGTTCAGCGCGGATATAGTGGAGATAAGACCGCCGAAAAGGATCAGTATGCCACCGCCTTTAAAGAAGTTCTCGGCTACATTGACAAGGGCTGTTTCTTTAAGCTGCGCAAGATAGGCCCATGGCGGAATGCTGCCGGAATTCACTGTTCCGATTGCAGTAAATGCGACAAGGATGTAAATAGGGAATACAATTAGCAGGGAGAGAAAAACTGCCCGGGGAATATTCTTTGATGGATTCTTTATTTCCTCAGAGCTCTGAGCGATAACTTCAAAGCCCTGGAATGCAATGAATGTAAGTCCCATGGCTTTGAATACGCCCTCTGAGCCATAAGCAAAGAACGGACTGAAGGTCGACTGCCAGTCTCCTTTGCGGAGAATCAACTCCAGTCCGAATCCTATAAATATTAGCAGGATGATGATCTTTGTCAGAGTCACAAGATTCCCTATCTTGCCTGTCTCTGCTGCCCCGCGAAAATTTACATAGGCAAAAAGAATTGTTGTAATTACTGCCAGGATCTTCTGTGGTGAGAAGAAGCCCCATTCAGGTATTGTGAGGTTAAGGGCGACCAGGACATGGTTAAAATATGCCCCGAAACCAAGGGCATATAGGCTGCAAGCTACAGCGTGAGCAAACCAGCTCATCCAGCCTGAAATAAACCCGTTCCATTTCGGCAACCCCTCTTTGACCCAGAGGTAACCGCCCCCGGCATCGTGATAACATGACCCGAGTTCAGCATACGACATTGCCGTCAGCAGAGCGATCAACCCGTTAAGAATAAACGACAATATAAGAGCCGGACCGGCGACGCCTGCTGCAATGCCTATGAGGACGAAAATCCCTGCACCGATCATTGCCCCGACCCCTATAAGGGTGGCGTCCATGGTGCTCATCTCACGTGCCAGACGTATCTCAGTTTCAAATTTGTTCACCTGCCGTATTTTGTATCTTATTTACATTTTTTTTGTAATAGTATCGCATGCAACCAATTTATTATCAGGGTAAAACTCTATTTATCCGAATACTTGCCTTGCCTCACTGTACGTTATTTAATTCTGATGAAACAAAGATCCGTTTACATCAACGTTATATCAGGTAGCCGGCAGTTAAAATGAAATTATAGAACATATGAATATGACTTATTTTAAAATTATTTCCTGGGCGATATAAACCAATGCTCCTGAAAAGAAACCAGCAAGCGCATAAATGCTGATCTTTTTCAAATACCAGAAGAATTCAATCTTTTCCATCCCCATCGCAGCAATCCCAGCTGCGGATCCTATTACCAGGGCGCTTCCGCCTGTCCCCGCACAATAAGCCAGGAATTCCCAGAAATAATGATCCGCGGGGAACCGGACCAGATCGTACATCCCCTGAACGGCTGCAACAATAGGGACATTATCAACGATTGATGAGAGCAGGCCAATTATTATTACAATAATGTTCTGATTTCCGATTGCCTTATCCAGGAAACCTGCCGCGGTCCTGAGAATTCCTGCAGACTGCAATGCTGAAATGGCGATCAGGATCCCGAGGAAGAAGAGAATGGTTGACGTATCGATCCTCTTAAGTGCGTGAACTACTGTTAGCCTGTTCTTTTCTTCATCCTTTTTCCCGCTGTGAAGCAGCTCGGTAATGATCCATATGACACCCAGTCCCAGAAGTATGCCCATGTAGGGAGGCAGGCCAGTATAGGTTTTGAAAACAGGTACCGCAATCAGAACTGCAATTCCGGAAAAGAGTACAATCCTTTTATGTTTTTCCGGAAGATCTGTTGTGCTGTCCCCATTAATTTCCTGGTGCTTTTCGACATTCCCCCTGAACTTTAACGAAATAAGCAGCAGTGGTACAAGAAGGGAAACAAGGCTGGGAATGATCAAACCGGCTATTATTTTAAATGCGGTAATCTGTCCGCCAATCCAGAGCATTGTTGTCGTTACATCGCCTATGGGTGACCATGCACCCCCTGCATTCGCTGCAATAATGACAAGTCCGGAGAAGTATAGCCGGTCGGTCCTGTTCCTTACCAGTTTCCTGAGCAGGGAAATTATTACTATGGTGGTTGTAAGGTTATCGAGGATAGCTGACAGGAAAAAAGTCACCAGGCCAATGATCCATAGAAGCGATCTTTTATTCGTTTGGGTGATCCGTGTCGTTATAATGCTGAAACCATCGTGGGAATCAATTAGTTCCACGATAGTCATCGCACTTAGAAGGAAAAAGAGTATTCCGGAAAGATCCCCCATATGTTCAGCAAGCTCATGGTTGATCATATTTTTATCGCCGACAAAGAAAACATAAACAACCCAGCACAAAACACCCGTGATCAGGGCAGATGCCGCCTTGTTGAGTTTTATCTTATGCTCAAATGCTATGGCCGCATATCCTAGTACAAATACTGTGGTCAAAAGTCCGGTCATGGCAATTATTACTGAATGAATTCCACAAGAGAGTTAAAACTTCTTTCACTGACTATCTTGTCGGCAGCTGCCTTCAACTGTTCGTTTTCCGAACAGAAAGCAACTCCTATTCCGCAATCCCTGATCATGCAAATATCGCTTTCACTGTCACCAATGGCGATTATGTTCTTAATATCGATCCTGTAACGGGCTGCAATTTCCCTCATTGCGTTTGATTTACAGAAATCATGATTACAGGTGCTTTGGTTCGTTTTTATAAAGACCGATGGTATTTTAACCTCACCTGTCGCTACACTATTTGAGAACTCAAGCTCATTGGCAATTGAAAAGTCGAGGCCGTATCTGTTGACAAGATGGTTGGTTATGCAATCATAACTATCGCTGATTATCCCGCATATATAACCATTCTCCTTAAATGTTTTAACAATAGCCTCAAAACCCTCAGTGACTGGTATTTCATCCACAGCGTCTAATATCTGCCTGATATTTAGCCCTTTAAGTAATCTTGCAATAAGTTTTGTGCGTGTATATGGATTATGTTTCTCAGAAATTATCAGTTTAAGGGAATTATCGAGCTGGTATTTTGTTGCTACGGATTTTATAAAGCTGCTGCTAAGTATGGTAAAGTCCATATCGAAAATGATCATTTTTTTTAAACCAAGGACACTTTCCCTGATTGCAAAATCCATCTGATCACGAATTATTGAGATATTTTCAAGTATCTCAAGATTAGATTGTTTGATCATCTCTGCCCGCTTCAGGATAGCCCTGGATACTTCCTTTGCCATTTTCCCAAGCTGTTCCCATGATTGCATCCGGTTCTCAATGTACCCTATATTTACTTCCGCAATCCTTGCTTTCATGTTATGCATGTCGATCAGCAAACCGACATCTACCCCATAGTCATTTTCAAAGTTTACTTTTTCAAATAAAGACTTCCTCCCGGCGATCATTCCGCTTAATGGTTGCGAGAACCGCGAGAGATCAGGGAAAAGCAGGCCTATCAGTGGCTTGGCCACAAGTTCTGTAACTCTTCCTGCCTGCCGTTCAAATACCGATTTCACAAAATCAGCTTTTCCTGAAATTATCGGGCTCGTCATCAGGGAAATGATATTATCGGGATATGTCGTAATGTCTGCATCAAGATAAACGATGACCTCATTGCCGGCTAACAGCATTCCATCTCTCATAGATGCTCCTTTGCCTAGTTTGGTACTTGTGTAAATCTTTACGTTCCTGCCTTTTGCATGATTGCGTGTTTCGTCAAGCGATTTGTCATCAATTACAAGTATTTCGTTCACAAGCGGAGATTTGTTGACGAGTCTTACAACATGCGAGATTGTAGTCTGTTCATTCAATGCCGGTATTATAACAGTGATCATATTGTTACTGAAAATTGTCGAATTTTAACTGGCAGGGATCCCTGATAAAAAAGCAGTTGTCGTAGGATCAATAAGGACAACTGCCTGAATGAAGAAACAAAGTACTAAGTAGTGAATATTATAAACTATTAACAATTTTTCACCGTAAGATCCTTACCATTTGACGAGCAACATTTTAAGCAGAATCAGCGCTACGAACACTCCAATTATGATTGCAAAAAATATTATTTCGTTCTTGTACCTGATTTCCTTCATAGGATCTCAACTATCTTCCTGGTGCCAAAGCTAACGATGAATGGCTGACAAATTGATTAAAATAAAATTAAAAGGTCATTAGAGAGTTCTTAAAATTTACGTAAATAGTATTCAAAATATAAATTTGCAGAAACATCCTACAATAATGGCAGATATTCATATCCTTGTAGTTGAGGATGAGCAGCGCCTGGCTGAAATTCTCAGAAGGCAGCTCAGCGAAACGGGTTACAGCGTCGATATTGCTTATGATGGTTATGTTGGGAAAAATCTTGTACAAAGAAATGAGTATAATCTTGTTATACTCGACATCAATTTGCCGCTGATAAACGGATATGATCTTTGCAGGGAGATCAGGAAGACGAACAATAAGATTCCCATCATCATGCTTACAGCGTTTGGTGCACCTGACAATAAAGTGGCTGGGTTTGAGGCGGGAGCAGATGATTATGTAGTCAAACCATTTGATTTCAGGGAGCTTCTCGCCAGGGTAAATGTGTTCCTGAGAAGATCAGAGCTGAACGATGCACCTGTCCAGAAGCTGAGGCTGGCGGATCTTGAGATGAACCTGGTCACAAAGACGGTAACAAGGAGTGAAAAGAAAATTGATCTGACTGCAAAAGAGTTCCTGCTTCTTGAGACTTTCCTGAAAAACCGCGATAAGCTGCTGACACGTGAGTTTATTATTGAGCAGGTGTGGGGAATAGAGTTTGATCCGAGCACAAATATAATTGACGTATATATTAATTATTTACGGAAGAAAATTGACAGGGATTTTGAACCCAGGCTGATACACACAAAGTATGGTTTTGGGTTTTATTGCAGCGAAAGGGGAATGTAGCTTATGAAAATCAAAACAAAATTATCCCTTCAGTTTACTGTCATAGCAGCCGGAATCCTGCTATTCTTTTCACTGCTGGTTTATTATTTCTCATATACCAGCCAGGTTGGCAAATTCAGGGAAAACCTTTACGAAAGGGCAAGAAATAATGCAATTTTACTGATCAACGTATCCGAGGTCGATTCATCCCTTCTCAAAAAAATCCATCAATCGACCGTATCGCTTGAAAAAGAAGAAATAGCCATGACCGATTCGGCTTTTAATCCGGTCTATACCAATAATGTTAACTATCTCTCAAACAAAGCCATGAGGGCTTATGCAAATAAAACCGGGGTAAGTTTCTTCTCGATCTCTGAAAAGGATGGCGTCTTTTTCCGGCACTATTTCAGGAATCGTTCATTCAATGTTTTTGAGCTGGCTTTTGACCGGTCGCGACATGAAAACCTTACTGAGCTCAGGGAGATACTGCTTTGGAGCATCCTGTTCAGCATATGGCTTTCAGTGGCAACTGCATATTTCTTCTCCAACAGGGCAATCAAACCGATATCCGACATTATCAAAAGCGTAAAGGGGATCAATTCGGAAAAGCTTGGCAGCAGGCTTGATGAAGGCAACGGGAAAGACGAGATTGCCAGTCTTGCAATTACATTCAACGACATGCTGAAAAACCTGGAGATAGCCTTTAGGAACCAGGAAGATTTCGTATCCAATGCCTCCCATGAACTGAGAACCCCGTTGTCGGTCATGATTGCAGAAGGCGACTATTTTCTGACCCATGATATTGGCAAAGAAGAATATGCAAAATATGTTGAGAGCCTGATCGGTGATCTGAAGAAAATCAATTCCATGCTTACCAGTCTTCTTGAACTTGCCCAGGTCAATAAGGATGTCAATATTATGTTTTCAAGAGTGAGGATTGACGAAGCCTTGTTCAATTCAATACGCCAGGTAAAGATCAATTTTCCGGAGCGGAAGATAATCCCAAGAATACGGTATCCGGAAAGTGATGAAGACCTCATGGTAAAAGGGAATTCCGGCTTGCTGGAAATTGCATTCAGGAATATTATTGACAATTCATGCAAATTTTCAGATGGTGATATTGATGTTGAGTTCTCATTCACCGCCCAGAATGTTACCATAATAATTTCAGACAAAGGAATCGGAATTCCTGCCCGGGAACTGGAGAATATCTTTCAGCCTTTCAGCAGGGCTTCAAATGCAAAGTACATAGGCGGATTTGGGATCGGATTATCTCTTGTGACAAAGATAATGGAGCTTCACGGGGTGGTGCAGGAGGTGGAGAGTACAGAGAATCAGGGAACCCGGTTTAAATTTACTTTCCGAAAGGCTGAAAAGGATGAGGGCCTTTAGAATCAAGCATCAGATTTCATTTCCTGGAATGTTTTTCTCATGTCCAGTGCCTTGCTGTAAGCGGTAATAAGGCTTTTCCTGGTCAGGATTCCGACCATATGTGTTACATTCTTCCTTTCAACGACTGGCAGGCGACCTACATTCCGGCTTGCCATTTTATGCAGCGCACTTCTGAGGCTTTCATCGGGATAGCATACCAGCAGATCCCTGGTCATGATGCTGCTGATCTCCGATACTCCGTTCCCTTTTTCGAGAGCGTGATTGATATCCTGCCTCGTAATAATGCCAACCAACGATCCTTCTTCATCGGTTACAGGAAATCCCCTGTGATTGGTATTCTTGATCATCAGTCCAACCCTGGTTACACTATAAGTCTGGAGTACAGAAATTATATTGGTTATCATCGCTTCCGAAACTGGGGTGCTTTCCATGAGATCTCCATATTTAAACTTTTCTATGTCGACACCTTTACGTACGAGCTTTAAAGTATAAATTGAATACCTTGATATTCTTCGTATAGCCAGGGCTGAAATTATACAGGTTATCATGAGAGGAGGAAGGATCTGGTAATTCCCGGTCATTTCGAAAAGGAGCAGTATGGCTGAAATAGGTGCCTGGGAGACTCCGGCGAAAACCGATGCCATACCGACAAGTGCAAATGCTCCGGGCGGGATTATGGTCGAAGGTATAATCCTGTGGGCAACTATCCCAAATGCTTCCCCAAGCATCGCACCAATAAAAAGCGAAGGAGCAAATACCCCTCCCGATCCGCCCGATCCCAAAGTCAGAGATGTCGCGACAATTTTAAGGAGGACCAGGGCTGCTGTGATCCAAAGGATTGGTTGTCCGTTAATTGACGATTGGATTGTTTCATACCCGACTCCGAATATCTGAGGAAAATAGATCCCGACGATACCGACCCCCAATCCTCCCAGAACCGGTTTAAAATACTCGGGCATCTTGAGCCCATCAAAGATATCTTCGCTTTTGTAAAGCAGCTTAATGAAAATCCAGGCCATAGCTGCCGCAAAAAGACCAAGCACCAGGTAGTAAAGAAAATCCGAAACCTGATACAACTGGAAAGGAGGAGTGCGGAAGGCAGGATAGTTTCCGAGGAAGGATCGTGAAATCACTGTAGCTGTTACCGACGACAGAACAACCGAAGAGAAATTTCTGAGGCCATATTCCCTGAGGATAACCTCAAGGGCGAAAAAAATACCTCCCAGCGGGGCATTGAATGTGGCGGCTATACCTGCTGCTGCTCCGCAGCCAACAAGAGTCTTGGTCTTTTCTTCAGTAAGCTTGAAAACCTGACCCAGGGCTGACCCAAGCGCAGATCCGATCTGAATGATAGGGCCTTCCCGGCCTGCCGAACCCCCAGATCCAATGCATATTGAGGATGCAAAAGCCTTGACAGCAGCCACTCTGGGCCTGATCTTTCCTCCCTCGACGAGTACTGCCCTCATCACTTCCGGAACACCGTGTCCCTTTGTCTCCCTGGCGAAGTAATATATAAGCGGACCGACAATCAGCCCCCCTGCTGCGGGAAACAGCACGACGCTGTATTTCCCCAAGAAGTTCAATGCATTTCCCCCTGTGGTAAAAAAGAGATGACTGAACTGCGCTATCATCCACCGGAATATGACCGCTCCAAAGCCACCTCCCAGGCCCACAATAACAGAAAAAATGAGGAAATAACTTGCATCTGAGGTTCTCAGGAAATATATCAATCTTCTGAATTCCAATCTATACCTGTATGCAATGGCCTTTGGAATTCCTGAAAACCACCCGATAAGTCTTGCACCAATATCCTTCAAACTTTTCATCCGGGATCTTCCGTAATGTCCAGTTCATGATAAAATTACCAAAAAATACCTGAATCAGGCTCAATACCTCAATTTACAGGGAATGTTATTTGTTTTGGGTTCTTTGAATTGACATTTTTGCCAAAGGCTTTGCTAAAATAGTTTGTACTAAAGCCTCCGAGAAATAAGTCTGGTGAAATATGATATATTGATAACATCAACATTAATAAGATCAGGGAGCCTGATGAACAACCCTTTGGGGGAACGGGATTTCAATCCCTTCTCTGTCAAAAGCAATTTTCAACCTTTTGCGAAGTTCTCCGGTAACATCCCATTGTTTGAGTGGCCTGGTTTCTCCGAGGATCTTGACTATGACAGAAGAATCGGCAAAGTCATCCACTCTTAGGAACTGTGGGGGAGAGGTTATGTCTTCTTTCCAATGGGGATCTTCCGCAAGATCTTTCCCGACATTATTAATTACTTTAATTACATGCTCAAGCTCTGCCTGGTATGAAATCCCTATGTTCAGATTTACACGGGCATAATACTTGGAAAGGTTGGAAACCTTACCAATCTGCCCGTGCGGGATATGATGAACGGTACCATCGAGATCCCTGAGGGTTGTGATTCGCAGACTTATATCCTCCACCAGCCCCGAGGTGCCGTCGAAACTGACCACATCTCCAATCCTGTATTGGTTTTCAAGAATAAGGAAGAACCCGGAAATAAGATCCCTGACGAGGTACTGACCACCGAATCCCACAGCAATGCCAACAATGCCGGCACCCGCAAGCAGTGTGGTGATTGCGACTCCAAACTCCTGCAATATCATCAATGTGCCCAGAACTACTATTACAATACGGACAGTAAGTGCCAGAATCTTTGTAAGCGTATCTTTCCTTTTCCTTTCGGCAACTTCAGAAACATGCCTGTCCGACACAACAGTGATGTTTATGGCCTTTGATATAAGGGTCCTTGATACTTTGTAAAGTACCAGGGATGCAGCTGCAATGGCAAGGATTCTTATTCCGTGCGATAAAAGCCATGGTTCAACTGTTGCAGTAAAGCTGGAAGTTATCTCATTCATGGAAATCAATCCTGGATACCTTTCTTCTTTTCTTCAAATTCATCCTTGCTTATCTCACCGCGGGCATACCTTTCTTTTAAAATGTCAAGAGCTGATTTGCCCGGGCGCCCGGTATTTCCCGGTTGGTTGGCCACCCTGATGATCAGCAGTATAATGGCAACCAGCACTGCCAACCCTATCAGCCAGCCCCAGCCCATTCCCCAATAGTGATACATATTATGCATGTTTTATGAAATTAAAACCTCCTGGAATAATATTGTCAACTGTATGACCCTATTTATGGCAACAAAAGATTGTGTTTTTTGTTTAGGCCGGACTTTAACAAGACGGACTGAAAGTGCTGGCAGCCGGTGTTCGGCAGTGGCTGGCTGGAAGCATGGAAATCCTTGAACCGGCAGACTTTCTTTTCGGTCAGAATTTCCAGGAGCTGGATGAGGTAACGGGATGGTCGGAACCGCGGGGGACAGCTTAGGGCTTTATCGATTCCGGGATTGAATAATAGCTAACGGAGGGCTGACCGACCAGCGATCTTTTTCCTATGTTCACCGAACTGACCGGTACAGGACGGTCCTTTATTTTATGTTCCTTGTTATCGGCGGGTTCCCAGCCAAGGAGAAGGTAAAGGGCAAGAAATCCAATCACATATGCTGCGGCGATATGCCAGCCGTTCCTTACCCAGGCAAACACGTCGCGTGCATCCGGGAATTTGTTGGTAATGGCTACCCCTGCTGAAGATCCGAACCAGATCATGGATCCGCCGAATCCTACTGTGTAAGCCAGCATGCCCCAGTCATAATACCCCTGGTCGAGGCAGAGCTTTGTCAATGGGATGTTATCGAATACGGAAGAGAGAACCCCGAGGGCAAAAGCAGTGCCGACGGAGGCATTCGGCAGCTCTTCAACCGGCATGAGCGAAGCGCATGTTACAAGGCAAAGAAGGAATATGGTACCTTTTATGGCCCCCGGAACCTCTCTCCAGGGAACAGGCCTCCATATCCATCCAATCAATATTGCTGCCCAGACCCCGAGGGCCGGCATATCGTAAAGTATGTTGGAAACTATTGCTCCGAGGAGGATAAGAGCGACATTCAAAATTTTCAGCCAGTCAATCCTTGCGTCAGGCGTAGCCTCCTTCTGTATAGGCTGATACTTATCCTGCTGATGTGCCGCAAACCAGGAAAAGAACAACAAGGCTGCCCCCGCTGCAACATAAGCATGGAGCACGTTAAAGGCGCCCACGCCATCGATCCACATCATAGTGGTCGTCGTGTCGCCGACCACGCTCCCCGAGCCGCCGGCATTGCTCGCAGCAACAAGCGCAGCGATGTATCCGATGTGGACCCTGTTCTTGAAAACGACTATGGCAATGGCCCCCCCAATTAGGGCGGCGGCAATGTTATCGAGGAATGAGGAAAGGATAAATACAAAGATCAGCAGCAGGAACGGCCCCTTCCAGTCGTCAGGAAGGAACCTGGGCAGGATATCCGGAACACCAGAATCCTCAAAGATCTTGGATAATATCGCAAACCCGAGCAGCAACCCGAGGAGGTTCAGGATTATCCCCCACTCGCCCTGGCGCAGGCTCTTGTCCATCAGCTGATCGGCCATTGGCGTGGTTCCGAATAAGTGATGTGAAAGGTCAAACCCGTGGACAAATGCGAGCTTGAAAATAAGGAGTACTGTAAGGCCGGTCACGGCCACCCAAAAGGTATGCTTGTGGAACAGTGCAACACCCAGAAGGATCAGCCCGAATATTATGAATTCGATCCTGACCGGCCCGATCATCGGGGCGGTTCCGTCGGCCGCAAGCAGGCTTACAGGTGATAATAATATGGAAGCAAGGAGTACAACCTTCCTGCTGTTTCTTTTTATGAACGGGGAGATAGGGAACATATGAAGATCAGGTGACAATAACTATTTATAAAAGACCGGCTAATTTAAAAATATTTCGGTTACAAGCTGCCATGCCGGCCAGGGATTATCCAACGGCTGCAAATGAAGCTTGTTTCCTGTTCAAAAAACTATCGGGAGCTATCGGGACTTTATGCATGCCTGCCGTGTAATTCAACACTAGCTGTAGGCAGGGCTCAGACAATTAAATTTTACCACCAAGGCTCACTAAGGTCCCGATAGCTATCGGGATCACAAAGATAAACAAGGGACTTTTGATACAGCATCAATGAAGCTGAAGATCTCAAAATAAGCCTGCAGATATTCAATCGGATACTGCTGACATAATATTTAATCCATTTTCACTGCTGCGGGTTTTCGGATTTTTTATATTTTTGCGTGTTTATTTAGATTAAATATAATTAACGAACTGCATTTTTATTGAGTGGTTCGGACATGATAAGGCATAGATGGCAAAGGATCACGAAAAAATCATCAGGGATGTTACCTCGGGGGAATATAAATACGGGTTCTATTCAGATATTGAGACTGAGCGGATCCGGAAGGGACTCGACGAGGATGTTATCCGGCTCATCTCGGGGAAGAAAAATGAGCCTGAATGGCTCCTCGAATTCCGCCTCAGGGCATACCGTCACTGGCTGACCCTTAAAATGCCGCGGTGGCCCAATCTTACAATACCTTCCATTGACTACCAGGACATTATTTACTATGCTGCTCCACGGCAGAAGGTTTCCCCCGGCTCAATCGACGAAATCGATCCTGAACTGAAAAAAACATTTGACAAGCTTGGCATCCCGCTCGAGGAACAGAAGCACCTGGCCGGGGTTGCCGTCGATGCAGTGATGGACAGCGTTTCGGTAAAGACCACATTCAGGGAGGCCCTGGCCGAGATGGGCATTATTTTCTGCTCTTTCAGCGAAGCCGTCAGGGAATACCCGGAGCTTGTAAGAAGGTACCTGGGAACAGTGGTCCCCCATACCGACAATTTTTTCGCAACGCTCAACTCTGCAGTATTCAGCGACGGCTCCTTCTGCTACATCCCGAAAGGGGTGAGATGCCCCATGGAGCTATCGACCTACTTCAGGATAAATGCGGCAAGTACAGGTCAGTTTGAACGCACTCTGCTTGTAGCGGATGAGGAGAGCTATGTCAGCTACCTTGAAGGGTGCACTGCCCCGATGCGCGATGAGAACCAGCTTCATGCAGCTGTTGTCGAGATTATTTCCGAGGCCAATGCCGAAGTGAAGTACTCGACTGTCCAGAACTGGTACCCCGGTGACAAGGATGGGAAGGGAGGTATATTCAACTTCGTGACCAAGCGCGGAATATGCAGAGGCGACAACTCGAAGATCTCCTGGACACAGATCGAAACCGGTTCGGCAATCACCTGGAAATACCCGTCATGCATCCTCAGGGGAGACAATTCGGTCGGTGAATTTTATTCCGTAGCTGTGACAAACAACTACCAGCAGGCTGACACAGGCACAAAGATGATCCATCTCGGGAAGAATACGAGGAGCACGATTGTTTCGAAAGGAATTTCGGCAGGCCATGGGCAGAACAGCTACAGGGGCCTTGTCAGGGTGGTAAAGAATGCAACCAATGCGAGGAACTTCTCGCAGTGCGATTCGCTCCTGATGGGGGATAAATGCGGGGCGCACACATTCCCATACATCGAGGTCGACAACCAGAGCGCCGTGGTCGAGCATGAGGCGACAACCTCGAAGATCGGGGAGGACCAGATATTCTATTGCAACCAGAGGGGGATCTCGACCGAGGATGCCGTGGGGCTGATCGTGAACGGGTATGCAAGGGAAGTGATAAACAAGCTGCCGATGGAATTCGCCGTCGAGGCGCAGAAGCTCCTGCAGATAAGCCTCGAAGGAAGCGTGGGTTAGTAATTAACGATACTATATATTCTGATATGCTTATAATCAAAGATTTAAAAGCCGCCATCAACGGGAAAGTCATACTCAAGGGAATCAGTCTCGAGGTGAAACCAGGGGAGATCCATGCCATCATGGGACCCAATGGCTCGGGGAAAAGCACTCTCGCCGCTGTACTTGCCGGCAGAAGCTTTGTGGAAGTCCTCGAAGGTACCGTAACTTATTTCGGGGAGGACCTTCTCGCGATGTCTCCCGAGGACCGCTCAAAGGAAGGGATTTTCCTCGGGTTTCAGTACCCGATCGAGATACCAGGTGTGAGCATGGTGAATTTCATGAAAACCGCTGTGAATGAACACCGCAAGCACAAGGGGCTCGAACCCTTGTCGGCTTCCGATTTCCTTAAGCTGATGCGCGAGAAGAAGGAGCTTGTGGAGATCGATTCGAAGCTGGCCAACAGGTCTGTGAATGAAGGCTTTTCGGGAGGCGAGAAGAAGAAGAACGAGATCTTCCAGATGGCGATGCTCGAACCGAAGCTTGCAATTCTCGATGAAACGGATTCCGGCCTCGATATCGATGCCCTCAGGATAGTTGCCAATGGTGTCAACAGGATCAAGCGTCCCGACACTTCAGCAATCGTCATCACGCACTACCAGAGACTGCTCGATTTCATCGTCCCTGATATCGTTCACGTGCTTTACGACGGCCGCATTGTCAAGACATCCGGAAAGGAGCTGGCGCTGGAGCTCGAGGCGAAGGGTTACGACTGGATAAAGAAAGAGGTTAACAATAACGGAAATGGAGCCAAAATCTGACATAGCGGAAAGATATTCCGGGATCTACCTGAACAACAGGGAAAAGATAATGGCCGGTTCATCGGATTTTATCAATTCCTTCCGGGAAAAAGCCATGGAGAGATTTCATGAGCTCGGGATCCCATCAAAAAAGAATGAATCGTACAGGTACACGAACCTTGAGCCATTCTTCAGGAATGATTATGCGAATTACTTTATTCCCGGAATTTCGGATTTTGTGAAGGCCGAGGAATTCAGGTGCGATGTAACGGATCTCGATTCTCACGGGATCGTGCTTCTGAACGGCTTCTACCCTTCCATAAACGGCAAATTCAGCGAGCTGCCTGGCGGGATCCGCATCGGCAGCCTGAACGAAGCATCAAGGGAATTCAGCGATATTGTGGAGAAGCATTACTCGAGGTATGCAAAGAGTGATACCGACGGTCTTGTTCACCTCAATACCGCCATGGCAGCCGACGGGGTTTTTGTTCATGTACCTGAAGGAGCTTCACTTAAGAAACCCGTCCAGGTAATTGACCTTGTCGACTCCGACGCGGATACTTTCAACCAGCACAGAAACCTGATTGTGGTTGAGAAAAATGCCGAGTTCACGATAATCATTTGTGACCATACCAATTCACCGCAAAAATTCCTGACAAATGCGGTCACCGAGATCTATGTCGGGGAAAACTCCCGTTTCGAGATAATCAGGGTGCAAAACGAACACAATAATGCTGCCAAGATTACACATACCTTCATCCACCAGGAAAGGAACAGCTTTGCCGCATCGAACAATATCACCCTTCACGGGGGGCTTGTCAGGAACAGCACCTATCACAGGCTCGCAGGGGAAGGGGCGGAATGCAATTCATACGGGCTCTACCTTTCTGACAAGTTCCAGCATGTTGATAATTTTGTGAATGTTGAGCATATCGCACAGAATTGCACAAGCAACCAGCTTTTCAAGGGAGTGCTCGACGACATGGCAACCGGCGCATTCAACGGGAGGATATTTGTTGCCCCGGGGGCTCAGGGAACAATAGCCTACCAGAAGAACAACAGCATACTCCTCACCGACAGCGCGAGGATGGACACAAAGCCACAGCTCGAGATCTACGCGAATGATGTGAAGTGCAGCCACGGTGCGACGGTGGGTCAGATCAACGAGGATGCCCTGTTCTACCTGCAGTCGAGGGGGATTAACAAGAAGGAGGCCAGGCTGATGCTGATGTTCGGCTTTGCCCATGAAGTGATCCAGAACATTAAGGTCGACCCGCTTCGCGACAGGATGGACAATCTCGTGATGCAGAGGCTTAAAGGTGAACTTTCCAGGTGTGCAAGTTGTATGGTAAAATGCGGATGATCCGGACATGAAAACCATAGAAGAGATAAGAGCCGATTTCCCGATCCTTTCCAGGAAGGTCTACAACAGGCCCCTGGTCTATTTTGACAATGGCGCAACAACCCAGAAACCGCTATGCGTACTGGATGCCGTGCGGGAGGTGTACACTGAATATAACGGGAATGTCCACAGGGGTGTGCATATAATGAGCGATCTGACCTCCGAGGCTTACGAGAATGCAAGGGAGAAGGTGAGATCATTCATCAATGCAGGGAAGAGGGAAGAGATCATTTTCACCTCGGGAACGACTGGCTCGATAAACAGTGTCGCATTCTCGTACGGGGAAAGGTTCGTAAAGCCGGGCGATGAAATAATCCTGAGCACCCTCGAGCACCACGCCAACATCGTGCCCTGGCAGATGATGTGCGAAAGAAAGGGCGCATCGATCAGGGTCATTCCCGTCAACGACAGGGGTGAGATTCTCCTGGATGATTTCCTGAAGCTGCTGTCACCCAGGACCAGGCTTGTGGCGATCACCCAGGTCTCCAATGCCCTCGGAACCATCGTGCCGGTGAAGGAAATAACAGACGCTGCCCATTCGGCCGGCGTGCCGGTGCTGGTCGACGGGGCACAGGGGATCCAGCATGATGTGGTCGATGTTTCATCCCTTGACTGTGATTTTTATGCATTTTCCGGGCACAAGATATACGGGCCCACGGGAATAGGCGTGCTTTACGGGAAGGAGAAATGGCTCACCGAGCTTCCCCCATGGCAGGGTGGAGGCGACATGGTCGACAAGGTTACTTTCGAAAAGACTACTTACAACGAACTGCCGTTCAAGTTCGAAGCCGGGACCACAAATTATGCCGGCGCCATCGGACTGGCAAAGGCCCTCGATTATGTGCACGGGATCGGAATGCAATATATTGCCGGCCGCGAAAAAATGCTTCTCGCCTATGCCACCGAAAAGCTTTCAGAGATAAGCAGGCTGAAGATATACGGTGATTCTGCCAATAAGATAGCCATCATCTCTTTCCTGATCGACAATGTGCATCAATATGATACCGGCATGGTGCTCGACAAGCTTGGCATTGCCGTCCGTACCGGGACTCATTGCGCCCAGCCCGTGATGCAGCGCTTCGGCATTGACGGCACCGTAAGGGCATCAATGTGCTTTTATAACACAACCGGGGAGATTGATGCTTTGTGTTCAGGTATTGAAGAGGTAATCAGAATGTTTTCATAACAAGGGAATGACATTGAACGAGGTACAGGAGAAGATTGTCGCGGAGTTTTCGGTCTTTGATGACTGGATGGACAAGTACAGCCTGCTTATCGATTACGGTAAGGGTGTCCCGGCCATTGATCCGAAATTCAAGACAAATGAATACCTGATAGAGGGCTGCCAGTCGAAAGTATGGCTGCGATCAGAATTTGACGGGCAGCTGATCCGCTTCTCAGCCGACAGTGATGCCATCATCACCAGGGGAATTGTCGGGCTCCTGATAATGGTACTTACAGGCAGGACCCCCGATGAGATCATAGGCGCTGACCTCTACTTTATCGATAAAATCGGTCTGAGACAGAATCTCTCTCCGACCAGGTCGAACGGACTGCTGGCAATGGTCAGGCAGATGAAGCTTTATGCAATTGCCTATAAATCAAAAAGCAATTAACTTTACGGTATGGACCCCAATGAAAAGCTCGACATAGAAACCAGGATCTGCCAGGTCCTCAAATCGGTTTATGACCCGGAGATCCCTGTCAATATTTATGATCTCGGCCTCATATACAGCATAAACCTTGACGACGATCAGGTTGCGCACATTACCATGACCCTGACGGCTCCAAATTGCCCACTTGCCGATGACCTCGTTGAGGAGGTCAGGTACAAGGTTGCTGGAACCAAAGGCGTAAAGGACTGCAGGGTGACACTCACATTCAATCCGCCGTGGGATAAAAGCATGCTGAGCGACGAGGCAAAGCTTGAACTGGGATTTCTTTAATCCTGACATATGAATCACCCAGAAAAGTCAACCCTGACAGCACTTCTCAAAGACAAAGCCAGGGAGCTGGGCTTCGATCTTTGCGGTATAGCAAAGGCAAGGGTCCTGGAAAAAAATGCCCGCATCCTGAAAGACTGGTGCGATGCAGGAATGAACGACAAGATGGGCTATCTGCCCCGTAACATCGGGAAACGCGCCGACCCGGTTTCCCTTCTTGAAAACGCCGTATCGGTTGTAGTTACCGGAATAAGCTATTATTCTGAGTTCTCGCAGCGGAAACCCATGGTACCGGTACTTTCGAGGTACGTGTATGGGAAAGACTACCATCTTGTAATTATCCCCAAACTTGAGCAATTACTGGAATTCATCCGCGGGATCGTCCCGGAAGCAGAGGGCCGTGCGTTTTCTGATTCGGCCCCGGTCTTTGAAAAGCCGTGGGCTGCAGAAGCGGGGCTCGGCTGGCAGGGCAGGCACTCGATCCTGATAAACAAGGAAATTGGCTCGTTCATATTCCTCGGCATCCTTCTGCTAAATCTGGATCTGGATTATGACAAGCCTTACGCCAAAGACCATTGCGGGAATTGCAGGATCTGCATCGACAGTTGTCCCACAGGTGCAATAAATGATAACAGGACGATTGATGCCAGGAAATGCATTGCCAACCTTACCATAGAGGGCAGAGGTCCGATACCCGGGGAGCTCATCCCCGTGATGGGAAGAAGGGTGTACGGGTGTGACAGGTGCCAGGAGGTGTGCCCCTGGAACAGGATACCGAAAGCCGGTGCCGGCGAATTCAGGATCTCACCGGAACTTGCGGAGATGACCCTGGAAGAGTGGCAATCGATGTCAGGCGTGGATTTTGACAGGATTTTCAGGGATTCCGCCGTTGAGAGGGTAGGGTATGCAAGGTTTAAGGCGAATGTTGCCGACCTGACCGGGGCCGGGAGGCCATCAGAATGATTTAATTGTCATTGATCACCGTCACAACTACCTCCCGGCGATTCCTCGGACCGTCAAATTCACAGAAGAAAATATTTTGCCAGGTCGATAATCCGGCTTTGCCGTCAACCACGGGGATTGTCTCCGAAGCGCCTATCAGGCCCGATTTGAGGTGGGAATCCCCGTTATTGTCCTGCCTGTCGTGTTCCCAAATCCCCTGGGGTACAAGCCTGCCGAGCAGTGTGATGACATCATTCTGCACCGACTCGTCCCAGTTCTCCTGGATCATGATGCCTGTTGTCGACCCGCGAGCGTATACTGATACAAGCCCGCTGCGGATCCCGCTTTCCTTTATCACTTCCTCCACACGGGAGGTTATATCGTATAATCCGTATTTTCTGTCTGTCGGGAAAGTAATTATTTTCTGCATTTTAGGATTATTTTATTCATTTTAATGGTTCCCGTATTTTACCGCAGATGTAAATTTACGTCATATAAACAAAGAGTTCAAAAGTTTTGATTGAAGCATCGCTTATACAGGAGTGCAGGAACGGTAACCTGTCGAATTTCAGAAAAGTGGTTGAGATCACGTCGCCTTTTGTGTTCTCTGTAGCATTCAGGATGCTCGGCGACGAGGAGATGGCAAAGGACATCGTGCAGGAGACCATGATTGTAGTTTGGAAGAAACTTTCGGGCATCAGGACCCCGGAAACGTACAAGACCTGGGTCTACAGGATCACCATGAACAGGTGTTATGACGTGCTCAGGAGATCGAAGGTCAGGCCTGAGATCCGCCAGGATGAAAGAGCCTGGGAAATAATTTCAAACCACCTGGCCGACGGCTCCCTGACCCAGCTTGAAAACGAAGAGAATTCCATGGTGATCAGCAAGCTGACCGAAAGCCTGAGTCCAAGGCAAAAAGCAGTGTTTATCCTTGCCGAGATCGAGGAACTGCCGTACGACGAGATTGCCGAAATAACCGGTTTGAAAAAACACGCTGTAAAGGCAAACCTCTATTATGCGAGAAAAAATGTCGGGGAGATGATCAGAAAAATGCAGTTGCTATGACGACAGAGAAGAATGACTATAACCGGATCGTCGGTTTGCTCAGGAAATCAAAGCCCTTGTTTGACCAGCAGGCAATGACTGAGCAGAAGATACTTGAACAGGTTGAAAAACTAAACAGGCAGGATACCAGGCTGCACGGGATCCCCGAGATATTGTTCGGCTGGGCATATGTCCCCGCCCTGAGAAGGGTGTTGATCGCAGCTTCTTTTTTACTGGTGGGCTTTTTTGCCATTCAGCAATCGGCCCTCCTGCGGCAGGTCAGGGATATAAACAGGCAGGTCATTGTTCTCAGGAATGAATCTGAACCGCCGGCTCTGCCTGAACTCGGATCACAGCTGACCCTCTACAGGCTTTCCGGAAAAATACACTCGAACGGTGAGATAAGGATCACCGGAAACGACCTGGAGAAATTCATCGAAGCATTCAACGAGCTTGACGTCAGGTACAGGGACCTTATGAAGATCATACAGGAAAACCCTGATATAAAGAATTACGTGGATAAGAAGCTCGAAGAAGAAAATAAAACAAGACCCAATCTTTAATGCCATGAAAAGAAGAAAGCTCAAATTGATCCTGACATGCCTACTGGTTACGGCAGGTTCGTGCAATGATCCTGAGGCAATCGTCACAAATATCGTTCACCCCGACGGCTCTGTCCTGAGGAAGCTGGAGATAAGGAACCAGGAGAAAAATCTGAAGGTTTCAAATGTACAGCTGCCGTACGACTCAACTTGGACCATAAGGGACTCTGTTGAAATCGGCCCAAAGGGAGATACTACCTGGGTCAGAAGGGCAGAGAAGCTTTTTAAGGATGCACAGGCTGTCTCACAGGAATACAAGGCCGACAGCAGCTTTAACCGCGGAGCTTCACGATCGGCCGGGCTCCGTAAGAAGTTCAGCTGGTTCAATACCGAATTCAGCTATACTGAAACCGTATTCAGGAAGATCCAGCATGGGTACCCGGTAAGTGACTTTCTCAGTCCTGACGAGCTGAAATGGTTTTACTCGCCTGACAATCTTGCCGGGGAAAAGAAAAGCGGACCCGACAGTCTTTTTTACCGGGCGATCGACGACACCGTAAAGAAGAAGGTTGAATCATGGACCATAAAATCCCTTGTCTCGGAATGGATCTACGATTTTGCGCGGCTGACATCTGCGTCGGGAAAACGGGCCCTTTCCCCGGATTCGCTAAATACACACATTGACGATTATTCCCGGATCATCGAATCAAATTCAAAGAATTTTGACTCACTGTGGGCAAACGGCACGCTGGTGAGGGAAATACTCGGGGAGAAAAATGCTGTTGAGTACCGGGCAGAGGCTGATTCCGCGCTCAAAACAGCGACGGACCAGTTCTTTTTCGATTTCAGGAACTATACCCTGAGGACCCTCATGCCGGGCAAGCTGACCTCTGCCACCGGAATTGTCGACTCTTCAGGCTATGTCGTGTGGCCGGTGAAATCAGATTTTTTCATGACGCAGGACTATGTAATGAAAGCCGAATCAAAGACTGTGAACCTCTGGGCCTGGATCGTTTCAGGAGTATTCCTCCTGTTTGTTATATCAGGGATAGCGTTCAGGAAAATAAAGAAGGGCTGAAGTAACTCAGCCCTTCCACCTAACCTGATTAAACAACCCTTAACTAAGTTTATACTAAGCGTTATAATCCCTTAATTTCAGCATCAGCTTCTGCCTGGTGAAAAATATTCTGCTTTTCACCGTTCCGATCTTGAGCCCAAGCTTTTCAGCTATTTCATGGTACTTGAATCCGTCAATATGCATTTTGAAAGGGATCCTGAAATCGTCACTCAGTGAATTGATAGCTTTCTTGATCTCCTCTTCCGCGTAACTCGATTCGGGAGATATCGAGCCCTTGTCGTGCGGCAAGTTCAGAAAATAGAGATCCTGGGTCCCGTCAATGATAGTATTCTCCTTTACATTCCTCCTGTAGTTATTTATAAAGGTATTCTTCATGATTGTGAAGACCCATGCTTTCAGATTTGTATAATCGACGAATTTGTCCTTATAGGTGATGGCTTTGAGATATGTGTCCTGCACAAGATCGAGTGCAGAATCCCTGTCAGCAGTCAGACTCATGGCAAATCTCTGGAGATTGCCTTTCATTTCGATCAAACTGTTGTTGAATTCATGTGCTGTCATAATCCTTCATTTTTTGATTGTTGAAGCAAATGTAAGCAGATAAATAAAGATAAACAAGTCTTAATATCCGAATATCTTTAAAAATGAGATTGTTTCTAAAAAGACCAATTCAGTCAAATATTTATTGTACAGCTTGTTGGGAAAGCAAATAGAGGCTGAGTCTAAATTAGGGATAAATTACTTTTTCCGGTATCTTGTAACAACGAAGATACACGGCTGCCTCCTCAGCCATACAGTAAAAATCCGGAAGTATGGAGAACCAGGTCCCCGAAACTCATGTAAACAATCAGCCGGGCCGAGTTAAAACATTTTATTGTAATTTTGCTGTACTTCCACACTAAAGGAGATAATATGGAACTGACAATAACGCTGAGCAACGGAGAGAGCCTCAAGGGATTCAGGGTTAAACCCGATCATCCGCGGGCCTTCATTATTATGGTGCACGGGCTGGGTGAACACATTCAGAGGTACGTGGCCTGGGCCGACATGTTTGTTAAGAACGGGATCGGGTTTGAGGGCGTCGACCTTCCCGGTCACGGGTGTTCCGGCGGGAAGAAAGGCCATATCAGGAGCTACGGGCTGACGGACCAAATGATTGAAACGCTTCATAATGACCTGAAGGGGTTGTATCCGGGGCTGCCCGTATTCCTGTACGGCCACAGTCTCGGGGGAGGGCTGGTTCTCGATTACCTGGTGCGGAAGAACCCCGGCTTCAGGGGAGCCATCGTGACCTCACCCTGGCTGAAGCTCTCTTTTGAACCGGAGGAGGCAAAGGTAAAGCTCGCCGGGGTGATGAAGAATTTCCTCCCGGGACTGGTCCAGAAATCAGGACTGGTGGTCGAGCATATCTCGCACGACAAGGAGGTTGTTGAGGCATATAAAAATGATCCACTGGTGCACGGCAGGATTTCCGTGAGCCTTTTCCACAATGCGATGAATGCAGCCTCGAACGCACTCAGGAATGCATCCCACCTTAAAATACCGGCATTGATCATGCACGGAAGCGATGATCAGATCTGCTCTCCGGCCGGTTCACAGGAATTTGCATCGAATAATAAACTGTCGGAGTTCATCCTCTGGAACGGCGGTTACCATGAACTGCACAACGAGCCATTCAGGGAGGAAGTGTTCAGGAGCATCCTTGCCTGGATCAGCAAGAATCTCAACTGAACCCAGGACCTGAAATGGAACTGAGAACCACATTCAGCATCCCGCCTTCTGAAAGGAAGATCACATACTCCGGGAAGGTCATGTTCATCGGTTCATGCTTCGCGACATCCATCGGCCGCCAGTTTGAAACGGGCCACCTGCCTGTCATGATCAATCCTTCAGGCACCGTATACAACCCGGTCTCCGTCCTCAATACTCTTGACGGCCTTGCAGGCGGCAGGAAATTTACGCTCGAAGACCTGTACAATCACAAGGGGACCTGGATAAGCTTCAGCCATTACACCGATTTCTCATCAGAAGATCCCGGCCATCTGCTCGAAAGGATCAATACACGGTCGGAGGAGGCAGCCGAATTCCTGGCGGGTGCCGGGTTCCTGTTCGTTACTTTCGGAACAGCCAGGGTTTACAGGTGGAAAAGGACGGGTGCAATCGTATCAAACTGCCACAAGGTAAGCGCTTCGGAGTTTGATCGTGAATTGCTTAAGCCTGGTGAGATCGTATCGCTATGGACCAGGGTGCTTGACAGGCTTCAAAGCGATTACCCGCAGCTGAGGATTGTCTTCACCATAAGCCCGGTCCGTCACTGGAAGGACGGGGCGCACGGCAACCAGGTAAGTAAGTCGGTGCTGTTCCTCGCCGTGGAGGAGCTGCTCGGACATCCATCAAGGCCAGGGTATTTCCCTGCCTATGAGCTGCTTATGGATGACCTGCGCGATTACAGGTTTTATGACGAGGATATGCTTCACCCATCATCACCGGCAGTCAGTTATATCTGGGACGCTTTTTCCGATTGTTATTTTGATAACAATACCCGTAGCCTCTGGAAGGAGATATCGGGCATCTCAAAGGCAATGTCTCACAGGCTTAAGAAAAGCGAAGGGGAATCGGTGAGGAAGTTTGCCGTGACGACAATTGAGAAGATCGATTCACTGGTAACCAGGGTTCCCGGCCTGGACCTGGAAAAGGAGAAAATGTACTTTCTCTCCCTTCTTGAGAGTTAGGGAAACTCCAAGTCCAATGTCCATGGTCACATCCATGGTCGAAGTCCTTTTATTACCTTTGTGATCCCGATAGCTATCGGGACCTTTGTGGGCCTTAGTGGTAAAAATAATTTGAAACAAGAAGTCCCGATAATTATCGGGACACGAAGGACAACACATAGTCGCACAAAGTTCATGACCAGAACCTGCCCGGCTGCAACATAACTGCCCGCAAATTTCACTGGAAAGTTGACACGACTTTCAGGAATTCAGACGGGCTTGCTGCAATCAGGATGTTATCCGGAATTTTCCTTTCAACCGGCTCCGGGTAGTCGGTCAGGATCACCTTNTTAATTATCAGCGATTTGGCAATGCTNCTGAAATAGCTGATCTTCTTCTTGTCATAATCGAAGGCTCCAGAATTAACCACCAGATACTCAAATGGCTTGATCTTATGGATCTCGATAACCTCCGATGCAGGAAGGATCCCGCCAGTGAATATTACCTCAAAATTACGGTTCCTGAGGGCATATTTATAGAACAGGAAATTATTGTCGGACAGGTTATCGGTGGTGTTTATCATTGCAACGACTGCCCTGGATTTTCCAGGCTGGGACCTGAGGCTATTGTCCTCGATCACGATCAGCTGGTGAATGGTATTTCTCACGAACTGTTCCTGGGCCCTCGACAGGCTGCCAGTTTGCCAGAGGATCCTCGATTTGTCAAGCAGGGGGTGAAAAAACCGCAAGTATGCATCTTCAATCCCGTATCTTCTTATGAAAGGCAGAAGAACCTCCTTGAATTGCGATTCGTTGAACCAGATAGCTGACATCAGTATCTTGCCCGGCTGGAAATTCACATCCAGGTTATCGACCTGATTGCTCATGGTCACTACCTGCCGCGTCAGTTCATCTTCCCTGAACTGGGCGATTTTAGAGATCTTGAATCCGTTCCTGTTAAGATATGCGACATTCAGTATCTTCTTGAGCTCGGATTCATTGTAGACCCTGATATTGGAATCGGTTCTGTCGGGTTCGAGTATCTTGTATCTTTTTTCCCAGATCCTGATAGTATGAGCCTTGATTCCGGAAAAATTTTCAAGGTCCTTAATCGAAAAAACATTCATCCCTTCTTCCATCTCGCTTCTCAATTTGTCAAAATGTTTGACGTTAATGTGTAAACAATCCTGCTAATTGATTGTTCTATCCTGAATTGATAAAAATCATGAGCGGATCGGGGAATTCCCCCAGGTCAAAAAAGAGAGAAACAGGAGATCACAGCGGATTATCGATCATAATCTTCTTCACGACCCTCGTACCGTCGGTAAAAGCGATAGTGACAAGGTAGATGCCGCGGGTAGGATTTTCCAGGATTATGTGAGTGTATGAGAGAGGATTTCTGTATTGGGCCCTGTAAATATCCTGACCGATCATATTTGTGACTTTAACAAGCGACATTTCCCTGTCTGTCCTGATCGTAAAATTATTGTCCCTGACAGGTACCGGGTATATATTTATGCTTGCAGCAGGGGTTTCCCTGATATCGGCCCTCGGAATTGTCCGATCGACGAGTAGAATTGTATCCTTTTGAGCATGAGCGCTGAATGCCAGTAACAAAGCACAAACTATGAGTAAACTCTTTCTCATTAATAATGTTTAGGCACTGGGTGAATACAATTTATTGTATAAAGATAGACATTTTTTTTTTATTAATGTTCATAGTGCTGAATTGCTTTTTCCAGGTCTTCAGGCGTATCGATGCTGATGCTGTTCCACTCAGTGACAGCGGTCCTGATTCTGAATCCGTTTTCGATCCACCTGTTCTGTTCCAACGACTCTGCTGTTTCGAGTGAGCTGCGTTCCAGAAGGGTAATGGAATGCAGTGCACTGACTTTATAAGCATAGATGCCGAGGTGAAGATAATAAGTGTAGTTATGAGCCCAGTTGTCCATTCCGACCCCCCTGACATAGGGTATGGCAGCCCTGCTGAAGTAGATCGCATCACCGGATTTGCTGAGCACGGCTTTGGGCTGATTCGGGTTGAAGATATCCTCGCCTGGGAGGGCTTTTCTAACGAGCGTGGCAATTTCCACGGATCTGTCATTGAAGCAGGAGGAGAGAAGCTCGAGCTCCGTCGGCCTGAGAAATGGTTCGTCACCCTGTATATTAATGACAATGTCTATCTTTTCCCCGGTAGCTTCCTCAATCAGCCGGACAGCTTCCGCACACCTGTCGGTGCCGCTCTGGTGCCTGTCAGAGGTCATTACAGCCTTCCCCCCGAAGCCTTCCACTGCGTCCCTTATCCTTATGTCGTCGGTGGCAACGTAAACGATACCGAGGGCCTTTGCCGACTGCTCATAAACGTGCTGGACCATCGGCTTCCCGCCGATCATGACAAGCGGTTTCCCGGGGAACCTGGTGGATGCATATCTCGCAGGAATAATGCCGGCGAACTGATATCGGAGAGTGTTCTTCATACCGCGAAAATACGAATTTTGAATTTCCCAAAGTCTCAAAAATGTCTTAAATTCGCACCAGCGTAAAAGTTTGTATGAAAGACCTTCAGAGCATAAAACAACGGTTCGGGATAATTGGCAACTTCGACGGTCTTAACCGTGCGATCGACATCGCTGTACAGGTTGCCCCGACCGATCTTTCAGTTCTGATAACGGGTGAAAGCGGTACCGGCAAGGAGTCTTTCCCTCAGGTCATACACAGCTACAGCACAAGGAAGCACGGCCAGTATATTGCGGTCAACTGCGGCGCCATACCTGAAGGGACAATCGATTCTGAACTCTTCGGGCACGAGAAGGGATCATTCACAGGTGCGACTGACAGCAGGAAAGGCTATTTTGAAGTGGCAGACGGCGGCACAATCTTCCTGGATGAAGTGGCAGAGCTGCCCCTGTCGACCCAGGTCCGTCTCCTGAGGGTCCTGGAGACCGGGGAATTCATCAGGGTAGGATCCTCAAAGGTGCAGAAAACAAATGTCAGGGTCATTGCTGCCAGCAATGTCGATGTCCCCATTGCCGTCGAGAACGGAAAATTCAGGGAGGATCTGTTCTACAGGCTGAACACTGTCCCGATAATGATGCCTGCACTGAGGGAAAGGGGAGAAGATATATTCCTGCTTTTCAGGAAGTTTGCCGTTGACTTTGCCGAGAAATACAGGATGCCGGCCATCAGGCTGAGCAACGAGGCAAAAAATATTCTAATGACTTATTCATGGCCGGGGAATGTCCGCCAGCTTAAAAATATCACCGAACAGATATCGATCATTGAAAAGGAGAGGGAAATATCCGGCGAGGTGCTGAGAACATACCTGCCCGATTACACCGGGACCAAGCTGCCGGCAGTGATAAGAAAGGATGAGGAAAAATCATTCTCATCCGAAAGGGAGATCCTTTACAAGATCCTATTCGACATGAAGAGCGATATGAACGACCTTAAAAAGCTGGTCCTCGATCTTATCAAGTCGGGTGATTTAGATGTTGCCCTCCACAACACTGATTCGGGAGTTATAAAGCACCTTTTCCGGGAAACCCATGAGGAAGGGCAGGCGCCGGAACCATCAACCCCCAGGCCGGGAGGAATATCGCATCACGACATCAATAACATCCAGGATACCGAAGAGGTTGTTGAAGAGTCGCTCTCCCTCGCCGGCAAAGAGGTGGAAATGATAAAAAAGGCACTGGAGAAATATAACGGTAAACGCAAGCTTGCCGCGCAGGAGCTTGGAATATCGGAAAGGACCCTCTACAGGAAAATTAAAGAGTATGAGATTGAAATGTAAGAACAGCCTTCGGGGCTTCAGTAATTTCCTTATCCCGGCCCTGATCATAGGGTTTCTGTCGGTTTCCCTGACCGGCTGTAAACTTATGAGTATAAAATATTCCACATCGGGAGCAAGCACCGAAGGGCTTAAAACGGTAAGCGTACAGTATTTCCAGAACAGGGCCAGCCTGGTACAGCCTGCACTAAGCCAGAATCTTACGGATGCTCTTATCGACAAGTGCAAGTCGCAGACAAACCTCACCCTTACGAACAATCTTGCCGATGCCAATTTTGAGGGCGAGATCAAGGATTACAACACCAAGCCACTGACAGTCTCCGCCGCCGCGGAAGCTGCCATGAACAGATTCACAATAACTGTCAAGGTGAAATTCACCAATACGGTTGACCCTGACCTGAGCTACACCCAGGAGTTCTCGAGGTATAAGGATTATGACAGTGCCTCCGACCTGAGCGCTGTCGAAGATGATCTCTCAAAACAAATAATTGATGAGCTTGTGGAGGACATCTTTAACCGGGCATTCGTTAACTGGTGACATGAATGAACAGGAATGATTTCATCAGGCTGATTGACGGCAAAGAGCCTGCCGACAGCTCCATGCTGGCGGCTCTCAATGAGATCGTGGATGCATTCCCCTATTTCCAGACCGCTCACCTTCTTCTTCTTAAAGGCCTTAAGGAAGCCTCCGATGTAAGGTTCGCAAACCAGTTGCGCAATTCGGCAATCTACATCGCCAACAGGGAAGTGCTTTATAACCTGCTTAATTTAAAGGAAGAGGAGGTATCGTTCCGGCCCCGGGAAGAGGTCATTGGCTACCAGGGCCCGGCAGAAAGTGCCTTCGGACCGGATACGGTACCGGAACCTGCAGCTGAAATAGCAGAGGATGACAAAAAGATCGAACAACCTGTCGTACAGGAAGAGCAGCCTGAGACAGGTTTTATCGAGGAATCAATCCCGGAACCTCTGGGCTGGGAAGTCAGGGATAATGAGCCAGTTCCGGTCCCTGAAACTCCGCAGGAGCCGGCAGCCGGACCGGAACCAGACGTGACCATTGAAGTCCGGTCAGTTCATGAAACCTTCAACGAGGAACCGGCTGACCTGGAACAGACTGTAATCGAATCAGCCAGAAACAGCGAAGACCTTATTGTCGAGATCGAGAAAGGGACCGGGGCAGAGGAAAAGGGTGAAGAGAATGGGGCCGCCGACCTTGTTTTCGGCCGGCAGATACTTGTAGCCGCAGAAACGGACAATGACGAGACAGGATCGATTTTTGTGATCCAGGATGAACCGGCGAATGTAGAAGACAGGATCTTCTATATGGATCCCGGATTCTCATACCCGGAAGGCGGTGAGGAAGCACCGGCTGAAAAAGCTCCGGTCATACGTGTTGCAGAAGGGCCTGCCGTTGAGCCCGAAGGAATCACGGGGAACATGGAGGCAGAACCTTCCAGGGAGCTGCATAAAAGGGCCCAGGCTGATCTGATCGACAAGTTCATCCTGACAAATCCACGGATTGAGCCAAGGATTGAAAAGAACGAGCATCCCGCCGAGGACCTGGCAAAGCCTTCAGCCGAGGAGAAGGGAAGTTTTATAACTGAGACCCTGGCGAAAATCTACGTGGCTCAGGGATACTACTCGAAAGCAATTGAAATTTATGAGAAATTAAGTTTGAAATTTCCGGAAAAAAGCGCTTACTTTGCGACTCAAATTGAGAAGATTAAGAATATTATAAAATAGAGATAATAAAATAGTTGTAAAATGGGAATTTATGTTTTTGTTTCGGTTCTGGTAATTGTTGCATGTGTTTTCCAGATATTGATCGTACTTGTTCAGAATTCAAAAGGTGGAGGACTGGCTGCTAATTTTACATCCGCCGGCCAGAGCATGGGGATAAGAAAGACAGCTGATTTTCTCGAAAAGGCGACCTGGACACTGGCGGCAGCAATCATGATACTCAGTGTTGTCGCAACTGCATCAATCCCGCGCGGATCAACAGCCGGACATTCAAGGATTGAAAACCAGATACAGAATGCCGTCGATCCTAATGCTATCCCGACCCTGCCGACCGCGGTGCCTCCCTCAACCACAACAAACAGTGCGACCCCTTCGGGTGGTGAGCAGAAACCAGTTAAGTGATGACAATGGCATCCTTCTGACCGGCGTGTCAGATTGTCACATGTAGAACATTTGATCTGTCATAAATAAACGTCCTCGCATTCAGGCTTTTATAATAAAACTAACTTCACTCTGCCAAAATAAATGGCAGAAATGAATAGATAAAATGTCCGCTCCTGCCGGGATTCTTTTATGGTTAAATCAAATGGCATGGAATATGTAAAAGGGTACAAGTCAGAAATCAGTGTTTAACTTTAAAACTAAATAGAAATGGCACAAGTAAAAGGCAAAGTATTGGCAGGAAAAGTCCTGGTAAAACCTCATGAAGCTGAAGCTAAAACAGCAAGCGGAATAATAATCCCGGATTCTGCAAAGGAAAAACCTCGTCAGGGGACCGTTGTTATGGTAGGAACTGCAAAGAAGGATGAAGAGATGGAAGTAAAGAAGGGTGATGTTGTACTTTACGGAAAATACTCCGGTCAGGAACTCACCATCGACAACGAGGATTATCTCCTGATCTCACAGAGTGACATCCTGTTTATTGCATAATCGCGATCTGACGCTTGAATTTGATAACCAATTAAATAATTAATCAATATGGCAAAAGAGATAAAATTTAATATCGATGCACGTGCCCGGCTTAAGGAAGGCATTGATCAGCTGGCTGATGCAGTTAAAGTAACCCTTGGACCGAAAGGCCGCAATGTTGTTCTTGAAAAGAAGTTCGGAGCTCCCCAAATCACGAAGGATGGCGTTACAGTTGCCAAGGACATCGAACTGCCGGATCCTTATATGAATATGGGTGCCCAAATGGTAAAGGAAGTTGCTTCGAAGACCGGTGACGTGGCAGGTGATGGCACGACCACAGCTACTGTACTGGCACAGTCAATTATTTCCGTGGGCCTAAAGAATATCACCGCAGGCGCAAATCCCATGGATGTCAAGCGCGGGATTGACAAAGCTGTTGAAGCCGTTGTAAAACATATTAAATCACAGGCAAAGGTTGTCGGCAATGATCTGGGCAAGATCGAGCAGGTTGCCAGGGTTTCGGCAAATGATGATGTTGAGATCGGCAAGCTGATCGCCGAAGCTATGGACAAGGTCAAGAAGGAAGGTGTAATTACCGTCGAGGAATCAAAAGGAACAACCACCTCAGTTGAAGTTGTTGAAGGTATGCAGTTCGACCGCGGTTACATTTCCGCATATTTCGTGACCAATGCCGAGAAGATGGAAGCAGAGCTTGAAAGCCCGTATATCCTTATCTACGACAAGAAGGTCTCATCGATGAAGGACATGCTGCCAATACTGGAAGCAACCGCTCAGACAGGCCGCCCACTTCTCATCATTTCCGAGGATGTTGAAGGTGAAGCGCTAGCAACACTCGTTGTCAACAGGCTCCGCGGTTCCCTTAAGGTTTGTGCAGTCAAGGCCCCCGGTTTCGGTGACAGGAGAAAGGAAATGCTCGAAGATATTGCTATTCTGACAGGCGGTACAGTTATCTCTGAAGAAAAAGGCCTCAAGCTGGAGCATGCAACTCTCGATATGCTCGGCACATCAGAAAAAATTACCGTCAATAAGGAAAATACAACCATCGTCAACGGTTATGGTGACAAGGAAATGATCCAGGCAAGGATCGGCCAGATCAAGCAGCAGATGAGCACCACGACATCTGATTACGATAAGGAAAAGCTTCAGGAGCGCCTTGCCAAGCTGTCAGGCGGAGTAGCCGTCCTGTACATCGGTGCAGCTTCAGAAGTTGAAATGAAGAACAAGAAAGACCGCGTCGATGATTCATTGCATGCAACACGTGCAGCAATAGAGGAAGGCATTGTCCCCGGCGGCGGCGTTGCATACATCAGGGCAGCTGCATCTCTCGAGAAACTCAAAGGCGACAACGATGATCAGACCATCGGTATAGAAATCGTAAAACGCGCAATCGAGGAGCCTCTTCGCCAGATCGCAGTAAATGCAGGCAGGGAAGGTGCAGTTGTTGCACAAGCTGTCAAATCAGGGAAAGGCGATTACGGATACAATGCTCAGACTGACAATTACGAAAAGCTTTATGAAGCAGGGGTTATCGACCCGGCCAAAGTTGTCAGGGTTGCCCTTGAAAACGCAGCATCAGTTGCAGGGATGTTCCTGACCACCGAAGCAGTCATTGTTGAGGAAAAGGAAGAAAAACCCGCGATGCCGAACCCCGGAATGGGCGGCGGAATGCCGGGAATGATGTAACATAAGTCATTTACAGGTTAAGATTTCAAAACAGGGCCGGATCGGTTATCCGGCCCTGTTGTTTTATGATGCGGCAGGGCAAGGGCGGGAACTGCGTAAATCCAGCACGGAGTACCTCGGGAGGTTGGAGATATTTTATATATTTGCACCAGATTAACTGATAACCCTTTTAATGGATAACATCCGCAATTTCTGCATAATAGCCCACATCGACCACGGTAAAAGCACCCTGGCTGACCGGTTGCTTGAAAAAACGAATGCCATACCGGAAAGGGAGTACCAGGACCAGATCCTCGACGACATGGAACTCGAGCGGGAGAGGGGGATCACGATCAAGAGCCATGCCATCCAGATGGAGTACATGCAGGATGGGAAGAAGTATTACCTGAACCTTATCGACACTCCCGGCCATGTCGATTTCTCCTATGAAGTCTCCAGGTCAATAGCCGCGTGTGAAGGCGCATTGCTTGTTATAGACGCAACCCAGGGGATCCAGGCGCAGACCATCTCGAACCTTTATATGGCAATCGATCATAACCTGGAGATCATTCCCGTCCTTAACAAGATGGATATGACAAATGCGATGCCGGAAGAGGTTAAGGATCAGATTGTTGATCTGGTGGGATGCGACAGGGAGGATATTATCGAGGCGAGTGCCAAAACAGGAATGGGCGTCGACAGGATACTTTCGGACATCGTGAAAAAAATTCCCCCGCCGTCAGGTGATCCCGAAGCGCCTCTCCAGGCCCTGATCTTTGATTCAATTTTCAATTCTTTCAGGGGGATTATAGCGTATTTCAAGATCATCAACGGTACGATTACCAAAGGCGAAAGGGTCATGTTCTTCAGCTCCGGGCATGAATACAACGCGGAGGAGATCGGTGTCCTGAAGCTTAAGCAGGAGCCGCGTGAAGAGCTGGGGGCAGGGAATGTCGGATATATAATCTCGGGAATAAAGGCTTCGGCGGAGGTGAAGGTCGGTGATACCATCACTCAGGTGAGCAACCCCTGCGAAAAAGCTATATCGGGATTCGAGGATGTGAAGCCGATGGTCTTTGCAGGAATGTACCCCGTGGATGCGGACGATTATGAGGACCTGAGGTCTTCAATAGAAAAGCTTCAGCTGAATGATGCGTCCCTGTCATTTGTTCCTGAGTCGTCGGCGGCGCTGGGTTTCGGATTCAGGTGCGGATTCCTCGGGCTCCTGCACATGGAGATCATCCAGGAGCGCCTCGACAGGGAATTCGACATGGACGTCATAACCACTGTTCCCAACGTATCATTCAAGGTCTATACCACAAAAGGGGAGGAGATCGATGTACATAATCCTTCGGGCCTCCCGTCGGTCAATGTCCTGGAACGGATCGAAGAACCATACATCATCGCCCAGGTGATCACCCTTGCTGAATATGTCGGTTCAATCATGAATCTTTGCATAGACAAGAGAGGTACCCTTAAAAGCCAGGTCTACCTGACCAGGGATCGGGTGGAACTTACGTTCGAGATGCCTTTGTCGGAGATCGTTTTCGATTTCTATGATAAGCTGAAGAGCATTTCAAAAGGATATGCATCATTTGATTATTATTATACCGCCTACCAGAAAGCTGACCTGGTGAGGCTCGATATACTTCTGAACGGGGAGATGGTCGATGCCCTGTCGACCCTTATTTACAGGGGGCATGCATATGAATTCGGGCGCAAGATGTGCATCAAGCTCAAGGAGCTGATCCCGAGGCAGCAGTTCGATATTGCCATACAGGCAGCAATCGGGGCCAAGATCATTGCCAGGGAAACCGTCAAGGCTGTCAGGAAAGATGTAACGGCCAAATGTTACGGCGGTGATATAACCAGGAAAAGAAAGCTGCTCGAAAAACAGAAGAAGGGAAAGAAAAGAATGCGGCAGATTGGCAATGTCCAGGTCCCGCAGCAGGCATTCCTCGCGGTGCTTAAGCTGGATTAGTTCCAGGCTCCCTGATACTCCGCATTTTAAGGATTCCTTAACTTTTTTAACATTTTATAACAATTCTCAAAAAAATGCTATATATTAGAACCCGGAAAAGGGGATTGTCTTTAAAGAATCTGACCCTTCTATCTAACCTAAACTTACTACCCTGACCTGCAAAAGTCAGGGTAATTTTTTTTAGCATATCAGCCTGTAGCCCTTCCCGTGAATGTTGAGAATCTTCACCGACGGATCATTCTTCAGGTACTTCCTCAACCTGGTTATGTACACATCCATACTTCTGGCATTGAAGTAGTTATCATCAATCCAGATCGTCCTCAGGGCATAATTGCGTTCCAGCACCTCGTTCTTGTGCTGGCACAGAAGAGCAAGCAGCTCAGACTCCTTTGTGGTGAGCGTTGTCGACTCTTCCCTGAAAAGAAGCAGCTGGCGCTTATAGTCGAAAGCATAGTTCCCGATGCTGTATGCATCGTCCCTCGATTCGGGCCGCCTGCCTGACACCCGTTTGAATATTGCCTCGATCCTGTAGATCAGCTCTTCCATTGAGAATGGCTTTGTGATGTAGTCATCCGCCCCGGTTTTAAAACCCTCAATTACGTCATCTTCCTGGTTCTTTGCAGTAAGGAAGATCAGGGGAATGCCCGGTTCGATCCTTCTCATTGCCTTTGCGAGCGTCAGGCCGTCCATTTCAGGCATCATAATGTCGAGGATGCAAAGGTCGAATATGCCGGGCCTGAAAGCATCATAGGCCGAGTTTCCCGTTGTAAAAAGGCTTGTCTCGTAGTTCTTTGCAGCCAGGTAATTCCGAAGGAGGTTACCGAGGTTAACGTCGTCCTCTGCAAGCAGAATCTTTCTGTTCATTTCAACCTGTTTTGTGGAATAAATAATATGAATTTTGAGCCTTTCCCGGGCTGGCTTTCAACCCTGATCCGGCCGCCATGATCTTCAATGATCTTTTTCACATAGCTTAAGCCTAGGCCGAATCCTTTTACATTATGGACATTGCCGGAATGGACACGGTAGAATTTATCGAAGATCCTCTTGAGGTTCTCCTTGCTGATGCCGACACCCTTATCTTCCACCGTTACCTGGAGACCCCTTGTGACTCTCCGAGTGGAAATGGTGACCTCGGGCCTCTCCCCTGAATATTTAATTGCATTGTCGATGAGGTTTGAAATGATATTCAGAAAATGGACCTCATCAACCATCGCAACCGGATCGGAGGCCTGGTAATCCTTTATTATCGTACCGTTGCAATCGGCGAGCTGGAGGGCAAAATTATCAATCGATTTGTCTATNACATTGTGAATATCCAAAGGCACCAGGTTAAGGCGCGTTCGCATCTTCTCGAAAATTGCCATTTGCAGGACCTTTTCCACCTGGAGCTTCAGCCGTGTGCTTTCATCCTTGATTATCTCCGCAAGGTGTTCAACATTCTTGTTCTCGTCGGGAATCGACTTGTCGGCAAGCATCTGTGAAGCCAGCGAAATTGTCGAGATCGGGGTTTTGAGCTCGTGGGTCATGTTGTTTATGAAATCATTTCTGATCTCCGACATTTTCTTTTGCCTGAATATCATAATAAAGGTCCCGGTAGCGAGCAAAAGCAGAAGAGCGGTGAAGATGAGCGAGAGGATACCGAGGCTGCCTATTTTGCTGAACTTGTACTGCTGCTCCTGGTGGCAGTACAGGACTATCTGGTTCTGGCTTGGGATTGGATCGTTCGGGAAGAGCTGCATGATGAACTTGTTCGTCCCGGGTTTGTCAGTAAAGCCGGGTGTGCTCCAGATCGTACCCAGTCTTCCCGACCTGATCTCAAATTCATAATCGAGGTGTATCCCGGCGTTGTTGAGGGCGATCCTGATCTGGCGGTTGATCTTGTCAGTATTTATCCTGTCCCTGATCTCCGGAGTCGATTTAAGGATCTTCTCCATTATGTTTTCGAGGTATATTATTTTGTTTCTCACCCTGCCTGAAATTCCCGACCTGATCGCCTGGGCCGACGGTTCATTGATGACCTCCTCCGGTATAGGTGAGATCTCTTTTGCAGAAACATATATCTTCTGACCCGCATTGGTTATGAGAACAGGCTTTTCGGGATCATTAAGCCCGTAGAGCTCCAGTAACCTGGAATCGGGATTGTTCCCCCAGAGCTTGCGGGCGAGGGGCGAATTTGCCGGGACAATCGCGGTCACTGAGTCGGACGATTCCGGATCGATCTCCTCCACGATCCTGTCGATGAGCTCCTGTTCCTCGAGATCCAGGACGACCCTTTCGAGCGCTTTGTTTGCATTGTACCTGAATTGCTGGTCGGTGATGTTTATGGCATTTTTGATCCAGTACAGCTGTATCAGGATAATTCCCGTGATCACAAGGAAAAAGAAGACCGCCAGCAGGAGTATAGTTTTGCGCTTCATTGATAACAAAAGTACTGGTATAAGTTTTAATACATAATACTTTAACTTTCTTTAACAACAGGTCCGATTTCCTTAGAAACAAATAATTTGCACCAGTGTTTTTGATATTGTTGAACCGGGACAGCTGCCGGGAAATTTAACACTATATTAAAGTATTGTTAATTTTGATGTTTTTAGGTGAAAATGTTTTTTTATAATAGATTTCAGTATTATCTTTGATTCGGATTTGGCACGGATTTTGTACATTAAGATATAGAGGTTTTTTTCATAGGTTAGGTTAGTTTTAGGGTTATCAAAAAGTGAGCCGCCGCCAGGCGGCTCTTCTTTTTGTATCAAGTGAAGATCCCGCGGGGTTTTCAGTGAAGCAGAAGGTTGATATTCTTCTCCTTCAGGGTCCCCGGGTCGAGTTCAAAAACAGCTGTTACAGATTCAATTTCCCTGAGTTTCCTGGCAAGATCGGAAGAAGGCATTCCGCCATACGGATCATGGACAAGGAACAGGAAATCGATATTTCTGAGCTGCTTAAAGAGAAAATTCTTCCCGGTCCTGTTCGATACAAGGCAGAAAAGGATATCAGGAGCCCCGGAGTAATCAATGAACCTGCTGAACTGCATTCCGGCATTTTCAGTATCATCAGCCGCAGCAGGATCCCCGTTTCTCAGCGAAAGTGCGAACTTCCTGTTCAGCTTAAGTGAGATCTTATAGTCAGGATCCGTTGTCACCAGCCCAAAAACAGCAGGTTTATCCTGATCATCCACTGATAAATGTATCCTTGTGATCTTCTGAGAACCTTTCATAAATCCGGCCTGTAGCCGTAAAGTTAGTAAAAGAATCAGAAGTAGGTATGATCGTTGTTTTTATCCTTCAGCTTTTCCCAGGCCTCGCGCGACGCCTCCTGTTCAGCCTCTTTCTTGGAGGCTCCCTGGCCGGTGCCGGCAACCACGTTATCGATTATCAGGGTTGTGGAAAAGACGGATTTTTTGAGCCTGAAATCGTATTCTTCTTTATATGTGAATGTCAGGTGGGATTTCTTCTTCTGGACCCATTCGAAGACCATGCTTTTATAGTCGGTATCTGTTGATATGATCTTTTCAAGATTAAGATATTTGCCGAAGACCTTCCTGATGAACAGCTTTTTTGTCTTCCGGAATCCCTTGTCAATAAAAACTGCCCCGATAAGTGCTTCGAGAGCATCCCCGTAAAGGTTCCTTGTGGAATGCGATGCACTTACATTGCTTACGAGTATCTTGTCGATACCCATTGAGACTGCAAGCTGGTTGAGTACATCCCTGTTGACAATCCTTGAACGGATCTTGGTCATGAATCCTTCGGTGGCATCAGGGAACTTGTCGAAGAGGTAATCCGAAAGTATTGCATCGAGGACTGCATCGCCCAGGAATTCCAGCCTCTCGTTGTTTATCCTCTGTCCATCCGGCAGGGTGAATGAGGCAGACCGATGAATAAAGGCCACCTCGTATATTGAAAGGTTCAGTGTATGGAAACCGATTATCTTCTTCAGGCGGGAACTGAATTCCTTCTTGTCAGGAATATATTTGCCGTTTCTCCTTCTGGCAAGTAATGACACTAAATGTCAGCTTTTTTAACGACTACAGAGGCATTATGCCCGCCGAACCCGAAAGTATTGCTGATGGCATAATTGACGGTCCTTTTCTGTGCCTTATTAAGGGTAAGGTTTAGGTTCTGGTCGATGTCCGGATCGGGTACCTTGAAATTGATTGTCGGTGGCACGATATCCTCGATTACCGACATTATGGATGCAATTGCCTCGATTGCCCCTGCGGCGCCCAGAAGATGGCCCGTCATGGACTTTGTGGAGCTTATATTAAGCTTGTAAGCATGCTCCCCGAATACATTCAGGATGGCTTTCAGCTCAGAGGTATCCCCGAGCGGTGTCGCTGTGCCGTGAACATTGATATAATCAATATCTTCGATCTTCAGGCATGCATCATTAATGGCCAGGTTCATGACATTGCGTGCCCCGAGTCCCTCAGGGTGAGGTGCCGTAAGGTGATAAGCATCGGCAGTCATTCCGACTCCGATCACCTCAGCATAGATTTTTGCCCCTCTGGCTTTGGCATGTTCCAGATCCTCAAGGATAAGGCAGCCGGCGCCTTCTCCCATCACAAAACCGTCGCGTGTTTTGTCGAAAGGCCTCGACGCGCTTTCAAATTCGGCGTTGTTTGTCGACAGCGCCTGGAGCGCATTGAACCCCCCGATCCCGGGTTCGTTTATGGCCGCTTCAGAGCCCCCGGTAACAAACATCGAGGCTTTTCCCCACCGGATGTAATTTACGGCATCAATTATTGCATTTGTTGAAGATGCACATGCCGAGACGGTTGCAAAATTCGGGCCCCGGAAGCCATACTTGATGGAGATTGATCCGGCAGCGATATCGCTGATCATTTTAGGAATGAAAAAGGGACTGAAACGAGGTGTTCCGTCCCCTTCAACATAATCCTTAATAGCCTTGTAGAATGTCTCAAGTCCGCCGATTCCGGATGCCCATATTACTCCGACCCTGTCCTTGTCGACCTTTTCAAGGTCGAGGCCGGAATCCACCAGGGCCTGCTCCGCTGCGACATGAGCATATTGAGAATAGTAATCGAGTTTATTCGCTTCTTTTCTTTCGAAAAAGTTTGAAGGATCGTAGCCCTTTAATTCGCATGCAAATTTGGTCTTGAACTTTTCAGTGTTGAAATGCGTGATCATTACTGATCCGCTCTTGCCGCTTTTAAGCCCTTCCCAGTATTCATGCAAATTATTACCAAGTGGAGTCAGTGCTCCAAGTCCCGTAACTACGACTCTTCTCATAAATGGATTATTTAAAATGCAAACTATTTTGCATTTTCCTCGATGTACTTGATAGCATCACCCACTGTGCCGATGCTTTCTGCCTGGTCGTCAGGTATCCCGATATTGAATTCTTTTTCAAACTCCATTATCAGTTCAACAGTATCAAGAGAGTCGGCTCCAAGATCATTGGTGAAGCTTGCTTCAGGAGTAACTTCTGATTCATCAACTCCAAGTTTGTCAACTATAATCTCTTTAACTCTTGTGGCAATGTCAGACATAATTATAATTTTTAATGAATAATGATTTAAAACCTTGCAAAGAAATATATTTGTCGTTTATTTTTCAAATGATTTATTATTTTTTATTTTCCCTGCAATTTAATATATTGATAATTAATACAATGATATTCTTTTGAAAAAATTTCCGGAAAACTCTTTTATTTTTTAATTTCCACATAATGAGGAATATAGCAATTCTTGCTTCAGGATCAGGAACAAACGCTGAAAACATTATAAGATGTTTTTCGAACAGTGAATTTGCCAGGGTAAAAATTGTGTTGTCAAACAAGGCGGAAGCCTACGTGTTAAAAAGGGCTGAATCACTTCATGTGCAATCGATGTTCTTCGACCGGCGTCAGTTTTATGGCACAGGTGAAGTTCTCGAATGCCTCATCCGGAACAAGATAGATTTTATTGTCCTCGCAGGTTTCTTATGGCTTGTTCCCGGCGAGATTCTGAGGGCGTACGACAGGAGGATAGTCAATATTCACCCTGGATTGCTGCCCGGTTACGGTGGGAAGGGGATGTATGGCAGCAGGGTGCATAAATCGGTGATAGAAAACCACGAAAAGGAATCAGGGATCACCATACATTATGTCAATGACATTTACGATAATGGCGACATAATTTTCCAGGCGAGGTGCAGTGTTGATGCGAACGACACTCCAGATACCCTGGCTGCCAAGGTGCATGCACTCGAGTACCGGTTTTTCCCGGAAGTCATCGCTGATCTTGTCTCAAAGCTTCCTTCCCGATTTTAGAAAATGGTCTATCGTGGCTTTCAGCTCTCTGCAACTCCGTGTAAGTTCCCGGAATGGCTTCAGGGAGTCCGGCCGGAGGTTTTTCTCATTTTTAGAATGTACCGAGAAGGCTCGTCACTACCTTTTTGCTGATCTCAAATTTTGCCAGGTTCTGTTGGTAAACAGGTTCGACTGAAGGTGCTTCCACCTTAAGCGGATCGACCGGGGAACCATTCATATAGAACCTGAAATCGAGATGCGGGCCAGTCGACAGGCCGCTGCTCCCCACGTAGCCGATCACATCTCCCTGCTTTACGAATACACCTGGTGAGACACCCGGGGCAAACCGGCTGAGGTGGAGGTATGCAGTCGAATAGACGCTGTTATGCACTATTTTTACCATTCTGCCCGATCCCCCTTCATAGCTTGTCTGGACAATCCTTCCATCACCGATGGCACGCACCGGCGTTCCGATGGGGGCTGCGTAATCAACCCCGAAATGCGGCCGTCTGATCCTGAGGATGGGATGCATCCTTGCCGATGAAAAACGCGACGAGACCCGCGAGAACTGGAGAGGCGCTTTCAGGAAGGCTTTCCTGAGGCTGTTTCCCTTTGTATCGTAAAAGCTTTCAGAGCTGTCCTGGATAAAAGGAATTGCATATATTGACGTCCCCGAGCCGGTGAACTGCGCCCCGAAGATCCTGCTGACATCAATCGGCTGACCGTCGATCGACAGTTCCTCATATATGACCTTGAAGCTGTCGCCCTTCTGCAGACCGAAGAAATCGACTGACCACGCAAATACCTCTGAAAGCTTCGAAAACAGGGCAAGCGGCAGGCCATCGTTCATCATCGCGTCCCAGAGGGAAGTTTCGATCGTTGCAGATGCGTATTTGATGGTCTTCCCGATCTCTTTCCGGAAAGGAGTGACGTTCAGGGAATCGTTAAAGCTGAAGACATAGCTGGTCGTAAGATCGTGTTCATAGACCAGGTATCTTGCGCGAGCCGGCGAATCCTTTTCACAGAACAGTATATAGCTGTTTCCCGACCTGATCTTTCTCACATCAAATACCGGAAGGGAATTTCTGGTCACCATGTCGATCTCCTGCATGGTGATCCCGTGTTGAAGAAGCAGCGACGACAGAAACCCGTTCGGCTTGATCTTCCCGGTAACAATATCAAACGAATCAATCGGGATGCCATACATGAGAACCGGGGCTCCGGCGGAGGTATCCTTCAGGGAATCGGCGGCAGGTGCCTGGACAGCTGGCACTTTATTCTCATTGTTCCTGCAGCCGGTTGTTAATAAAATAACAACAAGGGGGAGGGTGATCCAATTAACGAGTCTCATCAGGCACTCTTCATCTTTTATTTAACGACCACATTGACAATTCTCCCGGGAACCACGATGATGTTTGCCGGAACTGAATTGCCCAGCCATTTTTCAGACCTTTCATCGGCAAGGACGCTCCTGATGACCTCATCCTTTCCGAAGGAGAGCGGGAGGGTTATTTTGAATCTCATTTTCCCGTTGAAAGATACCGGATAATCAAAGAGGTCCTCCTTAAGGTATTCCTCATTGAACGCCGGCCAGGGTTCATAGGCGATCGTTGCGGTGTGCCCCAGCAGGCTCCATAGCTCCTCAGCCAGGTGCGGTGTAAACGGCGAGAGGATCCTGATGAAGCTGCAGGCGGTATCGTGAGTTACCTTTTCCTTTTTGTATACAAGGTTGAGGAATATCATCATTTCCGATATGGCGGTGTTGAATTTGAGATTCCCGATATCCTCGGTCACCTTCCTGATCGTTTTATGAAGCCCTTTCAGGATCTCCGGATCTTCCTCACCGCTGTTTATTACGGCCGGATTGGAGAAGAACCTGTAAGTTCTTCCAATGAAATTGAAGACGCCTTTAACATTCTTGTCGTCCCATGGCTTCATCACGTCGAGCGGTCCCATGAACATTTCGTAAAGCCTGAGCGAGTCGGCTCCGTACCGGCTTACGACCTCATCGGGATTAACGACGTTCTTCAGAGATTTCGACATTTTGGCGACGATCTGCTTCACTTCCGATCCGTCATTCCTGTTAAAGAACCTGCCGTCCTTCTCTTCGACCTGGTCGACAGCAATTTTTGCCCCGGTCTCATTTTCGTAGGCAAATGCAAGGATCATTCCCTGGTTGAAGAGTCTCATATATGGCTCATCTGTGGAAACGATTCCGAGATCGAAGAGCACCTTGTGCCAGAAGCGGCTGTAAAGCAGGTGAAGAACAGCATGTTCGGCACCGCCTATGTAAAGATCTACCGGCATCCAGTATTTTTCCTTCTCCCTGTCAAAGATCACGGAGTTGTTGCGGGGATCGATGAACCTCAGGTAATACCAGCATGAGCCCGCCCACTGGGGCATCGTGTTGGTCTCCCTCCTCCCTTTCCTCCCGTCCCTGCCGGTGACGAGCAGCCAGTCACCTGCATTGGCAAGCGGCGACTCGCCAGTCTCACCGGGTTCATACTTCTCGAGTGGCGGCAGTTCGAGCGGGAGCTTGCTGTCGTCGAGGACAGAGATCTCACCGTCGTCCCAGTGAATGACCGGGAATGGTTCTCCCCAGTATCTCTGGCGGCTGAAGAGCCAGTCACGCAGCTTGTAGTTTATCTTTGCCTTTCCGAGACCCTTCCTGTCAAGCCAGGCTATAATGTTCGCGATGCCGGCCTCTTTGCTGAGCCCGTTGATGTCGAGTCCTGTCAAAGGATCGGAGGAATTGATATAGGTCCCGTCTTCGGTCCAGCATTCATTTCCGGAGAGTATCCTCTGCCGCTGCTCCGGATCGCTCACATCGGGATCCTGGATACATACGACCGGGAGGCCGAATTTTTTCGCGAACTCGAAGTCCCTTGTATCATGGGCGGAGACAGCCATTATCGCTCCCGTGCCGTAACCGGTAAGTACATAATCGGCGATCCATATGGGGATCTTCTTGTTGTTGACCGGGTTTATTGCGAATGTGCCGGTGAAAACACCGGTCTTCTCCTTGGCCAGGTCGGTGCGGTCAAGGTCAGACTTCAGCGCCGACGCCTTTATATAAGCCCTGACCTCCTCAATGTGACCGGGTTTGGTTATCTTCTCAACGAGCTGGTGTTCCGGGGCAAGGACCATGTATGTGGCGCCAAACAGGGTGTCGGGCCTTGTGGTGAAAACCGTGATGGTCTCGTTTATCCCGTCGATCCTGAAATCAACTTCCGCGCCTGTCGATCTCCCGATCCAGTTCCTCTGCATGTCCTTGATGCCTTCGGGCCAGTCGAGGCTGTCGATACCCTTAAGCAGCCTTTCGGCATAATGGGGGATACGGAGCATCCACTGCTTAAGGTTCCGTTTCTCCACCGGGTATCCGCACTTTTCATGTGTTCCGTCATTCAGCACCTCCTCATTGGAGCAAACGATCCTGCAGTGAGGGCACCACCACACCTGCGCGTTGTCGTAATAGGCAAGCCTTTTAGAGTCGATGAATTTCCTGATCTCTACCGGCCCGGACTTTGAAATATCTTCGGGTATCATGAGCTCCGAAACAGGCCTTCCTTTCTGGAGCTTATCGTCGAACCAGGTATTGAAAAGACGGATGAAGATCCACTGGGTCCATTTGAAGTACCCGGGATCGGTTGTATTGATCTCCCTGTCCCAGTCGTAGCTCAGTCCCAGCTCCTTGATCTGCCTGCGGAACGTATCACAGTTGGCATTGGTGGTCACCGAAGGGTGAGTGCCGGTCTGCAGCGCATACTGTTCGGCCGGAAGTCCGAATGCGTCCCAGCCCATCGGGTGGAGGACGTTGAATCCGTTCATCCGTTTGTACCTGGCATAAATGTCGGTAGCGGTATACCCTTCAGGGTGGCCCACATGGAGGCCGGCACCTGAGGGATATGGGAACATATCGAGGATATAGCACTTCTTGGGATTTGTGAGATCATCAGGTGTTCTGAAGGTCTTGTTTTCCTCCCAGTAGCGCTGCCATTTGCGTTCTATTTCGTGGAAATTGTAGTCCATAGATGAAATTTGTGTTAATATTTTACCCGGCTCACGAATTCGGGCATGCGAAATTAGGAAATCTTTGGTAATTATGCGAGACGCGGAATCTTTAAAAACTTACACGGAGGGACACAGAGTTGTCACGGAGACGCACTGAGATGATATTTTTAATCTTCGTGAAACTCTGTGCCTCCTCAGTGCTCTCTGTGTAACTTTTTCTCCCATTTCGTTGTAAAACCCGGCTAATGGTCTTATTTTTGCACCAGATAATGGTCCCGTAGTTCAATGGATAGAATGACAGATTCCGGTTCTGTTGGTTGAGCGTTCGAATCGCTCCGGGATCACGAAGAGGCAGCTTGATAAGGGCTGCCTTTTAAGTTTAAATACAAAAGACATAAGTGGAAATTAAAGCAGAAGCGACGAGAACGCGAAGGGAAGGAAGCGTTCGAACCGAGTCCGGCTTTGCCGGAACGAGCTCGTGAGCAGCTTGTGCGCCTGCCTGTGGGAAGCGAACAATCGCTCCGGGATCACGAAGAGGCAGCTTACCCCCCGCCATCTGCGGGGCTTCGACAAGACCTGCAAGACCTGCAAGACCTGCACAACCTACACGACCTGCTTGTATGGTCAGGGAAACAAAACCCTGAGAATTCTGGGGAGAAAGATTATGAGTCCAATGGCAGCCGAGGTCAGCGATGCGATAAGAACTGCAGCTGCTGCCAGGTCCTTTGCTTTCCTGATCAGCTCATCTTTCCCCGGAGATACAAAATCGGCAAGCTTTTCCAGTGATGAATTGATCAGCTCCAGTGAAATTACCAGGCCGATTGCAAAGACCAGGGCAACCCATTCCAAGGCTGATACCTTAAGCAGTATCCCTGCCAGGATCACGATTAAAGCTGCCGTCAAATGGATGCGCGAATTATGTTCACCTATCAGCATCTCCCTGATCCCTTTGAATGCAAACCTGAAGCTCTGAAGCCTTTCGGACATAGAGAATTTTTGTACTTTCATGGTTTTTCCGGTTGTTGCCTGTCCGGCAATTACTGAAATCAAGCTCCAAATTAGTAAGTTTCAGGTCTTCCCGGGTTATTCCTCCCCAGTTTAATTATGACGCTGACGTAATATGTATCCGAACTGACATCAATCAAAGGGGTAATTTGTGCCTTCCCATCAAGCTTAAGGGGATCCCAGTTATTAAGGGGCTCAAAAAAGTAAACAAGATTTGTGACCAGCATGCCGAGCCCTGCTCCTGCCAGCACGTCGCTGACCCAGTGGCGGTTGTTGGTTATTCTCAAAACACCTGTGGCTGCTGAGAAGAGGTATCCCGAATATGCGAGCAGAGGGTCATAATCCTTTGATTCATTGTAAAGGACAGTTGCTATTGCAAAGGCTTCGGATGTATGCCCTGACGGGAATGACAGGTTTCCGCCATTTGGCCTTGTAANGCTAGTCAATTTCTTTATTGCCTGGGTAATGAGCCCGGTTGCCGCAACAGANATCAGGAGGAATTTTGTCTGGTTGAAGGCATTGCTCCTGTGCCTCGATCCCAGGATATCTGAGCCGTAGAGCATCACGACCGGAACATATCGAAGATAATCATCAGCCCGTGTTTCAGTCCGCGGAAACCAGTCCTGCATGCTTTTTTTGACGCCCGCGGCTTCAATGGCAAGCCCCCCAGAGATCAAGCCCAGCGGTACCAGCTGCTCCCTTAGACGAAAACGGGGAGAATGGGAATAAAGGCTGTCCGGNATGCCCTGACCTCCGGCAGGCATTCCGTTCATAACGGCATAAAGTGATGAAAGGCTGAATAATGCAGTAAGCAAATGTGCCCTGAGATTTTTCATCCTTATTAACCAGGTGCGGGGGTAAAGCGACGTTTTCCCATCAAGTCTGACGATCACTGCTCTTTGACGGGAGCGATATCGAGCAGCACAAAGCTGCCCGGCTTCACCGAAGGCCTCGGTCTCGGGTTCTCTGCAGTTTTTTCAGGGGCTGGTCCAAACTCCGCAGTTGACAGGAAAAGGTGATGCGATTTTTTATCCACTGTTATAGTCCTGGCTCCGGGTTGTGTGGTTACATTTTCAAGGACCCTGAACTCGTTTGGATTGACTTCCTGAACTACTGTCATGGTACCTTCTCCATTTGATGAGTAAGCGCGCTTAAGCACAGGATCGAAAGCTGCACCATCAGTGCCGTTCCCTGTCGGAAGAGTCGTGATAACCTTGCCTGAAAGAGCATCGACAACTACCATCATTTTATTGCCGCATACGGAAAAGAGGCGGTGATTTTCGTTATCGAGGGCCAGCCCGCTTGGCTCTTCACCCGGCGCAATGCTCCAGGTATTTTCCACCTTCAGGGTCGCCGGGTTGATGCATGAGATTTCACTCTTGTCCTCGATGTTGACATAAATCTTCCCTTTTCCGTCAGTCACCGAGAATTCCGGTTTGCCGTCGAGGCTGATGGTGCCAATGACCTTGTTGCTGATGGCATCGAGCGCAGTGGCATTTGCGGTTCGCCCGTTAAATGTGAAAACCCTGCGGGTAAAAGGATCATAAAGGATGGCATCGGGGTTCTGACCGGTCACATTTACCCTGGCCAGGAAAGCCAGCGTTCCCAGATCGACGATGGTCACAGATGAGTCCCTGCCGTTGCTGATGAAAGCCTTGTTCAGATCGGGGGCGAGTGCAATACCATGGACACCCTTTGTATCGGGTATTGTGCCAAGCAGTTTCCCGTCTTTTTCATTAACCACATTTACCACCATGCCATGGGAAACGAAGATTCTTCCGGTCGATTCATCGACAGCGAGGTAATCCCATCCGCCATCTCCGCCAATATGGCACTTATTGGCCACCCGGTATTCAGAGCCCTTCACCTGGGCATCCAGTGCCAGGTTGCTTACTGACAAAGCAATGCAAAACAGTGCAAATAATTGACTTTTCATTTTGTCTGGTTTGTAACATAATTTATTGAACATACTAATCATGCAATGGTTCAAAGACCTGAAGAAATCCGATACCCAATTTAGCATTTTACGCTCGCAAATCCCATAATTTGGACTAATTTAACGCTTGAATTTACGCTTATGAGAAACACATTGGTCATATCCTGCCACTCCGATACCGGATTCCGAAGCCACAGGCTGAGGATAGATCAGAATGGAGACTATTTCGGACACCTTGACAATTTTGTAGGCGTTTATACGGTGATGAAGGCATACTTCAGCGGGGAGCTGGATTATCCCAATGTCCGCATAGAGCTCACCTATGGAGAGGAAACCGATATGGAAGGAGCATACCAGGTCCTGGAGACCCTTGATGAGGATGATGTTGTGATAGTTGTGGATGTCACAGGCGCACTTTCGCCAGCTGACATTACGATTGAGAAATGTTCCGATCCCTGGATGAAGAAGTTTGTGACGGGAGCTCTTGAGGGATTGGCTTTCGAACTTTATGAAGATTGTCCCGATCCCGTGGCAAGCGAAGATGAGAGTGACGTCTACAGGCAGAGGCTGAGGAAAGTATGTTTTCTCGGGATCCCGTCCCTGGGCGGAGATTACAACAGGGAAATGGTGACCGCGCCCAGGAAGAGCGTTGAAACGGCTGCCAGGGCCCTTATCCGGCTGGCAAAGGCATTCTCGGAAGGCGCATCCGGCGAGGGTAATTGACAGGATGATCGCTTTCCTGTTTTGTAAAGGCGAAATATATCAGCAGGGATCCCGAAAATGCAAATCTTCCTAATCCCGGAAAAATGAGGATAAGCACTTTAGTCGAAAGCGGGAAGCTCAATAAAATAAGGGAGCTTGTTTCAGCCGGGCTTCGTTGGCTGTCAATCATTCTGCTTTTGCTGTCACTTGTTTCTGTTGCTCATGCGTGGATGCATGCCTTCAGGGAGAACCGCGTGCCTGAGGTATGGGGGATCTATGAGGGGAACCATGGACCGTGGCGGCATTACTACACCGGAAGGGAATCGGTTATGTATGCGGTTAGCCTCCCGTTAAAAAGCTTTTTCTATTCCGTTCTTTCGGTCCTGATTAAAAAGAGCCTTCTGGGTATCTGGCTTATTATCATATCAGCACTTTACTTCTTCCTGGTTATGTACACGCATTACTGGCTGATAGACTGACAGGGGAGGGTGGATTATTTGGCGTTATCGTTATCTTCCAGGGGTTTGCAATCCTCAAGTATTTTCAGGAGCTTCCTTCTTCTTGCCACAAGGTCGGTAAGCTCTTTGAACATGTTCTCGTTGACCTGCTGAGCCATTGGTATCACATACTTCTCGGTCTCATCCAGATACTGCCTGATCTGATCGTCGGTCCTAATACCGCGGTGGAGATCGGTCAGGTTGCTGATCCTGTCGGCACACTTCAGGATCTTCGCGTTCATGGAGCCGTTCTCCAGGATCTTTTTCAGGTAATCAGCCTTCACAATGTTTTTAGACCTTGTCACTTCCTTCACAAGCTCAAGCACCTGGTCGGCCTGCCCGTCAATGACCCTGATATCCATTTCATTCGTTTCCGGCACATCCTCGAGCAGATCATGGATTACGGATGCTTTAAGAAGGACGTAATTATCGAAGAATTTGTAATCGAGGAGAATTGCCATGGTTGCCATTGCATGCCTGAACTGGTTCCCTCCGACACCTCTCTGAATCCCAATAAGGGCAGTGGCTTTAATGATGTATGGGGCCAGTATCAGGTTCTTTAGTTTTTCTTCGGATGTCATACTTCAAAAATATTACTGACTCTAAAATACTTCGTTTATTCAATCTTTATGCAAACAAAATGCCACAAATCTTAATTCATTAGTTGTCACAGCATTTAGCGGGATGTTCAAAACCGGGACGACCCTCTTGCATTTATTTACGCGCAAATAGCCAGATGTGCCGGAAGAAGCCAGGGAGAAATATGCCCGGAGCATAATCTACAGATTGCATTTTTCAGTAATTTGGCTTAATATAAATCATTCCCGGTTAACACCCTAAAAATGAACCTTAAGATCCCAGAATTTACCAGGACTAATATTGATGCCGGATTTGCCCCGGAAGATGAAGATACGCGGAAGCTGTATAGGGAGGTCGCGGCGTTTGCCAGGCAGGGACAGCCGATAGTTATTTTCGGACCAACCGGTTCCGGAAAGGAATTCCTTGCCCGTCACTACTATAACGCTCTTGCCGGCACAGAGTTTTTTGAACAGACCAGGGAACAATGGCCCGCCAGGTTCGAGGAACTTTACAAGCTATATTCTGCTGTTTACCAGGATGAGAGCCTGAAAGCATTTGTGAATTCAATAAGGGCCGGTGTATTCCAGACCATCAATTCTGCCAATATCTATCCTAATCTGGCCGAGAGCATTCTTTTCGGCCATGAATCGGGGTCCTTCACCGATGCGGTGACGCGGCCGGGCCTCCTCGAATCAATCAAATACGGTGTCCTTTTCCTGGATGAGATCGGAGAGCTTCCCAGGCATATCCAGGCAAAGCTCCTCAGGGCAGTCGATTCGGAGATATCCGAAGGATGCCGGATATCAGGCAGGATGAACTACTCTCTCAGGGATGTGATCATAATCAGCGCCACCAATCAGCCAAGGGACAAGATCCGGAACGATTTCTATTACAAGCTGGGGATCGAGGTAAATATCAAGGGGATAGATGAACGACCAAAGGATACCCTTAAATCTTTACCCTGGTTTATCGGCAGGGCGATCGGCAAACGGAAAGATTACGCAACCATCATCAATGTATTCGGGATAAGCGGTTTGCGTGACATTGGCAAGATTGCCGATACAGATCAGGTGAAAGAGTTTGCCCAGGACCTTTCCATCCGTATTGCCGACAGGATAACGGCAAGAAGGTGGCCCGGGAATTTCAGGGCCCTCCGAACCGCCATCGAGGCGTCGGTATTCAGGATTGAATCACCATCAGATCTCAAAGAGTTTTCCGCCAGGCTTCTGAAGAACATTGACCATTATATTGAAAGATACAGCGAGAATATATCAAAATCGGCAGTTCCGGCCCGTGGTGCCGGTTCCTCCCCGGTATTCCCGACTTCGGATCCGGACCTTGACAGGCGGATCCTGGAAAAGCTGAACTCAGCAGGCGACCTTGAAGATTTAAGCATCCTGGAAAAGAAGATCCTGAATCAATTCCTGAGCCTGACACATGAAGGAGGGTTCATAAGAAAAGACCTTGAGGAGTTTTACAGGAAGAATGAAGCTATCAGGCACACATCGGAAGCTCACATAAGGAACAGGATAAACATGCTTCTGTGCAATGGGCTGCTTGACAAGTCGGGCACAGGCAAAAACACCCGTTACAGTCTTTGCAGGTCATTCACCGGGTCTTCGGCCGGGAGCGGGGAAAGTTTCTCTCTTCCCTCTGTCAATCCGTCATGGGTCAGCCGGCAGGAAGAGATCGATGAAATGAAGAAGATCCTTAACGTCTCTGAACGCATTTTCATTCAGGCGCCGGCGCAGTCGGGCAAATCTGACTTTATTGCAATGTTTTGCGGGCAAAACCAGGCGGGGTACAGCTTTTATTACTATCCCCTGGGTGAAGGAGGAATTGAAAAGCTGTTCAGTGAAATAATAAGGCTGCTTAAGCAGAACAATACCTACCCGCAACTGCCTGATAACCCTGAAGATCCGGCCTCTGACCTCAAGCCATACCTGGATAAGGTATTTAAAGGCAGGAACGGGAGCAAACCGGTACTGATAATTGACAATGCCCATCTTGTTTCCAAACCCGATTCGATTCAAACAATGGTCGACCTGACCGTAAAATGGAAGGAACTGATCCTCATTTTGGTTGGAGATAAAATGGACAATGCCTTCCAGGACATGTTTTTCGAATTCAGCCTGAGACCATGGACAAGGCGGCTCTGAATACAAACTGTCATCTCAGGACCGGCGCCACGGCCGGTTAGTTCAGATTCTCATCTGGTTCTTAAGGAAGACTATTTCTTCCCTGCTTATTCCGAATGGATCAGCGAAAGCGGCAATCGTATTAAGTTCGGGTTGATATAGCATCCCGTCACTGACTGCAATGATAAGGAGATTACGTATCATTAAAATGACATCAGGTTTCTTAATTTCAAGCTTTCTGCCTTCAGCTATACACTCGTTTATTAAATTGACAATCAACTGCTGATTTCCCTGATCTTTGATACTATTCTCCGTGATATTGTAAAAAGTCCGGTTCAATTCAACATTTGTTCCGATAAAGGATGTTATCATTTCATATTCCTTCTGTGAGATCATGCCGTCTGAAATAGAAACGGCAATGGCCATCTTCAGAAGCAATTCCTGCCTTGAAGGCCGGAATTCAGGGATAATATCCGGATATGTCCTTAAAACATAATGATCAATATGATTATTTAGTGAATGTTTTGATGAAGCCAGCTCTTCGGTGCTGCATTCCGTTCCAAATCTTTTGAAGATGTCCTTTCGCACCAGGTTCTCTGCCAGTTTCAGTCGCAATGGAGTCATAGGATGGGAAGCAAGCTTCTGATCCTGTACTGCATGAGTAATTTCCAGGTACTGGTTAAGAATGGTCTTCTTCAGATTCAGTACACCCAGCATATTATATGTCGGATTGTTGAGCCCGGTGGTAAATTTCAGCATTGCCGAAATAAATGAATCGCCGTCAAGACCGTTTGCCACAAGGCCAATCATATCGGCTGATATTTCTGCACAAATACTCCATTTTAAAAGGTCGCTTTTAAATTTTAATGCTCCTTCAAACAGGAGCTGATTTTTAAGTATGACGTCTTTTGGAATACTTGTATGTCCAAAGAGGAAATGACCTATCTCATGCCCAAGAACAGAGGCTTGCTCTTCAAAGTTCAGATCATTGAAAAAATGCTGGCTTACCAGGATAACCACGTTTTCTGTCTTCCCATGGTTCTTCAGATGGTATCTTGGCATGCAAGCAGCGGAGGGGGTGTTTGAGAGACAAAGGAAAATGTCGGTCTTAATGTTGATTCTTAATCTGGAGAAGATTTTTTTCAGCAGTTCCGAAACATATGTCAGATTGTCAACCTTTACGGAATTACTCAGCTCAAAATAGAATGCTTCTTCCTGGGCCTGGACTTTGCTTTCCATATCGATATCAGTGCTAAGCAACCTGTCAAGAACAGGCTTCAGCATGATCATGTAGCTTGTATCCCGCTGATACTGGATGTCACGATAGGAGATTACAGGCATATAATTTTTAATTGATGAACATATCCTTATGTTCGTCCAGACTGTCGAACAACTGATTTATCTGACTTTTGAGATTATCTTCCATGTCCGCCTGAACGGCCTTAAGCTGTGATATTATTATATATGCTACCCTGTAAGACTCCTTCGCATTTTCAAGTCCACCGCGCTTGGCAATTAAATCCCCCAGGTTCTTTTTAAAATGTGCCAGATAATAAACGGCATAGTAATTCTTATCATCAATACGGATTAGATTTTCAAGTGAAGAGGCTGCTTTATCCACCTTGTACTCATTGTCAAGAGTTCCCAGGGATGCTATGGATGCTTTAACCAGTAACTGATCCATAGTATATCTCAGGTTGGAGTCACCTACTTCAGGCTCTTCGGGTAGCCAATCTCTAAGTTTAATCCAGTAGGTGCAGAATTCTTCGAGATGATCTGTCGCTTTTCCGGGATCTGAATTGGTCCAGCCGGCTATGATATTTGAAAGAATTGGAGCAAGGAATGAAGTGTCAGCATCGGTTATCAATTTCATGATCTCTTCCAGGGATTCTTTTTCTTCTATCCCGAGTTCAGTTCTTATCAAAGCTTCAATTTCCGGAGGATCTTTATAGTTAAGCCCGGCAATAAGGAACAAATCGTTTTTTGTTTCTTTTGTAAACCCGGTATTGTCGATTATTGATTTTTCCGGAATGGTTTTCTTATTAAAACATTTATCAAATAAATTGATGAATATTTTAAAGGCATCTTCAAATTTCCGGTTATCAAACAGGTTCCTGGCCAAATTAATGCCTGAGTGAGTGGTGCCTATTTCAAAAGCCTTTATGCAACCAAGTTTAATTTTCCTGTTAAGCGCGTTCGGGATTGCCGACTTCAGAAATCCCTTTCCTTTTTCAAAATCGATTCCTGCCAATAACCTTGGGAAAATTGAAATTTCGGGGATCTGCCGGCACTTCTTCTCCAGGTAGTCGATTACCCGTTTTGATTCCGCACTGTCAGCCGGTCTCGTTTTTTGTTCAATAAAAGCGGTTACAAAATCAGGTAATGAACTATAGGGATAATCTATCAGTCCAATAAGTTCAGAGTCTCTGTCAATGATGTAAAAATTGTCACCGGAAAGTATTCTTGTAAGCTGGCTATGTATCCTTTTAGAAATTGAGTCTTCAGTAGCAGTAATTTTCTGAAGAAAGGGGATCAGTGGTATATGGATTATATTGCTGGCAAATATCCTGGTTAGTTCTGCAGGATTGGGATCTCTGTAAACAGCAAACGCAGAGACAGATATATCCTCAAGGATTTCCTTGTCGATGTCAACGGGAAGTTTGTTGACAAGGTCAATGATAAAAACCATATCAAGATATTTGAGATCATCGTCGGTACTCTTGTAATCTCTCAGCAGCAGAAAAAACATTTCTTTCAGTTCCAGAACCGTTTTGATCCATTCCTGAAGCTTCTTTTTATCCTCCTCATATGAGGGGTTCTTTGCCAGAGTCATATTTTCTCGGACAAGGCAAAATTCAACAGATCTTTTCAGATGATTCAGGCAGAGATCAAGAAATGGACTCTTTACTTTTTCAGGCAAAGCTGAACATAAAGACCTTATGAATATTTCCATCCTCCCGGAAGCCTTTTTAACCGCTCCGGAATCTGCATTTATCTGCAATCCCAGAAACAGGACAGGACTCCTGAAAGTATATCGCCTGTTGAATAATTCAGCCAGTTTATGAATCATGTATTCATAAAACCGGGAAGGATTATTTATCAGTGCAATAAACTGTTGCTGGTAAACCTGGTATTCTTCAGGATCATGCAGACGAATATCTTTTGCTTTGCTTAAAAACGGGGCGTAGACAGATGAGAGCTTTGAATGCAGTTCTGCCCTTTCAGAAGCCTTGTTGCCGGGATTGGAAATGATGATATCGCAACGATAGAGATCTTCGCAATGCTTTCTCCATGCATCCAGGACCTTTTGGTCATTCTGGCCGATCATCGTCTCAGCTATGGCAACGTTCCTGCTTGCTGAAGGGTCAATTTCCTTGAGAAGGATAATATCCTGCCAGTACTTGATTGCTTTTTTATAGTAGCCAATCCTGAAATAGGTTTCTGCTGTTTGATTCAGAAAATAGGTTTGCAGATCGATTAAATATGGGTTCTGGAGATTGGCCTTGTCAAAATGCTGAAAGCTCTCCAGGGAGTAATTCAGCAGATTTTCAATTTCCTGACCAACAAGATTAATTGTTTTTTCCAGTCCGTCAATTCCACTATATCCTGATTTGCAGGATTTTAGTTCTTCAGACTTCAGGAATCCTATTTTGTCGTAAAACAGTTTACTGCCATCCTGTTGTCCTTCGTTGTTCCTTCCNGAATCTTGAATATCAGATTTTGCTAAAAGCTCATTGCAGATTTTTTGAATTCTTGCGTTTATGTCAACAAGAATCTGATCAGATTCGACAGGCAGCTTCTCAAATTTGTTGCCGAGAGCCGTTACTTTTGATTCATATTTATCCGGTTTCGGACTCATGCTCTCAATGTCTCTGAACATGTTTGAAATCCTTTCCCTTGAAGAAATAAATTCTCTCTTCTTGCTTTCATCCGCATCCCTGAATCCCCCGGATACTTTTCCGATCTCAGAAATCGAGGCTTTAGTAACTCCTGAAATCGATATATTGATTTTTTTAAGGTTCTCAACACAAGAAATTACATATGAGTATTCGTCCTGTGTATCAATTTTCGCGCACCGTGTTCGGAAATCCTTAAGAAACCGGACCTGTAAATCTTCAATTATATTGCGAAGTTCGAGGCCGGTCTTTTCCAGTTCAATAAACCTTTCAAAAACATTGATCCCATCTTTTAAATTTTCTTCCATGCCTGGTTTTACCAAGACTGATTCAAGCAGGCTGGCTGCTTCAACCAGAATAGCATCAAGATTTTGATCAAATGTTACGGATTCCTTATTGTCATCATTTAATGAAGCATTTGCTACAAGATTCTTCTCAATGTTTTTGAGTATCTGCGGGCAGCCTTTTAAATCATTCAGCTCAGAAGTAAGGTGTGATTCCCGGTCCGATAAGGTTTTCTTCAGGTTGTCGCCTATGTCTTTTTTCAGCCCTGACATTACATCCTTTTTGAGCTCCTTTGCACCTCTGACAAATCCGGCATAGATATCTTCCAGTTTCTGAAGTGCTTTAAAATGCTCAAGGACATATGCATAATCGGGCGCCGTTGAAATTGTCGTGTATCTTGTTCTGAAGTTCTTAAGGAATATGCCCTGAAGTCTTTCGGTAAGATTGTTATATCCTCTCACAGCATTTTCTAACCTTTCAAAAATCTCACACGTCTCTTCGTATGAATATGTTCTTATCCCGTTTGCTTTCGCATTTGGATCCTGGACAATCGAAGGTACCTTCCTGGGATTCCACATTCCGGACACCCCGTCAAGCAGTATCTTGATATTCTGATTTATTTCCGATTCGTCGGTACATAAATCTTTGTTCTTCCTGTAACTATTTAAGAGATTGACACTTTTCTTAAACTCAAAATTCTTTTCAAAGTCTATTTCCCGCCATAAATACCTTTTTTTCAGAACCAGAGCTGCGAGCAACGGCGTTATGTACTGATCCTTAAGATGAACAGCCAGCAACCCGGGCAATTCTTCCGATTCACACTCAAACAGATTGCTTAATAGTCCGATGAATCTTGTGAATTCATCGTCCTGCTTCGTAACAATGTCATCCAGAATGCGTTTTATGCTCTGAGGTGAATATCCTGAAATAAGCCATTCCGTGCATAATATGGCTAAAGCTGATGTACCATTCTGTCTTTTATCAGATAAACCTGTCACAACCTCCATCAGCGGAACTAATTTTTCCATGTGAAGTGATGAGGCTTCGTTGAACAGAAAGTTTTCAATGTTCAAATCAAACACTCCGGGCCAGCGGCATTTGTTTTTATCAATTTTGCGTATCGATTTCAGCTTCTCCATGATCCTGTCAAGCTCAAGCTCCAGGAGCTCCATGCTTTTTCTGCCCGTGTTGATTTCAAGGCCTAAGAATTTGCTTTCAAGCGTTTCAATCAGAGTTTCATTAATTCCTGATCCCTGGTTGCCCCAGTTACCCTGAGATCTGAGTGAAGCCAGGGCTTTTTCCTTAATTTTCCTCCTTAATATGTTGATATTGAGTAAAGAATGGAGGTAAAAATAAAATAACTTATATATTGCCAGAATATATTTGAAGTCAGTCTCCTTTTCAACCTGACGACAAGCGAACCCAAGCTCCTTTTCAATGTGTTCATCGATTTTTCCCCCGTATTCAGTCAGCATCCGGTGCGTCTGGTCAAGCATAGCAAGTTGCTTGTCAGGCATTTCAGAAGCCCCGGCAGCATGGAGCAATTGTGAATGCATTTTCAACATTTCCTCAATGAATGACCTTACTGAATCCAGGCTCGTGTTTTTTATTGAGGAGGAAGAAGTTGTATCAGGTGGTTGTGACCTTTCAATTTGAATTTCTGAGGCTTTATCTGCCCGGGAAGGCTCGAATTTCAACAACGAAGCATCGATTGAATCACTTTTGTTAATTACATTATCATTAATTGCATATGCTTTTTCTTTCAGTTCATCCTTCCTGTACTGATTCTGTTTGTTGAATTCCAGGTTAAGCTCATTCTGAAGAAGGGCAATATGAACCCAAATTCTATGGCTTGTAGGGCAGTGGCTGAATGCTGTCATCAGCCATTTCCCGGCCTGCACGAACTCTTTCCTCTGAAAATATATAAGAGCTATGTGATACGCAAAGCGGGGATCGACATTGTCAATCTTGTAGCCCTTTTTTAAATATACCAATGCTTTTTCAGGGTCAGCCGACGGGTGAAGAGCAAGCCTGAAATAAGCTTCGGCTACTGCTGCCAGATCTTCATCATTTGTTTCATTGCCAGACCCTGACCCTTCAATAAAATCCGTCAGATACTCAGCCCTGGTTTTTAATTGTTTCCCCATCTGATTCAGGTTTGAGAGATTTTATTTATGTAGGATTTGTCATGTATACTGAGCCTGTTCCCAGTGCCGATCAGTAGTATTTCCCTGTTGGGATCAAGCATTACGGGTCCTGAGGTATTTGAGAAGATCACCCTGCCGGATTTTATAAGTACACAGGTATTATTCAGATACTCCAAAATGCAAAACTCCTTATTGTCGTCGATGAAAATAATCCTTGAACCCCTTGTGCTGGTAAACGTGGATAATTTAACAAACTCATAATCCAGAATTGCCACTTTCCCGTTAGTGTCGACAACTGCAAAGAACTCTTTGGCAAAAAACACTGATTCGTGGGTATGGAGTCCTGACTTTTCGGATATGATCAGGTTTTTTGCGGGTGAATAATGATAGATATTGTTTTCGCCGATAATAATGACTGATTTAGAGCCTGAATGCATCCCGAGAATTCTTTTCTCAACAGGATTCTCATGTTTCAGTGAGCTGCCCTGGTAACTGAACAATATTCCGTCGGGACTACAAATGTGAAATGAATCTCCCAATGCAGAAAAATGCTGAATTTCTGTTGAATGTTTAAGGACGGTCTCAATTTCTCCTTTGCCGTCAAATTTACAGACATACCCATTCCAGAAGGCAATGAATACTTCGTTATTACACACAGCTGACTTTGCCGGGATGTTGTAGACAAATTCATTTTCAGGCGGGGGCAGTTTGGCAATTTCCAGTCCTTCCTTTATGAGATAAGTATTGCCACTCCAGTCAGCCAGGACAAAAATATCTTCAAAACTGTCAGCAACCTTAAGCCTTTCACTGGTTCTGAAAGATCTGGCTGACCTGGCCTGAATATTTATCAAAGAAAAGCTGTCAGGATGTAAGGCAACTGCCTGTTTCCCGTTTTTTGAAATCAACAATTCCTGAAAAGTTCCTGACAGGATTATCTCGGACCGAGCTGTTTCCCCGACCTTTTCTTTAACGTCAAATTCCTTAATGTTAAAATCATTGCTTATTGCCTCAGGATATCCCTCCGAAACCGCGCGAAGTGTAATTTTCTTACCTCCCGTTAAAAAACTCAGATCATTGAATTCAGCAATTCCACCGGCCGTTTTCTGCTTCAGGGTACCAATCAGATCTTTTTTGTCTGATAATATTTCAACCTCACACTCACTGAACGATTCCTCATTGCGGTTTGACAACAGAACCCGGATCCCTCTAAGTGGTTGATTAATATAGGAATCATCGACCTTGTTCTCAAACTCAAGCCTCGTCTGAGGAGAAGATTCAAGGGGAATAAGACCAAGGATTTTTGTGAGATTAACCACCCAGTTAATACTGTTGTAAGCGACCGGGGTAATATTAAGATACGCAATAGGAATTTCTTTTTCGCCAAAGCCTGGATAAAGCAATGCCAGGATCAATCTATTTTTCCCTTCCGGGTCCAGCTGAATTGTTTGGGCGAGCACGGATTTTTCAAAATTCTTGCTAAAGAAAGAATTAGAAAAGAGGAATACTGCCTTTCCGGAATTTTTTATAGCCGAAATAGTTTCCGCTAACAGCTGAACTTCACTGATTCCCGGATTGTTATTGCAAACCTGAAGAGTTTTGGTCCTGGAGCCGTCGGGTTTCCTGCTTCTCACCAGGATCTGATAGATATTTTTTTCAACCCACATGTAATCATCGGGTGAAAAACATAATACGACATCATGGCTGATCCCCGTATTAGTGCTGAAATCCTTGTAATACCAGTTTATGACTGTTGTAAGTGCATCCATACTGGGTGCCAGGTAATCATCAGTAAGGTACTTGGTCTCTTTATCAGCTTCCTTGTTTATATAGTTGGTAAATGATTGGATTATACCCAACGGGATTAGAATGTGTCCGGATATTCTTTTGCTGTCGCCTAATGACTTTATGATTTCTTCAAGCTTCATCGCTGAAATGCTTCCTTTACCGGGTGGAAGGCCCAGATCGGAATAAATCTTCCTGCAGACCTCCTCGGTTGCTTTTTCAATATATTGAAAAGCCACCTCCGGATCATCTTTACGGTATTGAAGAGCTTTTTGGTAATGAGTGTAAAACAGATCTTTGAACGGCTTTTCGATTTTCAGGAACTCTCGCAGATTTTCAACGAGATATGAAAGCTGCGGTTCCAATGGTTCCTCAAATGCATCGGTCCACTGCTTTAACGACAGGAAGTATCTAAGCTCCCGGCTAGGCTCAACATTTTCAATGCGAACAGGGAATATCCAGTTCTTTTTACCGCAATCAGCCGCCTGCTGTAGCTCTCTTTTTATTTGAACTGAATCGTTTGAGTTCGAAGACAAGAGCAGAACAAAAGCTGAGGACCCGTCCATGAAGTCAAGGATTTCCTGGTCAAAATCCTTACCCGGCCTGAAATCCCTGTGATCCATGCAGCAGGTAAGGCCGTTCTTTTCCAGAATATTACAGATTTTGGATGCTATTCGATCATCTTTCGAGCTATGACTTATGAATATTTGCTTTAGCGAAGCCATTATAAAAATGTAAAAGATTCCGAAAAAAATAATAATTAACAGGTTAATTCAAAGGCCTAAATTTTCCCTTTCAGATCCTCAAACTGCATTCTTAGCGATAACCAATTCGAGATGATCTGATCGAGCACAGGTTTGGCAGCTTCGTTCTTAATGCCATTGTCTTTGATGTAAACGATTATTTTAATATTATTATCTATGTCTTCAATATACTTGTCGCAAGACCACCGTGAAGTGACTTTGATCCTTCCCTTATTAATGTCGTCGACAAAACTGTTAAAAATCTCTGACTGGTTTTGAATGAATTTCTTATCATTTTCCTGTGACTCAAAATCTTCCTCAATAGGAACCAGAGCCTCAATATTCCTCGATGTTGCCTCAATCAACTGGTTGAGGTAACGAATGCTTTCAGGACTCTTGACAGCCTTAATTTCATTCTCGGATTCCTTTTTTATCCTTTGCAATTCAGCCCTAATCACCTGCAGGTGAGCTTTATCCCTGATTGCAGTTCCTTCTTTCATTATATCAGTAAATGAAATAATAAGGGCATTCACTTTTTCCGCCTCTTTGCGCATTTGCTTTACCTGTTCATACACATCTTCCAGCAACTTGCGCATTAGCCTGATTTCATCAAGCAGAGGTTTTGCCTCAGCAATTGTACGATCCTCCTGTGCTATTTCAGCATCATTCTTGCATTTGTCAATTTCTGCAATAGCTTCTTCAATATTGTTGCTGAATTTGAAACTCAGGAAGTCAACCAGGTACTGGTGGTATACGCAATATGCCCTGAGATAATGCAGGAATGGATATCTAAGGACAAACAATTCAGCCCTGTCAAGGTATGGAAGGGCCTGGTTATACATTTTTCGCATGATGAAGGGAACAGCCGCATTCACCTCTTCCTTAATTATTTCTGACTGTACCAGGTACCTGTCAGGGATGCTCCCGTCTATTGGAATTTCCAAAGGAGTCTTCTTTCTGAAAAAACCGGATGCCTTATCCAGCTTCACCGCATAATTCCATATAAGGATAAATAGTCTGGCCCCCTGGTATCTTTTGTCGGCCTGTTGGAGTGCAGCCTGGGCGAATTTATATTTCCCCTGTTTTATGTACCGTATGGGATTGACAAGAATTTTTTCAAGTATTTGTTTTTCGAGGATCTCTTTCATATTCAGGAGCCTGACAGCCTGGTCTCCCGGGATCTTTTTCAGCCCTGCCTGAACACTGTTCAGGGCCTCATCCAGGATACCCTGATTGGAATAAATCATGGACTGGATGAAATAATAAGGTTCATAGCCATCGTCAAGCTGGATAAGTGAGTCCAGCTTCTGGGTAAGACCTTCATTCAGGTTAAGAAGGGATAAAATCATGATCTGCACTATCACCTGATTCCGGATTTTGCCAAGAAGCGAATTGATGTTATTCTGCAGGTCGAAATGAGGCTTATTGGTCACAAAGTACTTTAGTACTTCAAGCGCTTCAAGTTCTTTGCTCAGGTTGACAAAACAGAGGGCTTTCAGATAAATGGCTTCATGGTGATCCCTGTTGATCTGAAGCAGTTCCTCAAGATCTTTCAGTGCATCATTAAACAATGATTTTGCAATATTAGCTTTGGCTTTCTGAAGAAGCTTGTCTTCCCTTCCAAGGTCCTTGAGAATATCGTCGGTAATTAAAGTGCTGCCAAGAATATCCCTGAGATCAAATCCCTCCTCGACCGGCCCTTTAGGATTGCTTTTGAATTCGTTGACCAGGTCGTTCAGCTCCTTTGTCGGATCAAATGCATTGGCGTGAGATTCAAATGGTATTTCCTTAGGCTTTTCAATCAAACCGGTCATGTCAGGTTTGATCTCCATCAATCCTATATTGTTATTCTTATTATTGAGATCTGGCATATTTTGAAGAATTTAATATTCTCAATCTGTTTCTTCAGCTGAAGGAATGACGTCCAACAACTTTCCGGCAGCCTTTTTGATAAGAAGGTACTCACTTTCATGATTTATTCCGGCAAGTCCGGGAATCGATTTCGCAATACTTAAGCCGCCAAGGATTGTTTCATCCTGGCCTTTGTCCGCGTCATATTTGACCTGTTCAAGCTTATTCAGCAGGTCCGGCATACTCAATCTTAGTCTGTTCCCCATCTTTTTGTTCTCCTTATTTCTTATTTGTTTCAATTGAAAGTGCACTTACTATAAAGATCCCTATGCAGGTTTCTCAATGGAAATCGTTTGAGAGCCCGAAGCATCTTTGTCCGTTTCACCTGCATTCTCAGAATTGTCCTTTGCAGCCAGATCTTCCTCCAGAAGATACTCCCCAGTATTAAGCATTAAGAGATGCTCGGTTTTTTCAAGGCTCCTTGTACTGTTGCTTATAAGTTCTGATGTGTCGTTGATATCATTGATCAGGTCAGAGAAATTCTCACTCATTTCCCTGTTCATGTCCTTGAATTTGTTCCTGAGTATATCATTTATATGCTTTCTCGTGATCTTGCTTCTTGCTTGAATTTCCTGAAGTGTAGCCGTCTCACTTTCAGAGTCTGGCTTCTCCCCGGCCAGCTCCGCCGCTTTTTTGAACTTTTCATACCTTGTAAGCCTTTCCTTTAATTCATTCCTGAACTCTACAGGGATTTTGCGGTCAGAGATGTATCCTCTTGCCAGTAGAATATATCTTTCGATAACTTTTTTTACCTTTTCAAATGCCTCCTTCTGACTTTTAATAAGCTGGATAATATCGGGCAGGTTGACGCCTGATTTCTCAATCCTGTTTATGGCTGCTTCCTTATTCGCATTTTCATCAAAATAGAAATCGATCAGGCCTAAGATAAAATCAGTATCAGTCTGTTGAGGATTATAGTCAAATGCCTTATCAAGGCGCGCATGAATTTCCCTGATCTTTTCCTCCGGCAGCCCTTTGCTTTCCGGCAACCGGAACCAGGTGTATATGTATGATATTCCGTATAATAAATAAATATTGGATATCAGGATATGTCTTTCGGTAACCTGAGTGTTGCCTGATTCAGGAACCTTGCTTTCAAAGGGATGAACATCATTATAATTTTTGTGGGCAAGATTGATTATTTCAAGTATCCTGTTTTCCAGGTCGGGCCTGTTATCCTGATTCCATTCACACAGAACAAGACCGAGATCGCAGTCAACCGTATTCTGATTCTCCTCAATGGCTTTATTCCTCGCTTTAGTAAAAAGGTCGACTGCCTGATCAAAATCTTTATTATATAAAGCCTGGATGCCCAGGGTAACCTGAATATTGCTGACATTTTCAGGGATATACTTCGCGTACACCTTAAGTTTTCTGACCATCGCGAAGTATGGTATTGCCTGTTCGTGAAGCTGTTTCTTGTATTTATCTTTCCCCAGTTCAATACAGGCAATGCTGACTATTTCTTTTGATTGTCTTTTTGATTCAAGCGAGGAGAAGTTCTTTTCAAAGAACTCATGAACTTCCTTATATGATTTTTTCTTATAGAGAATAAATAGCTTCAGGTAAAGCGAATCTGAATCCCAGTCAGAAATTCTCTGAATATCAGCATACGCCTCCTCAGTTTTCCCAAGCTGGATCTTCGCAAATGCCAGTCCGAAAAACACTTCATTCGAAATATTGCTTTTGAGCCCGCCCAAAACTGCCTTTTCAAGAAGCTCAATTGCTTCATCGTATTGTTCTGTTTCCCCTGTTTCAAGAATCTGAAACGCTTTCATATACACCTTTCTTTTTCGGGCAGGCTGAACAACCAGGAAAAAACCAAGAACTCCTGCCAGGATCAGAACAGCGATCCCTATCGTAATCAGCAGCTGGGGAGTAAAAAACTTCTGCTCTGCTGGCGGTGTCGACGGGACCTGAGCATTTTGCGCATTGAAGTTTCCACCGGATGCCCGTGCAGCGCTACCGGTCAGATTTTGATTGATGGCAGCAACGCTTGCAGTATCATTATCTGATGCACTGTCTGCATACTCCCATGTCTTATTGTTGAAAAGGATAACTTTTCGACCTTTTGATGTTGTTGCATTTTCCTGTGAAAAAACCTGGCTAAAGCCAAGCAGGAAAATTAAGATCAGGAATTTGTGTTTATTCTTGATATTCATCTAGCTATGGTTTGATTGAAAATCCTGTTCAAATAATCTCTTCTCGACTTCCAGCAGGCTTTTCCTGTATTTCCTCAATAACTCAGGCTGAAGCCGGCCTTCCGATTCGGCTTTATTAAGCTTCTCTTTAATGCCGGCCATGAATTTTCCAGCATCTTCTTTCCGTCTTTGTCCCGCAAGGCACCTTGCATACGCTATCGTCCGGTCGAATTTCCACCAAAGGAATGTTTTGCCGGAGTCATACAGATGTGGATAAAGAAGTGAAGCAGCCTTATCATATTCACTCTTTGCCAATAATATGCTGGTTACCTCATCTACATAATCTTCCTGGGCATCGAAAGGAATAGTCCGGTAGTCACGTTCAATCATGAACTCAATTTTTTGAATAAACTGAGGAGTCTTTTTTATCACCGATTCAACAATCAGTTCCGGGATTTGGTGAATCAGGAGGTCAAGTTGCCAAAAGTATGCTTTCAGTTCTCCAATTGTCTTGAATTTATTGATAGCTTCTTCAAGGTATTCAATTGATTCAAGCGTCAGTTTCAGGTCCCTGGCAATTTCTGCTGCAAGCAAAAGGTTATCGTAAGCCGGCTCAGTTAAAAGTATCTCTTTAATAAGGCTGTACGCCATTTCTTGATTACCTTTTTCGAGCATTATCCTGACAGCTGCTGACGAATCAAAATAGATTAGATTCCTGGCAAGTAACGGCGAGAGCTTTTCAGGTTCATAGTAGCTCCTGAATTTAATATCCCTTGCCATCATCTGATCAACATAGTTATAGATTGACCTGATCTCGACAACCTTTTCGCACCATTGCGGGAGCTTTTTCCGGGTCTGACCGGATTCATGAAGTGATCCGAAGAATAGCTTCCGTATATTGTCTTCTCCTTGGACTGGTTCTGCTTCCCTGTGAAGGCCTTTGTGAATTCCTACGCCAATGGCATAAATATCCAGGTTACGTCCGATACTTGAACGCTGACCCTTTGAAATCCGGAAGTACTCAGGCGCCAGGTATTCCGCCCGTTCAGATTCATCCAGGAACGTGCCTATTCCCGGTAAGTCTGACAAAGGCATCTGCAGTATAAAGGGAATATTTTCAGAGAAAACAATTTCCGAAGGAAGCGGAATCAATCCGACACCCAGTTGTGACCACCAGAGAGGCAGGATCTTCAGAATCTCTATAAAGAACAAGAGATTTACCCTGGCATCATGCTGTTTAATAATGTCAACCCAGAAATCATCTCTGAATATCTCGTACTGAACTGCAAGAAAAGTTTTACCGGAGATATCACATTGAAAGACATCTTTTACCGGAGCAACCCCCCTTGTACGAGGTTTCCCTTTTAATTGTTTGATTGCTTCCCGGATTTCAATGGATCTTACTTCTTCGATCGGAATAAGGCGATAACAGTAGGGTTCTTTTTCGGGCTTATAAATATATCCCCAGAAGCCCGGCCCGACCTTCTTCACTCTCTTCGCGCCTCTTTCAGTTTCGAAGGTGATTTCACTATCCATTACAGACCTATTTAGTTTCAAGAAAAGCCTTGCTCAGTTGTTCATTAAGCTTGCCAATCTCAGTTTCTCCCAGGTTATTATTCAAGCCCTTGATGAATGAGTTAAATGCATTGAGCAGGTCAGGAGCAGGATTGAGTAATAGCTGTTTCTTTGCGCGACGCGTCAGCATTTTATACTTATCCGGAACTTCAACAGCAGGTTCAATCAGCCTGTCTTTTCCAGATTCACCGGCCCTGACGATCATATCATATACTTCAGCTAAAGTATCTCCTTGATCTATAAGCTCTTCCTCGGAGCACCCCTTGTTGACGGCAGATATAAATTCATTAAAAGCAACCTGAAGATTCCTGTCTTTTGTTATTATCCAGCTCTCCCTGCATTTTGAAATGAGATCCGCAAACTGATCGGGGATCTGGACTTTTGCAATTAGAAGGCCATTATCATATAACAGGTTAAGTTTATCAATTCTGTCGGCCAGATCATCGCCTGCAGCTTCCAGGATTTCCTCGCCTGATCCCTGATTTAGTAATAATATGAATTTGTTGCAGAGATCTGCAAGTTCTTTGTCAGGAAGGATTTTATACATATTTGAGGCCTGGGAGACTACTTCATGGAATTCAGCTGGTACCGGCTTGTCGGGCTGTAAAATGCCGGCTTCAGAAACCCGATCGATTTCTGTCACTTCTTGCTTTTCCGGCTCCTTTGTTACCGGGATCACCTCTTCAAATGGAACAGTTTCAATATCGGAACCTATCCCGGATACTTTACTTCCGTCTGAAACGGGCGGAGGAATTACATTGTCATAAGGTTCTGCCGGATAAGTCACATCCGTTATATGGGATCCGGAAAAAGCCGACGGAACAAATCTGCCATCCTCCTTATGCCGGTACATATCGATAAGTTTCATTCTTACGATTTTGAGCTTTTCATCCCCGCCGATCCCTGTCTTCTGAATGAACTCTGCATTGTATGACTTATTCTCATTAAGATGGTTAATGGTCATAGCCAGCAAGCCATTCTGGTCAATTTTGAAAATGACTTCAAACCTGTGTTCTCCTGCAGGTTTCGGTTCCATTGGACCGATTGGAAGAGTTCCGATCAATGTGTTTTCATATGCATATTTTGATTCTCCCTGAAAGACCGGGACATAAATATATTCTGAAGGACCACTGTTCACGAAGTCATCTTTGGATTCTTTGGCAGGCAGGACACGCCCTCTTTCGATTATATGAACGACAAGATCCCTTACCGTTCCAACCCCCAGTGAATGCTCGGTAATTAACGTTGTATCCGGGATTCCTTCACTATCCTTACTCATGAGGTTAGCCTGAGCACGTTTCCCGATATCAAAAGTGCCTGGGGTAGCTTCAAATTTCTTTGCCATTATGGCAGCTCCTCTTGCCACTGCAGTATCAGGGTCAGCATCAGCGGAAACGAAATCATCCCCTTTCCCAAAATATTCCAGGAGCAATCTCTTTACTTTGGGTATTTTTGTTGAACCACCGACAAGTAAAATGAAGTCAATATCGTCCTTTGACATATTTGCCACCTGAATTGCTTCATCCACCTTATTTAATGATTTGTGAAGAAGATGATCAATCAGTCTTTCAAAGTCACTTTTGGTTATTTTAATATTATTGATCCTTTGATCGTTAATAAATGAGAGATCAATGGAAGCGTCATCAAACTGGCTCAGGATCTTTTTTGCTTCTTCTGCAGCGGCTTTTATCTTTGCCGTAAAGAATTGATTATTGGATATATCAAGCTGATAATCAGCTGACAATTTCTTTAATACCCAATTCGTTATTTCGTTGTCGAAGTCGCTTCCGCCCAGTCTTCGATCACCTGATGTGGCAATAACTGATATCAGGGTGTTTTCAACCTCAATAATTGAGACGTCAAAGGTCCCTCCGCCAAGGTCGTATACCAGGTATTTCATTTTGCTGACAGGTTTGGTGTCAACTCCATAGCAAATTGCTGCGGCAGTTGGCTCGGGGATCAGCTGTCTTGGATAAAGCCCTGCAAGCAGCGCTGCTTCTTCAGTTGCCTTCTTCTGTTTTTCAGTGAAATATGCAGGAACGGTAATAACGGCATCATTGATGATTTCATTTAGTTCTTTCTGGGCGACCTCTTTTGCTTCCATGAGAATAAATGCACTGATCTCCTGCGGAAGATACCAGTCGTCACCGAAAAATACCCGGTATGGATCTTCGTTGATCACAGGATTCAATCCGAGTTTTCGCAGTTTGCCAATATTTTGCTCATTGACAACCTCACCCATTTCCCTTTTAATTTCGATTACAGTATTATCAGGATCAACGGGGTAGTTGGTTTTTGCATCCTGACCTGCATATGCTTTCTTATTGGTTCTGTCAAAGCTTACAACTGAAGGAATTGTACGTTCCCCTTTTGAAGTTCTGAAGACCTCGGTGCTGTCAACATACTTGTTATTTGCTGCAACTGCACTGTAAGTTGTTCCGAGGTCAATGCCGATTACATTATGGTATTTATCACTCATGATGTTTATGATTTTAATATTTAACTTCTTCCAATTATTACTCCACAGGGCCTTATGATGAGAGATTCTGATTTGTATCCAAGTCTTTCAATGCGTATCACTTTGTTTCCTTCACCGACATCAAAACCCAGACATTCCATATTGGTCGGGCTGAAGGAAGAGCCTTCATCAACTGTGAAGGATTCACAACCGAGCGTTTTGAGCAGGTTCTGCATGTTGTCAAGAATTCCAGTGGTCAGGCTGAACAGAGGAGAGTTTTCGTCAGAAGCCTGATTCTTTTTCCTGTCGTAAAGGGAGTCTGTTATTGTAATGACGCTCTTAATAACCGACTGATAAACAAAAATCTTTCTTTCTCCCAGCAGATCACGCCTCAAAGTATCTATTTCAATCTGATGGTTTTTATAATTACCTGCTGAGCTTTCTTCGATTTTATCAAGTCTTGTGACAATCGTGTTTACCCTGTTGTGAATCTCTGATAGTTTTTCGATGATGTTCATCATATCTTCCTGGATCTCTTCAAAAGCGTCAGTTTGTGCAACTGGCTGTTTATCAGCCAAAACAGCTTTTTCGAAGGCTGATTTGTCTATCTGAAGCTCAATTCTGGAAGCTGCATTTAATTTCCCGGCATTGATTTCATTTTTTTTCTTTGATGTGTGATGAGGATTTTTCATATACTTTTTATCGGGATATAATTAATTATCAAGTATTTCATTGTAACGGAAATCTGAAGTAAAATCCTTTCTCGAAAGATCGCTCGGATGATAGCAGCTTAGCCCTTTAGTATTTTCAAAGAAGTTCACCAGGTCCTCCCTTAGAACTGAAAAAAGAGCTCTTTTATCAGTATAGATTAGAGGCTGATTATATTGCGTCCGGAGCAGTATCGCAGGAGGGAATTGCATATCATATTCATCCCGTTTGTCTACCTTGCCAGGCTCAAATGAGGTTACTTTCAATATCTCTTCCCTTAACCTTTCAATCTCATTCTCAGGATTGTCAAGGTTTATTCCGGCTTTGATCAGGCCTGCCTTTATTTCATCTTTTCCCTGTCTGAGATTTTCCGAAGTCTTATTATCCCCGGCAGAATTTATCGAACCATCAGCCTTCATAAGTTCAATAAGTTCTTCAAGGTTTTTAATATGCTGATTTGTCAGCTTCACATACAGGTTAATTGCTTTTTTTATTTCATCTTTTTGAGAATCCGGTCCGATCCCCAACTTATTGTAGAGGCTGTCCCCTGAGTGTACAAACGGATATTTAAACATAAAGCAATAATTAAAAATGCCGGATCCAATTATTTAATTTGCGTTTAACAATTTTCCACTATTTACAATTTCATATGGAGTCGAATTCTTAAAATTCCGGATCATTATTTATTCATGAAGGTTATCCTGGAAATAAAGCTCTGTTAATGATTTGAAAACATCAGATATAGGGTTTACTACTGATAAACATAGACTTAATGATGAGTACTTAATAAACAAGATAAGTCTGAATTTCTACTTCTTTCGCTTTAGCTTCCTAAATTAATTAAAAAAATCAAACTAATATTGCCAAATTAAATGTGAGTTCTATATTCGCTAAAAAATTTGCAGACATTGTGTCTTCAAGCAATTTCAAATTTTAGTTATTTGGACTTCAAATTTGTCGGGATTCCTATTTTATTTATGTTCTGTAAACCATTTCCGGATCGCTTCAATCCCCTTTAATGCCACTTCATAGGGTGGTGAAAGGAGTGTTTCATTGCCTGATATCCTGAATTCCTCAAGTTTGCCGAGATCTCCGATCGATACCGGCAGGGACCTCAGCTTGTTGTCGCTAAGATCCAGGGTCCTGAGGTTTCTGATCTGCCCAATTTTTTCCGGGAGTGATTCAAGCATGTTACGCTGCAGGCGCAAGCTTCCGAGCTTTACCAGGCTGCAGATCTCCACCGGCAGGCTGGTTATCCGGTTTTCATCAGCAATAATCGATTCGAGGTTACGGAGCTTACCTATCCCACCGGGAAGGGTTATCAGTGAATTTCCCGAAACAGAGAGCCAGGTCAGGCTATGCAAGCTTCCCAGTTCATCAGGCAGCGAGCTGAGGCTGTTGTAACGGAGATTCAGGGAATCAAGGTTTGTAAGCCTGCACATCTCAGATGGGACCTCACTTATAAAATTGCGGCCGAGATAAAGGAATCTGAGGTTTCTGCACCTGCCGATCTCCGGTGAAATGGTGTCAATGATATTCCCCGACAGGTCAATCTCTTCCAGATTTATGAGATTGCCTATTCCGGGTGGGATGTATGAGATCCGGTTTACAAAGGGAGCATGGAAGGAGTCGTCGGGCTCCGCAGAAAGATCAAGCTTTTTTATATGCTCCCTGTTAAGCAAATACCGGGGAATTTCGGTCAACCCGAAATCAACCATATCGATCTCTGACTTGTACTGGTCTTCCAGCTCTTTAATAATGAACTGATTACGGCACTTGTCACACTCAAACAGCTCCTTCTCAAAATTCCAGTAGACGAAAGGAGATCCGCACCGGCCGCAAGTTTTTATATTAGGCATACGGAAATTTAGTTATTTAGTTGTGACAGTAAATTGTTCATCAGGACTTTCCTCATTTCCTGTGCAAGTTTCTGCTTTACCTGGTGATAGAACGGGGAAAACGGTACAAGTATTTTCTGGCACAGGGCAAGCTCATGTGCAATATAGGTCAGGGTAAAGTACTCCTTGTGCGGGGAAGCGCTTGTCGAAAGGAAATGAATGATGGGATGATCGGCATTTAATCCCAGGAGCAGGTGGATCTTTTTGCCGCTGAAACAATTCTTAAAGCCATTGTCCGGGGGCTGGAGGAAGTTTGAAACATATTCATCGCTCACCGGTTTCCCTTGGAGGTCAAACAGGCCTGTTGAAAGCCATGCACCTTCTTCACTGATGGTAAAGAAGACCGGGGTGATTGAAGAGACGGGAATATGAAGACTGGTTCCTATCACTTCCCGGATCTCAGGATCATCGAGCAGGCTTGCAAGACCCGCAACCGTATCTTTCTGGAGAGGAGTCAGCTCCTTCATCCCCTTTATCACGCAATTGGGCGATAATGCCGACTTATCGACAATGCCTCTTGCGATCAGGTCGCGGATTTTTTGATCATCCGATGTGATGCTGTCCAGGTTAACCACATCACCGAAAACAGATTCAAAGATGCGGTCAAACAGGACAGAAGCATTGTTAAAAAAATAACAATCGTCCGGCGTGACGATAAAGTCATGCCTGAAATTACCGCCCAGCCACCTGAGGTTTGACTTTTCGGTCGAATACCAGAACGGGATTCCCGGAGTTATCATATTCCTCAGGCTTAGAAGGGAATGGAGTCCCGGCCGTCCATTGATCCTGTAGACTGGCTCTTCTGAAAGCAGCCGGAGAAAGGCATTTTCCTTCAGGTCGTAAATATGATCCCATGGCCTCTTAAGATATTCATTCAGTTCGTGCCGGAAGATAAAATGATTCCCGACAACGGTTTTGGCGCAAGGACGATTTCTAAGCTCTGTGGCAAGAAATTCCCTCAGGTATTTAATCAGGGCACTCCTGGCCTGCCGGTAATAATTATCCAGGTAATAGCTGTCGCGGCTTATGACAAGAGTTAAGTTATTGATATTGAATACAATGTCAACATCCGGAATATATGGGGTGTGCTCGGCATCATAGTCATTCAGGTCATGCTTCATATTATAGCCGCCATTGACAAAATGTGTAAGGTACGTATTCATTACCAGCTCATACTTACACAGCAATGCAACATTGGACCATTTGCAGCCTTTCCTGATCAGGCCTTCCAAATTGCTTTCCGTGAAGGAAATATAATCACCTGACTTTCCCTTGTTCCATTCTGAATCGAACAGGGTCCCGTTTATTGTCATCGGGCTGGGATACCAGGAGAGGCTGCTTCTTGCCGAGATGAGGCACTTTTCCACAGATCCCGGGTCGGAGAACTCCACTTCGACAGAAGTGCTGAAGCTGATTGTCTTATCTGAAACTTCCAGGCTGATATCAGGTTTTTTATAAGGGTCTCTTACCCTGAAGATCATTTCGACCACCTGACCTTCGCAGCGGGTCATTACCGTTACCTTTTTAGTTTTCAGCAGGGGATTAAATATGCTTATGAATCCGAGCCCAAACCTGCCAATCTTGCTTTCGTCGCCGAGCTTGTCGGTTCCGCCTACCGTTGCCAGCAGTTCGAGTCTTTTTGTATCCATCCCTTCACCATAGTCGGTTATCCTGACAGTGTAATTCGTGGAGTCTATTTCGCCTCTCCTTTTTTCCCAGGGCGTCCCGGAAGGGTAACTGTCAATTGCATTCTGGATCAGTTCGGAGAACGCTCTTCCCGGGGATCCTCCAAACTGGCTTGACGCGAGTTTGTTCCAACCCTCGTCGAGATCGATTTCAAAACCGTTTGCCAGCCGCACTGAGTCTATGATCTTTTCGAACGTTTTCATGTATTGTGTTTCAGTAGTAATTGATAATGGATCGGCTTTTGCCGAATTGTGTCTCAGAAGCCCTTTTTACCGCATCGTGATGATTCTGGCTGCCCTTTACGGTATCAGGTCATTCCTTTGATGAAGTCGATCAGCGAAATCCTTTTCCCCTGCTTTATCTCATCCGCCGCACTCAGCTTCCCGTCAAGCCTGCTCATCGCATCTATCAGCAGCATGTCCTCACGGGCGTCAGGGGTTATATGAGGCAACAGCTTCATGTCAGAAAGGCACATTGCAAGAGCCCAGTGTGCCGAGAGTTCCGGGTCGACCAGGCTTAGTTCAATGAATTTCCTGATTTCAGGATGATAAAGATTCAGGATTATCTTTCCCCGTGTAAAAAGAAAACGTCTTGAGCGGCATGGAGTGATACCGTCCCTTTCGACCAGGTAATTCACTTTCCAGCTAATCGAAGTAAAATCATTTCCTGCGATCCTCGCTTCCTCACAAATGCCTGCTGCATGGAGCTCTTCAATATTGAAGGCCCTTCGGAGATTTTTTTCCTGCAGGGTCTGGTCAAGGATCTTCCCGATAACTTCATCTTTAGGCTTAAATGCCAGGAATTTTTCGAAATGCCTTTCTGCTTCCGACAGCTTTACGGATGACCCTGACGGCACCTCCAATACCACATCAGCCTCACTGAGATCAACATAGCCGGATGTAAACATTTTCCTTATGAGATCCAGGGCTCCCCTCGGCTGATCGGCCTTCAGGACAAGCCCGTCAAACACACTGTAATCGGTGCCCTCATTATCCTTTGCTTCTGCATAAATAATCCCGGTTTTGTTTACCTCCTCCGACAGGTCGTTGAATGACATCCTCGGCAACCCATGCACTTTGAACATCCTGAACCGGCACCATGGGTAGTTGCCCGAAGCCAGCTCTATCAGGCAGCAGGCCATCTCTTCAATTTTCAATACCAGGTCGGGATGCCGCATAATAAAACCTTCCGATATCTGCGATACAAGGAACTGGAAATAATCCGGCAATACTTTCTCCATGATCCTGTCCGAAATGCAATACAGAACATCTTCATTGCTAAGGCAATGCCGTCCGAATGTCAGCTGGAAAACCTCGCTGTTAACACGGATTTTCAGGTTCGGGACAGGAGTTTTGTTTCTCCTGAAGAGGACCAGGTTATAAGCCGAAGTAACAAAAACCCTGTTTTGATATATTTCATGTTCTGCATCACCAAGGCCCATAATAATCTCGACAGGCTTATCGTCATAAAAAACCAGGTACGATTTGCCCATACTTTCATTTTCAAACAACCATTCACCTTTGGGCAGCTTTTCCCTGACAGGATTCCTGTCCTTGTCCAGGACCGGGAGATCGAACCAGATATCTATGTCCAGATGACGGACATACTTATCCAGGATCTGGTATATTCTCCGTAGCAGATCCCTGAGCGGCTGATCCTTCCTGAAAGTGATCTCAAATCTTGTCCCCCTGGGGGGTACAGGCTCAATCCGTTCAAGGATCACCGGCTGGTCCTCGATCAGTGAATCCGTTTCAAACCTCCAGCATTCATTGCCCGTCGAGGTCGTTCCGGCAAACCTCAGAAGCCCCGGGACTGCTGCAACGCTGAGTTTCCCGACGCCGAAACGGCCGACGGTTTTAACACCGTTATCATCCTTCCTTGACCGGAATATCCTGAAATAGTCATGAAGGCGCGCAAGATCCATCCCGGCACCGTTATCCAGGATTGTGACGGTTACCGTGTATCTTGTTTCCCTTCCAGAAATGCGACACTCTGTTGCACCGGCATCGTAGCTGTTGACCACGTACTCCCTCGCAAATTCGAACGGATCGGAAAACTGCGTATACATATTGCATTTCAGATGACGACGGTCAGCCTGGATGCCATTTAACTCCAGATTCTTAAGTTTCTTTAAAAGTGATGAGTGAAGACTTTGATGATTCATTTGCCCGCGTTGTTAAGAATTTCGGCAAATATGGATGCCAATTCTATGCCGGAAATCCTAAAGATCAGATGATCAAACTATTGAAAAGGCGGGAATAAATCATTAGTGTAAAAGGGAGCAGTATTTGCGGGATTTTGCGTGTATTGCCGGAATAGATCAGGCACAGGCATATTGTGTTTACAGGCAGGCAGCTTCAAAACGGTTGCTCATTCGGGTCCTCTTTCCAAAGACCGTCTGACATTTCGATTACGTACCGTTCTTCCTCAAACTCTTCATTCCATAGATATTCCGTGCGCGCCAGGTCCTGCCATCCACCCTGGATTATTTTTGACCGGTAATTTGAGATTAAACCAAACAGAATTTCAATGCGGTCAACCGGCATTCCTAATTTAAATCCGGTTGGCCTGAGCAGATAGAAACCTCCGAGGTTATCTCCGCAGGCAATAACGGCACCATCAGGTGATACCGAAAATGTATTGCAAAATCCGAGGGTATAGAAATCGGCGATCTTTTCAGAGCTGGCAGAGTCAGTAATATTCAGGCAATTGGTAAAACCAGCTTCCGAATTGTATGATACAATGCACGAACTTGTATAGGTGTGGTTTGCCGTGAACAAAGTCAATATCCTGCTCAGATTCTTCCAATCTATTATTTCCAGGGTCTTCCGGCGTCCGGCAGAAAAGCTTTTATTTTCCGGGAACAGCTCCTTCAAAAAGAAAATAAAGCCGTGTCCATTTATAATAATCAATGGGTCTCCGCTTTCGGCGCTCCAGATCCAGATCACATGTTCATAACTTTTTGTCAGGATATGGTCGCCATCAGGTGAGAAACCACATAATGTGACATCATGTTCATACGCCTTGACTGATACCAGCTGTTCACCGGTACGTGAATTCCATGTCCTGAACGTTCCGTCGAAATGACCGGAGACCAGTTTTTCCCCATCCGGGGAAAAGGCACAGGAGGTAACCATTTCACCGTGGGGCTTGATGGATAAGAGCTTTTTCCCTCCGGCCACGTCCCACAGTTCCAGGATCTTGCCATGGGCAGAGGCAATGCGCCTGCCATCCTGGGAAAAGGTGCAGGATGTTATTCTGCCCAATTTATTGCCAATAAATGAATTCAGCTCCTTCCCGGTTTTTGTGCACCAGGTTTTAACGGTCCGGTCCCAGCTTCCTGAGGAAACTGCCATGTCTCCTCCATCAGAAAACAGGCATATGCTTACCGGTCCCTCATGTGCCTTAAATTCCGATTGTTCAATGGAAGATCCGAGATCCCAGATCTTGAGTGTCTTGTCATCGCTTACTGATATCAGGCGTTTGTTATCGGGAGAGAATGCAATGCAATTTACCTGCCCTGAATGCCCCTGAAGATTCAGTATCTCTTCGTTTGATCCCAGGTCCCATATCCTGATGGTATTTTCTGCACCTTCAAACCCGACTTTTTGATTGTCTGAGGAAAATACACAGAAGGTGGAATAGCCAAAATCTCCCTGATCCCTACGGATCTCTGCCCCGGTTTCAGCATCCCATAATATTAAAGAATCGCTGCTCAGGGAAATTATATATCTCCCGTCGGGAGAATATGAACAGGCAGTTATAACACCCTTATGTCCTGAAAGGGTCAAAAGAGGAGTCCCAGTGAGTGAATCCCGGATCTTTATGGAGTTGGAATATCCAGAGATGACCCGGTTGCCATCAGGCGAAAATTGACAAGAATTGTGAGTGTTCCGCGGGAGTTTAGTTTTCCAGAGTGGCCTTTTACCGGTTATATCCCATAATTCCATGGAATCCCAGCCGGCAATGATGATCTTGCTGCCATCCGGAGAAAAACCACATGAAGAGATCAGGATAACACTGTTGTCCTTTGATTCAATTTCCGAACCTGTTTTTGCATCCCATATCTTAAAGGATCCATCAGTACTCCCTGTGGCAATATGGTTTCCATCCGGTGAAATAGCCCAGCAGCTTACCCAAAACTCATAATTCTGCTCCCAATCCCTGACCGACAGATTCACGGTACCTGTCAACTTTCCAGAAACTGCATCCCAGGCTTTCAATGCAACATTTGTTCCCCCTGTAATAATCAGCTTTCCATCTTCCGACCAGGAACAGTACCTTATTTCGGATCCGTGATCTGATAAGGTCATTACCAGGTTTGACCGTGAATATCCTGGTTGAATATACTGGTGAAGAAAAATACCGGCGCCGGACAGGAATTTCTCTTTTGCATGGTCAATAAGCTTCTTTGTGATGCCTTTCTTCCACTGGAGCTGATTATAGATTTGCTGGAAACATAATTCCGGGACCCGTCCAAATATATGCTGTTCATGCATAAATGCCCAGTAAAAATCATTCAGGCACTCCCCGTAAACCGTCTTCCGGCTTAATGACATTGCATCCAGGTACTCTTCCTGTTGAATAGCCAGCAAGGCAGCCCTTGCCCTGGCTTCGATAAATGAGACATCACACAATGCAAATGTCGCTTTTTCAGCGTTTCCGACTTTCAGTAATTGCCAGACCAGTTCGACCATTTTCCGCCTGTCCGGCAACCTTTTAGAGTCCTGACCGTTGTAAAGAGGCTTTGCTTCAAAGTAGCTTGCAAGTGTACCATGGTATTTTTCCCCTGCTAAATCCATCTATCAGCGTTTAACCGGAATTCCTGCCTGAAGAACCTTACACAAAAAATCATCACGACAATCATGAACATCTGGCTCAGCAACATGATCAGCCCGGTATTGAAGACACCGGATATTTCAAAGTGCACGGCTGACAGAAGATTCATTATCCCGGAAGCTAAAAAGAGTCTCCTCAGGGTTCTTCCGAGGGTGTCATTATCTGAGAACAGGGGAGCAAGAAATAATTCTGCAAAGCCGGTCAGGAGGGTAATTGAGGTCAGCCTGACGGATGAGACCAGCCTTTTGACCATATTATAGACTGCATAAAGAGTACATTGGTCATCGCAGCTGTGGATGTTAAAGTGATCGAGCTGGGGCTGCCAGATGACAGCCAGGGTCTGGAAGGCAAAGGAAACGATCATTATGCTCAGGGCTATCCTTGAGAAGATCTTTTTTGAGGATGATGCGAGGTCGTGGAAGCAGGCGAACTGGACAAGGAGAAGCGGGGAGATCAGGAACCGGGCATAGCGACCCAGGTAACCGACGAAGCCGGGCGGCGGATCAGGACGGTAATAAGTTGTTATTGCGTTTTGCCACACCCTGTGGTGGGGCAGGAGCAACGGCAGGAATACGGAGATCACTGCTATGACCGACAGAAAGAGTATTGCGCGGGAGGAGAAGAGTCCCAGGAGACGGGAAGGCCTGTTCATGGTTATCTGGTTAACGGAGTATTCATTCATGTTATATATTAATCCTGACCTGCCCGTATTGATCCATGATGTCCTATTAAATCCCAGTCTCTTTCCTCAAATACCTTTTGATATTCCCGGATTACAGGAAGCATTTCAGGATGTTTCTGGCATTGCTTCCCAACAGGGCATTCTGCGCAAATGGTTTTTCCTGAGACGCCTATGCGCCCGACACCTGCCATCTCCCCGGTTCCGGCAGCCTTAATGACAGTTCCGCATCCTTCCCTGGTTGTCCAGCAGCCGAAATGGCAATGAAGGGCTTCAACCTCTATCCAGTCGCCCGGGTTTAAGATCTCTTTTTTCCAGACCAGTGCACCACGCTCATACATAGGCTTATGCCACAGAACAAACTGACCCTCGATGATCCCGTACATTTCCACGGATGGTTCGCCATGGAGATGGATATCCTGCTTGTCCTTCGGGGTAAAAAAGCTCCACGTGAATCCCAGGCCCTGCCGTTGGTAAGCAAGGTAAGGATCAGCCACACGTAGGTTAAATGCCCGGTTCCCGGATTTAAGTATTTCAGCAATGGTCTCCTTTTTCAGCAGCCTCACACCTTCATTATTTTGCCTGGCCCACATATTGGCAACTGCTTCCATGGAGGGAACTTCATTGATCTTTTCCAGGAACTGCTTTCCGGACTGGTTATCTTTGGAGGAGGCCATCAGTTGAAGAGACCTTGCAATAGCGATAATATTGGGTTCATTGGTATTATCAGGGATCTCATCAAGCGTGTGCCAGGAAAGGTTATCATTCTTCGCGAGCTTTTCCCGGCCGTCGGCATTCAGCGATACTTCAACGGGATACAGATAATAGTCCTTTTCAAGTCCGGGGTAGTGCCGGCTTTCCTTCCGGTTCCCGAGCACCGGAAGCTCGGTCTCGGGGAAGAATGTGCCTTCATCAAGCCCAAGGTCTGCCGTGAAGATCCTG
>JGI20215J15232_1000008_pt1 | contig 127173 bp, 87 predicted proteins | sample WetSurMetagenome_2_FD_15232 | JGI IMG/M metagenome (IMG submission 15232) | reverse complement strand
AGTTTTTGTGATCGGCGGGCCCTGGGGCTTTTCAGATGAGGTTTACCGGCGGGCTGATGTCTCCCTGTCGCTTTCGAAAATGACATTCCCCCACCAGATGGTACGATTGTTGTTCCTCGAACAGCTTTACAGGGCACTTACCATATTAAAAGGTGATCCATATCATCACGACTAGATTGGCAATGAAAATATGGGGACAATAAAAAAGAGATTTCTGCCGGTCATATTGACAGCTGTCGTTATTCTGCTCGCTGCCGGGACGGAATCCCTCTATTTCGGGAACTTCGAGTTCAGGTACCAGGCAAGGAGGTTCAACAGGATCATAAGCGAAAAGGAACGCATTATGCAGCGGTGCCTCGATGGCATGAAGCCGATCCTTGCAAGGGGAGAGACTCATGGATCGGTCTCGGAAAACTGGATATTTGCCCTTGCCGAAAAAAATGACATCACCCTTCTTGAATATGTCGACAGCAAGCTTTTCTACTGGTCGAGCAATAACTTCAATGTCCCGAGGATACTTACAGATTCCCTGGTTTCAAAGCCGATGGTGTTCATTCAGAACGGATGGTTCCTCACCAGGTCGGTACAGTCCGGAAATGAAAAGGTGATCGCCCTGCTGAGGCTATACAGCGATTACGGATTTGAAAACGATGTGATCAGGAACGGATTCCTCAAAACCTTCAAAGTATCGGGAGATGTCAGGTTCAGCAGGGACCCCAATGCCTCGCCTTACCGGATATTCAACTCCGACGGCTCATTCCTTTTCACGCTTCAGTTTCCCCTGAACAGGGAGAGATCCCCCCTGATCTATATACCGGTGTTCCTGTGGCTGATATCATTTATCCTGATCCTCTGGCTGGTGCTCAGGATTGTAAGACAAATGGCGTCAGGAGGAAAGAACTCACTTGCCATTCTTGCATGTGCCGGTATCCTGGCGATGATCTATTCTGCTGTTCTAATCCTGAAATTTCCGCCTGTGCTTTACCAGACCGAGCTTTTTATACCTTACAAGTACTCACTTAATTATGCCATTCCCTCGCTCGGCCATTTGCTTCTTTTCAGCATTCTTCTCTCATTCTTCTCATTTGTTTTCTACAGGTATTTTGACCTGGGCGGCAAAAAAATGCCGGCAAGCTACCCTTTAGTGTCGTTGCTCATGCTGCCCGGCACTCTCTCATTTGCACTTTTCCACTCCCTGTTCATCAACCTTGTGTACGATTCGAATGTAAGCTTCGAGACTTACAAGGTACTGGATCTGAGTTTTTACTCACTGGCAGGGTTTCTTACTGCCGCCTTTCTGTTCAGTGTACCCTTCCTCTATTTCCTGAAACTTTCCAGGACCCTCAGATCAGAACCCGGCAAACTAATCGTTCCTGCAATTTTCACTCAGACACTCCTTTTCATTATTCTTTATTATAAGCGGCCGGAGTATCTCATCCCCGTCATTCTTTTCTATTTGTCTGTGACCCTGCTGATCAGGTTTACAGAAGGGAAGAAATCAAACACGTTTAACAGGACCGTGGTCTATTCGGTGCTTTTTGGCATTTATTCACTTTTTGTAACGACTTATTTTTCGGAAAGGAAAAATGAGGAGAATGCCAAAATACAGCTGGTGGCATATTCGACAGAGGTCGATCCCGTTGCCGAACACCTTCTGCTCGACATGTGGCCCCGGATCTCGGGGGATACGGTTCTTGCCAGGCTTATGGATGTCAGGTATTTTGATAAAGCACAGGTCGATTCGATCTCTGATTACCTGCACGACCTCTATTTCGACGGTTACTGGGGTAACTTTACTTTCAATCCTTACCTCTGCATGAAGAATGAGGGGTTGCGGATAAACGGCAGGAATGAACGGGTTGAAAACTGCTTTACCTTCTTTGACGACAGGATCCTCCTTTCAGGCCACCAGCTCACGGGTACCGGGTTCTATTTCATGGACAACAAGCAGGGCAGGTCGAATTACCTTGGCCGGATAATCTTCGATCACGGGAGCAGGGGTTCAAGCGGACTTTTTATCGACCTCTACAGCGACATTAATGTGTTCCAGCCGGGATATTCCGAGATCCTGCTCGATTCAAAGTACCACCCCTATGCAAAGCTAAAGAACTCCTCCTTTGCAAAATACATCAACGGCGACCTGGTCGTAAGCACCGGCGATTACCCGTATAACAAGACTGACGCGTCATACATCGATAAGGCTACCGACTACAGGATCTTCAGGGCTGATAAGTACAACCATGTGCTTTACAGGAACGGCAATGTGACGGTGATCATAAGCAGCAATGTCGTTTCTTTCAGGGATGCACTGGTTTCATTTGCCTACCTGTTCACCTTCTTCATGGTTTTTTCAAACCTTATCCTGTTTTTTGTCAGCAGGCCGATCCTCAACTCAATGTTCAGCCTGAATTTCAGGAAGAAGCTCCAGGTCTCATTCATTGGCATCCTGTTCATGTCGTTTGCCATGATTGGTTTTGTGGTATCAGCCCTGACGATCAAACAATATAAGACGAGGCATTACGAAAATCTTAAGGAAAAGCTGAATTCTGTATATGTCGAGCTTGAGAACAGGCTCGGCAGTGAGAAATTCCTGAATTCCGACTTGCGTGATCTCTCCGCGTTGTCGCTTGATGAACTGCTCGTAAGGTTATCGAACACTTTCAACACCGACATAAACCTTTATGACCTTAACGGTTTCCTCATAGCCACCTCCAGGCCAGAGATCTTTTACCGGAACCTTATGAGCCGGAGGATCGACAACATGGCTTACATAAACCTTAAGAGCCTTAACCGTGCAGAGTATTTTCAGAGGGAGAACATCGGCAACCTGGGGTATGTCTCCGGTTACATTCCTTTCTATAACAGCGACAATGAGCTTCTCGCTTATCTGAACCTGCCGTATTTCAGGATGCAGAGTGTCCTTTCGATGGAGATCTCAAACACCATCGTGACCGTAATAAACTTCCTGGCCCTTCTGATCGTGATAGCCATGGGAATAGCTGTTTTCATAAGCAACAGGCTTACTTCCCCGCTGGCAATACTCAGCAGCAGGCTGGCCACCGTGGAGCTGGGCAAAAGGAGCGAGCATCTTTCATATAAGGGGAACGATGAGGTTGGCGAACTTGTAAAGCAATATAACCGGATGGTGGATGAACTCGATGAAAGCGCCCAGAAACTGGCCAGTTCAGAAAGAGAATACGCCTGGAGGGAAATGGCAAAACAGGTCGCCCACGAGATCAAGAATCCGCTCACACCCATGAAGCTGAATGTCCAGCAACTCCTTAAATCATGGAAGGACGGGGTGCCAGGGTTCGATAAGAAAATAGAGAAGTTCACAAGGAACCAGATCGAGTACATTGATGACCTGTCGTCGATAGCCTCCGCTTTTTCATCATTTGCAAAGATACCTGAGGCAAAGCCGGTTACGGTCGACCTGGTCCAGCAGGCAAGGACCACCCTTGAGCTCTTCAAGAACAGCGATAATATTACATTCCGGATCTCATGGCCGCCGGATACGAAATTCCTGATTTATGCCGATAAGGAGCAGATCAACAGCATCCTTTCAAACATCATCAAGAATGCGATCCAGTCGATCCCCCTGGGAAGGGAAGGCATCATCAGGGTGAACATGGCTGAAAAGGACAACAGGGTGCTGGTTTCAGTATCCGACAACGGAACAGGTATCCCTGATTCGCTGAAGAGAAAACTGTTCACTCCGAACTTTACAACAAAATCTTCAGGGACCGGCCTCGGATTATCAATTGCACGACAATATGCAGAAAATGCGGGAGGGAGGATCTGGTTTGAATCGGAGGCTGAAAAGGGTTCGGTATTCCACATAGAATTCCCCCTGATCGATCCTGATGAGGCACACGAAAACGGGATCGAGTAAAATAATTGACAATCTCTTCTCAATTATTTAGTTATTTTAGCGTTACTATATGAGTTCAATCTGAACCCTGATGAGAGACATTTTGTCTTACAACACCAAAAGCCTGATTTCGGTTCTGTTATTCCTGCTGATGACATCCCTTTTTGTTTGCAGCGGACAGGAGCAGATCAGCGGTGTTATAAACAAGTACGGCAAGGTCAACACGATCGGGGCAGGATACGTTATAGTCGGCAATCCTGCGCAGGCTGCGCAGTTCAGCGCGGGCGACTATGTGCTGCTCATTCAGATGCAGGGTGTGGGGATCCAGACGGTCCAGGACTCCTACGGGGTTAATGTCCAGGCGGTATTCGGAGCACCCGGGGGGTATGAGTTTCTTGTTGTCCTCTCGGTCAACTACGGAACGGGAAGGATCGATTTTACGCGTAATATCTATATCAACACCTATGATGTCAATGCAAATGTCCAGCTTGTGCAGGTGCCATTCTACAATTCACCGGTAGTCTCCGGGACTGTTACGGCCCAGGGCTGGAACAGCTCGACGGGTACCGGGGGAGTGGTTGCACTGCTGGCGGGACGCAAGCTTACGCTGAACGCAGACATCGATGTTTCGGGGAACGGGTTTTCCGGGGCAGCAGGCGTATCGGGGATTGGCGAATGTGTTTACACAAATGAGGCGGCAAACAACCACGACTCATATCCGCTTTCGTGGAATAATGCCGGGTTGAAGGGTGAGGGAGTAGCGATCCATGATGCGGCATACGGGCTGTTATATCCCAACCATGCGAAGGGACAGGGCAGGAATTTTACCGGGGGAGGCGGCGGTAACGGATGGTTCTCGGGGGGAGGCGGCGGTTCGAACAGGGGAAAAGGCGCTGACGGCGGGAGGGAGAAATTTGTTATCGGATTGTGTGGAAACGACCCGCGTGAAGGCGGTTACGGCGGAATGAACATTATTGGCACCGTGATCCAGAACGGATTGTTCAATGGCGGCGGGGGAGGAGCATCCACCCAGGCAGCGGGAGCAACGGCATCAGCAGGCGGAAACGGAGGCGGGATCGTGATAATTGTTGCAGATACGATAAACGGCAACACACATAATATAAGGTCAAGAGGGGCCACGGCGGCGAATGCCTCAGGAGATGCGGGAGCCGGAGGCGGAGGGGCAGGCGGATCTGTCGCCCTTTCGTTCCAGACCATTCTTGGCCAGATGCAGATATCCTCAAATGGAGGGAACGGCGGCAGCAATCCCGGCGATTTCGGTGCCGGCGGCGGCGGGGGTGGCGGACTGATCTGGCTGAGCACGGCTACCAGGCCGGCCCAGATAACTTCGGCAACCATCGCATGCGGAACGCCTGAGCCATCAACACCGGCTGAAGGGACAGGTGAACTGAAATACAATTATACCCCGGCCCTCAACGGATTCCTTTTTAACGCGGTAGTTTCGGCCAGAACCGGCAACAGGACCGATTCGGTATGCTCGGATGTGATGTACGGTCAGCTCGTCGGAACAACACCTGTCGGCGGAACACCTCCGTACACGTTCCAGTGGCAGCGCAGCACGACTTCAGCGACCTCGGGATTTTCTCCCGCTGCAGGCACCAACAATACAAGGAATTACACCCCGCCTGCACTCCTGACCCAGACAACCTGGTTCAGGCGGGTAGTGAACGACAATGGGAGCATTACGGATATAAGTCTCCCGGTTAAGGTGACAGTCCACCCTTATTTAAAGAACAATTCGATAGGCAACCCCGACACGCTGTGCTACAATCAGACCGCATCGGCCCTTGTGCCGGTTCTCACGCTCCAGGACGGCAACGGCATCTACTCCTATTCCTGGGAATCAAGCACAAACGAGACCACGTTCAATTCATTGATTGCCGTAACGGCAAGCTATCAGCCGCCGGCACCTCTTACCGCCACAACCTGGTACAGGAGGACTGTTCACTCAGGCTCCTGCGTCAGTGTAAGCGTACCGGTCAGAATTAATGTCATAGATACCATCTCGAACAATACAATCCTTACTCCGGCGCAGGAGATCTGCCATGGTTCCCTGTTTACAAACCTGCAGGGGACTGTTGCCCCGGCACTGGCGGGCGGGGATAATTCCTACAGGTACAGGTGGGAGAGCAGCAGCAACGGCACATCATGGGTTACGGCTACCGGAACAACCAATGGGGCCGTCTATAATCCTTTGGAACCTGCACCGTATTTCCCCGGGCAGCAGTATTTCAGAAGGGTGGTGATGTCGGGAAGCAACAATGTGTGCGTAAACTACAGCCATTCCGTGATCCTGAACGATTACCCGGCCATCACCGGCAATTCGGTCACATCCGGGGATCAGACGACCTGTTCGGGCAGTGTGCCGGCCCAGCTTACCGGTTCAGTTCCGCTCAACGGGAAGGGCCCGGACACCTATTTATATACCTGGCAGGACAGCTCCAGGGCTCATTCCTGGACGAACATTGCCGGACATGTATCAACAACTGAGCAGAATTACCTGCCGCTGGCAATTACCGATACCACAAGGTACAGGAGGGTTGTCAATTCCTCGGTTTGTACAAGCACCAGCAAATCTGTGATTATCAGGGTCCATAAACCGGTCACGAACAATCTCATTTCACTCGAGGGAGGGAACACCGATACCACGCTCTGCTCGGGCGCCGTGCCCCACAACCTGACCGGAACGATTCCGTCGGGGGGCACGAATATCCCGGGTGATTACGCTTACCAGTGGTCATCTTCCCCGGATAATTCATCGTGGACCGACCTTGGCGGCACAGGCAGGGACTTTCAGCCGGCATCACTTGCCGCGACAGCCTGGCTGCGGAGGAAAGTGACCTCGGGCCAGTGCTCATCCTTCAGTCCCACGGTAAAGATAACCGTGCTGCCATTGATAACGAACAATAATATTTCCGCGGACCAGGTCGTATGCAAACACGATCTGCCGGCCCTCCTGACCCAGGATGGATCCCTTACGCTTTCGGGCGGATCGGGTTCATACTCGTATTCATGGGAGCAGAGCAGCGATGGCCTGATATGGGACCCCGCGGCAGGTACGAACAATTCCGGCAACGGCACTTACCAGCCTGAGATAATGACCAGGTCGATCCGGTTCAGGAGAAATGTCAGATCTGGTGCTAATGATTGCTGTTCAAGCGCCTCAAACATCGTGGAGCTTACGATCGATTCGCTGCCTGACGGGACTTCGGTAAATGCTGGAGCCGATACTTCACTTTTTTCATTTGACTACATCATACGGATGAGCGCAGATTCTCCGTTCGAGGGGGGTACCGGCAAATGGAGCCTGGTTGAGGGGACCGGCACCATTCAGAATGAGAATGACCCCGGGACATCAATCAGCGGGCTTTCGAAGGGGCTGAACAGGTTCCTGTGGAGCGTCACCAAAGGTGCCTGCAAACTGGAAGATGCGGTCGACGTCACTGTTTATGATCTTGTGATCCCGGAGGGGTTTTCCCCGAACGACGATCCACAGAACCTTAACAATACATTCATGATCAAGGGGCTCGACCTGCCGAACCAGGAAGCAGAGCTTACCATATTAAACGGGGCAGGAACGGAAGTGTTCCATACCTCGAATATCGGATCGGAATGGCAGGAATGGGACGGGAAGAACCTGAAAGGCATCGATCTTCCGGAAGGGACCTATTATTACCTGTTGAAGATCAGATCGAAAGGCAACAGCAAACTGTTCAAAAAAAGCGGTTTCATAGTTTTAAAAAGATATTAGTGCAAGGATAACCCTGAGGAACAAGGCAATAAATGAAATGGCTTAAGATATCGGTAATTTTCCTGCTGACCGGTTGTGGTCTTGCCGAGGGACAGCATGTCCCTGATTCGGCAAGGCTGAACCTTGGATTTCCGGTCTACAGCCAGTATCTCCAGAACGGCCTGGTCATCAACCCGGCATATGCCGGCACAAGGGAGGTCCTGAGCTGCTTCCTGTCGTACAGGATGCAGTGGATGGGAACAAAGGGTTCCCCAATCCTTCAGTCGCTCTCGGCTCATTCTCCCCTGAAGAATGACAAGGTCGCCCTTGGCCTTACGGCACAGTTCATGCAGTATGGCGTAACCAAATCGACCAGCATCTATGCGAATTATGCATACCATATCAGGCTCAGGACCGGCAACCTTTCCTTCGGACTTAAGGCGGGGGCTGATCTTTCAAATACCGACTACACGGGATTGACGCTTATCGACGCGAATGACCCTGTCTTCAAATCGAATGACAAGGCCCTCTTACTCCCGAATGTCGGAGCCGGGGTATATTATTCCAGCGACCAGTACTTTGCCGGCCTTGCTATACCTGCTTTTCTAAGCTACAGGCGTTCAGCCAACGGATCAGCCGTCCCGTATCACAGCTTTGGGCAATACGACCTATTATTCTCGGCCGGCGCTCTTTTTCAAATAAGCTCCGTCCTGAAGTTCAAACCATCACTCCTCATAGACTATTCTCTCGCTACTACCAGGAAGCTGACCCAGTTTGATATCAACGGCAACCTGATAATTGCCGACCTTATCTGGGCCGGGGCCTCGTACCGCATTTCCGAGAAGGTGGCGGTGGCGATAGTCCAGGTGCAGCTCAACCACCAGCTGATGCTGGGACTTTCATATGATTATCCGTTTGGAGTAATGAATTCATATTCAAAAGGATCTACGGAATTTATCCTGAGGTATGAATTCCGGTACAAGGTGAGCGCCGCAAATCCGAGATATTTTTGATTTTAATGGAGAAGAAGGCAAAAATATTGACATTGATCTGCCTGGCGGCTGTTTCCCTGACCATGTTGAACGGACAGGAGTCGTCCGGGATTAGGATCACCCGGCTGCCCTTTAACAATGCCTCTTCAAGCGAGATATCACCGGTCATTTACGGCGACGGCCTCATATTCTGTTCCGACAGGAGGATGAGCGGCCTGGTTGAGAGGACATCATTCGATAACAGGAATCTATACAATCTCTTTAACGCAGCCAGGAAAGACACTGTGTGGTTGAAGCCGGCTGAGATCAAAACCGACCGGAACGGGCTCTTCAATAACGGCCCGCTCTGCGTTTCAGCCGACGGCAAAACAGTTTATTTTACCAGCGAGAACGAAACAGGCGCCCCTTCGAAAAGCAGGAAATTCCGGAACCGCAGCGGGATCTTTACCGGTGATATTTCAGGCAGCGAAATTGTTTCAATCCGGCCTTTTAAATACAATAACCCAGCCTGGAATTTGGGTCAACCCTCTTTAAGCCGTGACGGGAAATACCTCTATTTCACCTCCGACATGCCGGGGGGATCCGGAGGTTCGGATATTTACTATTGTGAATTAATTAACAATGACTGGAGCGAACCGGTGAACCTGGGAAGCGTCATAAATTCAGCAGCAGCGGATAATTACCCTTTCATGCATAAGTCGGGCAGGCTCTATTTCTCAAGCAACCGCCAGGGCGGCACCGGAGGGCTCGATATTTACTATTCGGCCAGGACTAAGGAGGGCTCATGGGAAAAGCCCGTCAGGCTCCCGGCACCGATAAACTCGACTGCGGATGATTTTGCTTATGCTGCACAGGATGATCCCGTTAGGGGATTTTTCGCTTCGAACAGGAGAAGGAACGATGATATTTATGAGTTTGAAGTCACTATTATCCGAAAGGAATCCTGCGATCCAATCCAGCAGAATAATTACTGCTATGAATTTGTTGAGGAAAATGCAGTAAAATATGATTCAATACCTTTCCGTTATACCTGGAAATTCGGGGACGGGGAAGAGGCAACCGGAAGCCAGGTGATCCATTGCTTTGCCGGGCCGGGTAAATATCTTGTCGAGCTCGATGTTGTCAATCTTGTCACAAAAGAGGTGAAAGCAAGGGAAAAATCGAGCCTTCTCGAAGTGCAGGCTATTGAACAACCCTACATTTCGTGTCCCGACAGGGCATTTGCCGGCGAGATGCTGAACTTCAGCGCCGATAGCACCAATCTTCCCGGCTGGGACGTATCACGTTTTTACTGGAATTTCCAGGATGAGACGGTCGCGACAGGGAAAAATGTTAATAAATCATACAATAAGCCAGGGGCATACAATATCCAGCTTATTGTCACTTCAAAGCCTGACGCCGCGGGAAGCGTGAAAGAAACCTGCGTGTCGAGGGACATCACGATCTTAAAAAGGCCATGAGAGACAAAATATACCAGATCTGAATGAAACTGAAAAACACAATACTGAGGATCCTCCTCCTGATTACCATATCAGGATTTCTGCCGCACGGTGAAGCGAGGGGACAGGCAGTCCCGGGGAAGGATGAGAATATCCCGTTCCTGGTCACCTTTGGCAAAGAGGGTCAGACTTCATGGGGAGATGCAAATTTCTACTCAATATTCTTCTTTACGATACCAAAGGATTTCAACAGGCAGTTTTACATCAAGGTGTTTGACCCGGATGTCGGAGGCGAGAATGATGAGATCCAGGGTGTTTTTGACTCTAAGACCAGGTTCTCGGTTTACGGGGGAAAAGGGATAGATCCGGATAAACATATAGAATCGAGGGGGCTGAAGAAGACCGACAACCTGAGGCTGGGCAACCTTCTGGCTTCGAAGGTTTTCGGGATCGAGCCAAAGTATGACAATAAGTACTATGCTTTCGGGCCTTTCAATCCCACTGAAGGAGAGTACAATGAGAAGTGGAAAAGCTATATCTTCAAAATTGTCTGTGAGGGCATATCCGGTGACGACGGGAACATGTACCGCTATTTCCTGAGCCGGGATGCAAATAATGATCTGGCAATCGAGGGAGCCAATGGATTTACATATTCCTATACCCTCAGGCTGTGGAACGACATAAAGAGCGTTTCCCACATTTATCCGTATGTCGACACCGGGATCGTATCCATCAAGCTCAGGAACTTTGACTGGGATGATGACGGATCGATTCTCGTGGTCTCGACATATAAGCAGGGTATCCCTGTTCCCATATCAAATGAGGATGACTGGAAGGAGGCTGTAATCCTGATACAGCCTGAAGAAATAGGAAAATCCCTTGATTTTCAGTTTCATAAGAAGCAGGATTACCTTGTCAGGAATAATAACGTGGTAGTGACGATAGAAAACCAGCGGGGTGATGCCCTCCAGTTCTTCAGCTCACCGATCGGTGGTGTACCGGTCTACCAGCCTGCAGTCATGATCAGGAAAGTTCAGAAAAAATAAGTTAAGAATAAATGAATCTCAATTGCTTCAGAAGGCTCCGTTTCTGCACAATATTCTTTTTGTGCCTTTTAGCCCCGATCGTTTCGGGTCAGTCGTTCAGGTTCAGCACATGGAACACCGGAAACAAGCTGCCCGGTGATGTGGTGTATTCACTCAACCAGGATGCCAGCGGCTACTTGTGGGTCGGAACAGCCTCCGGGCTCTCGAGGTTCGACGGCTTCGATTTTTACCGAGTCGCCTTTCCCGATTCAGCCTCCGACCGCTACCCCACGGCAACCCTTCGGGACAAGAAAGGAGTGCTGTGGTTTGGTTTCAACGACGGTACGGTTTTTTATGCCTCCGGCAGGTCACTTCAGCAGGTCAGGCTGCCTGGTTCCTCCGGGTCGGGCATCAGCTCGCTGATGCAGGATAAGGACGGGTTCATCTGGGCGGCGGCACAGAAGAAGCCGATCTTCAGGATAGATCCCGCCAATCCATCTGACGGGAGGAGGATAGGCCTTGACAAGGATCCGGTGATATTCTCGGCATGCCTCGGGCCGACAGGGGAGATCCTGCTGGGTACCCAGGAGAATATGCTGGTGTGCAAGCCGGAACGGGATTCCCTTGCTGTCGCCGGGACCGTTGAAGGGTTTGAATTTTCCGCAGTCACTTCGATCATCAGGCTGAATAACGGCCGGTACATGGCGGGAACCGATGGAAACGGCCTGTTCATGTTGTCGGACCGGAGCGGGGCTCTTGTACCGTCGAGGCTTTCAGGGTATCCCGGGCTTGGATCGCTGACCGTAAAGGCCCTGACTGAAGATGCGGGAAGGAACCTTTGGGTATCTACTTCCGGAGAAGGGATATTTAAACTAGAGTTCGGGCAATCGGGAGATTCGCTTAAGAGCGTGCAGCAAATGACAAAACTATCCGGCCTTCCTGGAGATAATGCAAACCTGGTGTTTCCGGATTCCCAGGGTAATATCTGGATAGGGTTCAACGGATCGGGCCTTTCTGTCCTCAGGACGGATGCTTTCCGGTTCCTGGCCCCCGGCAGGGACGGATTGCCGAATAACATACTTTTTGCTGGAAAGCTGAAAAACGATTATATCCTGGGAACTCCATCCGGATTTTACCTTTTTGACCTGCAGAGCGGGAAGACCCGGTCATTTGTTTCTCTCCTGAAGGAGACCGGGCGAAGTGAAGCAAACTCCTATTATATTGACAATGAAGGTAATCTATGGATCGGCACCAAAGGAGACGGTCTTTTCGTCAGAACCCCCGGAGGGAGCGTCAGCCGGTTTTACAGGTCAGGTGATACTGGTTCTGATTTCATAAATGATATTAAATCCGACGGGGTCAACATCTGGCTGGCAACGCTGAACGGGGTCAACATCCTTTCCCTCAGGACAAGAGCCCTCAGGGTAAGGTACAATATGGACAACGGCCTGCCTCACAACAGCATCAATCAGATCCTCATAGGGTCTGACGGGTCGGGCTATGCAGCCACCGAATGCGACCGGCTTTACAGGATAGTTCCCGATTCGGGCATATCGTCATCGCAGGGGATAATGTACGGCACGGTGTTAAACAAGGTACTTGACCTTGCCCGGACAAGTGACGGAACGATTTGGGCAGCAACCCAGGGAAACGGAATTTTCGGATGCAGGGGTGATTCCGTGAAAGCAGTCACCACCTCAAACGGACTATTGTCAAACTATACCTACAGCATCCTCGCCGACAGGGAGGACAATATCTGGATAGGGCATGAAAGGGGAATTTCGAGGTACAATCCTGCGACAGGAGTGGTAAAAGTCTACCAGAGTGATTTTGCCAACGGCGGCTCATGCAACCTGCACGCAATATCCGAATCGCCTGACGGCAAGGTTCTTATCGGCACACATGAAGGGCTGATAGTTTATGACAGGACAAGGGACAGGAAAAGCCTGTCAGCGCCTGTCAACAATATCAATTCCGTCATAATCAATGACGTGGTGTATCCATATCAGGTTTCATACACTCTTCCTTACAGGAAGCACTATACAGTCAGGATAAATTATACAGGGATAGACCTGGCAAACCCTGAAAAGGTCTATTACACCACCATGCTGAGCAATTATGACAATGACTGGACCAAGCCCGGCTTTTCCCGTGAGGTTACCTACAGCCTCCGCGACGGGAAATACAGGTTCAGCCTTCTGTCGGTGAATGAGGAAGGGCTGACCCAGGATAATCCGCTGTCGTTTGAGATAATGATAGCCAGGCCTGTCTGGCGGACATGGTGGTTCATCGTCTGCATGGCAGCCGCTGCAGTCGGGGCAGTTGTCCTGATAATCAGGGTGAGGGAAAGGGCGCTCAGGAAAAGGGAGGAATACCTTGAACAGGAACTGGATGCAAGGACCGCTGTGGTCAGGAAACAGAAAAATGAAATTGAACTTCAGAACCTCGAAATCACCGACAGCATCAATTACGCCAAAAGGATCCAGTCAAGCATCCTTCCAGGCATCGACGTGCTGAAGGAGCATTTCCGGGACGCCTTTGTCATGTTCCACCCGCGTGATATCGTAAGCGGTGACTTTTACTGGTTCGAAAAGGTCGAAGACGACAGGTTCATCCTGGTTTGTGCCGATTCGACAGGGCATGGTGTCCCCGGGGCATTCATGTCGATGATAGGTTCGACATTGCTTCAGGATATAGTTTCGCGGCAGCGTATATTCAAACCTTCCGAAATATTGTCGCTGCTCGATAAACAAATCTTCTCAACGCTGAATCAGAACCTTGAGGTAGGCGTTTCCAACGACGGCATGGATATAATTGTATGTGAGTTCACAAACAACAACAAGCATATCCGGTTCGCCTCCGCCATGAGGCCCGTTATAATAGTAATGGGAGGCGAGACATATTACATCAAGGGAAACAGGGCATCAGTCGGCGGACAGTCAGTAATCGAGAAGTATTTTGATGACCAGGAGTACTACCTCAATGAAGGTGATGCCATCTATATGTTTTCCGACGGGCTTCCCGACCAGTTTGGCGGCCCCGACGGCAAGAAGATGAAGATCTCGCGTCTTAAGAACTTCATATCGCAGATATCATCATTCGAGATAAAGCGCCAGGAAGAGGAGATCTCAAGGTTCTATTTTGAATGGAAGGGTGATTATGAGCAGGTTGATGATATCCTGCTGATGGGAGTAAAGGTGTGATCAGCTATCGTTTGTAGGTCCCATCGACCGCTACCGGGATCAGGCTTGTGGAGTCAGTATTGCTGACATGCCCTGCCCTGTCCTTGATAAAGAAGTTGTATTTGATCGTGTCCTGGTCGGAATAAAAAAGGTAGGTAAAATCAACTTCAATTGTGCCCTTCAGGATCTTATTCTGGCCCGGCCGTTCCATGTAGGGAATCCTGAAACCGGTAGGCTTGAACGGATCGTTAACCGGGGCAGGCGACACGGTGCCGTTCCGCTGCCTGTACAGGGTCATGAAAAGATTAATCGAATCAGTCTGTGAAGTAGTGGGGGGCTGAAGCCCGATGTCGCCGTCACCGTCCTCAAATCTGAAATTAAGCGTCCCGCCCTTCACTGAATTTCCAAGCATATCAATGGTGTCGTAGATCCTGAAATCGGTAAAAGTGATATGCGGCACCACAGGCAATACCTGAACCTTAGTGCAGGACGCTGCAAGCAGGATAAGCAAACCAGGTAAAACACTCCGGAACTTTGATTTCATTTATAATCCTTGACAAGCTTCTTACATCAAAAAGCACACCAAAGTAAACTATTTTTTTCGGAAAAAGATCCTTATTGGCACACCGGAAAAATCAAATTTTTCCCTCATCCTGTTCTCAATGTACCTTTTGTAAGGTTCCTTGATATACTGTGGAAAATTGCAGAAGAATGCAAATGACGGCGAATAGGTTGGCAGCTGTGTTACGTATTTGATCTTTATGTACTTGCCTTTTGAAGCAGGCGGCGGGTAGTCCGCCACAATTCCCAGCATTATCTCATTCAGCTCCGACGTGGGGATCTTCCTCCTCCTGTTGTCATTTACCCTGTCGATGAGTTCAAGGATATTGTGGATCCTCTGTTTTGTGATCGCGGAGATGAAGAGTACAGGGTAATCGGTGAAGGGGGCAGTCTTGGCTTTGATCTCCTTCTCAATCAGAAGGGTAGTGTTGTTCTCCTTCTGTATCAGGTCCCACTTGTTTACCAGGACGATCATCCCCTTGTTGTTCTTTTGAATGAGCGAGGTTATGTTAAGATCCTGGGACTCTATTCCCCTTGTTGCATCGATCATGAGGAGGCATATGTCAGACTTTTCAATGGTCCGCACAGCACGCATAACAGAGTAGAATTCCACATCTTCCGACACCTTCCCTTTTTTTCTCAGCCCGGCAGTATCGACGAGAAAGAAATCATGGTCGAATTTATTGTACCTGGTGTAGATCGAATCTCGGGTTGTCCCTGCAAGAGGTGTCACTATGTTCCTTTCTTCGCCCAGGAGTGAGTTGGCCAGGGATGATTTACCGACATTAGGTCTTCCGACTATCGCCACCCTGGGAATCTCCGGGAACTCCTCCTCTTTCTGGACAGGCAGGCCGGCTACCACCTTATCCAGGAGATCTCCCGTCCCGCTGCCGTTTATCGAGCTGAGCGCAAAATAGTCCCCAAGCCCCAGCTTGTAGAACTCCGTCGCGTCGGCGAGACGCTCCCCGTTGTCAACCTTGTTCACCACAAGAATGACAGGCTTGCCGGATCTTCTCAGCAGATCGGCCACCGATGTATCGAGTTCGTGTATCCCTGCCGTCACATCGACCATGAAGAGGATGAGATCAGCCTCCGCTATTGCGAGAAGGACCTGCTTGTTAATCTCCCCTTCAAATATGTCATCGGAATTCTTCACATATCCNCCGGTGTCGATAAGCGAAAAATTGACTCCGTTCCAGAGAACGGTACCGTAATTACGGTCACGCGTCACCCCGCTCGATTCATCAACAATTGCCTCCCGCGATTCCGTAAGCCGGTTGAAGAGGGTCGATTTCCCTACATTTGGTCTTCCAACTATTGCTACAATGCTTCCCATCGGTATGTTCAATTATCTGTATCCGAACCTCTTAAGAATATTCGGCTTGTCCCTCCAATCTTTTGTCACTCTGACATGGAGCTCAAGAAATATCTTCCGGCCAAAAAAATCCTCCATGTCGATGCGTGCCTCGGTTCCGGTTTTCTTCAGCATTTCCCCCTTGTGCCCGATGATTATGCCTTTCTGGCTGTCGCGGACAACATGTATTGTTGCACTGATCCTTGTCAGATTCCCTTCATCCCGGAAGCTCTCGATCCCGACCTCGACAGAATAGGGGATCTCCTTCTGGTAGTTCTTCAGAATCTTCTCACGTATGATCTCGGATGCAAAGAACCGTTCCTGCCTGTCGGTAAGCTGATCCTTGGGAAAGTATGGCTCCCCTTCTGGAAGCTTTTCGAGTATCGTTTCAAGCAGCTTGTCAAGGTTGAAACCCTTAAGGGCTGAAACCGGGATCACCAGGGAACCCGGCATTCTTCCTTCCCACTCACTGATCAGGGCGGTTACGGCATCCTGCGTGCTCAGGTCGATCTTGTTCAGTACGACGATCACCGGAACCCCGGTCTTCCTGATCTTGCCGAGATAGACGTCATCAGGCGTTTCCCTGTCGGTAACATCAAGGACATAAACAAAGACATCGGCGTCCGTCAGGGCCATGTTAACCGAATTCATCATCGTTTCCTGGAGCTTGTACCTGGGCTTCAGGATGCCCGGAGTGTCGGAGTAGACAATCTGGAAATCGTCACCATTGACGATCCCCATTATCCTGTGCCTCGTTGTCTGTGCCTTGGGGGTTATTATGGACAGTTTCTCCCCCACGAGCGAATTCATGATGGTCGATTTCCCTGCATTGGGGCTACCGAGAATGTTGACGAATCCTGACCTGTGAATCATAGGCTATGAAGGCTAAAACATTCCTCTTTTAAGCATAGATATTTCCTTTTCCGAAAGGTATCTCCATTTCCCGCGCTGAAGGTTCTTTTTTGTGAGTCCGGCAAAGTAGACCCTGTCGAGCTTCCTGACATCGTAACCAAGCTTTTCGAAGAGCCTTCTTACAACCCTGTTCTGACCCGAATGAAGTTCGATCCCGATCTGAGTCTTATCTTCCGGATCTGCAAATGAAACTGCGTCAGCAACAATCGTTTCACCTTCAAGCTCTATCCCCTCTGTCAGCCGCTCAAGATCATTCTTGATGACGGGTTTGTCGAGGAAGACGTGATATATCTTTCTTCTCTGGTACCTCGGATGTGTAAGGCGGCCTGTCAGCTCGCCGTCATTGGTCAGCAGCAGGACCCCGGTTGTCGATTTGTCGAGCCTTCCGACCGGGTAAACCCTTTCGGGGCAGGCGTCACCGATAATTTCGAGAACTGTATGGTCGGCATGCGGATCTTCGACCGTCGTGACATAGCCTTTCGGCTTGTTCATCAGAATGTAGACCTTTTTCTCCGACTTAAGCTTTTTCCCCCTGAACCTGATATCATCCCCGGCCGATACCTTTGTGCCCAGCTCTTTAACGGTCTTCCCGTTCACACTTATTAAACCCCTGGTGATAAGGTCATCTGCTTCCCTCCTTGAACAGACGCCGCAGTTCGCAATAAACCTGTTCAGCCTTACGGGCGGATCAACTTTTTGTTTTTCCGGGTTTACGGTCCTGCTCTTTCCCGGTTTGGTATTCCGCCTTACTGGTCTCTTCTCCATGCTTTCCTGAATCAGGGTGCAAAGTTACAATTATTTGACAATATTACGATTTCAGCTTATTTTTGCTTCCTTAAAACTTAAAACTGCCTACAATGACATTAGTAAAATCTATTTCAGGGATCCGCGGTACTATTGGAGGGACTCCGGGTGATAATCTTACTCCGCTGGATATTGTGAAGTTCACAGCAGCCTATGGCACATGGCTGGGCAGGAGGCACGGAAGCGGCAGGATCAGTGTGGTTGTGGGCCGCGATGCCAGGCGGTCGGGAGAGATGGTCAACAGGATGGTTGTTTACACCCTACGCAGCCTTGGAATAGACGTTACTGACCTGGGGCTTGCCACCACGCCGACAGTGGAACTGGCCGTTACCGGTACAGCTTCTGCTGGCGGGATCATAATTACAGCCAGTCATAACCCGGCCGAATGGAATGCACTGAAGCTGCTCAACAGCGATGGTGAATTCCTTTCATCGGCTGACGGGGTTGAAGTTCTGGCAATTGCCGGGTCGGAGAGCTTCACGTTTGCCCCGCTCGACGGGTTCGGATCATTCGCTTCAGACAGCTCCTGGAACAGCAGGCATATTGAAATGGTAAAAGGATTAAAGCTGGTGGATCCCGAAGCCATTGAGGCAGCTGGCTTTTCCGTGGCGATCGATTGCGTGAATTCGGTGGGAGGAATCATAGTCCCAGACCTGCTGCGGGCACTGGGTGTCAGGAAGATAATAGAGCTCAACACCATTCCTAACGGGTACTTTGCCCATAATCCGGAGCCATTGCCGAAAAACCTCACCGAGATTTCGGGACTGGTAGTAAAGGAAAAAGCTGACCTCGGGCTTGTGGTCGATCCCGATGTGGACCGCCTTGCAATTGTTTGTGAAGACGGAACGATGTTTGGCGAAGAATATACACTCGTTTCGGTGGCGGATTATGTCCTCAGGAATACCCCGGGAAACACCGTGTCGAACCTCTCTTCGACAAGGGCCCTGATGGATGTAACGGTACAATACGGGTACAGGTACTTTACTGCTGCTGTCGGGGAGGTCAATGTGGTTGAAGAAATGAAAAAACGGAACGCAGTGATCGGTGGGGAAGGCAATGGCGGAGTGATCTATCCTGAGATCCACTATGGGCGCGATGCACTGGTGGGAATTGGCTTGTTCCTCACGCACCTTGCAAAAAGCAGGAAGAAATGCTCGGAACTGAGAAGGCTCTACCCGGATTACTTCATAGCCAAAAAACGCATGGATGTCGCTGAGGGGACAGACTTCAGCCAGGTGCTCGGTAGGATTCGAAATGCATTTAAGGGATCCGAGATCGATGAGAGGGATGGTATGAGGATTGAGCAGAAGGACGGATGGGTCCAGATCCGCAAATCCAATACCGAGCCGATCATAAGGATCTATGCGGAAGCGGCAACCGAAGACGAGGCGGAAAAGCTTGCCGAAAATGTCATAAAAATTGTTAAAAACGCCTGATGACCCTGTTTTTCTGCCTTTAGGCAGGAATAAATGCCTGTTGTGGGATGTCTTAAAGCCGGGACCTGATCATATTAAGTTAAAAGTTGTTAAGAAAGGATTCCCGAGCCCAAATTTAGTAAATTTGTGGCCTGTTTATGAAGATGCATTTAAAACCAATAAGTTAAATCTAAATGAAACGCACGCTTATTATCACTGGTATTGTCGTAATTGCAGCTATTGCAATTCTTATAGTTATCGGCAAGTTGACCAAAAAGAAGGAAGTTGCCAACCTGTATGTTCAGGCACAAAAGGGGCAGTTTCAGATTGTCGTCTCGACTACCGGTGAACTGCAGGCCGAGAAATCAACCGACATCATCGGTCCCGACTTTACTATGAGCAGAAATATCAGGGCGATGGATATTAAAATAACCGACCTGGTCCCGGAAGGAACGGAGGTTAAAAAAGGTGATTATGTGGCAACGCTCGACAGAACCTCGTTCGACAACAGCCTGAAGGATGAAAATGACAAGCTGATAACCGCCGAGAACAATGTCGAGGTCAAAATGCTCGATACTGCAGTTACCTTGAGTGAGCTGAGGGACAATATCAAGAACCTGAGATATTCTGTTGAAGAGGCTGCCATAACCGTCCAGGAATCGAAGTACGAACCCCCGACAACCATCCGGCAGGCTGAGATCTCCCTCGACAAGGCAAAGCGTAACCTCGACCAGTCAATTAAAACCTACGGACTGAAAACCCAGCAGGCCAGGACCGATATGAGGACCCTTAAGAAAACTCTTTCGGACCAGCGCCAGAGAGTAAATGATTTTGCAGCCATACTTGAAAGATTTCTCATTAAGGCGCCAGCCGACGGCATGGTCATTTACAAAAGGGACAGGATGAATGCAAAAAGGAAGGTCGGTTCGTCAATATCGCCATGGGACAACGTGGTAGCTACACTACCCGATATGTCAGTAATGATCTCCAAAACATATGTCAATGAAATTGATGTGAGCAAAGTCAAGTCCGGCCAGAAGGTCGAGATCGTCGTGGATGCATTTCCCGAGAAATCCTACACAGGCGAGGTGGTCAGCGTGGCCAACATCGGTGAACAGCTTCCGAATGCCGATGCAAAGGTGTTTGAAGTTCAGATCCAGGTCGACGGTTCGGACCCGATCCTGAGGCCATCGATGACGACAGGTAACAAGATCATCACAAAGACCATCAAGGATGTGACGTATATTCCGCTTGAATGCGTACAGACCGGTACAGACAGCATCCCGTTCGTTTACACCAGGAACGGCAACAAGCAGATTGTGCTTCTGGGGGAATCAAATGAAAACAACGTGATTGTCGAACAGGGAGTGAAGCCGGGGGAATCACTTTACCTCAGCACCCCTGCTAAACCTTCAGGATTCAGGACTTCAGGCCAGGACCTTATCGCCCTTAACCGGCAGCGTGCGAAAGAGAAGCAGGCTGAAGAGGTAAGGGTCAGGGAGGAAGCCGCCAAGGCAGCGGCTAACAGGCAGCAGATGCCCATGGGCGGGCCGATGAATCCCGAAATGATGGGAAGGTTCAGCAACATGAGAGGCGGGACCATGCCAACTGGCCAGGCCGGCGGAGTCAGGGATACGGCCAGGATGAGGCGTTTCATGCAGATGCGCAATGGCCAGCAGGGCATACAGCAGGGAGCAGGAAAGGACACTTCGGCAAGGAGAAACCGTAATATCCAGGGGACTACCCAGCAAGGCGACCGGCAGCAGGGACCGGACTCCAAACGATAGATCAAACAAAAACTTAAAACCTTTACCGGTATGTTAAAGTTCTTCTTCAGGTATTTCCATGATATGGAAATAGCGGTCGAATCAATCATTTCGAACAAGCTCAAGTCTATGCTTACCGCACTTGGGATAATCTTCGGCGTTGCTGCCGTAATTGCGATGCTGGCAATAGGAAAAGGTGCAAAGCAGGAGATCATGGAACAAATGAAGATGGTCGGGGTGAACAATATCCTGATCAATCCCATAATCCCTGAAAAGAGCTCCTCAAGTGAAAGCGGTGAAGAAAAAGAGCAGAAGAAATTTTCCCGGGGACTGAGCATGCAGGATGTCGAGTCAATCAGGCAGACCCTTCCTTCGGTTAAGAGAATAAGCCCTGAGATCTCCTTTAACTCCATTGCAATGCTGAACGGGGTGAAGTACACTGCCAAGCTGGTCGGGGTTTCAAACGATTATTTCCATCTTTACAATCTTCCTCTCATTGAAGGATCATTCTTCAATAAGTTCCAGGAATACAACGGGATACAGGTATGTATCATAGGAGCGAATATCAGGGCGAAGTTTTTCAGCCAGATCGAGCCGATTGGGCAGTATATCAAGTTCAACGGCATATGGCTCAAGGTTATAGGGGTACTTCAGAAGACAAATGTCAACCTGACTGGTTTCGAGGAAAAAGGCGTCAATGTTTACAACGATAATATTTACATCCCAATACAGACAATGCTCCTGAGATATGAGAACAGGGGACTCGTCAACACCAAGCTGGTTTCGGAAGCATCTTCAAATGCCATGATCTTTGGCGGCCCGGGGTTTATGAGTATCGTCGCAGGAAGCAGCACTTCAGCCAGCAGTGCAGAGACAAACTACAACCAGCTCGACAGGATCGTTGTCCAGGTAAGCGAAACCGAACAGCTCAAGCCGACAACCGAGATCCTCAGCAGGATGTTTACGCGCCGCCATTCAGGAGTGAAGGATTTCGAGATAACTGTTCCGGAGCTTCTCCTTAAGCAGCAACAAAGGACAAAGGACATTTTCAATATAGTACTGGGAGCCATTGCAAGTATTTCACTCATTGTCGGGGGGATCGGCATTATGAATATCATGTTTGCCTCGGTGATGGAAAGGATAAAGGAAATTGGCACCAGGATGGCAATCGGGGCAAAAAAGATGGATATTGTCGTTCAGTTCCTTTCCGAGGCAGTGCTGATAAGCGTTTCAGGCGGCTTCATAGGGATCTTCCTCGGAGTGATAATGGCAAAGCTGATCCAGCAGATCGCGGGAATTATGACCATAGTCTCCTTTTTCTCGGTCTTCATTGCCTTCGGGGTATCGGCGGCTGTAGGGGTCGTGTTCGGATATTCCCCGGCAAAAAGAGCATCGGAAAAGGACCCGATCGAATCATTGAGATACGAATAATGTTTTTAGATATGAAAAAGTTGTTTTTGCTGCCGGCTGTTGCAGTACTTATGTTTGTATTCCAGCGGGCGGAAGCCCAGGAGATCAAGAGGCTCAAGTTCAATGAGGTCATTGACCTGTCCGAGGGACAATCGCCCCAGGCGCTGATCGCCAAACACAGGTTCCGCGCCAGTTACTGGCAATACAGGACATTTATCGCCCAGTACAGGCCGTCACTTACGCTTACCGGAACCACTCCCCAGTACAGCACCGCATATGAGAGGGTGTGGAATTCTGCGACCAATACCTGGGATTATGTGTCATCAAATACCCTTACCGACATCGGGTCACTTTCGCTGGCGCAGAACATCGGCCTTACGGGAGGTTCCATATTCCTCAATTCAAGCCTTACCTTGTTCAACGATTTTGAAAAGGACGCCTTCATTCCTAGGAACTACATTACAGTCCCGCTGGGGATCGGAATTAACCAGCCGATCTTCAGGTATAACTCACTGAAGTGGCAGAAAAAAACGGAGCCTCTTAAATACGAAGCAGCAAAAAAGACCTTCCTTTACAATATAGAAACTGTTCATCTTCAGGCGGTCCAGTACTTTTTCGGGCTTGCACTGGCGCAGATCAACAAGCAGATTGCCGATATGAATTATTCTAATGCCGACACTCTCTACCGTATCGCCCAGGGTCGCTACCAGCTCGGAACGATCGCCGAGAACGAGCTGCTGGAACTGCAGCTTCAATGGCTGAACACTAAAACAAATGTCCAGGCTGCTGAGATGAACCTGAGGGACAGGGAAATACGACTCAGATCTTTCCTTGGATTCAATGACAACATCAGGCTCGAGCTGGATATTCCTTCCGGGATCCCGGATCTGCAGGTGAGCCCACAGGAGGTGCTCAACCTGGCGATGGCTAACAACCCTGAGATATTCAACCAGCAGCTGACGGTGCTTACAGCCCAGTCGAACGTGGCACAGGCAAAGGCAGAGAAGGGACTGAACGCTAACCTGTCACTCTCTTACGGATTACGCAATCAAAACCCCGATTTCTCAATGGCCTATGAAAAGCCGGCGAAACAACAGGTGGTAAACCTTGCATTTACATTGCCGATCGTTGACTGGGGCCTGGGCAGGGGAAAGTACAAGGTTGCCAAATCGAGCCTTGAGCTTGCCCAGGTGCAGTCGCAGCAGGCGATCATCGATTTCCAGGCAAACCTGCTTCTGGATGTGGAGCAGTTCAACCTCCAGGCGGCACAGGTTGCCGTTGCCGCCAAATCCGACACGGTAGCCAGGAAGATGTTCGAAGTTACAAAGCAGAGGTTCCTTATTGGAAAGATCCAGGTGCTGGAGCTGAACAATGCCGATACTAAAAAGGACCAGAACCGCAGGGCATGGGTCCAGTCGCTTCAGGATTACTGGAACTATTTCTTCACAGTCAGGAGCCTGGCACTCTACGACTTTGTGGCAAGGAAACCGCTTGAATCCGACTACGAGAACCTGGTCAGGTAAAGCTTTCTTAAGAACTTACACCGAAGGCCGCGGGGTCGGTTATCTGATCTCAGTGAGCCTCAGTGCATTCTCAGTGTAACCCCGTGTTACACCGCCGGAGCACAATGGTTAACTGCACTTTTGAGCCAACCGTCTTTTTTTTTCTAATACTTTTCTTAACTTTGCGCCTCAATAAAGCAGCATCCACGTAAATCTGAACAAACAAAATAGACCAAATGCAAAACAAAGTAGCCATCATCATTCTTTCGGTAGCATTGTTCCTGGTATCAGCCTACCAGCTTTCATTCACGGGTGCGACTTACAAAGTGAACAGTGACGCCAAAAAATATGCCAAGGGAGACCTCGTCAAACAACGCAATTATATCGATTCAATTTCAGCGCTTCCAAAGGAAAAGTGGAGTTTCCTTGGCTACACCTTCAAGGAGTGCGAAAGGAAGCAGCTGAATCTCGGACTTGACCTCAAAGGCGGAATGAACGTCATTCTCGAGGTATCCATCGAGGACGTCCTGAAATCACTTTCAAACTACAGCACCGACAAGACCTTCCATGATGCGCTTGCACGGGCCAGGCAAATGCAGAAACAAAGCCAGGCTGATTTTCTGACGCTGTTCGGAAGAGCATTCCAGGAAATTGACCCGAACGCACGGCTTGCTGCTATATTCGGAACACCTGCCCTCCGTGACAAGATCAACTTCAACTCTACTAACGAACAGGTGATGAACGTCCTCAGCGACGAAGTAAATGTTGCGATCGACAATGCATTCAATATTCTTCGTACCAGGATCGACCGGTTCGGGGTTGTTCAGCCAAATATTACAAAGCTATCCACCAAGGGAAGGATACTGATCGAACTTCCCGGTCAGGAAAATCCGAAACGTGTCCGTGAGCTTTTGCAGGGAACGGCAAATCTCGAATTCTGGGAAACCTACCAGAACAGTGAGATCCTTCCTTACCTTTCCGAAGCCAATAAGATGCTGAAGGAGATCCGGACAAGCACTGCTGCGAAAGATACAACTGCATCTGCCGCTTCAAAGAGTGTCGCAGCAGCCGATACCACCAAAAAGGAGGAAGCTCTTCTTGACCTGATCAAAAAGGACACCACCAAAGCTTCAAAAGCTGAGACTGAATCACGGGCAGAGTTCAACCGCCAGAATCCACTGTTCGGAGTCCTCAACCCGCGTGTCGATGGACAGGGGCAGCCGCTTCCGTCGTGTATGATCGGACTGGCAGCGGTAAATGACACTGCAACGGTTGATAATTTACTGAAGATGCCGCAGATAAAGGCGATCTTCCCGCGTGATCTTAAGCTTTACTGGAGCCAGAACCCTTACAAATATGATCCTACAAAAACATTCTATGAGCTTCATGCCATCAAGGTCACTACCCGCGACGGAAGGGCTCCTCTGAGCGGAGACGTCATTACGTCTGCAAGACCTACCTCAGGTGTGACAGGCTCCGAAGTAAAGGTTGATTTCAGCATGAATGCCGATGGTGCAAAGACCTGGGCAAGAATGACAAGAGATAATATCGGAAGGTGTATTGCAGTGGTGCTCGACGGATATGTACGCTCTTATCCTAATGTTGTCAATGAGATTACAGGCGGAAATACCGAAATAACAGGGGATTTTACCATCGATGAGGCAACCGACCTTGCCAATATCCTGAAATCAGGCAAGATGCCGGCTCCGGCAAAGATCGTTTCCGATACTGTTGTCGGTCCGACACTTGGCAAGGAGGCAATCAGTTCCGGTTTCGCTTCATTCATCATAGCATTTGTCCTGGTTCTTGCATTCATGATCTTCTATTACAGCAAGAGCGCCGGTACAATTGCAGATATTGCACTGTTTACTAACGTCTTTCTGCTGTTCGGAGTCCTGGCATCCCTTAATGCAGTACTCACGCTGCCCGGTATTGCCGGTATCGTGCTTACCATGGGTATGGCGGTTGATGCAAACGTGCTTATTTATGAACGAATACGTGAGGAACTTCGTGCAGGCAAAGGGATCAAGCTCGCTATTGCTGACGGCTACAGGCGTGCATATTCCGCCATCATCGACTCCAACGTTACCACAATACTGACCGGTATAGTTCTCTACCTGTTCGGACAGGGACCGATCAAAGGATTTGCAACAACCCTTGTGATCGGGATCCTTACATCAATGTTCACATCGATCTTCATTACCAGGCTTATTTATGAATACCTGCTCAAGAGAAATGCGAACCTTACTTTCTCGATCAAGATCACTGCAAATCTTTTCAAACATACCCATATCGATTTCATCGGGATGAGGAAGTATTTTTATATCGGCTCCGCAGTGATACTTCTGGCAGGCATAATCTCCCTGTTTGTAAGAGGCCTTAACCCGGGAATCGACTTTACCGGAGGAAGGACCTATGTGGTGAAATTTGACAAGCCGGTAAGGACCGAAGATATTGCAAGCAGTCTTAATGTGGCATTCGGCGAGCTCCCGCAGGTGGTTACATTCGGAAGCACCGACCAGGTGAAGATAACCACCAAATACAAAATCAATGAAGCCGCAGCGGAAGATGAAGTGCAGACAAAGCTGTATGACGGGCTCAAGTCATTCCTGCCACAGGGCGAAACAAAAGACCAGTTCACATCACAGAATATAAGACAGAGTGAAACCGTGGGACCGGTAGTCGCTGCCGACATCAAGATCAATGCCTATTACGCAGTTGCCATTGCACTTGTCCTGATATTCTTCTACATCTTCATGAGGTTCAGGTACTGGCAATATGGCTTCGGAGCCGTTATGTCGCTTGTTCATGATACCTTGCTGGTAATAGGTGTATACTCACTGCTATGGGGGATAATGCCATTCTCAATGGAGATCGACCAGGCATTTATTGCAGCGGTCCTGACAGTGATAGGGTTCTCGGTGAACGATACGGTGATCGTCTTTGACAGGCTCAGGGAGTATATCCCGATCTACCGCAAACGTCCCCTCAAAGAGGTCCTGAATATGGCCATGAATGCAACCCTGAGCCGTACCATCAATACCACCCTGACAGTTATGCTCACCATCTTTGCGATGTTCTTCTTCGGCGGTGCAGTGATCAGGGGATTCATGTTCGCACTTATGATCGGTATCGGTACAGGCGTTTATTCATCAGTGTTCATTGCTGCGATGCTCATGTACGACACTATCAAAAAGGACACAAAGGAGATCGAAGCAAAAGTCCCGGCAAAATCGAGCGCTGACGTGGTTAAGTAAGAAGCAGGTTAACTGACAAATATTTTGTTTCACGGAGATCACAGAGAATTTGCCACCGGCCCCCTAAAGGGGGTATGAGTACTCTGTGATCTCTGTGTCTCCTCCTGGGTTCCTCTGTGAAATTTTCAAATCCACAGTTGTTGACAATCTTTGTTACCGGATTAAATTTCATATTATTTTAATAACTTTACACTCCTAATATTTAGTCAGAAAGACAAGAGGGGTATATGAGCGGACAGGAGATATTTGTCATTATAATTGTTGCCCTGCTTTTGTTCGGGGCAGACAAATTGCCGGAGATCGCACGGGGGCTCGCAAAGGGCATGAGGGATTTCAAGAAGGCTACAGACGATCTTAAGCGTGAATTTGAGGAGAGCACCAGCGATCTGAGGCGCGATCTTACCGAGGTTTCTGGTTCAATCAGCAGTGATGTCCAGGACATTACCAATAATATCAGGACCAATGTCAACGAGGTATCGGGGGACCTGAGGCAGGAGATTCACAACTTCAAGTCGGATGTCCAGGGCAATGTCGATGAGGTAAAGGAGAACATAGATAAACAGATTGCTGATATAAATGATGTCAATAAGGAGCCGCAGGGCCAGGCAGAGCCTGCAAAGGAGCCAGAACCGGCGCCGGGGCAGCCGGCAGGTACTGAAACTCCTTCAGGAACCGCCAGTTGAGGGCAAAGACTGCACTGCACAGCCTGCTGAACTGTTCCGGAACATCCGCCTGATCTCATGATTATAACTGAAGGCATTACAAAATCGTTCGGAGACCTTAAGGTCCTTAAGGGGATAAATCTTGAAATAAAAGACAGGGAAGTCGTTTCCATCGTCGGTGCTTCCGGCGCAGGCAAGACCACCCTCCTTCAGATAATCGGGACTCTCGACAAGCCCGACGACGGTATCGTTAAATATAACGGCACCGACACCCGGCGTCTCAAGGGAAAATCACTCTCATCTTTCAGGAACAGGAACATCGGATTCGTATTCCAGTTCCATCAGCTCCTGCCCGAATTTACCGCCCTCGAAAATGTTTGCATTCCTGCATATATTGCCGGAAAGGGTAAATCTGAAGCAGAGGCCCGTGCTGCAGAGATCCTGGGATTCCTTAATCTCAGTGAGAGGCTTGAACATAAGCCGTCAGAGCTCAGCGGGGGTGAACAGCAAAGAGTTGCCGTGGCAAGGGCATTGATAAATAACCCGTCGGTAATTCTTGCTGACGAACCTTCCGGAAACCTTGATTCCGAAAACAAGAACGAGCTTCATAAGCTTTTCTTCAGGCTCAGGGACACATTCGGCCAGACAATAGTGATTGTTACGCACGACAGGCAGCTGGCCAACATGTCGGACCGTGTCCTTGAGATGAAGGACGGGCTGATTGTGAACGGAGCTTGATCTGCTCTCGCTGGCTTCATGATCAGCACCCGGTATCCAGGCCGGGACAGTACACCAGGTTAAAAATCTTTCATTAGACGGGGACTGCATATGGGGCTTTGAAAGTCTCTCACCTTATCCCCAGCAAGTCCATGAGACCATTGATAAAGGTAAGCGGATGAGCCGGATTCCCGGGGACATAAAGATCAACCGGGTGATTGTTAAGGAAGCTCCTGTCGAGGGCAGGACTTCCGTTGAAAATACCGCCGCTGATGGCATCCGTTCCGGCAAGGACAATGATCTTCGGAAATGGGACGGCGTCATAGGTGAGCCTGAGCGCTTCCGCCATGTTCGCGGTGAAAGGGCCCGTGATCACGATCCCGTCGGCGTGCCGGGGTGATGCAACGAATTCGATCCCGAACCTCCCCATATCAAAATTCACATTCCCCGAAGCGCCCAGCTCCATTTCGCACGAATTGTCTCCCCCGGCCGATACCTGCCGCAATTTGAGCGACCCCCTGAAAAGTTCCCTGATCTCCTTCCTTACCTTTGTTTCATCGAGCCTGATCCTGGCATCCGCACCGGGCTTCACGATGAGCCCGCCACGATCATTGACGGCAATCCTGTAATCATTGGTAAACTTTATGGCGCCGGGTTTCAGGAATGAACACTCGCCGCAGAAGAGGCACCTTCCGAGGTCGATGGCCCCCGAATCATTATTGATCGCACTGACCGGGCACACTGCCGCTGCTTCGCGAATATCCCTGGTTGTTATTCCTTCCGCGATCACCGGGCGTCCCCTGAAGAGTGGCGAGACCGGCTGAGTGCGAAGGTCCTTTACCGACTGGTGGCCGTGTCGTGCCAGAATTGCCAATTCACGTATCATACTAATCAGCTTTTGTTAATCAGGTTACAGATCATGACCGCAATAGCTCAGGTTAAAGCTTTTATTGCAAACAGGGAAATCTGAGATCTCCTGGCTCCTTACCGCAAGCGCAAGGGCCATCCAGTTATGCACCGAAGGATCTTTTACTTTATAATGTACAAGGTTTCCCTTTGCATCAGTTTCACATGAATGGACGATCTCTCCCCTCCATCCCTCGACGACCGAAACCGAAAAAGCACCCGGTTTCAATTTATATGAATAGTCAGGCTTCCCGGTATCTTTATCCTTGCCTGCCCATACCTCGAGAAGCTCCCTGATGATCCTCAATGATTCCCTTACTTCCAGCTTCCGGATCATTCCCCGTGCCAGAACGTCCCCGGTTTCGAGTATTGCCGGGTTAACGGCAAAGTTCCTGAAGTACTGAAAAGGATGTGTTTTCCGTACATCCCGGGCCATCCCGCACGTTCGGGCCGCGATTCCCACGGCCCCGATCTGCCTTGCCTGCGTGCCGGTGACAGTTCCTATATCCTCGAATCTTGCCAGAACGCTGGGGGAGGAATAGATGCACTCTGTTATTCCTGAAAATTGCCTGTCAACAAAATCTGTCATTTTAATGATCTCCGCTGCCGTTTCCTCTGAGAGCGGAAAGTTGCTGCCGCCCGACCTGATCAAGCCTTTGCCGAACCTGTTACCGCACCACAGCTGGGTGGTATTTATCACCCTGGTCCTTATGGCTTCGCAAACCACCTGGCCGAGCTGATAGGCCACGTCACCGCAAAGGGCAGCGGTATCGCCGATATGGACTGCGATCCTTTCCATTTCGAGAGCGACGCATCTTTCGATCTGAAGTGCTTCGCCTGGTTCCAGCCCCGTAAGTGATTCAATAAGCTGGGTATGGGCCAGTGAATGTCCCACTGCCGTATCACCGGCAATTGACTCCGCAAGGATGCACCTCTGCAGGGGAGTGTTTTTCGAAAGGAACAGATCTTCGGTCCCGCGATGCTGGTAACCCAGCTGGATCTCCAGGTGGAGCACTTTTTCGCCGTTGCAGATGAACCTGAAATGGCCGGGCTCAATCACCCCGGCATGCACCGGACCGACACCGACCTCGTGAAGCTCTTCGCTTTCTATCCCGTAGAACGGGTAATTCTCCATGGTCTTTGACTTATCCCGGCGGTTGTGGGGAAATCTTACGCCTTTCATCCACGGATGCCCCTCAAATACGACACCGAAATTTTCATTTATCTCCCGTTCGAAGACGGAGAGCTGAGGAAAGAGATCTGCTGCTGACCTGAGCACCGGATTCAGAGTGCCGGTCTCATATGCAGCGACTTCAATATTGCCGGAGGGATCATCTGCCAGAAAGCAGTAAAGCTTTAAGCTATCCTGTGTTTTAATGCCGTAGTATGCCAGGCAGTGCCTGGCTTCATCCTTTAACCCATCGGTGACAAAGCTGTAAAAATCATCATAACCGGAGATGGGTATTTCCCTGACCCCCCCTGCAGGATAATTGTTTTTCAGTTTGAAATGAGATGGTTGGTCCATAATGGTTCAGAATGATCCCAGGGTGAGAATGTTGCTTTTGATAATATCGGTCAGGAAAGGTGGCTGGTAAAAGCATAATATCACTACCAGCCCCAGCAGGATGAACTGGGAGACGGTCTCCACCGCCCTCACGGAGGTCACCTGGGGCTGGTCAGGTATCGAACGGGGATCCGAAAAAACTATGTGCATGGTCCGGGTGGTCATAGCGTAAATAACGAAACAAAGGAGGAAGAAAGTGATGATAAGGACAGCCCAGTTGCTGCCGGTAACCATTGCCCTGAATATCATTATTTCGCTGATGAACAGCCCTGAGGGCGGAATTCCCAGGATGCAGATAACCCCTGTTATGAGCACGAGTGATCCGGCCGGATAGAGCGCCATATACCTGCCGCAATCATCGAGCTTGAATGTGTGCAGGACCCGTGACAGCTGCCCCATCTGGTAGAAAAGGCTCGACTTTATCAGTGAGTGGAGGACAATTATCAGGAATGCAGCGTAATAGCCTTCCCCGCCGATCCCGGTGGCGATCGCGACAAGACCCATGTTCTCAAGGCTCGAATAGGCAAGCATTCGCTTCAGATGCTTCGCTTTCAGCATGTATCCAGCTGCAATAAGCAGGGAAAGGATGCCTGCCAGGATGAGCACATTATTCATGAAGCTGCGGATGGGCGAGGAGGCAAAAAGTGAATAGACCCTGAAGATCGACAGGAACCCAACGTTCATCAGTGTGGTCGAGATCAGTGCGCTCACGGGAGGAGGTGAAACCGAGTGTGCATCAATGGTCACCGTGTGCATCGGAAAGAGCCCCATTTTTGTACTGAATCCGACCAGGACAAAAAGGAACGCGATCTTCAGATAGAGGGGGTTTGCCTTGTCTATTATGACCGACAGATTCTCAAATGTCAGGTTTGCAGCATCGCCCCGGCCGTAGATGAAACCGAGGAAAAGGATCCCAAGGTATGCAAGGGCAATGCCGGTGGAACAGATGAAAACATATTTCCAGGTCGCCTCCAGGGCCATTTCGGTCCGGTCGTGATAGATAAGTGCAGCAACAGCAAGAGTGGTGGCTTCGACAAAGATCCAGAGGACCGTCATTCCATTTGCCAGGTACGCTCCCGACATGAAAGTCATCAGCAGGATCAGGGAAGCATGGTAAATGTTGTATTTCCTGATGTCATCCTTCGCCGTATATACAAATCCATGGTAAAACGTAGGGATGGTGAGAAGTGAAAGGATCGCGAGGAGAAGCACGCCGGAACTGCTGAAGGTGAAATAGATGAGTTCGGTGGAATTCAGATTCATCCAGGAATGGATGGTGAGCCCGATATGGATCAGGGCATAAAGCAGTGATATAAGCCTGGTTGCCAGCTTATTCCTGAAAAGGAAAACTGAAAGGCTCAATAGAAATGCCGAAGAAAAGAAAATCAAAACTGCCATCCCTCAGTCTTTTAGCATTGTAAGTTCGTTGGTATGTGGCTTGAGACGCAATCCAAAAAAGCCCAGGATAAGAACCCCCACGAATATGTCGAGCAGGATCCCGATGTTTATCAGCGCCGGCATCCTGCTGCCTATTGCAAGGGAGAACATGAACACGGCATTTTCCACGATCAGAAAGCCTATCAGGTGCGAAATGATCAGCTTATGGGTAATTATCAGGAGCAGCCCCGTCAATAACGTGTAGAGTGCGACGGCCATGTAAATGACGTTGATATACTGGTTGATCATTGCGCCCGCGAGAATGACGCTCACAAGCAGCGACAGGATGGAGAGAAGCAGAAGGTAAAATCCCGGCGTTGCCTGCCGGTGTACCTTGGAGACCCCGGAACGGCTGATAATCCTGGAAAGAAGATAAGGAATGAGCAGTGTTTTAATTATAAGTGTTTCCGTCACGATGAACAGCAGGTTAACAGTATTTATCTCATTCAGCTCGAAAACTGCTATTCCGCACAGCAGCAAACCCTGTATTGCAAGCAGCCTGATATATATTATCAGCCTTTCTGCCGCGGCGAAATAAACCAAAGTAACCGAAAATAAAACTATAAGATAGTTAACCATTGAAAATCAGACTGTTAATTTATTTGTAAGTATAAGGACGATCACAAATGAGATCCAGGCAATCGCTGATATAGTGAGCAGATACTTCGGGTTCTTGTTCATTTTATTCCTGGCCCTGAATGATTCAAGCAGGCCGATGGCAACTGCAAACAGCAGCTGTACGGCAAGGAACAATATGACATGAAGGAAAATATTCCATCCGGAGGGAACGATAATATTATACATCAGGGAGCCGTAAACTGCAAATTTCAGGTAGGATGTGATATGGATCAGGGCTTTGTCGAAGCCGCTGTTATCCAGGATCATTACCTCGTGGATCATGGTGAGCTCAAGATGTGTCCTGGGATCATCCACAGGGACACGACTGTTCTCTACCATGGCGATCTGGGTAAACAGGAAAATACCGATTATGCTGAATATCAGCACATAATCATTTCCGGTGAGGAAGAAGTGATTGAAAATGCCTGAAAAAGAGGTGTGACCGGTGAACATGGCAAAAGTAGCCATCAGGATGAAAAAGGCAGGTTCAATGAGCATTGAGAAGAATGCTTCCCGGTTGGCTCCCATTCCTTCAAAGCTGCTGCCTGTGTCGAGAGCGGCAATTATAGAGAAGAACTTCCCGAGCCCGATAAGGTACGCGAAAAAGATAAAGTCGCCTCCGAATGAGATCAGCGATCGCTGGTTTGCGAACGGAAGCAGCAGTGAAGCGCATACCAGGGTTGACAATGCAATTACCGGCGCGATCTGGAAGATAATGCCTGTCGTCCCGCTGAATACGCTGCCTTTCCTCAGGAGGACAGCAATATCCTTCAGCGGCTGGAAAATCCCAGGCCCCTTGCGTCCCGATGCAATACTTTTTGTCCGCAGGATGATCCCGGGGAAAAACAGTGCCGATATGAATATCAGAATAACTCCCGGCATCTCAGATCAGTTTGAGGCAGGTTAATAAAAAGATCACCAGCATGAAGATGAAGGCGTATAATATATAGTGGCGGATCTGCCCCGTCTGCATGACAGCAATTTTCTTAAGCAGGGCCGAGATCCAATCGACCGGGATATCGATCAGGATCTTCTTCAGAATATCTTCGCTGCGCGATTTGAAGGCCCGTTTCCCGGGAAATATTTCTTCTTCCCCTATCTCCTTCATTACCTTCCTGGTCTGAAGCAATGGTTTTGCAAGGTGATTATAGTTATACGAATATGAAGTGGCTGTATACTGCTGCCTGGCATTGACGGCAGTGTACCCGCATCCCCATGTCGGGCCGGTCGTGACCATGCGGCTCTTCAGGTGATAGCGCCTGTAAACCAGCAATGCAACGGTGATCAGGACAAAAATGCCCCCGAGCAGGCTTATCCCGGCAAGGTTTGTGAGGTAACCACTCCCCGCAAGGTCGGTACCCGGCAGGTTGAATGAGACTCTTACGGTCTCAAAAAGAGGTTTTACGACCAGGAATGATCCAAACCCGATCAGCAGGATAAAGAAGAGGGTCAGTAACTGCGGAACGAGCATCGATCTGCTGACCTCTCCTGCCGATTCCGCTTCCCCTGTGCGAGGCTGGCCTAGGAACACTATGCCGAAGGCTTTTGTAAAGCAGAAAATTGCCAGCCCTCCGATCAGCACAAGGCCCGTGATCACCAACAGGAACATAATCGAGTGGATAAGGTCAGCTGATGGGAGGCTGGTAAATATGCCGGCATAGATCAGGTACTCCGAGATAAAGCCGTTAAATGGCGGCAAGCCGCAAATAGCAAGCGAGCCGATAAGAAAGAGGCCGGCGGTATATGGCATCTTCTTCATCAGGCCCCCGAGCTTTTCTATATTCCGGGTATGGGTGACTGTGTATACCGATCCGGCATTGAAAAACAGCATCGACTTGAAAAGGGAATGGTTCATGACATGCAGAAGACCGCCGCCAAATCCGAGGAGGCTCAGCACCGTATTCCCCGTTGAAAGGCCGATAACCCCGAGCCCGAGGCCTATCCCTATAATTCCAATATTCTCGATGCTGTGGTATGCAAGCAGCCTTTTGATGTCGTGCTGCATTATCGCCATCATCACTCCGAAAAGTCCTGAGATGACCGAAACGGCAAGGATGAAAATGCCGGTGATCAGCAGGTCGCTTTGCAGTGCGGCGAGGACCCTGATTATCCCGTATATTCCCATTTTTATCATTACTCCCGACATCACTCCGGAAACATGTGACGGGGCTGCGGGATGGGCATCAGGAAGCCACGTGTGCAAGGGGATGAACCCGGCCTTTATCCCGAACCCTGCAAAGAACAGGAGAAAGAGCGGAAAATTTGGATTTCCGGAGAAATAATCCTTCAACGCATCAAAGCTCATCTGGCCGGTGTACCTGCTTACCAGGAGGAACCCTGTCAGGATGAAAAACATTCCGGCATGCATCTGGATGAGGTAATTGATGCCGGTCTTCAGGATCACCCTTTCTTCCGCCTCGAAGATGACCAGGAGAAATGACGATACAGCCATCAGCTCCCAGGCGATCAGGAAGAAAAGTCCGTCGCGGATTGTAACCACGAAGATCATGGAAAGGTAGAGCCACAGATATGAGAAATAATGAATCGAAAAGCGAAGCGCATTTTTCTCATGATAGTACGGCTTCAGGTATCCTTTAGCGTAAAGGAATCCGACAAGTGACGTGATGTTGATGACAAGAATGAAGAATGCTGAGAGCCTGTCGATCACAAGGGGGAAGCTCCTTTGAAGCAGCGGGATTGCGATCCTGATGTCATCTGCCCCGGAATCCTGCACGTACAGGAGGATGGCCCAGTATGTGGTCGCGGCAATTCCTGCCCCGAGTATTGCAAGGGTGAAATAATATTTAAGGGATTTCGGGATGAAAAATACCCCGAATGATAAAATAACAGAGATCAGAAGAATATATGTCAAGACCATGCCGGTATGAAAAATACTTTAAGATACGACTGACAATATTTTCCAGGGCTTTTAAGCCCCTGCTGCCAGGTTTCGATTCAGGATGGTTTTATTGAATGAGAGAGACCATCGGTTTTTTCGAGCCCAAAAGTATAAAAATATCCGTTAGTTTTTATTCAATGCAAAATATCATCTGTTTGTTCTCCCAAGGACAAATGAAATGTTACGGTTAAACCAATTTCTTTAATTTTACGGAGCGGATTAAGGAATTATGGAATTATCACGATCTGAACTTAAGGAGTTTCTGGATGAAAAGGTCGAGCTGTTTAACCGGCCTGCCTTCATTGAATCTGATCCTGTCAGTATTCCGCATCGTTATTCTGGCAAAGGCGATATTGAAATAGCTGGCTTTCTTGCAGCCACAATCGCCTGGGGAAACCGCAAGATGATCCTGAAAAGCTCGGCAAGGATGATGGAGATCCTTGAGGACTCACCTTTTGAATTCATAGTGAATTCGAGTGATTGCGAACTGGATCAGGCCATTCGATTTGTTCACAGGACTTTCAATTTAGCTGATCTTTCATATTTTTTGAAAGCTCTCCGGCACATATACAGGAATGAGGGGGGGCTTGAGACAATTTTTGGGATCCATAAGACTTCCGATTCTCTCCAGCCTGCAATTCATGAATTGCATAACATATTCTTTGAGCTGCCGCATGAAAAAAGGACCGAAAGGCATGTTTCAGATCCGTTCAAGGGGTCGGCAGCGAAAAAGATCAATATGTTCCTGAGGTGGATGGTCCGCAAGGACAATAAAGGAGTGGATTTCGGGATCTGGGATTCAATATCTCCTGCGATTTTATCATGCCCGCTGGATGTTCACTCGGGAAATGTCGCAAGAAAGCTCGGATTGCTTAACCGGAAACAAAATGATGCAAAAGCGGTCAGAGAGCTGGATGAAGTTCTGCGCAGCCTTGACAGAGAGGACCCTGTAAGGTACGATTTTGCACTGTTTGGACTGGGTGCCCTGGAAAGGTTTTAACAGACGGCCCCCGCAACGCCCCCGGTCTGGTATTGATACGCTGATTCAGAAATGACTAAACAATAACCAAAAAATGACAAGGGAATCATTCAGATCATTCATCGGGGCATTTTGTCTTTCAGTACTGCTTGGCGGGGTACCGGGAAAATTATTCTCTCAGTCAAGGGAAATAAAAATTGAAATCGACGGCTCGGAGAAGTACCAGACTATGGATGGATTCGGGGTGAATATCAACCCTGCATGGTGGTATGACGGGGCCTATACCGATGCTGCCATCGTGCAGCCGGCTATAGATCTTCTTATCGATTCGCTGGGGGCATCAGTCTTCAGGGTTGTCATTGAGGAGATCGACTGGGAGGCTGTAAATGACGATAATGATCCGGATCATTTTAACTGGGACTATTACAATAAAATATTCTCAGGCATAAGGTTTAAAGGTATATGGAATACCCTTCATTACCTTAACAAAAGGGGCGTTACAGACAGGATGTGCATCAGCTTCATGGGGGCGCCTCCGTCTGCGCCGCCGCTCTCGAAGCCTGATCAGCACCTCAGCTGGATGGGCGATAAACCATATTCCATCAGGGAGAATATGGAAGAAGAGCTGGCTGAAACTGAAGCAGCATTCCTTTACTACATGCGGAATACCGAGAAGATAAGCTTCAGTCTCGTATCCCCCATGAATGAAACAGACATTATATCGATGACAAGAAATGCCGAGCACCCTGACGGAATCGCAGAAGGACCGGATGTCCCTGATGCCGCACAGTGGGTGAGAATAATGCATAAGCTGGCATTAAAGCTTGACAAGATCGGAATGAACAATATCAGGTTCGTGGCCCCCGATGCCGGGGGAGAAAAGCTCTTTTCGGAGGTTATTGATGAAATGGCAAAGGACCAGTACCTGATGGGGAAGATCGTCAGCTGGGGTGTTCATTGTTATGGCAATGATGCGCGTTCATACTTTGACAGGATAAGGATGTCTCCTTACCCGGTTAAGCCTTACTGGATAACTGAGACTGCACGCATCAGCCATCTCTTCGGGCAGCTCGACGATAATGCCACATCGTATATTTTCTGGGATGGCTATGACTGCGTTTACCAGCATGGGAGGAGAAATGGATACGGAAGCGTCCCTCCTAATGACTGGGTCTTTTGGTTCCCCGGGGAGGGCAAGCCCCTGGTTGAATATATCCCTTCATCCCAAAGCTGGAAGCCGCGAAAGACTTTCTGGCAATATGCACAGGTCATGAAATTTGTCAGGCCCGGTTCGGTGCGTATCCGGGTTACCGGACAGGACAGCACTTTTTCAGCTTATGCCTTCTGCAATCCCGACGGAAGCATGGCCATTACAGGTCTGAACACCGGGATCAGGCCTGTCGAACTGACCGGAGTCCTGCAAAACCTGCCTGCCCTCGGAAATATGAAGCTTGTCTATACGGATTCTGTCTCCGATATGAAAACGGGAGCGGCAGTCACTTTCCAGGGAAAAAGCTTCAAAGCTTCCGTACCCGCCGGATCTGTTTTTACAATTACCGGATATTCGGATAAGCTGCCCGCAGCAATTGGTGCAATAAGGCCTGAACCATCAGGCTGGTATGCCGGGGATATACATGTACACCGCAATTGCGGAGAAGGAACACCGGTGCTTGCGGAGAATGAATTTGTTCCCATGATGGAACCAAATGACCTGGCTGTGATATCAGTGCTGGCCGATATGGGAGACGGGGAGGTAAAGTACAGCCAGGCCGATCTTCCGAAAATAAACGGGAAGGATGCGATACAATCAAAACCCGGACATATCGTGCACTGGGATGCTGAATGGCATTTTGATCCCTTTGGAACTACTTTTGAGCATAAGGCCCTCGGAGGCCACATCGTTCTCCTTGGCCTGAATGAAGCTCACACTATATGGGATGAATCGGCTTACAAGGTTGCAGAATGGGGGAAGAAACAGGATGCCATTACAGGCTTCTGCCATCTCCAGTACCTGAATGATTCAATTCAGAATAACCTCGATTGCTGCATACCAGTCGACTATCCTGTGGAGACAGCACTCGGGACAATTGACTTTCTTTCCGAGGATGTCTGGCTCAATGATGCCGCAATCAATGCATACTATAAGATCCTTAACTGTGGATTCCGGCCCGGCTTGGCAGCAGGGACAGATTTCCCGTGCAACAACAGCAGGCCATTCGGATCACTTCTTACATACGTTCAGGTTATAGACCAGCCCATGACTTACAGGAAATGGATCGAAGGCATCAGGGCCGGAAGGACAGTCGTTTCGACAAATGGCCATGCTGAATTCCTTGAACTTCGCGTGAACGGGTCCGCATCACCCGGGGATGAGATAAAATTGGGCAAACGGGGAGTTGTTTCAGCCAATGTTACCTGGACGACGGCGAAAGAGCTTTCAGGGAAGATCGAAATTGTGTGCAACGGCAAGGTTGTTGCATCAGTAGATGGCACGTCCGGACCCGGTGAGCCGGTGCATTTCAGTAGCCCGATCAGGATCAGTGAAAGCAGTTGGATCTGTGCAAGAAGAATGGATGCAAACGGTCACCGGACCCACACAGCCCCGGTTTACATCTCATGCAAGGGAAAACCTGTGAGGGCAAGTGAATCAGACGCCAGGTACTTTGAAGCCTGGATTGATAATATCCTTAAGAACATCGGACCGGGAGGACCCTGGAGTATCTATTTCACCCACGACCTGGAAACCGTAAGAGCAAGGTATCTGAAGGCCAAAGATATATACGAGAGTATAGCTGCAGAGGCGGCAAAAACAAATAAAAACAATAACTGATATATACGGCATGCCAGTGATGAAAGGCCGCCTGCCGCTGGTTATATTTTCATTGTTTTTTCTTGCTGTCCAGGGCTTTCATCATGCAGGGAAAAAAGAAAAGCTGCTTGTAATTTGCAGCAGGAGCGATTTCGGTATGTATACCCCTGAGATACTCAGGGCAGAGGGCATCACCTGCTTTGACACTGTTTCGCTTTTGAATGCCGGAACCGTTCTAAACCGCTATCATGCTGTTATACTGTCGTCGGCCCGGGGTGATAAAGCTCTTTATGAAAGTCTGTACAAGTATGTCAGAAAGGGCGGGAAACTGATAGCAGTCATTACACCTTACGATGCACCGGAAGAGCTCTTCGGTCGCCTGATGCCCTACAGCACCCGCAGGCATTCTTATGTGAGCATCGATACTGCGTCAGAAACGGGCAAACACCTTTCAGGGCACCCACTTCAAGTCCATTCCGAAAGTGCATTAAGACTGCCGTATGATTGCATGGTACTGGCCTGGTTTGTAAATCATGCCGGTAAGGAAAAGAGCGGTCCGGCAGTCATAACAAAAAGGATAGGGAAAGGCACTCTTACTGCCTTCCTGTACAACCTGCCGGCCAATATAGCCCTTACACGGCAGGGTAATCCGACAGTAGCAGGGATCGAAGAGGACGGCATCCCCGGGTTGCGGGCTATGGACCTCTTCACCGGGGGCTGGGTGGATACTGACTGTAATACCATTAACCAGGCAGATGAACAGATGCATCTCCTTTCGCAGATAATTGAAAGCACGGCATTTCCCGATCTGCCTCTTCCCCGTATCGGTTACTTTCCCGACACGCTGAAATGTCTCGTTACCCTGACAAACGACGGCGAATTCAGAAATGAAAACGATTTTGAGGCCCAGTTCAGGGATATCGATTCAGCTGGAGCAACAATGTCCCTGTATGTGATGGAGACAGGCGGTGTATCGCGTGAATGGGCCCGGCGATGGACCGGCAGGGGTTTCGAAATTGCAGGCCATCCCGATAATACCAAAGAGGCCGGAGCTCCCGTATGGGCACACGCTGACAGTGTGCTGGCATGCAAAATTAAGGATATTTCAGCCCTTTACGGGCTTGACATGAAGACCGTTGTCAATCACTGGTTTGTATGGTGCGGAACAGATGCCACCGGGAAACAGGAATTCTCCGCCCAGGCACAAATCGAGGCAAAACGCGGAATACTTCTGGATGCAAACTATGCGCACTACGATAACAATTCATCGTCGGGTCATTTTCTTGGAATCATGGGCGCCGGGCAGGGGAATTTTACCGGAAGCGGACTCCCGATGAGGTTCATTTCCTCAACCGGCCAGGTGGCAGGTATTTGGCAGCACCTGAACAATGTCTACGATCAGCAGTATAATGAAAACCACGATCCCGACGGTTTTTTTATGGCCTTCAGGGGACTCATGGACAGAAGCATCGATAATGATATCTGGTCGTACATAAGCATTAAATCGCACAATGATGAGTATTACTTTACAAGGACACATTTATTGAAAATGATCTCTTATGCAAAAAGCAGGGGTACACCTGTATGGACTGCCGCCCGGCTTGCGGATTTCCTTGTTAGACGTAACAGCGCCGTGATCTCCGGCCTGAGGTTTCGCAACGATAAGCTGTCATTCTCTTTTGAAACGGTCCCCCATTCCCGCGATAATCCCAGCATTATGATCCCCTCTGCTTTTAATGGTAAGCTTATTAAGCAGATAAAAGTCAATGGCAGGGCAGAACGGCTTGTCGGAAAAAATCTCAGGGGGAGGAATTTTGTCTTCCTTGTATTTCCTGAAGGCGGAAGAGCAGTCGTATCTGCTGATTACGTTAAACCGGACTGATCCCTGTACACCACTGTATCAAAACGATACAGCTTTACGCATACTCTGGTTCGTGTAAACGTTTTATTATCTGCTTTATACCAAAAGCGGCATAACTCTTGCCTGTAAATTGCCAAAAGAAAAAACAGGAAAATCCGCATGGACCGTCCGGTATCAAAAGAACATAAAAGGAAGCTGTTGATAAGGCAATATTCAATACTCGCTGTTGTAATTGCCGTACCGCTTCTGACAATTGTTTTTGCCAGGAATTTATTCACGCCAGGTGTTGCCCTGGCAAAGGTGACGACAGCAACAGCTGACTCAGGGAGCATCCAGATAACAGTGCAGGGTTCAGGTGTAGTAATCCCTTCGTACGAAGAGATAGTGACTTCCCCTTTCAGGAGCAGCGTGGTAAAGATCCTGAAAAAGCCGGGAGAGAAGCTGTCGAGCAAGGATACTATCCTGATCCTGAATAATAAGCTCGCAGATAATGATCTGAATATGCTAGTAAATGAAGCCGAGCTGCAATATATCCGGATCGAGAAGCTCAGGATAGAGCTTCAGCAGCTGAAGGAAGACTTTGAGTTCAGCAGAAAAATCAAGGATATTAAAGTTGAGAGTGCCCGGTTAGCTTATGAAGCTGAATCAACTCTCAATAAGATGGGCGGAAGTCCTGCTTATGATGTGAAGAAGGCAAAAACAAGCTGGGATATTGAGGGGCTTGAAAACAGCCAGGCCCAATATAATTTCAATAACCAGGTGCATGCCAAGGAGAACGGCATACGTGAGCTTCAGACTGAGATAAATATCCAGAAAAACAAAATCGTAAAAGCCAGGGACCTTGTGGATCAGGCCTTTGTGAAGGCTCCGTTCAGCGGGGATCTCAGCTGGGTGATCGATCAGCCGGGAGCATCCGTTTCGGAAGGACAACAGATAGCCCGTATTGCGGATCTATCAAGCTATAAGCTCAAGGGAACGATCAGTAATTCTTGGTCGGGCCGGGTCATTACGGGTCAAAAGGTGGATATCAGGAACCAGGGAAAAGACCTCACAGGGACAATTGAGAACATAATGCCTGCTGTGGTACAGGGAATGATGGAATGCCTGATCCGGATCGATTCGGGGGATATCGTCAACCTGAGGCCTGCCCAGCAACTGGAGATAAGGGTGATAATTTCAGGGAAGAACAAGGTTCTGCGTATTCCGAACGGCACCTATTATAAGGACCGTGGGTATAAAGAGATGTATGTACTAAGGGGGAACAGGGCAATCCGGAAAAAGGTCCTCCTGGGGGATGCGAATTTTGATTATGTGGAGGTACTGGACGGCATAAAACAGGGTGAGCAGGTAATTCTTACAGATATTGCAGATAAGTATACGAGGGAGGAGATAAGGGTGAAGAGGTAATTTGAATATGAAGAGGTTACACAGAAGAGATCCTTAGTACCACATGGGACCATAGAGATGAAAAGGCGATGGAGCTATAGAGAGAGTGGGGCAAACGGGAAAAAGAAAGGAGAAGCGAGAAACCGTAAAATATAAACCATAAACCATAAACTATAAACACTGTCTATGATAAAACTCGAAAACATCAGTAAAGTCTACAGGACAAAAGAGATAGAGACCCTGGCCCTCGACAACATCAACTGCGATGTAAGTGAGGGTGAATTTGTGTCGGTGATGGGCCCGTCGGGATGCGGCAAAAGCACATTGCTCAATATAATCGGGCTGCTCGACGAGCCAGACGAAGGGAAGATAGCTCTCAATAAGGAGTTGATAATGTCGTACGAAGACAAAAAGACGGCAAAGATGAGGAACCAGCTCGTCGGGTTCATCTTTCAGAGTTTTCACCTTATAAAAGAGCTTAACGTTTATGATAATGTTGAACTTCCTCTTATCTACCGCAAAATGCCTGCATCTGAACGGAAGCAGCGTGTAACGGAAGCGCTTGAAAAGGTTGGCCTTACAAACAGGATGCAGCACTATCCTTCGCAGCTGTCAGGCGGACAGTGTCAGCGAACTGCCATCGCAAGAGCAATCGCCGGCGAACCAAAAATTATCCTGGCTGATGAGCCCACAGGAAATCTCGATAGTAAAATAGGCCATGAGGTTGTGGACATACTGGCAGGCCTGAATGATAACGGGACAACGATCGTTATGGTTACACACGATGAGGCCATTGCAAAATCTACACACCGGATTGTGAGACTATTCGATGGAAGGCTGGTGGGATGAGAATTCGACAAGCCCTTAGTCCGTCTGAAAGGATTGCTTCGTCGCTGAAGCCCTCGCAATGACAACAGAATAAGTAGAGGCAGCACCCCCCGAGAAACGATAAACGAAGAACGTGTAATGATAAAACTATGCTAAAAAACTATTTCAAAATATTCCTGAAGGTGGCTGCGCAGAATAAGCTCTTCACATTCCTGAGTTTGTTCGGAATAAGCCTGACCATTATGTTTGTCATGATCTTCAGCATGACACTCTCAAAAATCACCTCGGGATCGGGCCCCGAAAATGACCTGAAACAGATAATCTTTTGCCAGAGAGTAAAGACTGCTGAAACTCATAACGGAAAAAGGTGGGGCAATGGTTACAGTGTAGCTTCAGTCGGGAAGAAATTTTCCGAGGATTATCTGAAGAAAGTTAAAAGTGCTGATTTAATATCGATGTATACCGGGCCCTCTCCATGGGAATTCATTTTCAATGGAAATTATCAGAAAAAACTTCAGAACCAGACTGATGCCGAATACTGGAAAGTCTTCAACTATGAATTTCTCGAAGGCAGGCCATATACCGCTGAGGAGGTGACAAATGGCGCCAATCTTGCTGTGATATCACAATCATTAAAGGAACTGCTCTTCGGAAATGAAAAGAGCGTACTTGGAAAAACTATTCACTATACCTCGATGAATCTTATAGTGACCGGTGTTGTGACTGATCCGCCCAAGCCTGATCAGAATGCAATCGGCGACCTGTATTTCCCATATACATTGCTGAAAGGGTATGATTTTGATGATTATATCGGTAATTACAAAGTTGCTTTTAAAAGCCGGGGAAAGAAATTCGATATGATAAGGAATGAAGTGCAGGCAATAGTGTCGCGTGCTGACGCAGCTGATACCACAAGAGCAATATTCCTGTCCGGGCCCTTCACGCAGATGGAAAAAATGATGGTTGGTTATGGCGATCCTGAAGATTATTCCATTGGGTTAAGCATTTTCAAGTATTTGATGATGGCTCTTGCCTTTATTCTTCTTCCGGCTGTTAACCTGATGTCCCTTAACTTTGCCCGTATCCATGAACGGGGTGAGGAGATAGCAGTCAGAAAATCTTTCGGAGCCGCAAGCGGTATTTTAAGGGGACAGTTCCTGTTTGAAAACATTCTCATGACCATTTCAGGCGGGATACTGGGTATAATCTTATCTTACGTTGTGGTAGGTTTGCTCGGAAATTCTCTTTCAATGAGTTTTGGTTTTTGGAACAATGTTCCATTTTCGTTTTCATTCGATTTTAAAGTATTTGCTGTGGCTTTGACGGCATGTCTGATCTTCGGTCTTATGTCCGGCTTTTTGCCTGCAGTGAGACTATCACGCATGAAACCTGCTGCTTATCTGAAAGGAGGTGAAATATGATGCGGTTATTCTTTAAATCATTATGGAACAACAGAAGACGCAATATTCTGGTTTTCATTGAATTGTTCATGATCTCGTTTGTGATGGTCAACCTGATCATTTACCTTGCCAACATACTGGCAATTTACCGTATCAGGACCATGTACCATTCCCGTGATGTTGTTCTGGTCAATATATCCAATAAGATTCCTGAGCCCGCTGCAACTGCTGAACAGGCCTTCCTTAATCTGAAGAAGGTATTTGCTTCAAATCCTTTCGTCGAATCGGTGTCAATAAGCAAGAACGCAATTCCCTATAATTATAACATCAGCACAAGTGAATATACACATGGCAGTGACCGATTTGGCATGTCAATGAGATATGTGGATATTGAGTATGGAAAAGTAATGAAAATAGTGCCGGTAAGCGGGAGATGGTTTAATGAGACTGACCGGGGAAAGTCAGTCCGCCCGGTGATGATCACAAAAGATATAGATCAGAAATATTTCAAGGGAAATGGGGTAGGACAAAGATTTACAAACGGAGGGGAAGGTATCAATAAAGAGGAATATGAAATAGCCGGTGTGGTTGAAAGCTTCAAGAGAAGCGATATTGAAAAGCCATATCCCGCAGTCCTGATTTTGCTGGATTCAATCAAGCCTCAGTCAATGTGGGAAACTTCATACCTTATAAGGACCGGGGAAAATAAAACAAGCGCTATGCTGGCAGTTGCTGAAAGCCAGGTGTATTCAACACTGAATCCTGAAAACTGGACCATCAGCAGCCTGAACACACTTGAGAATATGCATTCGGAGCAGAATAACGAGAATTACCAGAGGAATTATCTTTCAGTGATTATAGCATTGTTTGTGCTCATTAATATACTTCTCGGAACGATCGGTATCCTGTGGTATAACACAAACCTCCGGATACATGAGATCGGGATAAAGCGAGCGCTCGGGTCTACCGGCAGAGGAATAAGGCGCCTCCTCATCGCGGAAAACCTTGTAATTGCAGGAATCGGCCTGCTGATCGTTCTGGTCATAGTATTGCAGGTTCCCATAACAGGACAGAAGGAGCTCGAACCCGGGGTGATGGTGCAATCTATAATCATAAGTTACGTGTCAATGACATTACTTGTTCTTTTAAGCACCTGGATTCCCTCTTCCATTGCATCAAAAATACGTCCTGCCGTAGCACTCAAGACGGAATAGATTAGTAATTTCGTCAGCAATGACAACATCACGCCGTATACTGATCTGTGATGATGATGATGCAGTGAGAAGCTCACTGGGTTTCCTGCTGTCAAAGGCGGGCTACTTACCCAATTTTGCCTCGAAACCCGATGACATTATCAGGCATGTGGGCGAGACAACGTTCGACCTCATACTGCTCGACATGAACTTTTCGATGTCGATCAGCGGGGAAGAAGGGATTGCTCTTCTTAAGCATATAATATCATTGAAGCCTGATGTTCCGGTCGTTCTTATCACAGCCTGGGGTTCCGTGGAGCTGGCTGTCAGGGGGATGAAGCTCGGCGCTTCGGATTTTGTAACCAAACCATGGAACAATGTCCAGCTTCTGAAGATAATCGAAACGTCCATAGCATTGTCCGGGAAGAGAGATGCACACACCAGGGTTTCGGCAGTAAGGACCAGGTCACAGGATTTTCCGGGAATAATAGGGGAGGACCACAAGCTTCTGGAAGTGCTTGAGGTCATAAAACGGGTCTCTCCGACACATGCCCCGGTGCTCATCACAGGTGAAAGCGGAACGGGCAAAGAGCTGATAGCATCAGCTATTCACAGGTTCAGCGGCAGGAAGGATAATCCTTTCGTCAAGGTCAATCTCGGAGGCATTCCGGCAAGCCTGTTTGAATCGGAGATGTTCGGTTATAAAAAGGGAGCATTCACCGATGCAAAAAGCGATCATAGGGGAAGATTTGAACGGGCGAACAGGGGTACGATCTTCCTTGATGAGATAGGCGATCTACACCTTGCTTCACAGGTGAAATTATTGCGGGTTTTACAGGATCAGACATTCGAAAGGCTTGGAGACCAGCACAGCTTGACAGTTGATGTCAGAGCAATTTCAGCCACAAACCGTGACCTCTATTCGCTTGCATGTGCCGGATCGTTCAGGGAGGACCTGCTTTACAGGATCAACCTTATACATATTGAGGTGCCTCCCCTTCGTCAGCGCGTGGGAGATATCCCGCTGCTTGCAGGGTATTTCATTGACCAGGCCACGACAACCTATTCAATAGCCACGAAGACTCTTACCGGCGAAGCAACCGAATGGTTGTGTTCGCAGTCATGGCCCGGGAATGTGAGGGAACTTAGGAATATCATCGAAAGGACATTGTTGCTTGCAAAGTCCGATGTTATAAGGTCATCAGATTTTATTACCGCGCTGCCGGCCGGAAAAATGGCCGATATGCAACAGACAGCCGCCGCCGGGACGCTGGATGAGATGGAAAAACACCTGATACTGGAGACCCTGAGGGAATTCGGAGGGAATTTTTCAAAATCAGCCGAAAAGCTTGGAATAAGCCGCGCTACCTTGTACAGGAAACTGGAGAAACACGGTATTCAAATCAGCAGGAATGAGTAAACGATGGATTATTGCCTGGATAACATTCATTTTTGCGATTTTTCTTGCTCTCGCTATTTATAGTTTCCGCATTAGCAAACCGTTAATACTTGTAATTGCAGAGTTCGTGATCCCTGCGCTGTATGCAGTCACCGTGTGGTTTGTGATGAAATCCCTCAAACCAATAACCAATCTGAGCAGGAGCATGAGCCTCCTTAAGGAGGGTGAATTCAGCATAACCATGGTGAAGACAGGCAATAAAGAGGTGGATAATATCATAGATATCTATAATTCAATGATATTCAGTTTGCGCGAAGAACGGCTGACAGTGAGGGAAAAGAATCATTTTCTCGACCTCCTGATCGAATCCTCGCCCCTTGGCATCATTGTTCTCGATTTCGATGAAAAGATACTTAGCATCAATAACGCAGGCGCCCGGTGTCTGGGCATATCACAACCCGGCTTTGAAGGCAAAACGCTTCCGGAACTTCAAGGGAGCCTTGTGACGGAGCTCGGGAAGATCAGCTTCGGCGAAAAAAAACTTGTTATGCCGGCTGACGGAAAGAAATACCTGTGCAGGAAACTCTTCTTCATGGATCATGGGTTCAGGCATCCCTTTTACATAATAGAAGAATTCACCCAGGAGATAAGGATAGCCGAGCGCGAGGCATATGGCAAGCTGATCCGCATGATGGCGCATGAAGTGAATAATACTATAGGCTCGGTAAACTCGATAATGTCGAGTATACAATCGAACCCCGGCTCATTCGTCGAAACAGAGAAGGAGGATATTGTCAGGATACTTGGGATTGCCATACAGAGGAACTACCAGATGAACAAGTTCATGCAGAATTTTTCGAATGTCGTTAAGCTGCCGGCTCCCGAGAAAGAAAAAATGGACCTCAATGAATCGGTGCGGAATTTGCTGGAATCCTACAGTGCGGAACTGAAGGAAAAAAACATCTCGCTCCACACGGATCTCGATGAATCAAATCCTGTTATATTTGCCGACCGCAGCCAGGTGGAACAGGTCTTTCTGAATATAGTCAAGAACTCGAAGGAGGCTGTCAGCGGTCATGGGCAAATAAATGTGGCTACCAAGGTAAATCCAACCATCATCATTTTTGAGGATGACGGACCCGGACTGTCAGAAGCAGCTTCGGAGAAGCTGTTTTCACCCTTCTTCTCCACCAAACCGGGAGGACAGGGAATCGGACTTACACTCGTTCAGGAGATCCTGTCAAACCATGGATTTCCCTTCAGCCTGAAAAATAAGCCGGGGAGAGGGACTATATTTGTGATATACCTGCAGGAGGTGAAAACATCAAAAAAAGCCAGCCAGCTTACAGAGTCAGGCAATTGATACAACTGCACTTCCCGGATAATTTTACCCGTTTGCCCGGATTATTTGCTTTCGACCGGCTTTTCCTTCGGCCTGGTGCTTAACCCGAGCACATAATAAATCGGACAAAAATTAATAACGGCTGTAAGACCCAAAACAACTCCTGCTGCCAGGATCACAATTCCCAGTGTTCCTGAAATTACATGAGTGAAGAACAGGATAATTGCAGCTACCGCAACAAGGATCCTGATCACTTTGTCGATTATGCCCAGATTGCTTTTCATTTGTGAGTTATATTAAGTTTAAAAGTTTTATACCTGTTTGTTTCTGAAATTCAGTACCTGTTTTTGTTACATTTCTCAGATCTTACATGTATGACAAATCAGTCCACCAATTGTGCTATCTGACTGACAAAACATCGTTGATCACTTTGACAAGGCTTTCTCTGGGAAGGGCGCCGATCGTTACCTGCGGCTTGCCGCTTGCCGGGATAAAGAGAAGGGTCGGCAACTGTGAAATTCCCAGTGCCTGCGCCAGGGCTCTTTCCTTATCAGTGTTGACCTTGTACACGTTTATCTTCCCGGAATATTCCCTGGCAATATCCTCTACTAACGGCGACAATACCTTGCAGGGAGGACACCAGTCAGCGTAAAAGTCGATTATTGCCGGTTTGCTTCCTTCATATTTCCAATCCTTATTAACCTCATAATTGAAGATAAGCTTCTTGAACGCATCATTGCTGAGCTGCACCACTGCTTCCGTTCCGGATGCCCTGGCCCCGTCGGTCGAAGAAGTTCCCGCATGACAATCGAATAGAAGGAACGGCAGGATTGCTGTCAGCAGGATGAGATGTCTTTTCATTTTATTTCTGATTAATTGATTAAATCAACTTATTATTTATCGGTTTTTTTATCAAACATGCCTGACACCAGGTAGCCGAGTAAGCCTCCCATTAAAACGCTCCCCCAGGGATTGCCGGTAATGGGACAGGTTCCCGATTTGCAGCCAACGAAATGATAATACAGGAACCCGCCGGATGCGCCTGCCACTATCCCGATGAAAGGCTTCCAGAATTGCCATGATTTAAAAAAACCTGCTGTTGTAACCCGGTTTGTACCATTGTTGCTGCCTGTGTCCATTGCGATTAAAAATAAATTCACTGCAAAGATATAAAATTAAATCTTTAAATCGCAATAGTATCACCTAAATCTTTTTAATATCACTCGCTGGCGGATATTCATCTTGCAAAACCTGCATAACATGCTTAACTTGCAGGAGAAATCTTTTAAATGCCCGACAGCTATTTCCGGTTTAAGCAGTTCACCATCAGGCAGGACAGGTCGCCATTTAAGGTTGGTACCGACGGGGTGCTGCTGGGTGCATGCGCAGGAATTGGGGAGGCAGGAAGTATACTTGACATAGGCACCGGCACCGGCCTTGTTGCCCTGATGCTCGCCCAGCGGAGCAATGCGGATATATCCGCCATAGAGCCTGATCAAGGTTCATACCTGCAGGCCTGTGAGAATATCGAAGCAAGCCCCTGGAGTGACCGGATACGGGTCCATTACTGCAGGCTTCAGGAGTTCTTCCCGGCGGGCCGCAGGTTTGACCTGATTGTATCCAATCCGCCCTATTTCATAGATTCCCTGAAGAATCCCGACAGCGGCATTGCAGCTGCCAGGCACGATATCAGCCTCACACAGGATGACCTGCTCGAAGGAGCCACGCGACTCCTTGAAGATGACGGACGGTTTGAGGTGATCATGCCTTATGCGGAAGGCACGATCCTGATCAGGGACGCAGGGAAATGTGGCCTTTATTGCAACTCGATGATCAGGATCAAGCCTTTGCCGTCATCGGATATAAAGCGCCTGGTACTCTCATTCTCAAGGCAAAGCACCCCTGTTTCGGAAAAGTCGGTTACAATTGAGAAGGGAAGGAGGCACGACTTCACCGATGAATATATTGATCTGACGAGGGAGTTTTATCTGAAGTTTTGAAGATTGTCACACAGATCCCGATAGCTATCGGGACACTGAGAAGACACGGAGGATCAAGGAGAAATATCTCGAAACTCCGTGTAACCATTTACTTATCAGCTACCCCCATCGCGCTCTCCGGAAGCCCGTACTCTTCCTTCATTTCTATTCCCAGCCTAGCGAGCTCATCGAGCACCTGGTTGTAGATCACAGGCATCACGGGCCTGTAAACGCCTTTAAGGTCTATTTTCTTTTCAAGGATCAGCTTAACGGCTGCAGCTGCAGGCAGTGCGACAGTCCGTGCAATTGCGGTGTTGGTTGCGGGGGTCCCGAAATCGAGCATCGATGACTTTATGACCTCCTTCCTGCCGTCGGGCCACTTCGCCAGGAAAATATGCTGCATTACGACCATATCACGCTCATTGTCAGATATCATCATCTTGCTTATCATCCTGTCAGAAGTTATATCGAATGGGGAAGCCTCCGTGTAATTTAATTTCTCGTCGCTGAAGAAGCCAAGGAAATCCAATGCCCTCACCGCTGCCGAGTCAACGGAGATCCCCAGCTTGAAGGCCACTGACGACTTCAGTCCGGCTTTGCCGGTACCGGCCCTTTCAGCAAGGAACTCGGAACAGGTCATTCCTGTACGGTCCGAAGTTCCGTCGTCGAGCATCCCCAGCTGCTTCATTGCATCCAGTGCCTCGCACCAGCCCGGAAACCGGAAGGTGCCGCGGTACATTGTCGAAACCCCCGGGATGCCGTAAATGTCGATGTAGCTCAGGGAATCGCGGTTTGGATAAACCTCGAGCCTGCCGGTTCCCGGGAAGTCGTAACTGAACCTGTCCCTGAAAAGACTGACGGGATCGACTGTAACTGTCCGCCCCTTCCTGAGGTACTGCGCCCCGTTCCTGCTGGCAAGCACAACACCCTTAGGGCTCCAGGTGAATTTGTATCCCATGGGATTATCTGTTACCTCAGGGGCCGGAAGCGCCCCGCAGAGCGACCAGAACTCCTCGACTTTCCCCCCTCTGCCATGAATATGATCGATGATCCTCATGGCTGACATGTGATCGATCCCGGGATCGAGTCCGGTCTCGTTCAGGATCAGAACCCCTGCGTTTTCCGCATCCGCTGCGATCTTCAGCATTTCGGGCTGGACATACGATGTGGTTACAAGCGATCTGTGACGTGAGATGCAGATCCTGGCAACTTCAGTATGGAACTTGTATGGCAGAAGTGAAACCGTCAGATCTGTGGCCGTGATCATTTTCTTAAGTGATGCCGGATCATCCATTGACCAGTCGACGGCATCACCAAGCGGGTTGCCGGCGATCATCTGCTGCGCACGTTCCGGCATGGGAGAGGCAACTGTAACACCGATCCTTCTCTCAAGCAGGTACTCGATTATGGGTTTTGCGACCATTCCGGCACCGAGGATCAAAACCTTTTTCATGGCAGGCGAGTTAATTGAGTTTACAAGGTAAAAATTCAATACAACAATATTTATGACACTGCATAATATTATTTAACCGCAAAGAACGCCAAGTTTAAGCAAAGAACGCAAAGAGGCCCCTAAATCCCCTGAAGGGGACTTCATTAACCCCTATATTTAGGGGAAGGGGGCCTACTTCACGGACTTTGTGCAAGCCTTTGTTTCCTTTGCGGTTAATAAAATTGTTATTCAAATGTCTTTCAAACCGGTTCCGGGATAGCTGCAAATTTTATTTGCTTTATCTTTGTTTTGATTCAAAAGAAAATAAAATTCCCAACCAGATCTGCAATGCAGGAGGATCAGAAATATGTCGAGACGCCGCTGATGAAGCAGTACTACAGCGTCAAGTCGAAACACCCTGACGCGATACTGCTCTTCCGGGTGGGGGATTTTTACGAGACATTCGGGGAAGACGCCATAAGGGCATCTGAGATACTGGGAATAACCCTGACCCGCAGGGCCAACGGATCAGCATCATTCGTCGAACTGGCAGGGTTCCCTTACCATGCTCTCGATACCTATCTTCCCAGGCTCGTCAGGGCCGGCCAGAGGGTCGCAATATGTGAGCAGCTGGAGGATCCGAAGCTTACAAAGAAAATAGTCAAGAGGGGGATCATTGAATTGATTACCCCGGGTTTATCACTTAATGAGAATGTCCTTAACCACAAGGAAAACAACTTTCTCGCTGCCGTGCATTTTGACAGGGGTATCGCCGGAGTTTCATTCCTGGATATTTCCACCGGAGAGTTCCTTGTCTCGGAAGGTACCTTGGAGTACATAGATCAGATGCTCAATAATCTCCAACCCAAGGAGGTGCTCTTTGAAAAGGGTAAAAGCGAGCTTTTCAGGGATAATTTCGGATCGAAATTCTATACCTACAAGCTGGATGACTGGATCTTCACAACCGAGGCTGCCAACGATAGGCTACTGAAGCAGTTTGAAACGGTTTCCCTTAAAGGGTTCGGCATTCAGAGCCTGAATGCGGGGATCATTGCTGCCGGTGCGATCCTTTATTATCTTGATATCACCCAGCATTCCCAGCTTGGTCACATTACAAACCTGTCGAGGATCGAAAAGGACAGGTATGTATGGCTTGATAAATTCACGATCAGGAACCTTGAGCTTTTCCAGTCGCCATATGAAGGGGCGAAGACTCTTATCGATGTCATCGACCGGACTATCTCGCCGATGGGAGGGAGGCTTCTGAAGAGGTGGATCGCACTTCCGCTGAAGGACATACAGCCGGTAAACGAGCGACTCGATATTGTCCAGTTCCTGGTTGACAATCCTCTTTTCAGAAAGGAAACCGCTGCCCTTATCCGCCAGATCGGCGATCTTGAACGGCTTGTCTCAAAAGTCGCTGTAGGGAGGATCAACCCGAGGGAAGTGGTCCAGCTGAAAAAGGCGCTGATGGCGATAGAACCAATGAAGGAATTATGCAACGGCTCTGGGTGCCGTCCGCTTGGACTCCTCGGGGAACAGCTGAATCCCTGCAGGTCAATTGCTGACAGGATCGACAGGGAGCTGAACAACGATCCGCCTGTCCAGCTTTCAAGGGGGGAAGTTATCTCCCAGGGAGTTTCCCCTGAGCTCGATGAGTTGCGAAATGTGCTTTATCACGGGAAGGATTACATTGCGGACCTCCAGGCACGGGAGAGCCTGAGAACGGGGATCCCTTCCCTCAAGGTAAGCTTCAACAATGTTTTCGGATACTATATTGAAGTCCGGAACACGCACCGCGACAAGGTCCCGCCCGACTGGATCAGGAAACAGACCCTGGTAAGTGCCGAGCGGTACATAACGGAGGAACTGAAGGAATACGAGAACAAGATATTTGGAGCGGAGGAGAAGATCAATGCGCTTGAAGCAAAGCTGTTCAATGATATTGTCCTTGCGATAGTCGAATATATCCCGCCGGTCCAGGTCAACTCGTCGCTCGTTGCAAGGTTCGATTGCCTTCATTCCTTTGCCGTTGCGTCCGATGAGAACAAATATACGAGGCCGCAGCTGAACGACTCAAAAGTCATTGATATCAGGGACGGCAGGCATCCCGTGATAGAGAAGCAGCTTCCGCCCGGGGAAGCCTATGTGCCAAACGATGTTCTGCTCGACACGGATGACCAGCAGATAATTATCCTCACAGGTCCCAATATGTCAGGAAAGTCGGCCCTGCTAAGGCAGACCGCCCTGATTGTGCTCCTTGCCCAGACCGGCTGTTTTGTGCCGGCCGGTTCCGCATCGATCGGTGTGGTGGACAAGATCTTCACAAGGGTCGGCGCATCGGATAACATCAGCCTTGGAGAGTCGACATTCATGGTTGAAATGAACGAGACGGCAAGCATTCTTAATAACCTGTCGGACAGGAGCCTGATACTTCTCGATGAGATAGGCAGGGGAACGAGTACTTACGACGGGATCTCGATTGCATGGGCAATGGTCGAATACCTCCACGAGAACCGGTTCAGGGCTAAGACACTGTTTGCCACTCATTACCATGAACTTAATGAGATGGAAAATTCCTTCCCCAGGGTTCATAACTACAGCGTTTCCATAAAAGAGTTCAACAACAAGGTCATCTTCCTGAGAAAGCTGAAGAGGGGAGGAAGTGAGCACAGTTTCGGGATCCATGTCGCAAAGATGGCCGGGATGCCAAAGAGCGTCGTCAGGCGCGCCGATGAGATCCTGAAAGAACTTGAGCAGAGCCATGAGAAGAAAGAACTGACAAAGCCAATCGCCGACCTTGCCGACCACAGGGAGGGAATGCAGCTCAGCTTTTTCCAGCTCGATGACCCTGTACTGAAACAGATCAGGGATGAAATATTGTACCTCGACATCGATAACCTGACCCCGGTGGAAGCGCTCAATAAGCTTTACAGCATTAAGAAAGTGCTCAAATAGTCCTGATCAGGATATATCTTATTTATTCAGGGAAATTCCTGAGATTTTATTCTAAAAGCCCCACTGATCTAAAATATTGGTTTAAATTTACTTAGCTCTTTCTCATTCTGATCAACCCTAAATTGCATACTGCTATGGAAAGACATTTTTTAATGGATATTTCCAACGGAGGTGTAATCTACCAGGTATTTTATATGCTCGCATTTCTAACAGTGTATTTGATACTTGTTTATGAAGGCTACAGGAGAAAATTCCCTTTGCTGACCTGGGTCCTGATCCTTGCCAGCGTACAGTTTGCGTCTATAATAGGTACAAAGCTTTTTTCCTATTCCTGGGAGGAGTGGGGAATGATGATCCGGACCCATTCCATCATTCCCAACAGGGAAAAGTCATTGCTCGGATGCGCAATCTCAGCTTCAGTTATCTTTCTGGCGGTCAGGAGCCTGTTCAGGTTCAGGCATGATGTCTGGGATTCATGTGCGGTTGCCTTCCCGGTTGGGGTCTCGCTTATGACCACTGGATGCTTTTTTTACGGCTGCTGTTATGGGACAGAGTCGCATTTGCCCTGGGCAGTTCAGTATCCCGTAATATCCCTTGCTCACTATCACCAGTTTAAATCGGGCCTTATCACTTACGGGGATGCTTTTTCCCTCCCTGTCCACCCCGTTCAGCTGTATGCCACCCTGGGCGGCATTGCGGTGACATGTGTTGTCCTGCTTTTCCGCCGGAAATGGAAAGCATCCGGGAATCTCCTTCTGTTTTCCGCAATACTTTTCCTCGTGATGAGGTTTGTGGTTGATTTTTTCAGGGATCCCGGCACAAACAAAATCGGGGGAGCAATGCTTGGGATATTCAAAGAGGTTCAATGGGCCTACCTGCTGAGCGCTTCTCTTCTTACAGTAATTTTGATCATCCGTGAAAGGAATTTCAGGGAACAGCCTGTCATTGCCGGCGGAAACATGCCTTCACTAAGTTTCCAGATAATTTACCTGCTTGTGCTGGTCTCGGTGTTCGCATCTTTGAGAAACTGGTTCAGGCTGCCTGAGATCATTGCCGTCAACTTTGCATTGCTGCCTGCAGTTTTCCTTTCAGGGAAAGAGGTTGTCACGACCTTTGCAGCCTCGAAATATAAATGGGCATACGCTTCAATCCTGATCCTCCCGGTGTTCCTCATGAGTCAGACCATTCCAGGGATCGACACCACGCAGTCAAAGAAAGCAAGGACTTACCATTCGATTGGCGCCGGGTTTGCCACCGGCCATTACCAGGATGAAAGAATGACCTTTCGCGGGTCGGGGTGCGATATGACCAGCGATTACAGGTATTTCAACCATAAATATACGGCTGAGGCAATAGGCTACAGCTTTACCAGGGAGGATCCGGAGCAATTTAAGGCCACAACCTTCGGTGCGGATATTTTCTTTGGAAGGTACAGCCAGCTGAGCCTGTCAGACAACGTAGTCACTGACATTAATCTCTTTGGGATCAGTCCATACATACGCTACGATTCTAAATGGATAGGCATCGGGGGAGGCTTTAATACAGGCAATCTCGTATATACAACAGGTGATACGAGGAAGGAAACTTCAGAGGTGCCTCCAGGGGCCGGATATTTTAAAACGGTGATATTTCCCCGTTTTTATTTGAGAGTCGGGCCCAGGAACATCCTGTTTGCAGATTTTCATATTGCAGACCAGTTCCCGGCATCTTCGCCCGGATTGGGGTTCCAGACGGGCTTCGGAACAGGGTTGGGCCTTAAGAACGGTTTCAGCCTGCGATACGGCTTTTCATTCCTCGATAGGGGTTCATATTATATATCCTCCTTCATCCCCATCAAGGACCGGATAGTCCTGGAACCCTTGTTCCTGTGGAAGGGAGGAAATTCAACTTCCAGTTATCCCGGTGTTCCTGAAAAGCAGTTTTCAGTTGGCCTGTCATACCGCTTTGATAAAAAGTGACAGGATAACCACTATTTGAATTATATTTGTCCGGTATTCATCTTAAATAACCATTACGGCTATGAGGATATTTGTGTACATGCTGGCTGGTGCCTTCCTGCTTACATCATCGTGCGCAACAGTCAACAAAAGGACCCGGAATACGGAGACTCCCGCAAAAACGCTGCTTATGCCGGCAGGACCGGTCAAAGAGGTCAGGGAGCGGTTGGTATCTAACAATGATAAGGCTCCTGACAATCATAATTACTTTGTTATTATCGGCAGCTTCAGAAGCTATGGGAATGCTCTCAAGCATAAAACCATGGTCGCCAGGGACGGTTTTATCCCCGAGATACTTAAGAATGCTGCCGGTTTGTACAGGGTATCGGTAAAAGCGACCGATGACCCGGATGAGGCCAGGGCGGAAGTCAGGCGGATCTGGACAAAGTTCCCCGGTTATTCTGACACCTGGATGCTTATCCAGATAAAATAAGAACTGAAGCCAGGTTGATTTGTTAATCCTGTTATGATCAGGTTTCCTTCCTCACCCATTATCCCGGAAAAAATTCTCTCCGGACGGTATCTTAAATCCGCACTTACTCTTTGCCTCTTGCTAATGACAATTTTTGATGTCAACAGCGTGGGGAAGAGTAAAACTACTCCATATCGCGACCTGGAAAAGACTATAAGGGAAAAGTACGATTCCCGTGCAGTATTTACGTGGGACCAGTACAAAGAATTGCTGAAGGAGCTGAAAGATCCCAAATTCAGGGTGCTGCCCCTGCACGAAATGGCAGATACCTACGACTCCACCAGGGTTATTGTCGGCCTCAGGCACGATGTGGACTTTAATCCCTTCAAGGCCCTCGAGATGGCCAGGATCGAACATCTTTACGGAATAAGGGCCACCTATTTCCTCCTGGCAACAGCGGAGTACAGCGGGGTGTTCATGGGTTCAAAACTGGTCCGGTCCAAAGGGTTGAAAGCCCTTTACAGGGACCTGTATGAGACCGGGGCCGAGATCGGAATACATAACGACATGCTTACGGTTATGATACTTTACGATATCGACCCGTACAAGTTCAACCACGACGAACTGGCATTTTATAATTCTATCAGGATACCTGTTTACGGCTCAGCTGCCCATGGATCGGAGATCGCAAAGAAGACTGTTCCCAATTTCCAGATATTTTCGGACTTTTCCGCGAAGGACTCGGTTTCATACCTCGGCAGGAAGTACCCTCTCGGAAAACAGAGCCTGAAGGAATGCGGATACCAGTATGAGGCATATTTCATTAAGCATAACATTTATTTGTCAGATTCAGGCGGAAAGTGGCACAATGCCGAGGGTGTTTCGGGAGTCCTGCAGCGACTGAGGGAAAGTGTCCCTGGTGACCGGATCGAAATTCTTATGCATCCCGAATGGTGGGGCAAGACTGAACAAAAAACCCCCTGAATCCCCTGAAGGGGACTTACCTGACCCCCTTTTGGAGGTTGGGGGTAATCCTTTACGGGCTTTGCTAATACTTAGCGCACTTTGCGGATAAAAGAGCGAAGGTGATAATTCTATTCTGATCGATTCTTTAAAATTTACTATCTTCCGATCTTAACAATAAACCCATGAAACGAAAGGCAAACATCCTTATTTCGACTTGCTTTATCCTGATCGTCAGCGTTTTCACAACCGTGGCCCAGGTAAAACAGGTGAAGCTGACCAGCTTCAGCCTTCAGTCGTCTTCGCTTATCAAGTCGACCGGTGAAGAGATCTCAACTCCCGGATACAATTCAAAAGTTTACTGGTTTCCGGTAAAAGTCCCGTCAACTGTCCTGTCGGGGCTGGTGGCAAACGGAATCTATCCCGATCCCAATTACGGGCTTAATAATATGCTGATCCCGGATGCATCAGATGAGTTCAACAAAACCTACAAGCTTGAACAGTACAGCTTCCTTCCCAATGATCCAAATCCATGGAAGAAACCGTACTGGTACAGGACCGAATTCATGGTTCCTGCCTCTGATAACGGGAAATGTTTTCAGCTGATATTCAAGGGGATCAATTACAGGGCAGGGCTTTGGGTCAATGGCAGCCAGGTATGCGATTCCACAGTCATGGCTGGCATGTTTGCCCAGTACAGCTTCGACATCACCAAATATATCAAGGCAGGGCAAAAGAACGCTGTCGCTGTCAGGATCTATCCTCTGGATTACCCTGGTCTTCCTTCGACTGAACAGCTTGAGGCCCTTGGTGATTTCTATCCCAACGGCGGTCCCACCGGCGATATCGGTAAAAATGTTACGATGCTTTGCTCAGTAGGGTGGGACTGGGTTCCTCCGGTCCGTGACAGGAATATCGGATTATGGCTACCGGTTTATCTCAGGACAACGGGAAGCGTTACAATCGGGAATCCCAGGGTTACTACGGTTTTCAGGTCCGAAACCGACACAGCAGCTGCAAAGCTATCGCTCGACCTCACCCTCTTCAACCACTCGGGCAAGGATGAGGCCGGCAGCCTTACGGTTACCATCACACCGCAGAATTCTCCGGGAACCCCGGTGCGTATAGTCAGGAAGGCCACGGTACAGCAGAACGGCACTGCACGGATCGGACTGAATACTGAAAATACAAAAGAGCTTCTGATCAGCAATCCTGCGATATGGTGGCCAAATGGTTACGGGAAACCCAACCTGTACCGGATGAGGCTGCAGTTCAGCAACAATTCTGGTGTGACCGACGATACCGCTTTTCTCTTTGGGATCCGGACCGTGTCGACCAAAGCGGTGAATGTCAATGGGAGCTGGCGGCGTGATTTCTACATGAACGGCAGGCGGCTTCACATTACTGGCGGAGCCTGGGTGCCTGATTTTATGGTTAACCGCGATTCGCTCAGATATGATTATGAGATGAGGCTTTGCCGCAATGCCAATATTAATCTCGTCAGGATATGGGGCGGCGGGGTGACGCCATGCGACGAGTTCTTTGAAGCAGCTGACAGGTACGGGCTGATGGTATGGTCCGACTTCTGGATCACCGGCGATACTCAGGGTGAGTTCAAAGGGTCTCCTGACTGGCCCTTCGAGGGTGAAGTATTCAAGAAGAACGTTACCAGCACGATCCTGCGGATCAGGAATCATCCCAGCCTAATGGTATGGACAGGAGGAAATGAAGGCCATGCCCGCAAGGAATTGTACGACTTCATGAGGAGCAGTATTATCGACCTTGACGGAACAAGGCCTTTCATACCCTGCTCGTCAGGATTCGCAAATCTCCCGGCAGGCTGGCCCGCGTCATGGCCCGATAATCTTCCCGGTGGGGTCTACAGCGGCGGCCCTTATACCTGGCAGGATCCGAAAGCTTCATATGGCCGTGCAATGGCTGGAAGGGACTGGGTCTTCAAGGATGAGACAGGCCTTCCGTCACAACCGCCATACAATATTATGCCTAAGATAGTGACCGACCTGGTATGGGATAAAACCCTGCCTTTCCCGCTCAACAATTCGTGGGGATACCACGACGCCTGTTCGGGCAACGGACACTGGGAGCTTTATTACAAGGAAATGGTAAACCGCTACGGGGAACCGGAGAGTATGGAGAACTTCTGTGATAAAATGCAGCTTATGAACGCAATAGGCTACCAGGGTATTTTCGAAGCCGCAGGGCATAAGCTGAATGATATCGGCGGGGTTATGCTCTGGAAACTCAACGCGGCATTCCCCAGCGTGGTATGGCAGGTCTACGACTGGTTCCTCATGCCTAATGCCGGATACTATTTCATGCAGAATGCCTGCGAACCGGTACATATCCAGCTGAACTTGATTAGCAACAAGGTCACGGTCCTGAATCGGACTTACAAGCCGGTCCCAAACCTGACATCCCAGGTCGATATCTATGGGCTTGATTCAAAGCGCCTGTATCACGATCAGGCCGCCGTTTCGCCCGGAGCCACCGATGTAAAGGAAACTTCAGCCATTGCCGACGCACTGAAGTCAACGAAGGGCATTGTGTTCGTAGTACTGAACCTGAAAAACGCATCAGGGAAGGTTGTCTCGCGGAATATTTACTGGATATCATCCGACGGCAACTACAGGCCCATGAACAGCATGGCAAAGACTGACGTTTCAGTGGTCTTCAGTCCTGCCCCTTCAGGCAGGAACGACAAAAAATGGACTGTGCGGGTAACGAACAAGTCAGATAAACTTGCATTCTTTATCAGGCCCCAGCTTATGAACAATGGCGAGGAGGTGCTGCCAGCCTACTGGTCAGGGAATTATTTCTCGCTTGCGCCCGGTGAAAGCATCACAGTTGCTGTAACCTGCCCGGCTGCAGCCGTAAAGGGGGTGCAACCTGTGCTGAAGGTTTCCGGCTGGAACGTGACGGCAAAAGAGGTGAGTGAGAGCGGAAATGTTAAGGTATCTAAATAGCTGAAATTTAATAAAGTAAGTTTTCCCTCCTTGAAAAGGAGGGAAAACTTATATCATACCGGCTCTGTGGCAATTGGGGAAAAAGGTGGTTAAAAAGAAGACTATTAATATGCTGAAGGCTTTTAGAAACGCTGTCATCTTTACCGGAAAAGAAAAGATTACCGGCAAGGCAATAATTGTTAAAGACGGGTATATTACAGAACTTATTGATCCTATTAGCATTCCGGAAAATGCTGAAGTCATTGACTGCCATGGTACAAACCTGGCTCCCGGACCAATCGACCTCCAGATAGCAGGCGGCGGCGGGTACCTCATTTCTGCCCATCCTACAGCCGATGCCGTTGAAGCGATGATATCCAGCCTGGTTTCAGAAGGTACTACCGGGTTTCTCATTGTGCTGCCAACCAATACATTCGAAGTTTACAGGGCGGTCATTGAAACAGTAAAGAAGAATACGCACCCTGCACTTCTCGGGCTCCATCTCGAGGGCCCCTATATAAGCCATCACCAGAGGGGAGCCCATATGCGCGAACTGATACGCACACCCGAGGTCGGCGAGCTGAAGGAGTTGATTTCAGGCGCGGAAGGTGTGATCAAGATGATGACTGTCGCTCCGGAGGTTTGTTCTCCTGATGTGATCAGGCTGCTGAACGACAGCGGAATAGTCGTGGCAGCCGGTCACAGCAATGCAACTTTCAGGGAAGCAGCAGAAGGTTTTCGCCGGGGTATCCGGACCACCACCCACCTTTTCAACGCGATGTCGCAGCTTCATCACCGTGACCCGGGACTGCCGGGGGCGGCCTTCCTTACAGCGGATGCACATGCGAGCATCATTGCCGATGGCATTCATGTTGACTACAATGTCGTAAGGATCGCAAAGAAGCTGATGAATGAGAGGCTGTTCCTTGTCTCAGATGCCGTGGAGGAGTGTTTTACGGGCCCGTACAGGCATGTTAAAAAGGAGGACAGGTTCACCTTGCCCGACGGCACACTGTCGGGTTCAAAGCTTTCGATGCTGAAGGCTCTGGCTAACTGTGTGAAACATGCCGGAATTGCTCCCGATGAAGCAGTCAGGATGGCAACCGCATACCCGGCTGAAGTGCTTGGGATCCCTGACAGGGGCCGCATTGCTCCCGGCTGCAGGGCTGACCTGGTAGGCTTTTCCGATGATTTCAGGCTGAAGCTTGTCTGCCTTGGAGGCAACATTACTATGTCTGGCTTTTAACCAGCAACCAGCAACCAGTAACCAGAAACCAGTAACCAGTAACCAACAACCAGCCTATGCCCGTCTTAGGAGTAGATATTGGGGGAACAAAGCTTGCCGCCGCACTGATCTGCGAAGACGGAACTATCATACGGAAAGAATACTGGGAGCTGGGCGGAAGGAAAGGAACTGAGGTTGGGAGTTTTGTGACAGATATGATCCGGATGTTCAATTCCGGGGAAAGCCAAACCGGTGCAGTCGAATCGATTGGGATATCAGTTCCCGGCATCAGCTACCCGCAGACAGGCAGGGTCTGGGTCCCGAACATCGAGGGTTGGACTGATTACCCGCTCATGGATGAGGTCAGAATGGCGGTCGGCAAGATTCCGGTGACGATCGACAACGACCGGGCCTGCTATATTCTTGGAGAAGCCTGGAAAGGCAAAGCTGTTGGTTGCAGGGACGCAATCTTTATCGGTGTCGGAACAGGTATCGGTGCCGGTATCCTGGTTAACGGGAGCGTTCTGAGGGGAAGTTCCGGCATAGCCGGAGCCATCGGCTGGCTGGCGCTTGAACCGCATTTCCTGGAAAAGTATATAGCCTGTGGCTGTTTTGAATATAATGCTTCGGGGGAGGGAATAGCACGCGTGGCGCGGGAAATGCTCAAGGAGAACATATCTTATTCCGGGATCTTAAGGGAGACCGGGCCGGAAAGGATTTCTGCCCGCACCGTATTCGAGGCCTTTGAAAAGCACGACTGGCTGGCTGAAAAGGTGTTGCTGCACTGCGTGGAATTCTGGGGAATGGCTGCTGCCAACCTGGTAAGCCTTTTTAACCCCCGGATGATAATTTTCGGCGGAGGGATCTTCGGACCAGCCGGGAAACTTTTGGCCAAAATAAAGGAAGAAGCTGAAAAATGGGCGCAGCCTGTCAGCATGAAGGAGGTCGGGTTTGAAGTTTCAGGTCTTGGCGGAGATGCCGGAATTTACGGTGCAGGTTACCTGGCTTTAAAGCGTCTTGCAGACGAAATCCAATGACAGATCAGAACTACAGAAAAAGTACCGTCTTTATTTCTGCCTGCGCGGGCATGCTTCTTTTCGGCATCTGCCTCATATCCCTGGGTTCGCTGGCACCCGGGCTGAGGGAGAAATTCAATCTTTCCGACCTTGGATCCGGCGCTCTTTTCTCGATCCTGCCGTTCGGGATCCTCATCGGATCGCTGGTTTTCGGGCCGATAGCTGACAGCAGGGGCTACAGGTTACTGATCTCTTCCTCCTGCATTATCCTGGGTGCCGGATTTGAGGGCATTGCTTTCGCTGCAACCCCGGGCATCCTCAAATTGTTCATTTTTCTCATTGGCATAAGCGGCGGGGCAATTAACGGTGCGACAAATGCCCTGGTATCGGATATAAGCGAAAGCGGCAAAGGAGCAAACCTGAGCCTTCTCGGAGTCTTTTTCGGAATTGGTGCCCTGGGAATGCCCCTCCTTCTGGGCGCACTGGAAAGCAGCCTGAACTTTGAATCGATCACCGCTGCGATAGGTATCCTCTCGGTAATGACCGGACTGGCATTCCTGCTCATCAGGCTGCCTGCACCGAAGGCGAAGCAGGGATTTCCAATTAAAAACGTACTGAAACTCCTTAAGGATAAAGCATTGCTTCTTATTGCGCTCTTCCTGTTCTTCCAGAGCAGCATCGAGGGTATCCTCAACAACTGGACAACCTCATTCATGATCAAGCATGTCAGCCTGCCTGGTAATATCGCCCTGTTCACACTTTCCCTGTTTGTGACAGGCATGACGGTGATGAGACTTCTTACCGGCACAATCCTGAGAAATTATCCGGTAAAGAATCTTATGATTATATCTTTTGCATTGATCCTGGCCGGGATCATCGCAGCCGGATCAGGCATGTCGCAGGCAGTCGTAATGACGGCATTCATGGCAATAGGGGCCGGCGTGGCAAGCGGCTTCCCGGTAATGCTGGGGATGGTAGGAGAACGATATGCCGCCGTTTCAGGTACAGCATTCAGCTTTGTCCTCTTTATCGCCCTTATTGGGAATACCTCTCTTAATTATGCCATGGGACTGATCTCACAAAGATTCGGGATCCGTCATTTCACAACATTGATCTTTATCATTGCAGTTATCCTGATAATGCTTTTCTTTATCATTGTTAAAAACTTTAAAAGAGAAAATTCAAATTCAGTGTAAGTCATATTTAACCGCAAAGTCCGCAAAGTTTGTCCCTTTTGTTCTTCGTGTGTACTTAGTGTGCTTTGCGGTTAAAAATTTCAAAAAAAGAAACTATGCTGGCAAAACAATGGCTTGAGAATGCCCGCGGCATAATGACGCGGATCGAGGAGACTCAGATGGAGAACATAGGGAAAGCAGCTGAGATGATGGCCGCCACTATCGAACAAAAAAGGTGGGTACACACCTTCGGATGCGGACATGCAACCCTTCCGATCGAGGAAATGTATCCCCGCATCGGGGGGTTTGTAGGGTTCCATCCTATGGTAGAACTGCCGCTGACATTCTTTACCAGGATCACCGGGGAGATGGGAGTCCGTCAGTTCGTATTCCTTGAACGTATTGAGGGCTACGGCAATGAGATTATGAAAAGCTATGACTTTGATCCGAGGGATATCATGTGGCTCTTTTCCCATTCGGGGATCAACAATGTCAATATCGATGTGGCGCTTGAAGCCAAAAAGAGAGGGATGAAAGTGATTGTTTTCGGCTCTGCCGAAGCTGCAAAGGGAAGAAAAACCAGGCACTCGAGCGGGAAAACAATATTCGACATAGCCGATGTGATCGTTGATACCTGTGCACCGCTTGAAGATGCATCAGTGGTCCTGAAAAACCATCGTGACAAGATCGGGCCGGTATCGACCATGGCGTTCGTGACATGTGTCTGGATGACAATTACCACGGTTGCCGAGATCCTTGCTGACAGGGGTGTAAAGCTCTATATTCATCCTTCACACAATGTTCCGGGTGATGAAACTGCCCGCGAACGGCTCGATGAGGCGCTCACCGAATACAAAAACAGGATCGCGGGGGTCTGACGTAAAGTAGGCGGATGGAAGTGCAGTGCAGGCCGGATAACTCAGTGCCTCTCCGTGCCTTCTCCTGATCTCCCCTGTGTAAGTTTCTCCTTTATCCATTCCTCGCTGAAGGCCGAATGCATTATTGTCTCATGCTGCTTTACGCTCCAGGAGTACGTCACGTGGATGAGCCCGTCCCTGCCCTGGATTATTGTCGGGTAGGAAAATGAACCTTCGCCCATGTTCTTTTCCTCGAGATATCTGGTCCATTTCCAGGTTCTGCCTTCATCATCCGAAAGACTGACGGCAAGGCGGTACCTGTCCTCCTCAAGGTCGTTGTATGCCATTATCCAGTCGCCGTTACAGAGCGCGATGGCATAAACGCTCGATCCGGGATTGGGGATCCCGGATTTCCGTGCATAGCTCCAGGAATAACCTTCATCGGTTGATTCGCTGAGCATTATCCTGCCGGGGAAATCGCCGTTGTCCCTCATGAATGCCACGATCGTCCCGTCTTTTTTCCTTATGAGGGCAGGCTGAATATTTCCCCTTCCGACTATCGGCCGGCATGCTTTCCATGTATTACCGCCGTCTTCAGAAACGGCAACCAGAGAGAGGCTGAATCCGTCAGAATAGAGGGGCAGAAGAAGCTTACCGTCCGGCAGCAGCAATGGCTGCACCCTCGTCATCCACCCGGTTTGCCGTTTCGCCGGATCCCCGGCAGCCGCAGCTATCATCTGCTCATATCTGGGGGCATAGGAGGCAGTCACTACATCAGGGTACTTTATCTCGTTAAATTGCCTGGTGATCGTTTCCTGGAATTCCTTCCCGGGTTTAAGGATGATATCATCCTGCCAGCTCCAGACCGGCGGCCCGGAATTCAGATAATCGACAGATATCCTGGTCCTCAGAAGCGAGTTTTCCCATCTGCCGGCAAGTGTGGCTATCCAGACCAAATGCAGGCTGTGAAGTGGATCGATGAACAGGACCGGATTAAGATCCGGAAATTCGGGGGTGTCGGCAAGAATAAAGGGCTCGCTCCACCCCGGGGCGCCCTTTTTCAGCCTCGATCCCATGATCACCACATTATCCGCTTCCCGTTCGCCGGAGCCCTGGTACCAGCAGCACAGCAAGTCTCCGTTACCCAGTTCGACAACAGAGCTGCTATGAACATGAAGGGCAATCGCCGGGAATATTGCCTCAGATTTGAATTCAGCCTTCACCTTATTTGCTTCCTGCGCGGAGACATTTACCGTACCGGCAGATATTGCCAGGACGGACAGGATCATACCGGCTGACGCTGATGTCAGGTTTTTATTGGACATAATGAACAAATGTAGCAAACATGGATCAATAACCAACTCCGGGTTCACGAAAGCCTGGCATCATGTCAGCCAGATGTAAATGAGCAGGGTTATGATTGCCAGGATCCCGAGGTGCAGCCTCCAGTCGCGGATCCCCTCAAACCGGGCAACCCGTCCGCTGTAATTGATCGTTGTCCTCTCAAGTTTGTCAGGGTCGCTCTTTTCAGTGAAGAATGATACAATGAACAGCACTGCGGTGATGGCGATCTCCGCCCACAAACCCCTGTACCCGAAATTCAGGGTAAGCTTGTGGTGGAGGAATGGGAACATAGATCTTCCTGCCTCGGGCCCCGCAAGCTGATCGGTCACAAAGACCGTTGCAAGAACGATACCAGCAATAACCGACCAGGCGGCGCCTTTTAGCGTGACCTTTTTGCTGAGGATCCCGAAAAAAATTGCCGGAAAGACCGGTAATACGAGGTATGCCGTGATGGTTTGAAGGTATTTGTACAATCCTTCTTCATTGAGGTACACCAGCCATGCTGCACCGATCCCCAGCAAGGTTGCGGCCATTATGATATAACGGCCGAGAGTTACCTGTTTCTTCTCCGGAAGTCCAGGGCGGAATTCAACAATAAAATCCCTGACAACAAGTGTCGAAATAGAGTTCAGCACGGCTATCAGCGAAGTTATCAGTGCCGCCATCAGGGATGCCAGAAGTAATCCTCTCAGTCCGGCCGGCAGAAGCTTGTTAAGCAGCAGGACAAAAGTCTGTTTGGTGGCGTCGCCGGTCAGCTCCCCGGGGTAGAGGGCATATGCAATTACCCCCGGCAGGGCGAAGATGAAGATCGGGAATAGCTTCAGGAAGGTGGCGAACATTGCGCCCCACCTTGCATTCTTAAGGTCAGGTGCAGCCAGAGCCCGCTGAACGTTCACCTGGTCGATTCCCCAGTAGAAGATGCCTGCATAGAAAGCCGTTGCCAGTATCCCCCAGAACGGGTAGACCGGATCATCGTATGGTTTTGCAATGGTAACCATCTGGGGCGCTTTGGCAACCAGGCCCTCCCAGCCTCCAACCTTATGAAGGCCGATCATCAGCATGATCGCGGATCCTCCTATCATGATTATTGCCTGTATCGCATCGGTATATGCCACCGCGGTGAATCCGCCTATAATGGTGAACATTGCGACTGCAACGGCAATTGTACAGACCGTTGTCATTATGTTCCACCCGAGTATGCTGTGAAGGACGAGTGCTCCGGCAAATAGGGTAAATGCTAGCTTGGTCATGATGCTGATTATCAGCATCAGCCCCGAGAAGAATGTCCTGGCCCTGCGGTTATACCTTATCTCCAGGAACTCGGGAATAGTATAGATCCTGTTTTTAATGTAATAGGGAAACAGGACCGAGCAGGCGACTCCCAGGGTTATCACGGTTGTCAGCTCAACCGAGCCGGCCGACAGGCCATAGCGGTATGAATCGCCTGACAATCCGACCAGGTGCTCAGCGCCAATGTTTGTGGCAAAGATTGAGGCTCCCACGATGGGCCAGATGATCTTTCTTCCGCCGAGGAAGAAATTGGTGCTGTTCTGGGAAGCTTTCTTCCGGTAGGCCATATAGAGTCCATAGGAGAGGCTGCCTCCCATTGTCACGGCAAGGACCATCCAGTCGAGGAAGGATAATGAAAGACTCATATGAGGATCAGTGGTTGAGATTGGCTGCAATCATGTCAAGACGCCGGATACTCTGGATCATTGATCTTACAGTATGGTAGTTGATCTTCCACGAATGACCCATGTGCGTCCAGATTGGATCACCACGGCGTGACATCAGCGGGAACCACTCACCGATACCCCTGTTTATCATTTTGTCGAAAACGAACCTGTGGACGTTTTTATAAGCGTTCCAGTATTTCTCATCACCGAACAGAAGCACCGCATCCAGGAGACCGGTCAGGACCTCGGCCTGCTGCCAGAATTCCTTCTCCCTGTCGTAGACACCTCCGGAGTGGGGGCCTTCAACATAGACCCCGCCAAATTCATAATCAATCCCGTTATCGACGGTATGGTCGAAGATTGTCCTGAAGAGCCCGGCATTATCCGCCGGATCGATCTTAAGGATGTCGCAGGCATGGATAAGCAACCAGGCAAATTCTGCATTATGTCCGAAACAAGTGTTATCCGTAGCGTTCCCTTTCTGCCCTTCTGCTGAAAACCTGTCCCAGCCCCAGATAACGTCGAATTTTATCTGCGGAGCGACCTCCCAGTTCTTAAAGAACTGCGGGATCCCGGTCTTATAAACCGGGTGGATTATCCTGTACATGAGCAGGTCAATGTCCTCGAGCAGCTTTCGCCTGTGGACCTCTCTTCCGGAACATTCATAGAGGGCAGTGAAGGCTTCCATGAGGTGCATATGAACATCGAGGGTTTTCCTGTCGCCGCCCTTGCCTCCGGGACCTTTGATCGTCCAGTCCCGGTGAAACATCTCCCAGTATCCCCCGTACATCGAATCGACGCAGTACTTCTGAATGAGGTCGAATACCTTCTCAGCATATTCGATCCCCCTCGGATCACCGGTTGCAAGGGTGTATTCACTCAGTGCATAGATCGCGAAGCTTTGCCCGTAAATGATCTTCTCGTCGATCTTTACATTCCCTTTCCGGTCCATCATCCAGAAGAAGCCCCCATGCATTCTGTCCCACATCTTATTGATCAGGAAATCTGCACCATGCCTGGCATGCGGTTCGCACTCGCCATTTCCGTAACCGGCCCGGTGTGCCGACGACATTGTGTAAAGACATCTGGTCTGAGCAATCAGCGACTTTTCATCCTCGCCGGAGTCATTTCCGTCTTTGTCAAAATGCGTCAGGTAGCCGCCGTTAGGAACATCCTTCATCCGGGTAGTCCAGAAGGGGAGGAGCTCATTTACAAGATGATGTTCTGCCTCATTTCTTAATTGAAGTACTTCAGTCCTGTTCATGACAATCTGGTTGAATTATTAATAGTCTGGGTTTATGATCGGGATTCAGGGATTTTGATTTGATGCAAGAAGCTGATATAATGTCAGGAGGAAATCCCTGTTGTCTGCTGAAAGATAATGGGTTTCTCCTCCCATCCTGCTGAAGGTCTTGCAGTAACGCAGGAAATAGGCTGGATTATCAGCCGGCGGCTCCCCGGCTTTTTGCCAGTCCCATTCTGAACGGGCAAGATCGACAACAAGGATAAAGTGGCCATCTATGCGGCTGCCATGCTGAAGCCTGATATTCTGCGCCATTGAAAGGGATTTTTCAAAGATCATCGGGGACATCACTGCTGATCCCACGGACATATACACCCCATCATCAAGACCGGCGATGCTTCCCGCAAAAGTCAGGAAGTCTCTCAAGGCTGTCTGTCCTACTGCGGAACCGTTATTCAGGGGGTGACAGTAAATAATATCGTGACCGATCATGGGGTGGCCAGTGAAGGGGATTCCCAGCTCGAATGCCCTGGCCTGGACCGAATATTTCCTGAAAGGGTGAGGGATGCTCATGGATCCCGGGATAAGGCCGAATGTTTTGATTATCCCTGCCAGCTGAATGGCTGAAGATGCAGTATCAGGATCTCTCCTCATGATCTTTTCAGCCTCCTGATAAAGAAAGTCAGGCTGAGGGAGCTGCAATCCCTCACGGGATATCATCTTCCCAACAGATTCACCGTAGCCGAGGCCTTCATAGGCGCCGACAGCAAGCGCAAGATTTATAAAAAAACCTGTCTCTTCCCAGATCCCGAACCGCCCAAGGGGGACATTCTCCCTCACATCCTCGCTTGTTTTGCCGTGAAATGCGATCTCCCAGTCATGGATAATGGCAGCCCCGTTTGTTGCAATATGGGTCAGGTAACCTTCTTCCATAAGCGCTATGAGGGCCGGCGCCATCCCGTTCTTTATGGCATGGGCCCCAAAGGCAAGCATGACCGGTTTGCTCATTGCGATGGCTCTCCTGATCCGGTCTGAAGTTTTTTTAACAAGCGAAGCTTCCGGGTCGGGGAATAGAGCCGGCTTTTGAGTTAGCGAGACCATGTCCCGCTCCACGAGGAATTTGCTTTTCCTCTCGTTCAGCTTTATGAAGGAAAGACTGGCCCGGTCGAATTTTTGGTTTGCCATTCTATTGGATATTAAGAAGCTCCGAAAGAATTATCATTTGTGAGAAATCTGGGACGACGAGATCTGCACCCGCCTTGATTAGCCTCGAACGCTTATGTCCGTTGAGTCCGAAACGCTTCACTTCATCACTCGCAATACCGACAGCAAGGCCGCCACGTTTGCGGGTTTCCCGTATCTCGACGGGACCGTCGCCAAACGTCACGACAGAGCAATGATCGCTACTCTCCAGGGAGTCGAGGATGCCATCCAGGATCTCTTTCTTCGCTTCTTTCCGCACATCACCGACAGCTCCGAATATCCGGCCTTCGAATAACCCGTCATAGCCCAGAACCGCAGCTTCTTTCACGACATCGCCTGTATCCGTCCCGCTGACCAGGTAAAGNCTGATACCGGCATGATACATCATATTAAGGAACGGCACCGCATTCCTGATCGTAAGGTCTTCAACCGAAAGTTCACCATTTTTTAGTTTTCCAATTCTCTGTTGAACCATTTCGAGCAGTTCCCGGTTGTATATCTTCTTGTATTCAAATTCATTAAGTATCTTATCTTCAGGGATAAATCCGAAATCCCTGATAAGTTCAGCAAGCCCTTTCATCTGGACAAGAGTCTGGATGCCGGTTGTATTATCTATGAATTCTTCAACCTGAACCTTGACTTTATTGAAAACCGGTTCTGCAATTTCGTTGTATCTGTCACCAAGTATGCTTTTAATCATCATGGGGGCCATGATCTTCTCCCATCCTTCACGCAGGGTCGAGACGGTTCCGTCGTGGTCGAAAATTGCATGCCGGATCCGCGGCTTGCCAATACTGTGATTGATGATCTCTATTTCGCTGCCAGAGTGATACACGGCTTTCCGGGAATTTCCGGCAAGGTCGCTGTTATAGACGTAGTCAGGATCGGAACCAATAGCAAGTATCTCTTTTGGGGAGGCGGTACCGGTCTGAAACAGCTTTTGCACAGTGACCCCTGCAACAAATGTACCCATGCAGGCGGCAGATTCGATATCGTAACCGGCTGCCAGTGTGGACGCTGCACCGGCAAGGTAACTGTCACCAGCCCCGACGCTGTCGATTCTTGATGTTATCATTAACCCGGGTATCTCACGGATTCCCTGCTGATCGGCCACCAGTGAACCCCTGCTGCCGCAGGTTATGAACAATGGTTTGCCGAAACGATTGTACAGTTCCCGGGCATACGATATGACCCCGGCAACAGGTATCTCTTCGTCAGGATTACTAATGAACCCGCAAAGCCGGGCTGCCTCCGTGTCGTTCATCTTGCGGATCGTTCCGGCATAGTAATCATTATAGCTCCTGCTGTCGGTAATGAATTTCTTTGAGGGGAACATGCTGATAACCCCGAGGAGCTTCGCTTTAAAGTAATCAGTATGGATGCCCGAAATCACCTGCTGGTTGATAAGGATTATGTCTGTACCGGGGATCTCAGCGACCAGGTTACTGATCAGTTGGTCGGCAGTGCTTTCCGACAACCTGTTGAAATTACCGTAATCCATCCTGTTCAGCTCCCTGTCGCCGGCATAAGGCTTGGCATAAGTATGTGTACACCAGCCGTCTTCCTGGGTAAGGAGGTTCCCGGAGTCAATCCCGTCGATTTCCATGATCCTGACCATTTCTGAGCCAAAGGGGTCTGAGCCGATTACGCCAAAGGCCCTGACGCCGCCTGCACCCATTGCCTTAAGGTTGGCAGTCACGTTTCCTGCCCCTCCGAGAGAATACCGCTGGTCCCTGACAGGGTTGGTCCCAAGGCCGGTCTCGACAGATATCTCACTCCCGGATTCATCGATGAACCAGTAGGCGTCGAGGCAGAAGTCTCCGATCACCGCAATATTTACCGACTTTATGTCGTCAAGGATCCTTTCCAGCAATTCCCGGTTCATTGGCTGCAGCATTTGATTTATTGTCAATGTCGTACATAAGTTTATTCCTCGAGAAGGCTGACCTCCCTGATTTCACCGCCTGCTTTATTGAAGCGAAGGGTCTTGATCTCGCAGGGCCTGAATTCACCTGTCCATTTTTTGCCTGCGAAATGAAGGCCGATACTCGCATGAGTTTTAGCTCCAAGGGTCTCGACGCACCTGATTATCAGATCATCTCCCTTTTCTGAAAGCTTCATTGCAGTAATTGCAATGGCGGGAGCATCAGATGAAAGGAACGATTCGGCGAGCGGCATGGTGCCGGGGTGAATTCCCTGGTAGACGGCCATGAGAGGTGACATGAACTCTTCGGTTATTGCGGGAACATTGATCTCTTTCCAGGTACCGGAATGAGGGATCAGCAGCATCCTGAAACTCTGGATCCCCTGGTCCATCCAGAGGTGTTCCGCGTTCATGTCGAGTACCCTGGGCTTGTGATGGGCATAAACTGCCGACCGGGCGACCGATACCCTGAGATCATTGCCCTGGGCACTGTATCCGTACTTCGCATCGTTTATCACTGTCAGCCCGTATTGTTTACCGCCGCTGGTTCCGGTAATATCTATCCAGCGTTGTCCGGGATTCTCATCACCGTTTGCCTCCTTCAAAATGTGTCCGTAAGGGATCTCGTATGTAATTTCCGGTGAATCCACATCAACCGGGAAAGAGAATTTCAGCATTTTCAAATGCTCATGCCAGTCGAGTGTCACCCTTGCTTCAATGTTGGGAGAACCGGCGCATATTAACCAGTCAATCACGAGGCTGGAGGCATTATATGTGGTTTTGGTACGGATTGTAGCCCTTAGCGGCCCGTTCTCGGTAATTTTTATCACTGCATTGCCGAATTCCCCTATCTCATTCGGGAATGACCTCACATCATGGCTCCAGGTGTCACTGGGATCATCGATCACGACTGCCCGGCACCCGGTCATTCCGCCGGAGAAGATCTCCCTGTCATTCCTAATGTCAAAAAGACTCACAGTCCCGTTATCGGCAAATCTCAGCCTGACATATTCGTTTTCGAGAGTGCGTTCGCCTGCTTTTACCGGATTCCCGGGAAAGCCGGACCCGTTTTCGGTGATGCGCAGCTGGCGGTACCCGAATGGCGGAACGGCTACTTTGGCAAGAAGCTTCTTTCTCCCTCCTGCTTCGGAGGAGCCGGATGTCCATTGGTGCGGAAGCAGTTCATGACGGTCATCCTCAACGCTGGAGGAGCGGTACGAGGCATCCCATCCAAGGTCATATTCGATCAACCCGTTCACTTCCCGCGGATGCGGATTGAAAACCACAAGGTAATCGCATGACGGATCTTCGGAGGGGATCTGCCATTCAAGCTTCTGAAGGGCGGTTGAAACCGTCTGATCCGCGATTGACAGGGCAAATCCATGGCCCTCGGCGGCTGTTTTGTAATGTTCGTAAAGTGATGTTCCCGCAAGGCTGTCATGGAATTGCAGGAACAACACTCTTTCCCAGGCTGCTGTAAGTTCAGCCTTCGGGTATACTGCACCCCAGGCAAAGGATCCGACCGAAGCTGTTTTTTCAGCTCTGACCAGCGCATGTTCAGCCTCCCGGTTTCCCTTCTTGATCGCGGACCCTGCAGTATAGCAGCCCACTGCATGATGCTGTAGGTCATCCCTGACAACAGGTAATTTTAATGAGTTATCAGCGCGGATCTCACTGAAGTAGTTTTCAGGGGTACTGTAAAACACAACCGGGGCTGTTTTATCGTTCCTTATCGAATCGATCGACCGGATGTTTTCCTTCGTGGCTCCTCCGCCATGGTCACCGGCACCGTAATAAGCCATAAAGCTTTTCACAGTCTGGTTACGGCCATATGCCAGGATCTTTTCAATACGCTCCTTCACCGGGCCTTCATCATTATAGCTTATCTGGATGCGATAGGTAAGGACCCGGCTCCCGTCGGGCGCCTCCCACCAGAAGATATCCGATGGCAGCTGCTTTTCGTGGGGGGCAGGGCGCATGAAAATGTAATTGTCCAATCCCTGGAGTTTCAGGATCTGGGGGAGGGTTCCGGCATGACCGAATGAATCGGGATTGGCAGCTACCTTTGCGCGACGGCCGAAGAGGCGCTCGAATGTCATTTGGCCGTAAAGTCCCTGCCTGACAAGAGCCTCGCCGGACGGGATATTTACATCAGGCTCGATCCACCATCCACCCACAATATTCCAGCGTCCCTCTTCGACACGCTTTCTGATCTCTGCAAGCATCGCCGAATCATTCTCCTCTACCCACCTGTAAAACTGGGCGGAGCTGGCGGTGAAAATAAAATCCGGGTTTTCATTCATCCTGTCAAGCGCCGACCTGAAGGTGCTCATCACAACCGACAGACCCTCGTTCCAGGGCCAGAGCCATACCGGGTCGATATGTGCATGCCCAATCATATGGAACCTGAAAGAGGAGGCATCCGTGGGCCAGCCTGAGCCGCCGCTTTTCCATGGCGGCAGAAGAGAGATCCCGGGACTCATTGCGACCATTGCGGTGCCGGTAACTGCCTGATTCAGAAATATTCTTCGTGAAATAATGCCTTTTCCTGCCGGATTGTTTTTTTTCATCTTGGCAAAAGATCTTTATGGATATAAGGGTTACACAGAGATCACGGAGGATTTCATTTTTAAAGCTCTGTGATTCTCTGTGATCCTCTGTGATCTCAGTGTAACCATTTTACGTGTAATAAACCGTTAATTTCCAAAAATATCCTCCTCCACCATCCTGCAGATCGCGTGATATACTGGAAGATGCAGCTCCTGCACGTGCGAGGTGCGCCTGCCGGGCACATTGATGAGGATATCGCAGAAAGCTGTCAGCCTGCCCCCTGTTTCGCCGCTGATCCCGATCACAGTCATTCCCAGCGCTTTTGCCGTGATGGCTGCATCGATTATATTCCGTGAATTCCCGGAAGTGCTGAGCGCGATCAGTACATCTCCCTCACTGCCATATCCTGCAACCTGTTGGGCATAAATGAGATCAGGGTCAATATCATTCGCAGTCGCTGTGATGAGCGAGGTCTGCGACGACAGGGAGATTGTTGGTAGCCCCTTCTGAAGCTTTTCCGAAAGGTATTTTCCCCGATCGGCTGAACAGGTCGCCAGGCGTTCTTTAAGATCACCGTCCAGCGGACGTTCCTTCTCGAAGCCCTTCATCATTTCCCCGGTAATGTGGTCCGCATCGGAACTGCTTCCGCCGTTACCGCAAACCAGGAGGATACCACCGTTCCTGTAGCTCGCGGCGAGGCATTCGGCGGCCTTCCTGATGTCGCATTCAACCTGCGCCAGCCGCGGGTATCTCTCAATAAGTTCCTCGATAAACAGATTATTGACCATTTTGCATTTCAGAATTTATCCTCATAGACGGCCACACAGAGTGCGGCGTAATCTCCGATGGAATCACCAAGCTCAGCAGGCCTGATACTGCATACGGCCAGGGCTGGCGGCAAGGCTTCGTCCCTGAGCACTTTTTCAATCAGGGGTTTGAACAGCTGTTCATTCCTTGCGTAGATGCTCCCGATCACAATGCATTCGGGATTAAGGATATCTATCAGTGTTGCCAGTCCCTTACCAAGGTAACCGGCTGAGATGCTGATTATTTCCATTGCCACCGGATCACCGTTTATTGCAGCTGCTGCCACAGCTTTTGTGTCGAGCGACCTTATCATTTCCTCCAACGGACAGAAGCCTACGGCCTGGTGGCTTTTTAGTTTTTCAGAGACAACCGATCTTGCCAGCTGAGCGATCCCCCCACCGCTGCAAAACCCCTCAAATGAGCCTGCCTTGCCGTAGCCGACAGGGCCTGTCTCGGCAAGCCGTATATGGCCGACTTCACCTCCCAGGTCGTTTGTCCCGCTGTAAAGCTTCCCGTTGAGTATCAGCCCGGCACCCATGCCTGTGCCGAAGGTAAGGAAGATCATATTTGAGGTTCCTCTCCCGGCTCCCATGAGCCACTCAGCGAGCGCGCAGGCATTTGCATCATTCTGTAGAGCTATTTCAACTCCGAACTGGTCACTGAAGATTGCGGTGATCGGTACGTTGTCCCATCCAGGAAGGTTAGGGGGAGAATAGATCATGCCCTTCCCTGAGTCGAGGGGGCCACCGCAGCTTATACCGATCCTCCTGAGCCTGCTGCCGGGAAGCTCCGACATGACATACCTGATGTGGATGGTGAACTCGGCAAGGATATTCCTCCAACCCCGTTCCGGTAGGGTATTGAAGAATACTTTCTTTTTTATGCCAAAGTGTGAATCGCCTGCAACAACTGCACATTTTGTGCCGCCGATATCGAGGCCGATATAGATTTCATCCGGGGAGTAAGCTGGCATCGGAAACAGAGCTTCAGGGTTAAACGAACGGGTATTAAATATAAATCAATATTATCAGATTAGATTAATATGGCAGCGATTTTATTAATGCCTTCCGGCTCTCGGCCCCCCTGTTCCGTCAGCCCCCCTGGCCCCCTGTTACAACGACTCCCCTGGCCCCCCTGAAGGGGGGAATTGCAGCACAGTTATGACTTTTCTGAAAGGAGCATTAAGAGCACGTTTTTTCCTCCCCCGTAAGGGAGCCGGGGGGCGAAAACTAACAAGGGGCTGGGCGGCAAAACAAAGAAGGTGAATGGGGGCGAAACAAACAAATGGCCGGGGGACGAGCGAACAAGGTGAATGGAGAGCGAAATTAACAGGGAGTATACCTTCAAGCAGGAAGGTAGGTCAATTTGTAAGTTCAAATGTTCATTTTGTAAAACCCTGCTTTTTATTTTGAAATCAATTGCTACATTCGTAAACAACTAACCCTGACTCAAACCCGGATCCGTAAATGAAACTCTCTCTCCCGGACCTTATCGTGTTTCTTGTCCTGACTGTGGGAAATGTGATCATTGGTGCAGCCTTCTATTCAAGGAACAAAACGGCGAAACAGTTTACGTCCGGGGGAGGAAAACTCCCTCCGTGGGTTGTGGGGATGTCGATATTCGCAACATTCGTAAGCAGCATCAGCTACCTGGCCCTGCCGGGTAAGGCGTATTCTTCAAACTGGAATGCACTTGTATTCAGCTTTTCGATACCTGTTGCATCATTTCTTGCAGTCAGGTTTTTTGTCCCGCATTACCGCCGGCTCGGCAGCATCTCCGCCTATAGCTACCTTGAAGAGCGTTTTGGCCCCTGGGCAAGGATTTACGCTTCCGTCTGCTACATCCTGACCCAGATAATGAGGACCGGAGCGATCCTTTTGCTGCTTGCCCTGCCTGTAAATGCGCTCTTCGGCTGGAATGTGAAGACGATTATTATTGTAACCGGGCTTGCCGTAACGGCCTATTCGGTTCTCGGAGGCATCAGGGCAGTTATCTGGACTGATGCGATCCAGGGAATCATTCTTATCGCCGGGGCGCTTGCATGTGCACTGGTTCTGACATTTTCGATGCCATCGGGACCCGGCCAGATCTTCTCGATCGGAGCGACGAACCAAAAATTCAGCCTCGGCAGCTTCGGACCCAGCCTGAAAGATTCGACTTTCTGGGTGATACTGGTTTACGGTCTTTTCATTAATATTCAGAATTACGGGATAGATCAGAATTATATACAGCGATACATGACGACCGATTCAGATAGAGGAGCCAAGGCATCGACGCTTTTTGGATCCCTGCTGTATATTCCGGTCTCCCTGCTGTTCTTTTATATCGGTACCGCTCTGTTTGCCTTTTATAACGCCCATCCGGGCATTCTGCCGGCTGAGCTGACTGCAGCCTCATCAGGCGACAGGGTATTTCCATATTTCATGGCCCATAACCTTCCCCACGGAATGACTGGATTGCTTATTGCATCTGTTTTTGCCGCGGGAATGAGCACGGTCTCAACAAGCGTCAACAGCACTGCCACCATCGTCCTGTCGGACTATTACAAACGTTATGTGAATAAGGAATCGGGCGACAGGTCATCAATTCCTGTTCTGTATGCCTCATCCGCGATCTTCGGTGTAGTTAGTATTGCTGTCGCCCTATCCTTGACCGGGGTTAAAAGTGTGCTCGACGCATGGTGGAACCTGGCTTCGGTCTTCAGCGGGGGAATGCTCGGCCTATTCCTGCTCGGATTCCTGTCGAGGAGGGTTGGCAATTTTGATGCTGCTGCCGGTGTGATCGCAGGAGTGATAGTCATCACCTGGATGAGCCTGTCGCCGGTGCTCTTTACCAAAGGAGAGATGCTGGCCTTTAGAAGCCCGTTTCACAGTAACCTGACGATTGTGTTCGGAACAATCGTGATTGCGGTCGTGGGTTTCATAGTGACGAAATTTTTGCAGAAAAGTAAACCAGTAAACCGGGCCGAGCGTTAAGTCCCGACATGTTATGTCGGGATAGCGAAGGAGCCAGAATGCAGGGCAGGCAAAGAAAACCAGTAAACCAGTAAACGAGTAAACCAGTAAACCAGTAAACCAGTAAACCAGTAAACCAGTAAACCAGTAAACCAGTAAACCAGTAAACCAATTACCCAACATATGCAACGACTCATTATAGTACTTTGCCTGTTTACATCAATAAACCTTTACGGCCAGGTGGACGACGCCCCCGTGGCTGGCGTAAGTGATACGCGTACCGATGTTTATGGATTCAGGAATGCCCGTATCGTTACGGACTGGCATTCCGAAATCAATAATGCGGATATCCTGGTCTCGAAAGGAAGGATTGAAGCGGTCGGTCAGAACCTTTCATTCCCGAAGGGGACAATTATTATTGACCTTAGCGGGAAAACCGTCTACCCGGCATTTATTGATATCTATGCCGGTAATTACGGGATCAAAACCCAGCAGGACCAACAGGATGCCAACCCGTTTGCTGCATTTATGGGAGGCAGGCAGGGCCAGCAGGCTGCTGAACCCCGGGTCGCCAACTACTGGAACGATGGTATAAGGTCCTCATATGACGCAGCGACCCAGTTCATAGCAGATCAAAAAACGACGGAAGAGTATCGCCAGGCCGGATTCGGTTCAGTTGTTACCTTCAAGGCCGAAGGAATTGCCAGGGGGACTTCCGTTCTGGTGTCCACCGGCGACGGCAAGGCAAACAGCCTTTTGATCAAAAGCAGGGCCAGCGCCAACTATTCGTTCAGGAGGACGCGATCAGCCGATCTTTACCCTGCTTCCCAGTTCGGAATAATCGCCCTTCTCCGACAGCTGAACTATGATGCCCAATGGTACAGGCAGCTGCCGCCAGGATATTTTCAGGACGGCGGGCTGGAGGCATATAATTCAAATCTTGTCCTGCCGCAAATATTCGAAGCGGAATCGAAATTGGAAGTGATGAGAGCCGACAGGATTGGAAAGGAATTCGGGATCAGCTATATAGTTAAGGGATCAGGTGATGAATACCAGGCGATCAATGAGATCAAAAGGTCCGGGAACAGGCTTATTATCCCTGTTAATTTCCCGGAGGCTCCTGACGTGAAGGACCCGTACGATGCCAGTGAGGTCTCATATATCACCCTTAAGAATTACGATATGGCACCATCGAACCTTTCAATGCTTTCCAGGGCCGGGATCATCTTTGCCATAACAGCGTCAGATCTGAAACAACGGTCAGCATTCCTTACCAATCTGAGGAAAGCGGTAAAGCAGGGTCTGCCTGAGACTGAAGCGCTGAAGGCCCTTACTGCCACTCCGGCCGAAATGATCGGGGCATCGGCACTTATAGGCTCAATCAGGAAAAACATGATAGCCAGCTTTCTGATCACCTCCGGAAATATTTTCAGTGACGATTGTGTGATTTATGAGAATTGGGTCCAGGGAGTGCCCTACAGGTTTGTCGACCTGAGAACAAAGGACCTGAGAGGAACATATTCCCTCACTGCCGATACGGCCGGATTCAAGCTCGTCCTGACAGGAACTTTCAACAAGCCTGAGATCAGGCTTCTGCACGATACTACGGAAATAAAAGGAGCCACTTTTTCCGCCGAAAAGGATATTGTAAGTATCTCGTTTGAAAGGGAAAAAGTAAAATACAGGTTGTCAGGGTACGTCTCGGGGAAGGACCTCGAAGGGAAGGGCCAGCTCGATAACGGTGCATGGTTTTCATGGAAGGCCGCTTACGAGGGTGAGGCTTCAGGTGAAAAGCAGCATAAAAAACCTTCGCCTCCGGTTTCCGGACCCGGCCCGATGATTTATCCTTTCAGCGCCTATGGCCGCACCGAACTGCCGGTTCAGGAGGACGTTCTGTTCAGGAACGCAACCGTATGGACAAGCGAAGATGAAGGCATCCTTTATGGCTGCGATGTTCTGGTGAAAAAAGGCAGGATCGCCGGGATCGGGAAGAATCTCCCCGACCAAGGCGCCAGGGTGATCGACGCCAGCGGCATGCATTTGACTCCCGGGATAATCGACGAGCATTCACACATAGCGCTTGATGCTACCAATGAGGTGGGGCAGGCTATTACATCCGAGGTCAGATGCCGTGATGTGATCAACCCGGAAGACCTGAGCATTTACAGGCAGCTGGCAGGAGGCGTGACCACCTCCCACATCCTTCACGGCTCGGCAAATCCAATCGGCGGACAGTCTGTAATAATCAAGCACAGGTGGGGCCTGCCCGCGGATGATCTTGTGATCGATAATCAGCCTCTCTTCCTCAAGCATGCCCTGGGAGAAAACGTAAAACGAAGCCTGAACCGCTATCCAAACAGCAGGACCGGAGTGGAACAGATCATCAGGGATGCTTACATGAGGGCGGCTGACTACCAAACCAAATGGAAGGAGTGGAATATGCTCAAGCCGGCAGACAGAGCCGGGAAAGTCCCGCCACGCCGTGACCTGGAGCTGGATGCACTGGTTGATGTGCTTGAAAAGAGGAGCTTTATCGTGTGTCATGCATATGTTCAGTCGGAAATAACCATGATAATGTCCCTTGCGGAGGAATTTGGCATAAAGGTCAATACGCTCATTCACTGTGCGGAAGGGTATAAGGTTGCTGACCAGATAATGGCACACGGAGCGGCTGCATCGGTGTTTTCTGATTGGTGGGACTATAAATTTGAAGTATATGAAGGGAATACCTACAATGCCGCCACGCTTATAAAACAGGGTGTGCTTACCTGCCTGAACTCAGATGATGACGAAATGGGCCGGAGACTCAACCAGGAAGCGGCAAAGGTCATAAAGTACGGCGGTATTTCAGAGGCTGATGCGATGAAGCTGATCACGATAAATCCTGCCAGGATACTGCACCTTGAGGAAAGGATAGGTAGCATAAGGGCGGGAAAAGAAGCCGATCTGGTGCTGTGGACCGACAATCCCCTTTCAGTCTATGCCCGTGCCGGTAAAGTCATGATCGACGGAGTGTTCTATTATGACGAAGTTGCCGACAGCCTGCTGAATAAACAGGTTGATGGCGACCGGAACCGCATCATCTCAAATATACTGAAGGAGCCTTCTTCCCCTTCCACTTCAAACCCTAAATTTCCGGGACGATGAAAAAATATATTTATCTAACAGTGTTGCTGCTTGCATGTACCGGGATCCGGGGAGCAGCCCAGAACCCGGTTGTTGCACCTGCACAGAAGAGACCGGTGATCCTTGCCGGCGGAACAATCCATACCGCTACAGGAAAAGTAATCGAAAACGGACTGATTGCTTTCTCAGGCGGAAAGATCACCTGGGTCGGCAAAGCCGGTGAAAGCACGCTTAACAGGCCTGATTACCAGGTAATAGATGTGTCGGGGAAACAGGTTTATCCCGGGCTGATCTTCCCCAATACAACCCTTGGACTTATAGAGATCGGGAATGGGCTGGATGTTGCTGACGATACCCGGGAGAGCGGCGATCTTAATCCGGATGTCAGGGCTATTGCTGCATACAATACCGACTCCCAGGTGATACCTGTTATCAGGTCAAACGGTATTCTTCTGGCCCAGATTGTTCCCCAGGGAACGTTGCTGCCGGGAACCACCAGTGTCGTTCAACTCGATGCATGGAACTGGAAAGATGCGGTATACAGGGCAGATAACGGGATGGCCCTCAACTGGCCAAGGAAATCCGTTCCGCAGGGAAGGAGGATGTTCTATTTCCAGGAAGGGGAGGGGAGGAACAATTATGAAAAGAATGTCGAGGCGCTTGAAAAGATCTTTACCGATGCAATTGCATATTCTGAAGTTACCAGTCCGAAGGATTTCAATCTGCGTCTTGAAGCCATGAAGGGTTTGTTCGACGGTTCAAAAGTATTGTTTGTGAGTGCTCCTGAACCAAAGGGGATAATCGAATCAATATTGTTTGCCGGCAGATATGGCGTCAAAAAGATAGTTCTTGTCGGTGCCGATGAGAAAGCCTGGGCTGTCAGGGATTTTCTCAAAGAACACAAGATCCCGGTCCTGCTGAGTGATCCGATAAGCCTTCCCGAATATGATTACAGCGACACCAAGGAGCCGTTCAGGCTGGCAGCAATGTTTGAGAGGGAAGGAATATTGACGGGTTTGTGCTATTCTGCCGAGGCATACGGAAACCTTCCGTTCGCTGCGGGTGAGGCAGCAGCTTACGGCCTCACAAGGGAGGAAGCGTTGCAGACCGTAACTCTCAATACAGCCAAGATCCTCGGGATTGATGACATTACAGGTTCCCTGGAGGAAGGGAAGGATGCCAACATCGTCGTCTCGGCCGGCGACCTTCTCGATATGAGGACAAGCAATGTAGAGCTGGCTTTTATTTGCGGGAGGCAGATCAGCCTCGACAACAAGCATAAGCAGCTGTTCAGGCGTTTTGAGGCAAAATACGAAAATACGGGAAAGTGACCCTTCTGTCTCTTTGCCTTCACTGTGCTCTCTGCAGGATAAACAAGATTGCTTCAGGAATCATGAAGCAAGCATTAAATTCCTCAGGGATAAAGGATTGCTGAAATAACTGTCAGCCGGCAGGGTATTTGCCGCTGCTACCTTACATTCACCGGTGCGGGGTGATGCAGGACAAGGTTTCTCCTGACATCCATTTCCGGAGGTCTGATCTGTTTCAGGCCAGCCAGGAAAGGTACTTTCAGGCTTTTTGCCGCAACCGATTTCCCTGAGATAAGGGAAAGGGCTTTTGCGACCATTGGATCTGAGACATCCCCGAACTGGGCGGCATTTACCAAGTCATCCTGAATAGTGTAATCAGGAGTGAGGCCGTTGACAAAATCAGTAAAGCCGTCGGCATTGGCAAATTTTGTAACCATCGGCATTATTGCCCATGTCTCGGTGCTGTCGGGTATTACCCAGGATCCGCAATATTTTCCATAAGTGTGCTCTCCCACCTGCGTGACGCCCATGTACGGCTTGAGCCCTGTGATCAGAAGCTCGCTTGCTGAGGCTGAATGCGTCGTTGTAAGGAAATAAACATGATTCATATCCAGGTTATCGGATGCCGGTTCGAATTTGTAATTCAGGTATTGAGTATAATTGTTCGTCGTGAAGTATTGCTGCAATTCAGTGTTATATTGGAGGTTCACCATGATCTTGCTGGTTTCGGTCGCGGTTGCCGGGGCAATCAGCGAACCCAGGTGAATTGCCGCATCGATCTCTCCGCCCGGATTATAGCGAAGATCAACAACCAGGTCGGTTATTCCCTTTGATTTGAACGCGCTGAAAATTGTATCCATGCCCGTCAGATAGGCATTGTTGCTGCCTGTTATGAACTCAACATATACAAGATACCCGATCTTATGCCCGTTGATATCAAAGGTCGTATGATAAATTGCAGGGTCGGTCAGTGTGGTCCTGGCAGTCATGGTCAGGGATTGTCCGGTCAGGCTTAGCGAGTTGCCAATTACCTGGCCAAGCTGGACCGAATAGCTGTTGCCGCTGTATTTATTATAGTAATTTGTTGTGTCGAGCGAAGCGTTGTCAATTGACAGGATAATGTCGCCGCGCTTCAGTCCTGCATCAGATGCAGCCGATCCCGGGTAAACATACTGCACCACGATTATCACCTGCTTTGTGCCTACAAGGTAAAAGGCAGGACTGTAGCCCATCGTTACAGGGTTGCCGTTCAGCTCTGCTGCCAGGGATGCATAGTCATTCGTTATGTAAGACCATTTATCCAGCTGGGTGTAAAGGAGCTTGTAGAAGTACTTTTCCGGATCACTCTCCTTTGTATAATCGATGTTTGTAGGCATTTCACTTTTCCACAGGTAATACATGTTCATGTTATCATATATCCATTTGTTGGTGGCAACAGTCTCGGCCGGGACAGTGGTTTCCGGGGCAGGATTTTTCTTACATGCCGAATTAAGCGAAAGTAACAGGAGTAACGATATCGAATAAAACAGGACCCTTTTCATAGATCGGAAAATTAAGTTATAAGATTTGAAATAGGCAAGCATTATGTATTTAAATCATTAACAGAATACAGGATTAAAACACCTTACCCTAAGACAATGTATTGGGACAATTGTTGCAAAAATACTTTTATTTCACTATAAACTAGGTTGGCAATAAATAAAAAAGGGACACCGGTCTGCCTGAATGGGTTGGTGTCCCTTATTTATGGAGGCATTATGTTATTTCTTAAAGAAAATATCGACTGTCATAGTAAGCGTTTCCATGGTTCCATCCTGGTTCAGGTCGTCCATTCCTGTCTGAACCTCCTGGATATGGAGCTTTGAACTGGTCAGCTCAACAATTGAGAGAACGTATGGCAAATCGGAATCCGAGTCAATAGTGAGTTCGGATTGATCTGAATTTATGGACCAGGTCCCTGTATCAGTCTCCTCACCGAAATTGGTCGTATAAGTATTGTCCGATTTGATCTGGATCGTGCCAGTGAAATTTTCCTTCACCGCTTCGTTGAAGATCGTTTCATACGCCTGGGCTTCGGTTGCATTAAGTCCCAGTTCGTCAACCAGGTACTGTGCAAAGGTTTTGGTTCCGATCATGGTCGAAATAGTTGCACTGTCATAAGTCCAGGTGCCCACCAGATCAGCTTTGTCTTTGTCCTTGCTGCACGAAAAGAGAAGTACTCCTGCAACAGCAACTGCAATTAATGTCCTGAGTTTCAGAATTCTTTGTTTCATAGTTTTCGGGTTTTAAAGGTTATTGTTGAAAATAATTAGGATTTTTAATAAAGTCATTTGTACATCCAATAATAGTCCCTGGTTATTTTTGGAAGGAAAGCTTAAACATAATTAAAAACTCTCCCGCCTGATTTTAGCAAAAATGGAAGTTTTCAACAATTTGACCGACTTATTAATGAGCTTTTCATGACGTTTCTTCATTTTCCGGAGCCAATCGCCTATCCCGGGGATTACCCCACCGGGGAGTTCTTACCGAACTTGGGAAGGGTTCATTAAACATAATCCAAATGATCGTTGTTTAAATAGCATTATTTAATTCACCTTCACACATTTGCGCCAACAGAATGAAGAAATTGTCAGTTTTGTCATTGGCTTCACTCCTGTTACCGGCAGCACTTTCAGCAACCGAAACAGACCTGAAGATACCTTATCTTGATCCATCGCAGAACAACCTGCTTGGTGCGGGCATCCTGGTATGCGTGCTGGGGTTCTTATTCGGGGTGGTCCAGTTTATAAGGATCAGGAAGATACGGGCACACTCGTCAATGCTCGAAGTGGCGCAGACGATCTTTGAAACATGCAAGACATACCTGCTCCAGCAGGGAAAGCTGCTGATCTTTCTTTTTTTGATAATCGGGGCCTGCATTGCATTTTACTTTGGCTACCTGCAGCACAATTCAGGGACCAGCGTGTTTATGATCCTGCTGTGGACGATAATAGGCATCCTGGGTTCTTACAGTGTTGCATGGTTTGGAATCCGGATGAATACCCTGGCGAACAGCAGGATGGCCTTTGCATCTCTTGAACGCAAACCGGTCAGGCTCCTGAACATACCCCTGGATGCGGGAATGTCGATAGGAGTGCTCCTTATCTCCGTCGAACTTATTATGATGCTCATAATCCTTCTTTTCGCCCCCAGGGAATTTGCCGGGGCAAGCTTTATCGGCTTCGCGATTGGCGAATCACTTGGGGCCAGCGTACTGCGGATCGCCGGGGGGATATTTACAAAAATTGCGGATATAGGGTCTGACCTCATGAAGATAGTTTTCAATATAAAGGAGGATGATCCGAGGAATCCTGGAGTAATTGCCGATTGCACGGGTGATAACGCGGGTGACAGCGTCGGACCCACAGCTGACGGATTTGAGACATACGGCGTTACAGGGGTAGCTCTCATATCTTTTATAGTGCTTGCCGTTACGGATGTCGATCACCAGAAAGAGCTGCTGACCTGGATATTCCTTATGCGGATACTGATGATCATAACCTCGGTGGTTGCATACCTGGTGAACAGGATATACAGCACCTTCCTCTATAAAAGAAGCGATGATATCGATTTCGAAGAGCCGCTGACACGGCTTATCTGGATCTCCTCAGTACTTTCAATCATCGGGACCTTTGCGGCCAGCTACTTTCTGATCGGCCCGTCAACTCACCTCGGGAATGAATACCACAGCCTCTGGATCACGCTCTCCTCCATTATCAGCTGCGGAACGGTAGGTGCAGCAATCATTCCGGAGTTTACCAAGATATTTACAAGCCCGAAATCGAAGCACGTAAAGGAGGTGGTCCAGGTTTCGCGTGAAGGCAATTCTTCACTTACCATACTTTCCGGGTTTGTCTCCGGGAGCTTTAGCGCATTTTGGATGGGGATTGTCTTCATATTGCTCATGTTAGCAGCTTATGTTATCAGCCGTTTCGGTCTTGAGGGATTCATGACTTACGAAACCATTTTTGCATTTGGGCTTGTAGCCTTCGGCTTCCTTGGAATGGGCCCGGTGACAATTGCCGTGGACAGTTACGGCCCTGTAACCGACAATGCCCAGTCGATTTACGAATTGTCGCTGATTGAACAGCAGCCGGGTATCGCTGACAATATTGAAAAGGAGTTTGGCTTTGTTCCCGATTTCGGAAAGGCAAAGCACTACCTTGAGGAGAACGACGGGGCGGGCAATACCTTTAAAGCCACTGCAAAGCCTGTACTGATCGGGACAGCGGTGGTGGGGGCAACCACTATGATATTCTCCCTTATCCTTCTCATCAGGGATAAGCTCGGCATCGAGCCGGAAGCAATACTCAACATACTTAACCCCTGGACAATAATAGGCCTGGTTTCGGGAGGAGCCGTTGTCTTCTGGTTTACCGGCGCTTCAACACAGGCGGTGACAACAGGTGCACACAGGGCCGTGGAATATATTAAAAAGCATATCAGGCTTGATGAGGATGCGGACCCCAGGGCAAATATTGAAAATTCCGTCGAGGTCGTAAGGATTTGCACCAGGTATGCCCAATCGGGTATGCTTAACATATTCATTTCCATCTTCTCATTTGCACTTGCATTTGCATTTTTCTCTTCACCTTCTCAGATCGGGAATTCTGGCAAAATCGAATCACTGTCACTGTTTATCAGCTATCTTATCTCCATTGCTATATTCGGCCTTTTCCAGGCGATCTTCATGGCAAATGCAGGCGGAGCCTGGGACAATGCGAAAAAGGTGGTCGAGGTCGACCTTCTCCAGAAAGGAACACCGATGCACGCTGCCACCGTGATAGGCGACACCGTCGGCGATCCCTTCAAGGATACGGCATCGGTCACTCTCAACCCCATAATCAAGTTCACGACGCTGTTCGGCCTTCTGGCAATGGAAATATCTATCTCTGATAATTTCAGTCCTGCGGCTCCCTATGCAGGACTTGTCTTCTTCGTAATTGCCCTGTATTTTGTCTGGAGGTCATTTTATAAGATGCGGATCCCTCCGATCATTGAAGGATCTGAAGAGTGATCAATAGTGCCCCGGGAATGATCATGCATGTCCGGCGATCAGATGGGGCTGGTAGAGTTCCTCGAGGCTCCTCGTCTCCTCCATGGTCAGTTTCACGTCGAGAGCTGCTACGGCATCTTCGAGGTGTCCTGGTTTGCTGGCTCCAACGATAGGTGCTGTAACCACCGGTCTGCTGAGGAGCCATGCAAGTGCCACGCGGGCATTCGATACACCCCTTTTCCCGGCAATCTGAGTAAGCCTGTCAATTATCTCAAAATCAGAGTCTTTATACAGGCTTTTGCCGAATTCATCAGTCTTTGACCTTATGGTTTCATTTCTTTCCTTCGACCGGTTACCAGTAAGGAGGCCGCGGGCAAGGGGCGACCAGGGTATGACTGCAATCTTCTGGTCGGTGCAGAACGGCAGCATTTCGCGTTCCTCTTCCCTGTAGATAAGGTTGTAATGAGGCTGCATCGAAACGAATCTCGTCCATCCATGGAGGTCAGAAGTGTAGAGCGCTTTTGCGAATTGCCAGGTATACATGGAGGAAGCACCGATGTAAAGCGCCTTTCCCGCTTTGACTACATCATGAAGGGCTTCCATGGTCTCTTCCACAGGTGTATGGTAATCCCACCTGTGGATCTGGTAGAGGTCGACATAATCAGTTTTCAGTCTCTTTAGGCTGTCGTCTATCGACCGCATTATATGCTTGCGTGACAGCCCCCTGTCATTCGGGTCATTGCTCATCTGGTTGAACACTTTTGTGGCAATTACCACCTCTTCGCGCTTTGCGAAATCCCGGAGGGCCTGGCCGAGTATCTCTTCGCTCGAACCGAAGGAATATACATCGGCAGTGTCGAAGAAATTTATTCCGAGCTCCAGTGCCTTTTTAATAAAAAGCCTGCTTTCATCCTCATCAAGCGCCCATTTCCAGCGTTCATTAGGCTTTCCATAGGTCATCGCACCGAGGCATATCCTCGATACTACCATCCCCGTATTCCCGAACCGTATATATTCCATATTACTTGATATGCATTAAATTCACAACTTAGAACAAATATAAGTCAACAAAAGTTCCGCATTCAGACCTGACTGGCAGGCCAGAGCCTCTCCCCCTGTGTCCCCCTCTACCAGGTGCGAGGGGGAATTCCGTGCCCCCCAGCAGACCAAGAGCCTTTCTCCTTGTGTTACCCTACCGCTGGACGGGACAAGTTCTCCAAGGTGCGAGAGGGAATTCCGCCTCCGGCGCCATCAGCCTTACTCCACCCTGAAAACAACTATCGCAGGTTTCAGCCAAGGTGCGGAGAAGGTTACACTGACTTCACCTGCCTGGCCTGTTGTCCGGATATATGCCAGCAATCTCCCATGGTACACTCTCTGTACGTTATCGTGCCAGTCGCCGGTATCGGTGTTGCTTGCACTTTCCATTCCCAGCAACTTTGCGGGACCGGTGACAATACAGGTGACCTCATCATCCGCCAGCATCACGGGGATGCCGTTCTGGTCAACGATCCCCACAGTTACCTGAATGAGGTGGTTGCCGGCTGAGGCTTTGATTTTATCCGGAGTTGCTACAATTGCAGACGACCTTCCCGAGGTCTCAACGGAATACCTGGCCACCTCTTTCCCGTCGGCCAGCCCTACGACTTCCAGCCGGCCCGGGCTGAAAGGCACATCCCACGAGACTATCCCGCTGTTATCGTCAAAATCCTTTGGGGATCCGAAGCTGGTCCCGTTAAGAAACAGCTGCGACTGCCGGCAATTCGTGTAACATACAACCCTTACCGTGTCCCCTGCAGAGTAATTCCAGAACGGCAGGGCTGAATCGGAAAGCGGACGCCTGCTTCTTGCCGGCCGCAGGTAAGTACCAAGGAACGTGACCGGCTTTTCTGACCACATTGCCATGCGGAAATAACCTAATGGTTTTACAAAACCTGCAAGGTCGAGCAATCCGGAGCCGAATCCTCTCGAAGGCCAGGGGAGAGACTCGCCAAGGTAATCAAATCCTGTCCAGATGAACTGGCCGAAAATGAAATCATTGTCCCTCACAGCTTTCCAGGCATTATAGCTATGGCCGTTCTCACTACCGTAGATAACCCTTCCGGGGAATCTCTTGTGATCAATGGCGTACATATCTTCGGTATAATTGTAGCCAACGACGTCAAGGCAAGCTGGATATTCCGTTTCGTTCGTCATGATCACACCGGCAAGTGCACCGGTGACCGGCCTTGTCGTGTCAATTTCGCGGACATCCCCGGAAAGCCTTTTCCCTATCGGCACGAGCCGCTCAATACCCGGCCGTTTGGGATCATATCCGCCGCTGACGGGCTGATTGAACCTGCTCGAGCTCAATATGGGATGCGTATAGGGATCATTCGGATAATCCACCTCGTTCCCAATGCTCCACATGAACACTGACGGGTGGTTCCTGTCACGCAGAACCATGGCTTTGATATCACGGTCGCTCCATTCATTGAAAAAATCATACGACCCCTGGTATCCGGGTTCCCCGACGTTCCATCCTTCCAGCCACTTCTTTTTAGGGAATTCAAATTCATCAAAACCTTCATCCATTATCAGGAAACCGAGCTTGTCGCACAAATCGTACAGTTCAGGAGCCTGAAGGTTATGGCTCATCCTGATTGCGTTGCACCCCAGTGTTTTCAGGGTTTTCAGCCGGCTCTCCAGGACCTGCGGGGGAACAGCCGACCCCAGCACCCCGGCATCATGATGGATGCATACCCCCTTGACCTTCATCCATTTGCCGTTAAGGGCAAACCCTTTATCGGGATCGAATTTCAGGGTCCTGATGCCGGCATTGAAGGCTGATTCATCAATGTCTTTTCCGCCGTAATAGATGACAGCATTCAGCCTGTAAAGGCAGGGTGAGTCAAGGCTCCAGAGCACCGGATCCTTCACCCGGAGGTCTGATGAAAGCTCAGATGTGCCCGGAGCCAGCTTCATGCTGACCATTTTCCCGGACACGACCTTCCCTGTCGAATCAGCAAGCTGGAACCGTACATTTACATTGGCGTCAGTTCCTGATTCATTGATGATCTTTGCCGAAACATGCACGGTGGCTGATCTGGCGGTTACTCCGGAAGTATTGTAGGTGACACCCCACAAGTCAAAGTGAACGGGTTCGCAGGTTACAAGGTAAACATTCCTGTAGATGCCCGATCCAGTATACCACCGCGAATCGGCAGACTTGCTGTGGTCGACGCGCACTGCCAGGGTATTGGGTTCCCCGTATCTGAGGTAAGGTGTGAGATCATAAGCAAAGGAAACATAGCCGTTGGGCCTGTAGCCGAGCAGTTGTCCGTTGATATAGACAGAGCTTCGGTTGTATACCCCGTCGAAATAAATGAAGACCCTTTTTCCTTCCAGCTCCGGCGAGACATTGATCACCCTGCGGTACCACCCGATCCCTCCCGGAAGATATCCTGTGCAGCTGGCAAGAGTCGGGCTCAGAGGAGCTTCAATGCTCCAGTCGTGGGGGAGATCAAGCTTTCGCCAGCCTTTGTCGTCAAAACCCGGATTTGCAGCACCCGGTTCGTCCTTCAGAAGGAAAAGCCAGTTATCGTTTAAAAGTTGCTGTGTTCCAAATCCAGGCTGGGCACTGACCCGGGGAGAAATAATGGATATGATTATCGTCAGAAGAACCATAAGGATGGAAGCTCTTTTCATAGCCGACTGATTTAATTAGATGCTGTAAGATATAAATTTTCCCGGGTTAAAATACCAGCGCATTGCTCACAGGTCCGATTGCCGGAGTTTGTCCCCGCAATGGGGGAAAGGCGAATAAAAAGGGTGAGGAAATGCTCAATAAAAGTCTGCATCCTCACCCTTAATCAGCTTGATTTATTAATCAGCCTGGATTACAAAAGCTTCAGGGATTCCTGGTGAAAGTGAACTTGTAAGTACCCACGTTGCCGATTGCCGCAAGGGAGATATCGAAATACATGGTGTATGAACCGTCGCAGGAACTGTATGTGCCACTTCCCGCATAGGTGATGGCCCCATATCCGAAAGCCTCTGATGAAATTGCTTTTGCCGGAACCGTAACATTATAGGTTGCCGGGTTGATAAACATTACCAGTGGGCCGAGATCCTCGGTCAGGCCTTCAATTTCTTCAAGCCCTGTCACATAGATCTTATTTGGATCGCCGGGATCAGCGGCAAGGACTATGTTTCCCTCGGAGTTCCAGTCGGGGGATACTGAATGATAGCTTCCTTCCGCGAGATCCTTGTCGTAGGCACAGGCAACGGGAACCTGGAGCACAGCAGTGGATCGCGTGGTCAATCCGTTTGCCGTTGTTACGAGCTCAAGGGTGAAAATGTCACCGTTTTTGATCCCGCCCTGGTTAAGGCCCAGTTCCTGGATGACTTCAGCGGATCCGATCCTCACAGTAGCCGGGTATGACGTTACTTCTGCCACTTTGACCTTTTCCGGGTTGCCATTGTATGAGGCCTCAACGCTGATTCTGTCAGGGGTTGTTCCTTCAGGGACGGTGATGCTGAATTCGACATACGAACTCTCAAGGTTCTTCGAGTCGAAGATGCCTGGATTGATGTCCTCTATTGCAGGTACCACTGCGACGCCTCTTACTCCGGCCGGATCCGGTAGTTTTTTGCAGGTTATGAGTGCTGCTGCAAGCAGGATGATGAATCCGGAAATTATTGGTTTTTTCATTTCAGTAAGATTTAATGTTATAATCGGTGATCACTCTCTTCAGCGGGTACCCAGGGCCCACCAGACATTTTCACTGTATACGTAGGTCCCGTCGCCATAAGCATCCCGGACGTTCACATTGGTGGTTACGTCTTCCGACCCGTATGCGAACCGGAGAGGGAACCTGGTTACATTCATCGGGTTATCGAGATGTATTACATCATTCCCCATGGCTCTCAGCCGACGGTAATCATTGTAAGCTTCAATAGATTCCTCTTCGTAGAAAGCGATATACTTCTGATTCATAACCTCCGATAAGGGATCAGCATTGAATTTGGGCCTGACAGAATTGTTGAAGTAATCCCTGGCATCTGAAGCCGTGAGCCCGATATTTACCTTTTGAAAAGCTGCCGTTACTCCTCTCCTGAGTGCGGTGTCAGCCAGTGCAAGGTTTCCGGTCCTGACATAAGCCTCTGCCTTGAGGAATTCGATCTCATGGTAGCTTAGAAGGTATGTGGGTGCTGTTTGTGTGCTTATGGCGGAGATTGAGTATACACCCTGTACCTGGTTGGCGGTACCGTTCGGTGCAAATGCCAGTCCGCCTCCGGCATCCGGATGCGGCATGAAAAATATCGCATCCCTGGGATCATTCCTTTCTGTCAGCTTGTTGTGGAGACTTTGGCTTGCCCCGTAATAGTCACGATCCTGGAATATGCAATAGAATGGACTTTGCGAGGTTGTTCCGTTATAATTGAACTGGGCCTGTTCATCGCCTGAAGCGAAGGATTTATCCGCAAATGTTATAACGTCGTTAAATGCTGGGGATTTTAAGGAGAGCCTCATTGTATAACGGGACTTGAGTCCCCAGGCAAATTTTTTCCACAACCCGGTATTCCCCCCGTAGATGAGATCCTGGTTGCCCAGAGAAGGGTAAACCGACTCTTTGTCGAGATTAGCCAGGGCTTCATCCAGTAGTTCAAAGATGTTATTATAAATATCCTCCTGGCTGTCGAGAAAAGGAGTGAATATCACTCCCGGCTGAAGAGCCTGCGTCCAGGGCACATCGCCCATTACATCAGTGAGAGTCGCCAGGTTATAAGCTGTTAAGATCTGTGCGATCCCTAAAGTGTGGTAATTCCCTGCCTCTGAACCGCCCTCAGAGCACTTTTCACGGACCAGTTTCAGCGAGTAAAGGTTTGCGTAAACTGCATCCCACGAGTTGTTGTATGTCGTCGAGCTTGAGGGCTGTGAAGATCTAATGTCGGCATTGTAGAACTGGCCGTAGATTCCTGTGTTATGTTCTATGTAGATCGAAGAGTAAAAAGCGAAATCTCCTCCCGTGACCGAAAATGCACTGGCGGTCATTGCGTCGGTTATTATCAGTCTTGAGGCCATATCGCTCGGATCGTTTACATCCTTGTTTATTCTATCCATGATCTTCTCCGAGCATGACCAAAGGGAAAAGAACAGGAAGGCAGAGAACGATATATAGATTATTTTTTTCATTTTCAAAAATATTAAAAGGTTAGATCAAGATTAAATCCGAAGGTTGTCGTCTGCGGTACGGTAAACCTTTCAAAGGCGCCGGCCATATTGGTATTTCCCTGGCTCGATTCCGGATCCAGATTCGGAAGCTCGCACCATAAAAGAATATTGCGGGCAAATACGGAAACGCTCATGTCGATCTTGCTGAAGAGCTTCCTGTCAGGCCGGTATTTGAATGAAAGCTCCCGTAGCTTTACAAAGGAATTATTATAGATATAATACTCATCGATGTTCGTCAGTACGTTAGTATGAAGGTATTGAAGTGCCAGGGGATCATTCGGCCCTCCGCGTGCAATATCATTCGGCGAGCCATCCCTTTTAACCCCGTCGTATACAAATGTCGAAGTACGGTCCTCGGTCTTTTTTGATAACCCGTAATAATCAAGTAATCCGTTACTGCCTGAATACATCTGTCCACCCTGTTTCCATTCGAAAAGGGCGCTGAGCGACCATGACCTGTATCTGATGCTGGTGCCACCGCCAAGTATGAAATCAGGTGAGACCTTTCCTATAACCGCAGGTTCACCGGTAAGGGGGAAACCATAGTTTGGGGAATTCGGATCATCCTCGACAACGATCTTACCGCTTTCATTGCGCATGAACGAATCCCCGTAGATTACAGGGTATTCATCCCCTTTGCTCGCACGGACCTGTGGTGTCAGGAAACCTCCTATGAAAATGTTTTCCACGCCCGGGGCAAGCTCATCCACAAAGTTGTCAATTTTCGAGAAGTTGAAATTGAGATCCCACTGGAGATTCCCGGCAGAAACTGGAGTTACGTAAAGAACTATTTCGTGGCCTGAGGTATGAACCTTCCCTCCGTTCATCAGCAGGGCATTGATCCCTGTCGATCCCGCCAGCGGAACTGAGAAGATCTGGTCGATTATTTTCTGATATGAGTAAGTGTAGTCGATTCCAAGCCTGTTATCAAAGACCTTTAGTTCAGCTCCCGATTCCCACGACCTGGTGTTTTGAGGGACAAGATTCGGATCAAACTGGACGTTGTTCGGGATGTAAGAATTGATCCCACCTATCGGATACTGGACAGGGTACCCGGTCCACCATCCCCCGGAATAATTCGGCGTACCATAGTAATTCTTTACATATGCCCCCGCCTGTCCGACTTCTGCATAAGAGAGACGTATCTTGGCAAATGAGATCCAGTCTATATTTTTAATGGCATCAAGTTCTGAAGCCATGAAGCTGAATGCAACGGAAGGATAGAAAAACGACCTGTGGTTTGTTGGCATCGTTGAAACAACGTCATACCTTCCGGTCCCGGTGATGAACAAGAGCGACTTCCACTGGAGTGAAACGCTGCCGAATGTTCCCACCGTACGGTTCTGGTTCATTGATTCATTTGCAGTCACGATATTTGCATTCTTGATATGCGCCCACCCGCCGAAGTTGAATTCCTCTCCATGTTCCGAGTAGGTTTTGGTATTGTTATGGTCGAATTCATTCCCAATAAGAGCATCCAGGGTGAACCCGTTGCTGATCTTCCAGTTAATATTGGCAGTAAGAAGCGAGTTTACCGTGAATGATGTTATTCCGTAGTTATCTAACATCCCTGTGGTACCGGCATGACCGTACTCGAAGATATCCTTGAAATTCGTTGTGTACGAATCTGAACCCAGCTGGTACCTCATCTTAAGATTGACTTTGTCCCCAAGCCTGCCCTGAAAATTGATGTACCCGTTTCCGAAAAACCTTTCGGTCTTTTCATTGAAGACCGTATGCCTTGCTGACCAGTAAGGGTTGTCCCAACTGCCTCCGCGGTAATAAATCTGCGTGTATTCATCACCCGGCATGTGGTCAGGATAATCCCTCAGATTATAAGTCACCGGGGCTCCCAGTACGCCTGCCAGGGCAGCATCATTTGCCGTTGGCAGCTTATCAATATCGGTCTTTGAGAAATTTGCGTTGAACCCTGACGTAAAATTCTTGTTCAGTTTTCTTTCAGCAGATGCTCTGCCGTTCCAGCGGTTCATTCCTGATGTGAGCGCCACTCCCGACTGGGAAGTCTGGCTAAGGCCAAGTGCATAATTGCCGTTGTCCATTGCCTGCGTGATGCTGACATTATTGGTAAGGGAATAACCGGACCTGAAATAACGCTTCCAGTTATCAAATAACTGCGGTGTCACCCATGGATTTCCGCCCTGGCCCTGATCGATCTGAGGGACATAAAACTTGCCCGGGTGCCCGTTGACATTTCCCCCATAGGCAGGATCATCAGGAAGATCCGTGATCCTTGGCCCCCACGAAAGTGCTGAATTGGGGACATAGGCTCCGTTGGTTCCCTGGGCCCAGGTTGTCTGGTATTCAGGACTCCTCGAAACCTTCGAAAACGCACTTGTGTGGGAAATATCGATCACAGGCTTTCCTATGGCATTGTTCCGACCGCTTTTGGTCGTGATGACTATCACCCCGTTCGAAGCACGGATCCCGTAAAGCGCCGCAGCAGCCTGGCCCTTAAGCACATTGATGCTCTCAATATCAGAGGGGTCCAGGTCTACCGCCCTGTTCGAGATATCAGACCCGGTGACCCCGTCCCCGGCTGTTGAAAAATCGCCGTTTGTACCGGATTGAATATCAGCAGTTGAAGCTATCGGCATCCCGTCAACCACATAAAGAGGCGTGTTGTTCCCGGTAAATGACCGGGCACCACGGATCACAATCTGCGACGATGCTCCCGGCATGCCGCTCGACGGCTTTATCTCGACACCTGATATCTTTCCCTGTATGGCACCGGCAAGATCGGTGTTCCCGGCACGCTTAATGACCTCATTTTTGACATCCTGGACCGAGTAACCCACGGCTTTCTTCTCCCTGGATACCCCTAAAGCGGTAACAACCACTTCCTCCAGTCCTTTAACGTCCGATTCCATCACAATATCGATAATAGAACGGGTACCGATCTCCACTTCCTGTCTTTTCATTCCTATATAGGAAAATACAAGAGTCGTGGCTTTTTCCGGCACCGGTAAGGTATATTTGCCGTTTACGTCGGTATTGACACCGGTTGTAGTGCCCTTGACCGAAACGGATACTCCGGCCATAGACCCCTCCCCGGGAACTGACGATGTCACTGTACCTGAAATGATTCTTTGCTGGGCCGTGATTGCAAGAATCGGCCAGCAAAAAACAAAAAACATCAAGAGAGATTTTCTCATAGCAATTAGATTAGTGTTAGTTAATAAATTACAAAGGAATGGCTGGTTCCTTTNTTACTGTCCATAAAGTGACCTGGTCACTTTGAGGATTTTAAGTTAAACAGAATGTTCAACTGATCCCNGTCCGATTGACGGATGGCAGGGACGGATTTATGGATTGCCTGATACCGGTCACGGATGATTTTTTCGTGACACAGTTTCAGGGCCGAATTATCCTTATGAATGTGGGATCCCCTGATGAACCGGAGCATGCTCAAAGGTCAAGACCAAGGAACGATTATAATTTCCGGACTGCAGAAGCTCAAAAGAGACCAACGAGGTCGCTGGCGGAAATATCCTGTAAGGGCTTGAACTTATCCGAAGCCATATAGTCCAGAATGCTTGAATAGAACTGCCTCGCCTCAGGCCTATCCTGGATCAACCTCAGGTCTGACATGCATACGAGAATTTTACCGGCGCCCAGCCGGAATTCGAAGACAAGTCCGAGCTTATGATTTCGTTCGATGTTGTCAATGACCTGGATAACTGGTTTATACCCGGCAGGGGTCCTGTCGAGGATCAGTGGCCGGCTGTTTTTCACAATCGACCACCATTGCCAGTCAGAATGTGATCCGGTCGGGAAATCATCGAATAAGGGATGACTGGGATCGGTCAGTATCCCCATTGTCCCGGGGGAGACCGGTCTGTTCTGGGATTCGGAAATACCCCTGAACATCCGGTAGTTCCAGTAATCGGTGGTAAACAGACCACCTGCCGACTGATCCATTATGTCGTTGAATTCAGGGAAGAGGAGGACCTTACCCCCGTTTAAAATTACGTCAATTGTCTGTTTGTCAAGCTTTGTCGAGATTGTTATCCCTTCCGGGACACTTATCTCCCGGTTCTCCGGATAGATCCAAAGGGGATATGAATTTTCGTACCCCGTTCCCTCCAGCTTAATTCTAAGAACTGTCTTTTCAGGTCTTATGACATTCGACAAGCCGATATCGATACGGGCAGCATTCGTGAGCTTACCCTGTGGAAAATCACTGGTTACATTTCCCCTGGCAAGGATTTCATTGTTTTGGCCTGCAAGCGACCAGGTAACATTTTGTCCATCCAGGTCCCTTTCGGAATAATTTGCTACCTCAATTCTTCCGGTAAGCTTTTCCGTATTTGTCAGGCAGAATTTATCCGTGACGAAAAGAGGGACTACCTTGTTGCAGAAATGACTGAACTCCTCAGGTGTAATAAGCCCCTTGCTCTCCATAAATGCATCAAGGATGCCGACAAGCGCCGTACCCTGGCCTGGAAAATCCTGAAGGTCGAGAAGATGAAAACCTCCGAATCCCGGAGTTCTCAATGCCATCTCGATATCGGCCCTGTAACAGATCATGCTAAGGGCTCCGGAGGCCCGGGAAAAGTCCATTGCCTGGTCACTGAGGTTATTCTGCTCAAGACGCTTTCTGAAGGTAATAAGGTTCCATGGTTTAAGGACGCCGACATATTTCCTGATCTCGTTGAAATCCGGATAGACCTGGTATTGGCCCACTTCAGTGCCTGTCGCCGGGACGCTGCACTTAGAGATCGCGCCTTCATAATTCCTGTCGGAGGAAGGATAGCTCCCGTTGATATAGCCTCCATCATAAGCATCAGCAAAGGAAAATGAACCCCTTATATGGGTGCTGAAGCTCGTGCCGGGGTCCTTTCCGATCCTGCAGCCGGCATAATAATCCTCTCCCTTTGCCTGCCCCCGGAAGCCGAGATAATTGTTCGATCCGAACGCCATCAGATGCCTGTTGTCGATTGACCTGAAATGATCGGTAAAGCTCTTCATTACCCGCTGATCGCCCGAGAGTTCATTTCCGAGAGCGAACATAACAAATGAGGCATGATTTCCATATTCCTGAAGGATCCTGTCCCCTGTCTCAATAAGGAATTCATTCAGTCCTGATGTGTCATTTTTGCTGAGGCTTCCCCAGAACGGCAGTTCAGGCTGGAGATAGATCCCCTCTATATCAGCCGCTTCAAACGCTGCTTCAGGCGGTGTCCAGGAATGAAACCTGTAAAAATTGATATTGTATGATTTTGCCGTTCTGAACACTTTGAGCCAGCTCTCCACATCCATCGGCGGATGGCCGGTCAGCGGGAAAACGCAGGCATCATGCTTTCCTCTCAGGAAGGTCACGATATCATTGATGGTGAACTGGGTCCCCCTGGTGGAAAAAAACCGCATGCCCAGGTCTATGGTCAGGTTATCTGTCACGCTTCCTTCCTTCATCGAAAGTGAAAGCCTGTACAATGCTGGGTCGAATTCACTCCAAAGCCGGATATCCCTTCCCGGCTTGTAAGTGAGCTCGATTTCGTTCATGCCGGGCTTTAGCTGAACAGTGAAGCTCCCCGGCTTACCGTTATGCCTGCCAGGGAGGTTCCAGCCATGGCCTTTTATACTGATCCGGGCCTTTTTATCCGACTCACCGGATGACATAATCTTCGCTTTAATGAGAAAGCTTTTTGAGGAAATGTCGGGAAATGCCATGACCGACACAAAATGGTCAGGATCAAGGGCCTCGAGGAAGAACTCCCCGATGATCCCGTTCCAGTTCGTCTGCGTATGTTCGGTCCAGGCATGTGAGCTTGTAATTCCTTCAGGAACAGAACCGGACCCGTTGTTCACCATTATGGTCAAATAATGCTTCCCGGGGGTCAGTTGTTTTGTCAGATCGTAGACCTGGGGTGTAAGGATTGCACTGCTGCTACCGGCATAAATTGAATCGACCCATATCTCAGACGGTTTGGTCCTTTCCATCTTCAGCCGGATTATCCTGCCCTGCCACGACTCCGGTATAATTACCTCCTTTCTGTACCATGCGCGCCCGGCATACGTCCTTTCACGCGAGAGCCTCATGATTTCGGCAGTATCATGATTGATCATCCCTTTCCCGTTCTCGTCCATTGTCCCGGGCAGCTTAACAATACCGGAGAGCATCTTGTTATACCATTTTTCGCGTAACCCCTGCCCGGCAGGATCCATGGAAAACTGCCAGTTACCTTCCAGGCTGAGCATCGTTCGGACTGACGTTTCAGGAGTTTGATTGCTTGAGATGAACAATAATGGAATGGTCAGAATGGTGAGGAGCTTGAAAGTCATGAGAAGATTCTTATAATGGTTTTGAAATTCTATTGAGTGAAGGGAACCGCCTTTACCAGCTTTACGGGCCCATCGAGTTCAGCCTTTAATACTGTGATATATGGATCCTGCCCGGTTTCGGGCACAGTGATGTAGACCAGCCCCGGAACGCTGGACCATGATATCTTGCCGACGATCCTGGTTGCCAGTTTCATCCCGCTTCCCAATTCCGTAACTGACCTGATTTTATTATATAATCCCTTTATCACAACATCCCCGGTCACTTTGCCGGGAAGGAAGAGGTAAAGTGCAGTCGAGTCCCTTGAAAGCGTGGTCGGACCGTAAAAGTGACCCGGTTCGATGCCGGCTCTGGTGCCGAAGATTGCTTCACTGTTCTTCCCTGTCCATTTGCCGAGCTCTGTAAGGATATTTACCTGCTCCCCGGGTATCGTCCCATCCTCCCTTGGACCGATGTCCAGCAGCAGGTTCCCGCCCATGCTGATGACGTCTGCAAAGATCGTAATCACCTCATATGGGCTCTTGTAGTTGTTATCATCCTTCTTATAACCCCATGAATTGTTCATTGTCATGCAGAGTTCCCAGTATTTTAGCCGGGGCCGCGACACTGGAAAACTTTGTTCGGGCGTGTCGTAATCCCCGTAACCCTGCAGACGGCCATTAATGATCGTTCCGGGATTGTTATCCAGGATCATTTTTCTTATACCTGACGCCCTCCATTCCTCCGCGCTGTGCTCCCAGTCGCCGTCGAACCACACCAGGTCGGGATTGAACCCGGTGATAATTTCCCGGATCTGCCCATGGCAGAAATCCAGGAACCTCCCCCAGCGGATGGTATCCTTCCTCGCATCATATCTTGAAGAATCCCCCTTGAACCCGGGGTAATCGGGATGGGACCAGTCGAGCAGCGAAAAATAGAGTCCGGCCTTTATCCCCTTCTCCCTCAGCGCACTGACGAACGGTGAAATGAGGTCCCTTGCTGCCGGTGACTTCTTAACGACACTCAGGCCATCCATTTTTGTGTCCCAGAGGGCAACGCCGTCATGATGCTTGGAAGTGATAACGGAATACCTGGCACCGCTTTTCCGGATCAGTTCGGCCCAATACTGTGGATCATAACTCTTCGCGGTAAATGATCTGATCTGGGCCATGTAATCGGGGTAGCTGATGTCGCCATTGTGAAATGCCCATGATTCGGTGGTATTCCCCAGGGAATAGATGCCCCAGTGAATGAAAATACCCAGTTTGGCATCTGCAAACCAATCCATTTTATGATCCTCCGCCCTGACGGGGGGATCCTGGCTGAAGGCACTGCCCGAAAGGATACAGGCCGAAGCTGAAAGAACAATGAAAAGCCGCATGAATTTCATTAAATCAACAATTAGTTCAGGTACAAAGGATATTAAAGTTAAATGAATGATCCTCAACTTTTGGTCCGACACGGGAAAATAATTTTCTGAAATCACTATCTTGCCGTTATGAGACAATTCTTTTCTGTTATCCTGCTGCTGCAGTTCAGCGCTTTAACATTCGGGCAACCTGCCAAGAGTAGCGAGACTATAATCATCAGGACCGAAGCCGGCGATATTTATGCAAGGCTCGATCTGAAAAGGGCCCCCTCCACATCGGCAAATTTCCTGCGGTATATCGATGCAGGGCTGTTTGAAAATACCTGTTTTTACAGGGTCGTGAGACCTGATAACCAGCCAAAGGATTCGGTCCGGATAGGTGTGATCCAGGGGGGACGCTTTGAGGATGAGGATAACGGTTTTCCCCCAATAATTCATGAAACCACGCGGACTACCGGCCTCAGGCACAGGAACGGTACAATCTCCATGGCAAGGGCGGAACCGGGGACAGCAACCTCAGAATTCTTTATTTGCATTGGGAACCAGCCGGAACTTGATTTTGGCGGAAAACGTAATCCTGACCTTCAGGGGTTTGCAGCGTTTGGGAAGGTGGTCAGGGGGATGGATGTAGTACGCCGGATACAGTCCTTAAGGGCAACGGGCCAGTACCTCGATCATCCTGTGAAAATACTTGGCATTAAGCGGAAGGGTGACTGAATAAAACCCGTGGCAAAGGTCCGTGTTTTGTAAGTTCTGCACCCGGCATAAGTAACGGCCATCCCGGGATCCTGTTTTTTCCCTGTAAATTGGTAATATTGCAGCCAGTTTTAAGCGCAGGGCATTCTGATGAACAGCATCGCTAAAATATTCATAAGACAGGCTGAGACGGCCGGAAAAAGGAGGACAAGGATCACTGTTGCCCTCTTCTATTTCAGCATGGGACTTACCTTTGCATCGTGGGCCAGCCGCATCCCGGATATTAAGACCAGGCTTCACCTTAACGATGCACTCTTCGGCACGATCCTTTTCGCCCTTCCGGCCGCCCAGTTCCTGATGATGACCTTCTCCGGGAAGCTGGTTACCAGGTTCGGAAGCAGGAATGTTGTGCTGTTTGCCCTTCCCGCATATACGATCTGTCTGAGCAATCTTGGACTTGTAAATGAAGGGTGGCAGCTTGCGATAGGGCTTTTTATGTTCGGTCTGTCCGGGAACCTCTGCAACATTTCGATCAATACCCAGGGAGTGACGACCGAGAAGATGTATGACCGCCCGATTATGGCTTCGTTCCACGGCGGCTGGAGCCTTGCAGGGTTTACCGGTGCCCTGATAGGGATGCTCATGATCAACCTGAAAGTCGTTCCATACTGGCATTTCGTAACGGTTATCCTGATTGTCTGGACGATCATCTGGATCAACCATCCATACCTTGCAGAAACAAGACCCTTAAATGGTGCCCTTTCAACCGGACGGAGATTCTTCAATAAACCTGATACTTCCCTGGTCCAGCTGGGGATAATCGGATTCTGCAGTATGGCAAGCGAAGGAGCGATGTTCGACTGGAGCGGGGTCTATTTCAAGGATGTGGTCAAAGCTCCGCCGTCCGTCGTAATACTGGGCTATACTTCATTTATGATCATGATGGCATCGGGACGCTTCATGGCCGACAGGGTGACCTCCATGATCGGCCGGAAAAAGCTCCTCCAGCTCTGCGGCATACTGATCTCGACAGGCCTGTATATCTCAGTCGCATTTCCCTCTCTGGTTCCTTCGACAATAGCGTTCATGATAGTCGGGCTGGGGGTTTCGAGCATAGTACCCTCAGTATACAGCGCGGCAGGGAGGGTCGCAAAAGTCCCGCCCGGGATCGCATTGGCCACCGTCTCAAGCGTAAGCTTCCTCGGCTTCCTGATGGGACCCCCGCTGATTGGATATATCTCAAACGCAGCCGGATTGCGGTATTCATTCGCGGTTATCGGAATCTTCGGGATCGGGATCTCACTTATGGTGACATTTAACAATGCGCTGAAAAAGATCTGGGAATAATATTATTTTTGTTACCGCTTTGCAGTTTTCAGTCTGTCAAAATCTGAAACTGCAAAACACTTTTTTAGCGAAATACCCCGTTCTATTTTTTTTGCAATCATCCTGTATGCGCTTTAAGATATTGTTAATTCTCACCGGGATATTCCTGTTCCGGACCGGATCGGGCCAGTACCTTACTGACAGCAACCTTCCCATAGTGGTCATCAGCACCGACAATGGAGCCGAGATCCGCGATGCCCCCAGGATCCGGGGGACGATGAAGATCATCTACAGGAGCAATGGCGAACGGAATTACATATCCGACCAGAATGACCCGGCAATGCTGAATTACAGCGGAAGGATTGAAATTGAGATCCGCGGATCTTCCAGCGCATCGTTCGACAAGAAGCAGTACGGCTTCTCCACCCTTATGCCCGACAACGTGACAGAGGAAAATGTCAGCCTTCTCTGCCTTCCTGAAGACAATGACTGGATACTTAACTGTATGGTCTTTGACACCGCCATGATGAGGGATTACCTGAGCTATAGCCTCTCGCGCCGCATAGGGGAATATGCCTCGAGGACTGTTTATTGCGAAGTCGTGATCAACGAAAACTACAGGGGGCTCTATTTACTCCAGGAGAAAATAAAAGCGGGCCAGAACAGGGTCAACGTGCATAAGATTGAACCGGCCGACAATTTGATGCCTGAAGTGACGGGTGGCTACATTACAAAGACCGATAAGACTACGGGAGGAGATCCCGTGGCGTGGGGGATGGGCGGGGATTTCATTCATGTTCTGCCCGATCCTGCGGAAGTCACGCCCGAGCAGGGAACATATATATACCACCAGTTCACATCGTTCTCCAATGCGGCAGACAACAATAATTCATCAATCACCACCGGATTTCCGCATTTCATAGATATCCCTTCCTTTATCGATTACATGATCATCCAGGAACTTGCCTCCAACGCCGACGCCTACCAGTTCAGCACCTATTTCCATAAGGACAGGAACGGGAAGCTGAGGGCAGGCCCCCTTTGGGATAATGATCTCACCTATGGAAACGATCTGTTCCTCTGGGGATACGACCGGAGCAAGACCAATGTATGGCAGTTTTCAAACGGCGACAATGAAGGACCGGGATTCTGGAAGGACCTGTTCCATAACGATGTTTTCAGGTGCTATATGTCGAAAAGATGGAATGAACTCATCCAGCCGGGCCAGCCTCTTAATCTTGCGACCTTGTCTTCCTTCATCGACACGACAGCTGATAAGATAAGGGAAGCCGGTGCAAGGAACTACTACAGGTGGGGGATTTCCACCAGTTTCGACGCCCGTGTCAATTTCATAAAGGAGTACCTGGCTGCAAGGATCAGTTGGATCACTGCGAATATTGGTCCCTACGATGCATGCAGCTACGTTCCTGTTCCGCCGCTGATCATATCGAAGATCATGTACAATCCCCCTGCGTCCCCTGGTTTTGCTGAAAGCAAGGACCTGGAGTTCATTGAAATAAAAAACGATGGCGATGAGGCCACAGACCTTTCCGGGGTCTATTTCGCTGGCACCGGGTTCGTTTTCCAGTTTCCAGAGAACTCTTCCGTAGCACCACATGGTTCCGTTTTCCTTGCAGGAAACTCTTCGATCTTTACGGTCAAATACGGATTTGCTCCGTCCGGCCAGTTCACAAGGAATCTCTCCGATAAGGGCCAGGATCTTATCCTTGCCGACGGATACGGCAATACCATCGACCGGGTATCATATACCGACACAATACCCTGGCCGGAGGCTGACGGCAATGGTTCCTACCTCAGGCTTAAGGATCTGAATCTCGACAATAACATTGCCTCCAGCTGGACCGCCTCGAACACTTCAATAATTGACGACGGGGAGATCCCTGCAGATATGCGGCTTACCGTGTTCCCGAACCCTACAGCTACCTCTGTCAGGATAATTAACGGCACTGAAATTTCTTCAGTGACTTTGTTTGATCTTTCCGGCCGCCAGCTTTTCTCTGCCGAAGTTAACAGCAAAGAGATCGAGCTTGACCTGAGCACGTACCCGAGAGGGATATACTTCATCCGCGCTGTTACAGCGAATGGATCTTCAACAAGGAAGATCATAAAAGAATAGCACCGCTCAACTTCCCTGACAGAGGGTGGCAAACCGGGTACAATTAAACCCCCAGCAGGGGACAGGGTACGAACCTTTCTCTGTGTCTCCTCCGTGTCTCCTTCGTGTCACTCAGTGAAAGTTCTTTATAAAGTGAAAGTTCTTTCTCCACCTGATTCCCCAAACCTATCCCGTAAATGGATTTTTTTGCTTAATTTACAAGCCTCTACCATCAATAACCTTCTAAAACTGCTCGGCATGAAAATAAAAACTTCAATTCTTGTTCTTGCATTCCTGGCTTCAGCGAAGTTATTCGGCCAGGTCACTGACAACTGTGTTGCCAACCTTATCCTGTCAGGATATTCGGAAAGAGCCTATGTTTCTGAGCCGGTGACGGATCAGCAGCTGGAAATGATCCTCAAATGTGGCATTAAGGCTCCAAGCGGGAGGAACAATCAGCCATGGAGATTCACCGTCGTAAGGGATGAACCCGCCATGAAAGAAGCCATCGGCAATGTCCTGACCGGAAATGTTCTGATCATTATTTCCGGAGTTGAATCGCAGACAGGTACCACACCGGACTTTGACTGCGGACTGGCAACCGAGAGCATGTTCCTTGCCGCTCACAGCCTTGGACTCGGCGCACGTATTTACGGGGGGCCTGTCGGGAATGTCAGCTCAAAAAGGGAACTTTTCCAGATCCCGGCGGGTTATAAGCCTGTCATAATTCTAAGGATCGGCAATGTTGATAAGACCGTAGACGCGGTATCGGCTGCAACTCCGAGAAAATCCGCAGAGGAGATAGTAAATTACAAGAAATAGGCAGCAGATTCAGGATGCTCATTTTCTCCTCGGGGTCTCCTCAGTGTCTCCTCAGTGTCCCGATAGCTATAGGGATCTGTGTGACCCTTTAATTTCTTTCTTTTACGTAAAAATATTTTACGAGTCCTCGTAAAAATATTTTACGATAAGAAAATATTGTTAATAGCAGTCTATTATAAATCAGCATTATAGCAGCCCGGCACTGAAAATGCACCACAAAGGGTATAAACCCTCTGTCATGAACGGAATTAACCTGAAGATCGCCCTGCGAAATATTCTCCGCAACAGACTCCTGTCACTTATCAGCATTATTGGCCTCGGGATTGGACTGGGAACCATTATGCTCCTGCTTGCCCTGATCATTCACGAACGATCTTTTGAAAAATGTATTCCAGGGTACGGGAATGTATATAAAGTCCTGCTTGGGAACAATTGCACGTCGCCATATCCTCTTGCCGAGGCAATGAAGAATGACATTCCCGGGGTAAAATCATATTTCAGGATAAACCAGGCAAATAACGTTCAGGTGAGGAATCTCAGGAATGTGACGGGACGAGGCGAGGACTTCGCTTTTGCCGACTCTTCAATTTACAGGATACTGAATATTAAGTTCATTGCAGGAGCCCCTGCTGTGGCTGCAAATGAAATTGCAATATCCGCCAGGATGGCACAGAAATATTTCGGAAATCTCTCCCCGATAGGTGAAGTGCTGAGGGTTAAGCCGAATAACAGGTTCATAAACATGACCGTATGTGGTGTTTACAGGGATTTCCCTTCCAATTCCACCCTCTATCCCAATTTTATTGTTGACATAAAAGTAGTCCTTGAATTGTTCGGCCAGTTTACCAGCACTCTGGGACAGTACAGCTCGGGGATTACTACAGCCCTGAATTGGGACTGGACTTCATTCTATACCTATGTGGTCCTTGACCAGAATGCCGACAGGAGTTCCATAATAGCGCAGATGCAGAAATACAGGGAATTCTCCGCATACAAAGATTGGATCAGTTCAAGGAATTATGGGCTTCAGCCTGTTACCGACATTTATCTTAAATCTGAAAAGTTCGATCCGGGGTTCACCGCCTATCGCAGCGGCAATCCGCAGGACCAGAAATATTACTGGGCGATCTCCCTTCTTGTGCTGCTGATATCAATTACCAACTATGTCTTTCTCACAAGGGCATCGGCAGCCGGCAGGCTGCATGAGCTCGGCACAAGGAAGGTTGCAGGAGCCTCCGCGGCCAATCTTCGCCGGCAGCTGGTATTCGAATCCAACATTATCACGATCCTGAGCCTGATACCGGCTTCCTTTGTTATCGACTATGGAATTACGGTTGTGAATCAAAACCTTGGCAAAAACCTATCGGCTGAAGTCTTCTCTTACCCTTTAATGTGGCTTCTCCTGGTTGCAGTTGTACTCGTGACGGGAACAGTCTCAGGCATAATCATCGGGGCCAGCGTGTCACGGGTTTCCCCGCTTCTTCTCCTCTCCGGGAAGACCTCTGAGAAACCGGTAAGGAGAAGATGGGATTACTCATTCCTTGTCTTTCATTTCAGCCTCTTCATAATACTCTCCTCAAGCGTCCTGGCAATAACAAAACAGATAAGATACTCGATAACAGGCATTAAAGGGCTGGATCCCAGGAATATCCTGGTAAGCGAGCTGACGTCTGACAAGCTGAGAGGTTCGTTTACCATGCTGAAGAATGAAATGAGCAAGGTTCCCGGGGTCATCAGCGTTGCCGGATCATCCCTCATACCCCTTTATAGTCCGTATATTCCCATAGCACTTGCAAATCCCGAAGGGGATAAAGTAACGTTTGAAGGATTGGTGATGGGAGAGGGGATGCCTGAGCTGCTGAATATGGAGGTTGTTGAAGGATCAAGTTTCAAAACCTACCACGATCTGCCTCTTGAAGTCATACTCAATGAATCAAGCGCCAGGAAATACAATGTCAGGGCAGGGGACAATTTCCTCAAAGTATTCCATGTCCTTGGCATAGTGAGGGACTTTCATTCCCATACCTCCCGCTCTGCGATCAACCCGATGGTGATACTCGAACAGCATCCTGACAAAATGAGCTTGCTTGTGATCAAGACTGATGGCCGGAACGATAACGAGGTGATCCGGAGGCTCCGTATTCTTTACGATGAGGCAGATCCTGATGAGATCTTCGATGTAAGGCATTACTCGGATTCGATAAACGGGATATACGTAAGGGAGAAGAATGAAGGAAGGATAATGGCTGCCTTTTCGCTGGTGGCAATCAGCCTCGCCATAATGGGATTGTTCGGGATGGCGCTTATCAGTGTGACAAAAAGAAGAAAAGAGATCGGCGTTCGAAAAATCAATGGAAGCACAATATCAGAGGTGATGCTTCTCCTCGGCAAAGATATCCTGAAGTGGGTCGTCATTTCAGTTCTAATAAGTGTCCCTGTCGCATTGTACTTCACGGAGAAATGGCAGCAGAACTTTGCATACAGGAGCAGGCTGAGCTGGTGGATCTTCGCAGCCTCATGCCTGGCGGCAGTGATCGTCACTTTCGCGACGACAGGCTGGCACATCTGGAAAGCTGCCTCCGGAAACCCTGTGAAGGCCCTCAGATACGAGTAGATTCGATCGTGCAATCGTGCAATCGTACAATCGTGCAATCGTGCAAGAGCCCCGCATGTGGCGGGGTAAACTCCGCACAGATTCCCACCAACGCGTCGGGGCAATCATGTGACAGGTGAAAAGAAACCTGACCCTATCATAACCAGGTGGATTCTAAAAAATTTCAAGTAATTTGCGGTCAGAAGGAAGCAAATCTTTGCCCCTGCTGAACCCGGACAAATTAAAACTCATTCAATGATGGAACCTAAGCTCAAAAGAACGCTGACTGCCATTTGCATTTTCCTGTTGGCTTTATCTTCATGCAACAACCCGGGGAACCGTGTTACGGTGTCCCTGCCGCGTAGCACCCCGGCAACTGAAGGAGTCGACCCAAAAGGCATAATTGATTTTATCAGTGCCGTCAACAACAGCAATCATGAATTTCACAGCATAATGATCCTGCGCCATGGCAAGGTGGTCACTGAAGGCTGGTGGTCGCCTTATTCGCCATCCCTGAAGCACACCCTTTATTCCCTGAGCAAGAGCTTTACATCGACGGCTGTCGGATTTGCCGTCTCGGAAAATAAGCTGAAGCTGACCGACAAGGTTGTTTCGTTCTTTCCGGGATCGCTTCCCGATTCCGTAAGCCGGTACCTTGCCGGAATGAAAGTCAGGGACCTGATAACCATGTCTGCAGGCATGGATCCTGATCCCACAATGTTCATTCCTGCAAATGACACCGACTGGGTAAAAGCATTCCTGGCAAGGCCGGTGGTCAACGAGCCCGGGACCAGGTTCCTGTACAACTCTATGGCAACCTATATGCTTTCCGCTATCGTCCAGAAAGTTACCGGCGAAAAGGTGATCGATTACCTTACACCCCGGCTCTTCAGGCCACTTGGGATTGAGGGGATCGACTGGGAGACAGATCCCATGGGGATCAACACGGGCGGTTGGGGCCTGAGGTTAAGAACAGAGGACATGGCAAAGTTCGGGCAGCTTTATCTTCAGAAGGGTAAATGGAACGGAAAGCAGATCCTGCCTGCTGAATGGGTCGATGAGGCGACAACCTTCAAGATCGACCAGGCCCCGGGAGCGCCCGACTCGGTCAAAGGCAGGAGCGACTGGATGCAGGGCTACTGCTACCAGTTCTGGAGATGCCGTCATAATGCATTCAGGGGGGACGGTGCATTCGGACAGTATATAATCGTCATCCCTGAAAAGGATGCAGTTGTCGCCATTACATGCGAAACCCCCGATATGCAGGGCGAGCTGAACCTGGTATGGGACTACATTCTTCCTGCACTCAGGGACCAGCCAATTCCTGAGGACAATGCATCTGAGACCCTGCTGAAACAGATGCTCGGATCCGTGGCAGTGAAGCTTCCGGCTAAAGGTATCGAATCAAATTCTGCATCATCATTGGAAGGGAAAACCTTTGTTCTCGGAAAGAATGACACCGGCATGGAATCATTCGCCTTCGGATTTAGCGGCAATGACTGCACGCTCAGGATGAAACAGAACGGATCGGCTTATGATTTCACATTCGGCAGGGAAGAATGGCAAAAGGGTAAGACATCGAGACCCGGCCCCAACCTGCTGATGACTGAAAAGGGCTATGAAAGGCAGATCCCGAAAGCCGAGGTGGCGGGAATGTGCCGGTGGCGTGACACGAACTGCCTCGAACTGACCCTCAGGTATATAGAAAGCCCTCACACGGAGACATTTACCTGTACATTCAAGGGTGACAGCCTCATTGCAGACCGTGAAATAAGCTTTCTCAGGGGCGTTCAGAGTTCACTCTATTCGAAAAACCGGGTACTTAAAGGGAAGGTCACAGACTGAAAGAACAGGATTCTTTAAACACATAAGGACACGCTGATTTCCGGTAGTCACAAATCTTTCCTATGACAGGAAGAAAGGTTCCATCGGTTTCCATTGTCCTATCCAGACAACCGGGACAAGAACATTCCTAACTATCCATGGAAAATTCTTCATAAATATCTCACGATCGTTTTTCCCGAGGTTGAAGAACATAAAAGGCAGGGCAAACTGGCCAGGGCCGGAGTTATTACTACTGTGTTTCCCCAATAAAGCCGCAAGCTTCACCTGTTCCCCCATACCAAATAGGCTGTTCACCTTCTCATTTGAGAACTTTTCCTCCTCAATCTGAATATGCGGTGCCCAGAGGGTCTCAATTTCCCCGAGCGTTTCACGCAGACTGCTGAGTTCTTCCCGGGATGTTCCCGGGACGGGCTTAACAAGCTTCTGCAGCATCCCTGCAATTGACAGATGGTCCTCCTTGAGTCGATCGTACGGGGCCTCAATGTGCTGCCTGAAATAAGGAAACCCAAGTTCATCCTCGGTAGTATGATGCGAATGCATCACCCATTTAAGGGTGGAGACATACATTGAAAACCCCCCTGCTTCTTTTCCGGAAATGCCGCTGTCAGAAAGGTACTCATCGCACTTCCTGATGGAATTGCCTAGTCCCCTGGTAATTATTTTGTGGATCATCAACAGACCCTCAACAACTGGACTTGATTCTTCCATGACTATTTTCTCCTTATATTAAATTGATCAGACAAACATTGATTGAGCATTTCATTTTTGAGGGCTGATTTGACTGTCCAAAATAGATTATTCCAGAATAATTGCCCTATTTGTTTATGACAAACCTAAGAACCGGATTGTTTAACCCGGGATCCACGAATATGGTCTTGCACGTGGGGTTTTTGACGTCAAGTTGCAGCTGTGCAATTTTGTGCATCCTATCAAATTGTAACATTTGTTACATTTTGCTTCAGTCTGCCTGAAGGTCTGCTACCTGTAACAGGCGGGGAGTGATTTGCGGGGAATAATGATCGTGCAACCTGTGGCTTCAGTATTTACCTGCAACACCTGCAACACCTGCAAAACCTGCAGGACCTGCAAAACCTGCAGGACCTGCAAAACTTCACAAGATTGGATCGATGCAGTAGCTTTTGCGCCTGCAGCTCCTGCAGTATTTCCCCCGCCATACCTCATCAAACTGGTCCATGATCTCACCAACGGTCGCAGGATCGGTAGTGATGAATCCTGATTCGAAATTACGTGTATCGTGACTTTTGATACCAAGGCCCGCACCTGTCAGATTCGCCGAGCCCGAGTATGCGAACCTGCCGTCGACGATCAAGTGCTTGAAATGGACCCTGGGGCAGATCTGCCTCTCCATGTTATCCCACAGCATAGGGTACTTGTCAAAACTCTTCCTGAAATTAGGCCCGGGCTCCTTCGCGTGCAAAAGCCGGATCAGGACCTTTTTTCTGGTAAGGCTGTCCAGTACCCCCAGGAACGAAACGACATTCCCCTTATGGTGTACGTGCAGATCCTTGATATCGGCTGTGCCAATCCAGACAAATGCCGTTGCCCTGGCGACCGGCTCAATAACCAGTTTGTAAAGATCCTCGTTGGTAACGAAGGTTATGCTCATGGTGTGAATTTATATATTTTTCAGACAACCCAACACTGCGGCCGGGGTATGCGCTTCGCTTCGACATAAACACAATATCAGTTCCAGTCCATTGCTAAATGCCGAAAATCCAGTAATTTGCTATTTAATTTCCTGACCTTTCCAACCTTTACAAGGAACTTCTCGTATTTTATAATAAAGCAGAGAGGTTATGAACCTTGGAAGAACAATCCCGGCAGGCATTTTTCTGATCCTGTTCATCTCCGGATGCAGGAAAAAGGATGAGTATACCCGTCCCGTCACTGTAGATCTAAAGATAGGTGTATCAATGGACAGTTCACTGACAGCTGATTTTTTGCATGTTACCAGTGTCAGGATAGGGATCGGCGGGATCAGTTTCAGGGGAATGCGAAACCCCGGAGGGGTTTACTACTTCGAAACTGATCCGAAAATGGATTTCCAGAAATTTTCTTCAAGTTGGATCACCGAATCAGTTCAGGTTTCTGACTTTGATATGCCACAGGGAATTTACCAGGGAATGTATTGGGATATTTTCCTCACTCCCTTGTCGCCGGATTATTTTCTTTCAGACGGATTGACTGAAAATGAACTTAAGGACATCGGATGTGTGGATCCCGGCGATGGTTATTGGTCCGGAGGGCCTACTGTGTCAGTGTCTGGTATCTATAAATCTGTTAATGGTGACAAGCTCCCTTTTGTGTGTGCATTATCTCCGTCGGTCAACTTGAATGTTCTTTCGGTTGATGAGTTTGGTAATGAGTGGATTACCCTATTTGTCGATAAGGATTATGAAGCTGTAATGACATTCAGATTTCGCACTAACAATCGTGTTCTTAAACAAGATCTTTTTGAAAATGCTGAGATCTCAACCGGAAGTGGTTATCCGAGAATTATTATCTCTGCGTTAAGGAATTGGGATCTATGCTGTGAACTGGGTTTGGATATGTCAGTAAATGTTATAATCAGGAAATTGTAGCTGCCGGCTATTATTTCAATGACATCACAGGAAACAAGCGATGCTGATTTGATCAGAGGTTGCCGGAACAACAACAGGAAAAGCCAGGAAATGCTGTACCGGCGTTATGCAAGGATTATGTTCAGTTTTTGCCTGATCTATGAGAGTGAGAGGGACAGGGCAAAGGACATCCTTCAGGAGGCATTTATTAAGATATTCAGGAACATATCAGGCTATCATAAAAGCGGTTCTCTTACCGGGTGGATGAAGAAGATAATCATCAACACCGCGATAGATCATTTCAGAAAAAAGACCAGCGGGATCAGGTTCATTCAGATTGAAGAAATGGATCACCCGGTCGCAGATGAAGAATCGGTTGAAGCCAGCCTGAACGAACAGGATATTATTTCACAGATCAGAAGGCTGCCGGAGGGCGCCAGGATAATCTTCCAGCTGCATGCACTCGAGGGATATAGCCACAGTGAGATCGCACACCTTCTGCACATCTCCGTGGGAACGTCGAAATCGCAAATCTGCAGGGCCAAACACCTTTTGCAGAAATGGATGAAAGAGAACGATAAACTTAAATGTGAACCAATTGAAGGATAAGGATATAATTTCGGAAAACTTCCGGAGGAAGATCATGGGAGCCCCTGAAAGCCATATTGGCCAGGATCCAGCAGGTTACCTGAGCGATGGAGAAATGGATGAGGTTTGGGATGAGATATCGGTCGGGATTGACATTGAGGAAGTTTGGAATGGGATATCCGCTGATCTCCGCAAAGGCATCATGGTTGACCGGGGTCCGGGAGCCCTTCTTAAATTAATTGCAGTTGCTCTGGTCGTACTTACAGGATTTGTTCCGGGGAACAATAGAGAACCTTATCATTCCATCCTCCGAAATGAAAAGGTCATTATCAACGGCGGAACTGAAAAGGCGCTCAAGCCGGATTTGAGTGATAGGGTAATTTTGACGGACGGAGGGAACCTTCCGGGGGAGAATAACGCAGCATTGGCTCACCCGTCTGTCAAAAGACCAGGAAATCGTTCAATTGCATTTCCCGGGAAAGCCAGAATTGGAAGGGAATATGATGCAATAACCAGGGTTCCGACCAAACGCGCTGAAGAGATATATTCATTATCGCAGAAAGCGGAACCAAATCTTAAGGCGAACCTGTTCACAACACAGCCAAACATGGACATGCATGTCCCTGAACCGGTCCATTATGGATTGGATGACATAAAGGTGGGTGCCGATTTGAAGAATACCGGATTTAATTTGCAGCAGAGTGTCGCAGCCGGCAAAATGCCCCCGGTCGGACAGAGTATGAACAGATTTTCAATCGGATTGACGGTTTTATTAAAGAACACCTGGCTTCTCAATCATGAGACTTTTGACGGATTAAGATCCGAATCGCTCACAACAACGAAGCTCAAATGTTACCCGGACATGGATATCAGGCTGAATTATTTATTAAATAACATATGGTCAATTCAAACAAACGGATATTTCTTTTCACAGACGGGTCAGGAATATAACGGATACTATAACGGACATTACGGGATAAAGAATATTACCCTCAAATATTCCATGGTCACCGTTTCTGCAAGGTACATGGTTGGCGGTACCGGCCATAATCGTTTCCATCCTTCATTAAGCCTGTTTGCGGGCTGCTATTTTTCAGTTCTGGACCGTGCTGATCAAAAGATTTTGGAAAATATGGAAAACGTCAAATGGGAATACAGGAAGACTGATTTCGGGATAAGGGTGGCCGGGGAATTTGAAATCTTCTTTTATAAAAATCTTTCCATTGCACCGGGCGTTTCAATATCGCTGGGAATACCGAACATATCAAAGGGCAGACATACCCGTAATGGGAGCGATGGTCTTTCACTGACACTTTATTATCATTTTTACTAAATATTAATGAGGTATTTCCATCCTTTTGCCTACGGGTTTCGTCCTAAAGGTATTAACAAGTAATCCCAGCGTCTTGGAAAGACTGAAGACAATTGCGTTGATGCCACCGCAAGCCGGCCTGGTAATGAACCTTTCCAGGCTTTAACTATTTGCTTAAGCCCCGGGGAAAATGTTTAACACATCTGTATCCCTCAGGAAGGGATAATATTTTCCCTTCTTAACAAATGATCCGGAAAATCGTGTTTTCCTTCCTATTCATTATCAACAAAGCAACCAATACCGTTATGAAAAAACTAAACCTGTGTTTCATTGTATCACTCCTTTTCTTAACATTCTGCTCGAAAGATCCGATGTTAAGGTGTCCCGAATTTCCTGCAGACAATCAGGGACATTACAATGCCATTTCACCTCCTTTCAGGATTGCAGTAGTCTCTGACATTCACTACATGGATCCCTTGATTTTACCATTGAACATTGAGAATAATACAGAATTTCAAAGCGAGGTCATGAAGGACCGCAAAATTCCCGAACTCAGTGACCCGGTCTTCAGGAGGGTTGTTTCAGATCTGATTGATGAAAGGCCGGATATACTCCTGATAACCGGCGATTTGGCAAGGGAAGGCGAACTTGTTTGCCACCAGGCAGTCAAAGGATTTCTCAGGAGGCTGGAAAGCCGGGGGATAAAAGTCTTCGTTATCCCCGGGAACAACGATATCAATAATCCCGAGGCCAAAACTTTCAGAACGGTACCGGCATCTCCTCTTCCGGGAGTGACACCTGACGAATTCGTGAGGTTATACAGGGAATTTGGATATGACGAAGCCCTTTACAGGGACGACAATTCCCTGAGCTATATTTGCCAGCCGTTTAAAGGAATTTGGATCCTGGGTATCGATGCAATCCATTATTCAGATAAGGGAGTCAGCGGTGTCATTGATCCGGGCACAATGAGCTGGATCACGGAAAAGCTGGCGGAAGCCAATGAAAAGAATATAACAGTTCTGGCTATGATGCATTACGGGATTCTCGAACATTATTCAGGCCAGAACAACCTGGAGCCTCTCGTAAAAGATCACAAGGAGTTGGCTGATGCGTTAATGAATTCTGGTGTAAGGTTGATTTTCACAGGGCACTATCACGCTACCGACATTGTGGATTTCACCAATAACGGAAAGACTCTGACTGACATAGAGACCGGCTCTCTCGTAACGCCTCCGATGTCCTACAGAATTATGAAACTCGATGATCACTTTGCCAATATTGAAACCAGAAGGATAATGGACATAGATATGAGGATGCCTTTCAGGATGAATTTCCTCAGATACTGCGATGTTACGATTAACGCACGACTGAACGGATTTTTTACCTACGCCCTCAGATATATGTTTATGGTTCCAAAGGAGGAGGCAGTGCTTGCGGCACCATATTGCACCGCGGCTTTTAAAGATTATATTGCAGGTGATGAGCAACTTACAGCTTCTGACATAGCGGATATAGAATCGATATCTACAAGGGTGCCATCATTCCCTCTGCTGGAAAGCTGCTTGTACAGCTGGCAGACAGATCTGCCTCCCGGGGATAACAGGGTTCATCTAAAACTTAAATAGCGGGGATAGGTTACTTTCTTCAGCCAGGCTTAGCCAATTTTAATCAATAGTACTTTTTAGTGGAAGCAGGGGCTATTAAAATCAACAGGAATAATTTCTGCTTTATCGTGCCACAACATGAAAGCAGCCCTGCTTCCTTTCATAGGTAGCCCAGCATTTGTCCTCCGCTTTAAGCTTATATATCACTTCTGCCAGGGCCTCCTTCAGGTACCATTTGTCACACTCCGTAATGGTGAATTTCCTGATCGAGAAATGAGCATAGGAAATATCGAATGCATTTCCGTTCAGGTGAGGGCTGTTATCAGACGCATTCAGGTTGGACCTTTCCAGCCGCCTGGCACCATCCGAAGCCCGGGTCATGGATGTAATAATAAACCTCGATCCCTTGAATCCTTCCCGGTCAATCTTATCCCTGAACCTCCTTCCGATCTCATTCAGCAGCTTTCTGCCACTCCTGGTCAGTACCGGGTAACTGTGCGTCATGTCATCGACAATATAACGTCTCCCGCTTCTGATCAGCCTGAGGCGGCCTGCAAGGACATTTCTCCGGATTTCCCAGGAATTGGAGGATTTTCCTATTCCTGATGACCTTGCCTCTTCTGAGTAGTCGACAATTCTGTCATTCAGCCTGTTACTGAAAACCGGCTGGTAGCTCCTGCACTTCTTGCTGAAATAATTACCCAGAAATGCCCTGTTCGACCGTGGTATAAATATTAAGCAAAGCGTAAAAACAGGAAAAATGATAAGCCATACTTTCAGCCGGTATTCTTTCCTGAGCCGGATCCTTCCCATACTCACCCAAATTGTATGAGGGTAAAAATAGATATATAACCGGATGATATTTTGCGCAGATATTCACATGTTGCAATTTGTATTAACAATGCAGTTATGCAGGCGGGAATGGACTGCCGGCCAGGAGCCGGCGGTGCAGTTCAGCTTTTGAAATCCGAAAAGAGCTTCAGACCCAGGGATCTCTTTACCATGATGCTGTAGATGACCGCTGTCCAGAAGGAAAACATGGCATAGACCAGGGCCGGCTTCACCATTTCAGGTTCCCTCAGGAGTGTCCCTGCCACCAGAAAGGCGAGTGTGGTGTTATGGACAGACGCTTCAATACCGATCGTGTAGGAATCTCTCGAACCGAGCCGGGTCACCATCCCGAAGAAAAATCCCCAGGCAGTGCATATCACGTTAAGGAGCAATGCATACGGCAGGATCTTTAGAGCTTCATTCATAGTGATCCCTGTACCACCTGTCTGCCTTCCTGCAAAGAATAAAATTATCAATGCTATTGCCAGTGCTGCCGTAAGCAGATATTCCACCGGCCGCTTTGCCTTTAGTGCGAAACCGGGGAAATAGTGCCTGATCAGCACCCCGATAGTTGCCGGAATGATTGTGATAAAGAATATCTGAAGAATTGTTTCCGGATAAGAGAGATGAATAATTGCGGAGCGGCCATAATAGAACATAAGGCCCTGGTTCACAACAAACGGTATGGTAAAAAGTGTAATAATGCTGTTGATGGATGTGAAAGTTATCGACAGGGCGACATTCCCCCTGAAAAAATAGGTTATGACTCCTGATGTAGTGCCTCCGGGACAGGCAGCGATAATAATGAGCCCGACCTTCAGCGGAAGAGGCATATCCGAAAACCAGGAAATCAGGAATGCGATCAATGGCAGTACAATTATCTGGGAAGATAACCCGATCAGCAATGACCTTGGAAACAGGAACAGGTTCCTGAAGCTGACTGGTGTCAGCGACATGCCCACCCCGGCCATAATAAGTGCAAGGATGCAACTTAGCAGAATATCGCTTATCGTATATGAGTGCAGTGCCACAATGAGTTTTTCCTGGTTAAGGTATGATATTTCTATTGTTTTAAACAAATAAAACAAAAACATGATCTCAAAATAATGATTTATGATTTTTGTTCTCCTGCCGCGGGCCGGATTCTCCCAACAGTTTCCAGTGACCTGTCCCGGGTAGTGAAAGTCCTGGAATTCAGCAGGTCGGCTGGAACTAAATGAAGGAAAACTTGACTTCGCCTGTTGCAGGGTGTAATTTTGCATTATCATCAACCACCAAAAGCCACTAAAAATGAAAAATCTGAAATTTTTATTTGCGGTAACAGCTTTTCTGTTCAGCTATTGTTCGTTTGGACAGGTATCTGGGGCAAAGGATGAACTTGCAAAGGCTCAGGATCTTGCCAGGCAGGGAAACAAAACGGAGGCATCCAGGATATACACCGACATGATGGGAAAATATCCTGATAACAGGGATGCAGTTCAGGGATGGATCATGTTAAACGCGACCAGTGAGGAAGACGGCATTAAACAACTCGGGGAGTTGGAGAAATCATTCCCTCAAAACACGGCCCTGATCTTTTTCAAGGCATTCTGGCAATCAGAGCACAATCAATTGGATGATGCATTGGCTACCACGGAAAAACTGATCACCCTGCAGCCTGATTCCTCGGTAAACTGGCTGATGAAAGGACAGGTGCTCGAGTCCATGAACAGGCCTGATGAAGCCATGGCTGCATATGAAAAGTCAACCGTACTGGGACCGGGAAACGCCGATGCCTGGCAGATAAAAGCAGGCCTTCTGGCTAAGATTAACAAGCTGGACGACGCTATCGCATCATACACAAAAGCGATAGAGCTGGCACCCCGGGTGGGGGTATGTGTTTATAACCGCGGGTGTGTCTACTGCCGCAAAGGCGACCAGAAAAATGCCCTTGAGGATCTTAGCAAGGCGATCTCACTGGATCAGCGCCTCAAGTCATACGCCACGAAAGATGAAGATTATAAAAGCCTGTGGGACAACGAAGATTTCAAGAAACTGACATCAGAGTAGCGTGAGAATGGGGAGGTGAATCCGTGAGCAGGAACCCGTGCTCACTGCCCAAGCTCTGCTATGAGTGATTTGAATGTATTGAACGCCGGTTTAGTTGAATAATCGTCCCTCATTATCCCGAACCGGCAAAAAATATCCGGATTTTTGGAATCGGAATCCCTCAGGCTGAACAGCTCATACGCCCCGATATTGGAATTCTCCCGTTCTTCATAAACAGTCCGGACAACTTTTTCAATCACCATCGACTGCTTCGCTTCCGGCCTTTCATCCGAAGTAGGCCATCCGTTTTCGGTGATATGGATCGGCACTCGTGATGATATCCCGGCTTCTTTCAGGTTCACGGCACGGAAATGATTCAGCATCGCTTTAATTCCGCTTTCAATATTTTCAAATGGCACCGGGTGGAAGACATCGGGGAAGAAATCGAGCCCCACATAATCCAGGGAATTATGAAATGTGCAGGTTGCCCTTGCCCTGATCTCCTTCCAGAAATCGTCTTCAGGATTGAAATTCGGAACAGCATTGAATCCTGTCAGCACATTAAGGTTCAGCAGCCTTGCTTCTTCCCTGGCAGCAACCACTCCCCTGATCAGGGCCTCCCTGACATTAGGTACGTCACCGTCGATAACGGGAATCCCATGAAGATTGGGTTCTTCTGCTATCTGGATCTTTGCCAGTGCACCACCGTACAGCCTTACCTGCTGCCTGACAAACCTTGTGAACAGATCGATATCTCCGAGCATTGAATGGTATCCGATCACCAGGTCCATTTTCCTGCCATTCCGGATATACTGCCCTGGATTCTCCGGATTGTGGTTTTTGCTGGCGCCATTCCCGTAGTATGCCGTATAGCACCGTATCCAGAACTCGCTCCCGGGAGGCTGCAGAATATCAAGGGCTCTGTTGATCTCCCCGGGAATGTCGGGTTTCCCGGCAGTAAGTTCAGCAGATGAATCAGTACCGGCAATTCCGCCTGGATAAATGCCGAATGTAAACCGTTTTTCCATGACAGGGCAAAGATATAGGTTATCATGAAACGCTGACGCAGGGATAGTGTTCCGGAGAGCCAGTCATTTTTAAAGCTGGCATCTGCGGAATTTCCAAATAAAAAGTAACTTTATGTTAACCTAATGCTGACTTATTGACCTTTATATCACCCACAAATGAAGCAAGTCCTGAATGACTCTGACCGGGCCGGTCTTGAAACCCGGATCAGGCAGACCGAAACTGAAACGGGAGTTCAGATTGTAATGTCTGTTATTGGTAAAAGTGACAATTACCCGGAACTGCCGTGGAAGGCATTTGCCTGTGGGGCATCGGCTGCGGGAACGGCCCTTTTCCTCTATGGCATTGCCTTTCCGGCCTGGGAAACCCGGTCGACTTTTCTGGCGGCTGTAACCGTACTCCTGGGAACAGCAATACTGATGGCTCTCCTGGCGCTCCTGGCCCCGGGCTTTGCGCGATTGTTCCTTTCCCGGGAACGGATGGAAACAGAAACTCACCAGTATGCCGGGTCGCTTTTCCTTTCACATGAGCTGTTCAAATCTGAGGAACGCAGGGGGGTCCTCATAATGGTCAGCAGATTTGAACGGCATGTGGTCATACTTCCTGACAAAGGGGTCAGTGAGAGACTTAAGCCCGGTTCGCTGGAGAATATCATCTCCGGGATGAAGGAGCACCTGCGTAAAAAGGAGATAAAAAGTGCCATGGAGGCCGGACTGGCGCTCCTGGTAAATGCTTTATCGCCTTCCGCGAAGCCCGGCGGGGAGCATAATGAATTGCCGGACGAATTCATATTGGAGGAGGGAGTATGAAGAAGACCGGTCTGTTCCTGGTAATGCTTGCTTTTCTTGCAGGCAGAGAGTGCACATTTGGCACCGAAGTCCCCTACCTCACCGGGAGGGTCAATGACAATGCCCATGTTCTGTCGGATTCGACCCGTCGTTCCCTGGCCGAAAAGCTTAAGAATCATGAGCTTCTGACCACCAACCAGGTTGTCGTTCTGACCATGCAATCGCTTGAAGGAGAAAGCATTGAGGATTTTGCTAATAAGGTGTTCAATGAATGGAAGCTGGGGCAGAAGGGGAAGGATAACGGCATCCTGGTCGTTGTTGTCCCTGATGAGCGGAAGATGAGGATAGAAGTTGGCTATGGTCTTGAGGGCCTGCTTCCTGACCTGCTGGCTGGCCGGATCATTGATAATATCATGGTTCCTGAGTTCAGATCAGGAAATTATGATGCGGGAGTGACCAGGGGCGTTGATGCCATAACTTCGGTGCTCTTTGGAGAAANTGCAAGCGACATCCCNGGGCTGGATGAGAAGCCGGCAACACAGCAGGCCACCAAACTGGCTGATATCCAAAGCCCCGATATGTCGATCGGGATGCGTATCCTCCTGGGTGCATTTATCTTCGGAATCATCGGGCTCTTTACCGTGATCGGCATCCTGACTCCAGGTGTCGGATGGTTCCTCTATTTATTCCTTATTCCGTTCTGGGCCATGTTCCCGATCATGGTCGTGGGAAGCAAAGGAGCCCTGATCTGTCTTGTCACTTACGTGATCTGCTACCCTGCGGTGAAACTGTACCTGAAGACCAAGCCATGGTATAAAAAAGCAAAACAGGACCTCAAATCGAAAGGAAGGGCCTCTATCGGGGGATTCACCTTTACGTCGGGAGGGTCAGGCGGGTCGTGGAGCTCGGGAGGATCAGGAGGAGGATTCTCCGGTGGAGGAGGTTCCTCAGGAGGCGGGGGAGCCTCAGGAAGCTGGTAATTGACTGGAAGTCTGCTTGTACTGCCCAGGTACCCGAGCTGCAGGAAGTGATTATCTTCCGGCCTGCAACATTGGTCGGATTTCTCTGTCTTTTAAGCAAGAAAATAATTCAGGAATTAAAAATAGATCCTGAGATAAACCAATTCCTGTGTAAAAACGTAACCCCATGATTAAAAATCTTCTCAGACACAGCATAAGTTCCCTTAAAAGGCAACGCGCATATATAATAATTAACATCCTTGGTCTTTCGATCGGTATTGCCTGCAGCCTTCTCATTACGCTTTATGTCATAAATGAAGCCGGTTATGACAGGTTCAATTTAAAGAAAGACTGGATCTTCAGGGTCATATTGAACGGAAAGATCGGAGGGCAGGAGATCACAGGCTCATTTACGCCGGCAGTGATGGGGCCTACCCTGCCCAGGGAATTCCCTGAAGTTGAAGATTTCCTGAGGATGAATGATGTCGGTCCTACGGTTGTTGAATATGAGCAGCAGATCTTTACCGATAATGATATAATCCAGGCAGATTCATCTTTCTTTAACTTCTTTACTTTGCCTCTCATCAAGGGAGACGCAAGCAGTCTTTTAAATGGTCCGCATAAGGTAGTGGTGAGTGAAAGCACTGCAAAGAAGCTTTTTGGAAATGGAGATCCGATTGACAAACTGATAAAGATAGGGAGCGACAGCGTAAAGTATGTGATCAGTGGGGTAATGAAGGATATACCGGAAAACTCTCATTTCGAGGCGAGTATGGTAACTTCGTTCATGACCAATCCAAGATCGGCCGAACAGGTATGGCTGAACAACAGCTTCAGCCTCTATGTGCTTCTGAAGCCCAATACAAGCAAGGCCACAGTAGATTCTAAATTCAACGACCTCATAGTGAAGCACGTAGGGCCTGAAGTGCAGAAATATATGGGAACATCCATTGAGGAGTTCCTTAAACGGGGCAACAAGTACCGGTTCTATCTTCAGAAGCTTACTGATATTCATCTCGATAATACTGTCCAGGGCGGATTTAAAGCCCCTGCTGACCCTAAATACCTCGTCATCTTCGGAAGCATTGCAATCCTGATAGTGGCTATTGCAGCCATCAATTTCATGAACCTGGCAACCGCCCAGGCATCGAGAAGGTCAAAAGAGGTCGGAGTAAAGAAAATAAGCGGGTCGACGAGAGGAATGCTTGTTGCACAGTTCCTTTCCGAATCATTCATACTTGCATTCATTGCACTTATCCTTGCCCTGGTGATAATTAAGCTCAGCCTGCCGTATTTCAACGGCCTGCTTTCAGCTAAGCTTTCACTTAAACTTTTTTCGGAATGGTATACGATTCCGGCGCTTTTAATATTCACTGCGATAGTCGGGATAATTTCGGGCAGCTACCCAGCATTTTTCCTTTCATCCTTCAATCCTTACGAGGTGCTGAAGGGAAATGCAAGGAACACTTCCGGCAACGGAAAGCTCAGAAGGATACTTGTTGTCTTCCAGTTTGCTGTGTCAATACTTCTTATTGTCGGTACTCTCATAATGAACAAGCAGATAAAGTACATGCTCAACAAGGATGTCGGATTTAATAAGGAACAGCTGGTTGTGATCGAAAGGGCACACATAATCGGGAAAAAAATGAGGTCTTTCAAGGAGAGTGTGAAGCTAATACCGGGAGTCGTAAATGTAGCAAGCGCAACAGCAATTCCCGGACGAACGAACAATAATAACGGTTATATGATCGAAGGCAGGAAGGATGAGACATTCCTCATGACGACAAGCTGGGTCGATTATGACTTCCTTGATACCTATGGAATGAAGCTTGCATCAGGCAGATCATTCAACGAATCATTCACAACCGACAAGCAGGCGTGCATTATTAATGAAAGCGCTGTGAAGAACTTCAGCATATCGGACCTCGAAAAGACCAGGATACTGAAACCGGGAGAGACAAGCCCTGAGACCTATTCGATCATAGGAGTCGTAAAAAACTTCAATTTTGAATCCCTTCGCAACCCGATCCAGCCTTATGTGCTTATACTTCAGGGTGAGGACAACTACTGGGGATACATTACTGTCAGGATTTCTCCGGCAAATTACTCAAACACTATAAATGCCATTGAAAAAGTATGGAAGGAGTACTCCTCGAACGCCCCTCTGCAGTATTATTTCCTGGATGCTGATTTTGAGAAGATGTACAGCCAGGAGAAGCAGAATGCCAGGATGGCGATGATCTTTTCACTGCTCGCGATTTTTATAGCAGCCCTGGGGCTCTTCGGTCTCACTTCCTATACGGTTGAGCAGAAGACCAAGGAGATCGGGGTTAGAAAAGCAATGGGATCTTCTGCTGCCGGAATTTACTTTGATATCTCGAAAGAAATAATCATACTTGTCTCAATATCAGCTTTGATAGCCTGGCCCATCATATATTATTATGCAGGCAGGTGGCTTGAGAATTTCTACTACAGGATAAATCTGGGCCTGCTCAGTTTTGTCGCAGGCCTTACAATCGCCATGGGTATAGCGCTGGTCACAATTAGCTACCGGGTAGTCAAGGCTGCAAGGATCAATCCCGCGCAATCGCTCAAATATGAGTGACCTGCTTCGTACTTTTTAAATCAACTGCTCCTTTTGTGACCGGTAAAATGGCTTGTAGAGCCCTTTCAGGGCTCAGGGGACTGGGGAGGGCCTCGCCCTCCAGTTTTACTGGAGGTTATTCAACTTTTGCCACTTTCGTGGCAGTCGGTGGCACAGGAGTATCCACCTCAGGGGATATATTAACGCAAGCTAC